>Ga0081539_10001604_pt1 | contig 37262 bp, 47 predicted proteins | sample TabmetS4T2R2_FD_71023 | JGI IMG/M metagenome (GOLD analysis project Ga0081539, IMG submission 71023) | Tabebuia heterophylla rhizosphere microbial communities from the University of Puerto Rico - S4T2R2 | ecosystem: Host-associated > Plants > Roots > Rhizosphere ... | reverse complement strand
AGCTTCGCTCTGGTGGAGGTGCCGGGCTATCCCGACGTGGGCGTCGGTTTCCAGAGCACCGTTCTCACGCGCACCGATTCGCAAGGCAAGGCGCTCGTGCCGCGGCTCATCCCCTACCGGCGCAACAGTATCCGCCTCGATCCGGGCGAGCTGCCGATCAGCGCGGAGCTCGACACCATCGAGATGACCGCCGTGCCGCCGGCGCGCTCGGGCGTGCGGGTCGCGTTCCCCGTGCGGCCCGGTCGCGGCGCGCTCATCACGCTGCATCTCGACGATGGCGCGCCAGCGCCCGCGGGCGCCGAGCTGGAGCTCATCGGCGACGCGAAGGAGTTCTTCGTCGCGCGCCGCGGCGAAGCGTTCGTGACCGGGCTCGAGCGCCGCAATACACTGCGCTTGAAGTGGAAGGGGCAATCGTGCGAAGTCGCCATCGAGCTCGCCGATGGCAATCGCGACGAATTCCCGCGGCTTGGGCCTTACGTGTGTGCCGGAGTGCAGCGATGAGGTTGCTTGCCGCCCTGGCGCTCACGCTGTCCGCCAGCCGAGCGCTGGCGGTCATCACTTGCACGACAACGGTGACCGCCGTGACGGTCGTGTACGACCCGACCTCGGCGACGGCGAATGTCACCACGGGTAGCTACACGATCAGCTGCACACGCGCCTTGGGCGATCCGAGCACGTTCGCCTGGCAACTCGGCGTGAACGACGGCGTCAACGCCGGCGCCGGCACCAATCGCGTGCAGCGCAGTCCCGGCCAGCGCTACAGCTACGACACGTACCGCACCTCTCCCTATGTAGCTGGCAACCTGTGGGGTGATACCGCAGCGACCCGGTTCACCGGAACGCTCAGCTTCGGCGCCGCGCTGACCGCGAGCACCTCGGCACCTTTCGACATCGTGCTGGCGGGGAGCCAGACGGCGCAGCCGGCCGGCACTTATACCGACACGGTGACGGCAACGCTTCGCAACGGCGCGGGCACCGCGATCGGCACGACGGCCTTCACGGTCACGGTGCTGACCACCAACACCTGCCAGCTTTCCGTGCCGCCGGGCAACGTCAACTTCAATTACACGTCGTTCCAGGCATCAGCGGCGAGCGCCAGCACCTCGTTAGGCGTGCGCTGCACGACCGCGCTTCCTTACACGATGGCGCTCGATGCCACTTCAGGGACGCTGCTCGGCCTCGCGTACAGCCTCTCGCTCTCGTCGGCTTCCGGCACCGGCACGGGCGCCACGCAGACGTACAACATCAACGGCTCGATAGCGGCGAGCCAGAGCGGCAGCTGCGGCAGCGGCACCTGCACCGCGAGCCAGACGCGCACCCTCACGCTCACGTGGTAGCGCAAAAGGCGGCGAGCAGGAGCGCCGCGCGCGGCTAACATACCGGCCCTCTTGGCCCCGTCCTCCCATGCCCTGCGCGGCGTCCTGTGGATGCTGGGCGCGGTGTTCTCCTTTGCGGCGATGGCGATCGCGGTGCGCGAGCTCGGGCGCCACATGGGCGTACTCGAGATCCTGGCGCTGCGCACCGGCATGACGTTCCTCATCGTCTGCATGCTTCTCCCGGGCCACGGCGTCGCGGCGATCGCCACACGGCGCTTGCCGCTCCATGCGATGCGAGCGCTCGTGCACGTTGCCGGCCAGTTCTGCTGGATGTATGCACTCGGCGTGCTGACGCTCGCCACGGTGTTCGCGATCGAGTTCACGATGCCGGTGTGGACGGCAGTGCTCGCGGCACTTTCCCTGCACGAGCATCTGAATCGCGCTCGCGTCGTGCAGCTCGCGCTCGGCATCGCCGGTGTCGTCGTCATCCTGCGGCCGGGATACGGCGCTTTTCATCCGGCCGCGCTCGTCATGGTGCTCGGGTCGCTCTTCTACGCGAGCAACATGATCTTCACCAAGCGGCTCTCGGCGACGGACACGCCGCTGGCGGTGACCTTCTGGATGTCGGCCGTCCAGTTGCCGGTGACGTTCATCGCGGCACTGCCGGGCTGGGTCACGCCGGCGCTCGGCGATGTGCCGTGGATCGCGGTGATCGGCGCCGGCTCGTTCGCCGCGCACTACTCCATGACGCGCGCCATGAAGCTCGCCGACGCGATGGTCGTGGTACCGATCGACTTCATTCGCCTGCCGCTCATCGCCGTGGTGGGCGCGATGTTCTACGCCGAGCCTTTCGACCCGATGGTGATCGTCGGCGCGGCGATCATCTTCGCTGGCAGCTATTACAGCCTGAGCTACGAGACGCGGCGGTAGCGGCTCTCGATCCGCCTGATGATGTGCACGAGGAGCGGCAGTGCGATGGCGAGCGCGATGACCGTGCCGGCCACCAGGCCCCAGAATACGCGCCACGCCGGGTCGTCGATCTCGCGCTGCGGAATCGCCACCGCGAGCGCCCAGCCGCTACGCGCCGAGGTCACAGAGGTCGTATATACGGCCGAGCCGTCGATGGTGCGGGCGCTGAACACGCCGTCGGGTCCTGCCTCGAGCGCCGCCTGCAGGCTCGCCGAACTGGGGGTGACCGGCGGCAGACGGGCGATGAAATGCCGATTGCCGTCGAGGAGCGCCACGATCCAGTCGGCGGGCGGCTTTTGCGCGCGCAGGATGTTTTCGAACCACTCGAGGCGGTGCGGCACCGATATCACGTAACGCACTTCGCCGTCGTGGATCACGGGCATGCGCATTCTCACAGCGGCCGCGCCGAGCGCCGGTCCGACCGCGACGTTGCCGTAGGTGGTGACGCCTTCCTTTGCCGCCATGTAGAAGCTCGGCAAATCGGTATAAACGCGGGCGCGCCTGCCGTAGGCCCAGACCGCCTCGGTCAGGTTCTCGCCCTCGACCGAAGCGAGGCTCACGTTGCCCAAATGCGGTTGTGTCGCGAGAAAGCGCCGCGACTCCTCGTGGAAGCCCCTGAGATCGCCGCTCTGCAGCGCCTTCGACGCGGCGAGGGTGCCGAGCGCCGCCTCCGAACCGGCGAGGGCAGTGTCGACCGCGGTCATCAGCGGACGCACGCGCCCGATCACTTCCTGGCGCATCGTCTCGCGCTTCTGATAGACGAGGAACGCGTCGGTGGCGATGGCGAGCGCCACCAGCGGCGTAATGGCCGCCAGAATGACGAGGACATAACGATAGGAACGAAGCATCAGCGGTTCACCGCCGTGCGCGCCGCAGCTCTTTTGAGCACCAATCCCCCTTGTTCGCACCGCCGGCTGCGCTGCCATCTTACCTATGATTAGCGCGTGTCGCAGATCCTCCAATCCCCCGCCGTTGCAAGAGTCCGCAAGGCGCTCGCCGAAGCCGGCGTGGCGAGCGAAATCGTCGAACTCCCTGGCGCCGCGCGCCAATTCGCTCGTGTTCCGCTCGGCAGCCGAGGAGCCGCTGCTCGTCATGTCCTCGGGCGCCAAGCGCGTCGATATCGATCGCCTGGCCGCTCTCCTTGGCGAGCGCGTTGACAAAGCGGACGCGGAGTTCGTGAGGCGCGCGACCGGATTCGCGATCGGCGGCGTGCCGCCGCTCGGCCACAGGGCGCCGCTACGCACGGTGGTCGAGGAAGCCTTGGCGGCCTATGCTGAGCTGTGGGCCGCGGCGGGCCATCCGCACACGGTCTTTCGCCTCTCCTGCGACGAACTAGTGCGCATCACTCGCGGCGTGCGAGCGGACGTTGCCCAGCGCTCCTAGGTGGCGCGTCGGAGGAGCTAAGCGCTCCTCAGTATCGTTTCGCGAAGGAGCTCGCGCGCCGCGGCTTCGCCGCGAGCGAGCGCCAAGTCGGGAAAGTCGACCAGCGCGTGAACGCCGAGCGCCTCGAGCGCGGCTTCGATCGCCGGCCGCGTGCGCGGCGAGAGCGCCGGCGGCGTGGGGTGCACGCAGACCACGCGCGGTGCCGGCTCGAGCTCGGCCGACCGCAGTGCCTCCAGGAAATCGAACATGCGTGATTCGTCGAACCTGACGTTGCAGACGACGTACTGAAAGGGCCCCTGCGCCTTCAGGCGCTGCAACGCCTCACCTACCGAGCGGGCACTGACGATCTCCAGATCGCTGGCGAGCACCTCGGTGAGTAGCCGTACGCCTTCTTCAGTGCCCGCGATGAGCACCCGTTTTTCCGACGCACCGGACCGCACTTGCTCTCCCGACAAGTACGAGTGTGACTGTGCAGTCTCGGACCCGGCCGGGTCAACGGTGGAAACCACTAGGGCGACGAGGAATGCGCGTTGCTCGAATCCGGGAAGGAGACCACCATGGCAGACGATAAGAGCAGGCGCGGCTCTCCGGACCGCGACCGCATCAACCTCAATGAAGACTACGAGGTGCGCAATGGGCAAAGAAGTTCGGCGTCAGTGAAGAGGAGCTGCGCCAAGCGGTCGCGAAGGTCGGCGATCGCGCTAACGCCGTGCGGCAGCATTTCGGCCGCTAACCTGCCGCGGACACAGCGATAACACGCCGGCTGGCGGTCTTGCCGCAGGCGGCGTCGGCGCGCGCGAACAGCGCGTCTCGTCTCTAACTCCCGGGCGACGGCAATGCCGACCGGTTGCGCAGCGGCGTAACGTCGCGCCATCAATCCGCTTTTCGGCGCTGTGCCAATACCGGCCCAAAGGTCGCGCTTGTCGTTCTTGAGCGTCGCTCCGGCACGCCCCGCCAGCGTCGCGCAAGGTACGGCCTCCTACAACAGCGCATACTGCGGAACATGGGTCGCGTTTGTTTCGGGTTCACATTGGCTAGGACGTGAAAACAGATCAACACGCGGGAATCGAGCGCGCGACTCCGCCCGCGAAACCTCGCGAAGATTCTTCTCAGGACCTCCAGCGCCATGCCGTGCGGCGCGCCATCAAAATCGCCGGCGGCGTTCAATCGTTGGCAATCCGCATGAAAGTTTCGCCGGAGCGCATCGAGGCGTGGGCGCACGGCACGCGGCCGGTGCCCGGCGGCGTCTTTGCTTCGATCGTTGATGTACTCCTCGATCAGGAATTGGCGGAGTTGCAGGCGGAGATTGCCAGTGCGAAAACTGAGCGCAGCAGCGACAAAAATCAGCGTTAAAACGTAAGCAAGCGCTGCGCGTTCGCCGCCGTAGTATTCACCGCGACGAACCTAAGATTGGTCGTACGATTTTTTCGGTGTCGCAGACAAGTTATAAGAATAGTTTCTGGAGGACGCCCGCTCATGGAAGAATGGCTGGATCGCGTGCGCGACATCGTCGACCAATTGAAAGATCAACGCGCACACGTAGCCGAGGGGACGCGAGTCCTCGAGGCAGTGATCAGCTACTGTTCGGAGCTCGCGCGACACCTTCCTGCCGGTAAGTTGCGCGATGTGGCAGTGCAGTTCCGCGATCGGGCGATCTCCATGTACTCCGTTTCAAGAGACAACGCTGCTGCGGTCACCGAATTGCTCGAGGGTGTGATCGCCCAACTTGAGCCGCACGTCGCGTTACGCTCGGCGTAGGGCGAGCTAACGAACGTCGGGGGGTGCGCGCTTCGTTATCGATCGCATGACCCAGAAGCGGAGGCGACGATGGGCGCGCGCGCTGAACCCATCGCGTCTCCGCGTGCGGCCGGGCAAGTGGCGCTTGGAACCGGGGTGACCCGGTGCGCGTAGTGCCACGGCTCGGTCGCAACGAGCCTTCTAGCAAGCAGCGTTCCGAAAGCTCACTTGGCGCGGCGTACTTCGCTCGCGTGAAGCAAAACGACTGCAGACGTCGGGCTCGCACGCTGCTTGCCTCAGCCTCGGCATGGTTTCGCGCCGCGACCTGGCCACGACCCTGAGGATGCTGCAGGCAGCCGGCATCAGCGCAGGCGCGATGGTCGCAGACGGCAAGGTGCGCGTTTGGCTGGCTCAGCCCGATCCGGATTTCGCGCCTTGGGTCTACGAAGGCACGGACCGCGAGTACGCAGCGCACTGGCTCGCGGCGTACGTCGTGTATTTCTATCCGAAGTCAGATCTGGCGAAGGTGTGGAACCTGATGCGGCAGGCCACAGCCGCCCTCGGCCAGGCGAAGTCAGGTTAGGCCGCGCCTCGCCCGGCGGCGCGCGGATCCCCCTCTAGCCAAGAGCACTTGACCGGCATCGGTGGCCGGCACGCCGACGCAGAGAAACGCAAGCCGCGTATCGTGTGCGCCGCAATATCGGGCGAGCGGGTCGGTGCCCCACCAGAGCGCCGACCAGTCGCCGGATCGCGTCATCGAACCACACGTCACCGCGTCGCGCTGCACGCGCGATAGTGCCTGACCGATTCGCTAGCGACGGCCGCCAGCGGCGGAAGTTCGGCGATCGTCTTTATCGGCGCTCAGGCACTCGCTCATGAAGTCTTGTCGCTTGTCGCCCTTCAGGTCCTTATTGCTCGCCCGCTGGTTGCAGGTCTTCATGCGCTGCTGTTGCGCCGTGAGCTCGTTGCCGCCGTCGTTGCGCAGGCACTGGCTCATGTAATCGCGCCGCGCGTCGCCCTTCAGATGTTTATCACTCGCGGTACGGTTGCAGTCCTTCATCTTTTGCTGCTGGGTGGTGAGCTCCTTTTCGTCGCCGCCGCCCTTGCAAGTCTTATCGTTTACTTTTTGATCGCGGGTCGCTAGGGCCGCGGCGCCGGATTCGGCGTCTCGTACACGCGCACCCCGCGCACCGGCTCGTCGGCCGGCTGCGTCACTACCGTGTCGTCCCGCTCGTAGTGCCGCCGACGCACGAGCCCCAGCAGTCCGAAGAGGCCGAGCAATCCCAGCCAACCCCAGTCGCGCGCGCGTCGTACGTAGTCTTCGCTGGTCGTATACGCCGTCTCCCCGCGTACGGGCGTTACGGTCGTGTCGGCCACCGGCTCCGACCTGGCTGCCGACCCGCCGGCCGCGGCGCTAGCGGTGCGATTGCTTTGGCCGTCGTCAGCGGTCTGAGTCGTCTTCGCAGGTGAGGGGGTAACGTTCGCCGCGCGTGGCCGATGCGTGGTCGACGCGCTCGAACGCTTGCTGTGCGCAGGCTCCGCCTGTCCGGTCTGCGCGCTCGCAGACGCGTCTTGCGCCGCCTGCGGCTGAACGCTTTGCGAACTGGCAGTGCGAGGCGCCGGACTCGTGGCCGCGCCACGCGAAGAGGCGTTTGGCTGTTGCGGCGCCGCCGTCGTACGGCTATCAACACTGCGGCCGGTCTCGTCGCCGGCGCTGGCCCAAGGCGGGGGCTGCCTGGCGGGATCGGCGGCGAAGGCCGCGCCTGAAACGGCCAAGGCAGCGATCAATGGGAGCGGTGGCAATCGCATCGGAATCCTTTCAAGTGCGCCGGGCCGGCTTTGCCGCCACGCGCTCAACGTTGACCTCCTCCGCCCGCAGCGCCACTCGCTCTTTGTGGACTGTACGAACCGCTCGCTTACGGATATGCAACTCCTCCTTGAGGATGAGTCGCTTGGTAACGACGGCCACTTCCTCGACTACCGGGATGACCAGCACGTCGCCTTCGTAACGCGGCTTCACCGGCCCATCCAGCACGCGGTTGATCGGCACGCGGTCGATCTCGACTTTGTCGTGCTCGAGCGGTTGTTCAACAACCTCTTCGCGATTGCGGACCTTTTTGTTCACGCGTACACGGCCGACCTCGACCGTGCGCTTTCCTATCGCCAGCTCCTCCTTGGCGACGCGCAGAACCGCGTGTTCGTTGTCCTTGACCTTAGGCTGCTTGGCGGCCATCGCGGTATCTCTCCAGGAGCGCCTCGACACGATCGGCGAGGAGGTCGCGCACTTCGCGAAAATGCTCGATCTCGCCTTGTGCAGGGTCGGGCACGTCCCAGGTCTCGATCCACTTGGCCTTGACCGCATCGCCGAGATCGGCAACGTCCATCTTGGCGACGAAGTCGAACGTGATCTTCTTGTTCGCGGACACGTGCTTGCACTCGTGCCCGCTCAGGTCATAGCCGAGCTCCTGCATCACCTTGACCGCATTCGGGTGCACAGACTCGCCCGGTTCGATGCCGGCGCTATAAGGCTCGACGCGGTTGGCGCGCGAGAGCTTCACGAGCGCTTCAGCCATCTGGCTGCGGCTGGAATTCTTGACGCAGAAAAGGAGCTTCATGAGTCAAGGGAAGGCACGGGCGCGCCACTCGAGGAGGCGCAGTTCGCGCGCGCCCGTGCTTCCCGCGGCTACCGGCTTTCCTTGTCGGCGAGCCCCCGCGCAGGCGCACCGCCGCCGCCCATGCGGCGATCACCCTGGCTCATGCGCCGCTCGGCCATCTCGCCGGCGTTCTGCGCCGCCTGCTGCAGCTTGGGCGCATTAGCCTGCACCTCGCCGTACCAGCGCCGCAGCACATTCGCGGCGAGGTCGCGGCCACCGAGGCCGAAGGCGAGACCGAAGGCGATCACTGCGAGCGCCACCGCGCCCATGAAGAGCGTATTGACGAGTTCCTTCGCGATGCCGATCTGGTTCACCGCCACGATGATGGCGAACACCCACACGGCGGCGCGTGCCATATTGGCGATCAGATCCGGATGGCCGAAGCCGGCGCTCGCGGTTGCGCCGCGCACGAGGCCCGCCGCAGCATTGGCGAGCAGACCGCCGATCACGAGCACGACCATGGCGACGACCAGATTCGGCAGCCAGAGCAGGAGTTGGCGCAGCACGTCCGACACCGCCGGAAGTCCCAATGCGTCGAACGCCACGACCAGCACGATCAGCTTCATGAACCAGCTCGCCACCATAGCGAGGAAGCCGGCGCAGTCCTGCTTCACGCCGATATTGCGCACGAAGTTGCCGAAGCCGGAGCGCTCGGCCAGATCGTTGAAGTGCACGGCGCGCAGGAGCCGCGCCGCGAGCTTGGCGATCAGCCCGGCGACAAACCAGCCGACGATCAGGATCACGGCAAAGGCGATCACTTTTGGAATCGCGGCAAAGAACATGGCGAGGCCGCCGGCCAGCGCCGTCAGCATCGCCTCGGACCAGTCACGTACGGCAGGGAACATATCTATCTCCACAGTAAAGAAGGACCTCCGTAGGGCACAGCAAAGATCATTCCGCGCGGCACGCGGTATAGGCCTTGCAGTAATCGCCGGGCATGGAACGCAAGAAGCGCCGAAAACCGGCGTGGGGAAAGCTCGCAGCGATGACCGTCTTGCTCGTGGCGCTAGCGGCCGCTTGGCGCTACACGCCGCTCAGCCAATTCGCGAGCCCGCCGCGCATCCTTGCGTTCGCGAGATACCTCGGGCACGTCGCCTGGGCACCTTTCGCGGTGGCTGCCGCCTATACGCCCGCGGCCTTTATTCTGTTTCCACGTGCGCTCATCACGCTGCTCGCGATTGTCGCGTTCGGAATATGGACGGGATTGGCCTGCGCGGCCGCCGGCATCCTTTGCGCAGCGCTGGCGGCCTACGTTATCGGCCGATGGTTGCCGGCGCGGCTCGTCGAGCGGTTGGGTGGCAGCAAGTTCGAAAGCATGACGCCCGCGCTTCGTGAGCACGGGGTCATGGCGCTCTTCGCCGCCAATCTCGTACCGACGCCGCCTTTCGTCGTGCAGAGCATCGCCGCCGGCGCCATCCGGATCGACGTCTGGCACTTCGTCCTGGGCAATCTGCTGGCAATCGTGCCGAGCACGATCGCCGTGGCGATCTTCGGCCATCAGCTCATGACGGGGCTTGAAGATCCTTCGAAGGTGAGTTATCTCGCCATCGGCGGGGCGCTGGTGGGACTCGCGCTCGTCGGCTATCTCGCCGGGCGCTGGCTCGCGCGTCAGGCGAAATAACGGGTTCTGACTACAGCGCCGCGGCGGCGAAGGTATCGCAGTCGCGCGGCCTGCCGGAGTCGAAGCCGCGCTTGAACCAGCGCATGCGCTGCTCCGACGTGCCGTGCGTGAACGACTCCGGAACGACGCGGCCTTGCGTCTGCTGCTGCAGCCGATCGTCGCCGATCGCCGTGGCCGCGTTCAGCGCCTCCTCGAGGTCGCCCTGGTCGAGCTGCTTCATCGTGCCGGCGTAATGCCCCCAGACGCCGGCGTAGCAATCGGCCTGTAGCTCCATGCGCACCGAGATGCGGTTGTACTCAGCCTTCGACACGCGACCCTGCGCTGTCTCCAGGCGCTTGAAGCTGCCGGTGAGCTTCTGCACGTGGTGACCGACCTCGTGCGCGATCACGTACGCCTGCGCAAAGTCGCCGGGCGCATGGAAGCGCGTCTGCAAATCGCGATAGAAGGAGAGATCGACGTAGAGCTTCTCGTCGTTCGGACAATAGAACGGCCCCATTGCCGCCTGGCCCATGCCGCACGCGGAGCGCACCATGCCGTCGTAGAGCACGAGCGTCGGCGGCCGATATTGCGCGTTCGACTGCTCGAAGACCCGGCCCCAGACGTCCTCGGTGCTGCCGAGCACCTTGGCGACGAACCGGCCCATCTGGTCGTTCGGCGTGCCTTTGCGCGCCTCGCCCGCTTCGCGCGGCGCGCTCACCTGCTGCGCGACGTTGATCGCCGTGCCGGGATCGAAGCCGAGAAAATAGGCGATGACGGCGACGACGATGCCGCCGACCCCGAGCCCACCGCCGACCATGCCCATGCCACGGCGGTCCTCGACGTTGCCGCTTGCTCGCTGATTGCCTAGCTCCATAGCGGGTGGTCGGCTGCAAGGCCTGTGCCGGCCCGCCGGCCGCGAGCGGCGCGTTGCTTGCATTTGTTGCAACGCGGCTGACCGCCATGCGTGCGCCCGAGCTCGACCTTTATCCCGAGTACGTTCATGTGCGCGTGAACGAAGAGAAGCCTACCGAGGCGCTCTGCGCTCTTCTGCGCCGCGCGACGGAGCAATGCGTTGAGAAGAGTTTGCTTGGCGCCGTGTGGGAATTGCGCAGTTCTTCTCTGAGCGTTTGCCTGGCGATCGCCGGCGCCCTGGACGCGATGGCCGATCTCTGGCGCGGCAGCCAACGACGGCTCGCGCTCCTTTGCGCGGATCCGGCCGCCCAAGGCGCCTGCTGGTACGCGGCGCTCCTCGCCGAACGGCGCGGCGTGCCGCTGCAAAGTTTTTATGACGAGCCGGCGGCGCTTGAATGGCTGGTTGGCCCAGGCGCCGTCCCGGGACGGTTCGCGTAACGCTATTTGGCCGCTAACCGCGCGTGTACGCGTGCAGTAGACGCAGCACGGAATCGACCTCCGCGGGCTTGCGAAAGTGATGATCGAATCCGGCGGCCTCCGCTCGCGCGAGGTCCTCGGGCGTGTCGTACCCCGTCACCGCGCGATAAGGAGGATCGCCACGCCACCTGACGCGGTGCCCGGCGAGGGCTTCCTCCGCGTGCACCCCGACCGGGGTAGTTATTTGCGCCGAATCGCGCCCGCGAGCCGCTGTAGATACCGGAACGCTGCGACGCGATGGGGTCGCGCGAGCACGTCCCGACCGGCGACGGGCGTGGCGTGAGGCGCGTTCGCATTGGCGCGCTCGAGGAATGCGCGGTACCGGGCGATACTTGCGGGATGTGCTGAACGCTCGTGCATGTGCGCGGATAGGGGCAAGGCGTATGCCGGCCGTTGCCATGCAATGTTCGGGCGCGCTATGCCCGGTTCTGCCATCTTTCAACTGCCGCCTTGACGGGCCCATAGGCGAGGACGCCGACGGCGCCCGCGAGCAGCATCAGCACATCGGCCAACTCAGAGCCAAGCGTCGGCTCCAAGCGCCGCAGCACGAGAGCCGAACCGAACCACGTCGCGAGCGTTGCGGCGGCGCCGGCGACTGCCGGAGTGACCTTCACCCGCACGCCTAGCGCTTCGGTCGAAAAATCCAGCCCGGTTCGAGATCCGACAGCAGATCGACCAGCTTTAGAAACTCAGCATCCGGTATTTCGATACCACCTACGCGCCACGCCTCGATCGTCGTCGGGGTCGTGGCTAACCGCCTGCAGAGCTCTTCGATCCCAAGGTGCTTCTCGGCGATTTCGAGCCCGCGCATCACCAGCGGACTCACACTGCGGCGGTTCACATTCTGGAATTTACATAAGCGCTGGCAAAAACGCTGTAGGGGAAGCGCGACCTGTCTTCGTAGGGAATTTGCTGCGCGCTTGCGAGCGTTCTCGTCCGCCGTATGAGCGCGCGCCTAATGCCGCGGCTGCGCCTCTGTGCAACGATTCAAACCTAGACCGCGCTGATGCCTTGTGCAGATACGGCGGCTGGCTGCTCGCTTTGACAATCGCCCTGCAGCAGCATTTGCACGACGCGGCGGATCTCTTCCTCTACCTCACCGGCAAGCGAGGTGAATTCCAGGCCGGCGAGCCAGCGCCCTTCGTGCGCGCTGATGAAAATGACGCGCGCATAGACGTCGCGCGCGCTGTAAGCGATGCACGGCAGCTCGAAAGCGAGCTTCAGCTCGCTATGCAGACGCGGCGGCGCCGCCAGCTCAACCAGCATGCCGTGATAGCCGAGGTCACGGATGCGGCCGCGCGTCGCTGGCGCTTCGACGCGCTTGCCATCGAGGGACCAGTACTCGAGCGGCGCCGTGAGGGGGACGCGCGGGCTCTTCCTCGCATCCTGGCGCGGCACGATCTTGCCGAGTCCCGGCACGCCGAGCGCCTCGCGCACCCGCACGCGCTCCGGCCGGCCTTTCACGAATACCTCTGTCGGGTCCCCGACGTGCACGAAGTCCTTCACGAACTCGTAGGTAGAGTCGCTGATCAGCACCTGGCCGCGCAGACTGAGCGCTTCGATGCGGGCGGCAAGGTTCACCTCGTCGCCCACGACCGTGTAGGCGCGGTAGGCCGTCGAGCCGATGACGCCGGCCATCACGGCACCGGTACTGATGCCGATGCCCATGTAGAGCATGGGCAGCTCGGCGTCGCGGCTCTCGCGCGCGAGCTCGTGCATCGCGAGCTGCATCTCGATCGCGCACAGCACAGCTCGCTGCGCGTGCTCGCGCGGCATCGCGCAGTCGCCGCCGTGGAACACGGCCATGATGGCGTCGCCCATGAATTTGTCGACCGTGCCGTAGTGGCTCGCGATGATGTCGACCATGCGGCCGAAGCAGCGGTTGAGGAGCGTGAGCACCACATCGGCCGGATAGCGGCTGGCGATGGCCGAGAAGCCGCGCAGGTCGGCGAACAGAATGGTGGCGTCGTGCCGGGAATACTTCGGCGGCATCTCGAACGGGTTCATGCGATTTACCCCTCCTCCTTTACGCGCTCGCCGCGGCTGGCGAGCGCACGCCGACGTTAACACCGGCGCGACGCCCGTCATGCGCACTATTGACCAGCTTTGAATATCTGTACAGAAACCTGCGTGCCGCAGGATGGATAGATAACGACGGCACCTGGAGTCCCGACGCCCATAGGGGCGCCGCACCGGACATCGCTATACGGCGTTATCCGTCGAGACAGCGCGCGGCGTCAGCGTCACGGTTTTGGTGCTCGAGACATCCAGTCCGGCTCGAGGTCCGTCAGCAAGTCCACGAGCTGCAGGAAGGTGCGATCCGGCATCTCCGCATGGCCCAGGCGCCACGCCTCAATAGTGGCCGGCGTTGCGTCGAGCCGCTTGCACAGCTCGTCCATTCCGAGATGCTTCTCGCCGATTTCAAGTCCGCGCATCACCAGTGGACTAGCCGGGATGCGGTTCATGCAGCGACTTTACCCGAGCGACGCTTTTTATTCTGTCGGGACGACGCCACCGATCCGGTCGGGAATTCCCCGCCGTTGCCGGTGGCGGTATCAAGACAGTCGACGTGATGATGGTGCGGTGCCAGCGCGCCGCATCGAATGCAAGGCCGTCGCGAAAATCCTGCTGAAAGGCATTGCCTGCACTCGCCGCTCACCGAGCCCGCGCCCGCGCCATCCGCGAAGTCGATGCAAATAGTTACTAGGTCGAGATCCACGCGCTCCAACAAAGTCGTCCACTACCTCGAGCGCTTGTTTTTCGCTTCATCGCCTCGCCGCAGCGTGCTGGTGCCATGCTCGTCACCGGCCCCTTGACCCGCGACATGTGTGAAGCGCTCGAACGCATCCGCGCCGCGACGCCCGGTGCGAGGTGGTCGTGGCCGTTCGGGCTGCGCTCGCGATGGCGGCGCCGGCAGCGCCGCCATCATCGGGAGATCGGGCAAATGCGCGAAGCAACGCGTGGGGGGACTGCGATCGATCCTGTAGTTGGATGCAGGAATGTCGTCGCTATGACACGACAAGCAAATAGAGGGTCGCCCTCTGCAATTCCGCATCGCACAAGCCATACAATGGCGGCGTGAAGGGGAGAAACCTACACGTCGTGTCCTCCAGCGCCGCACGAGCCAGCAACGACACAAAGCGGCTGCCGCTTCGCATCGTTATCGCCGATGACGACCGGGATACCGCGACGACCCTCGCGCTCGTCCTGCGAGACGAAGGCCACGAGGTGCATACCACGCTGCGCGGCGACGAAGTGCTCGACGCGTGCCGGCTGCTGCGGCCCGACGTGGTGATCATGGACGTCAACATGCCCGGCATGAGTGGCTACGCGGTCGCCCGGGAGTTGCGCGCGCGTCACGGGCAGCTCGCGCCGCTCCTCATCGCCATCTCCGGCGTCTGGACCCAGACGTCTGACCGCGTGCTCGGCGAAGCGATCGGCTTCGATCATTTCCTGATCAAGCCCTGCGAGACCCGCGAGCTCCTGCATCTCATCGAGCCGCTGCGTTCCGGCGCCGGCGCGAGCGACGCCGCCGCCCGATAAGCCAAACGGCGTAGACCTCGCGCGTCCGCGCCAACGTGCGGCGCCCCTAGGATGGCGCTTCATGCTGGAGTCCCGCGTCTCGGCCGTTCGCGAGTCCATGCCGGAATTCATTCCGCTCGCCCGCGCCGCCGCCATCGTGCACGACCGGCTCTTTCCCGGCCATCCGGCCAAGGATTCGAAAACGCTCGACCTGATCGCGCTCGCGCTCTCGGAACTCCTGCCGATGTACCAGCGCGACATGGGGACGGGAGCCTTGCGCGCCCTTACCCAGGCGGAGGTGGCCGCCGGACGCTTCACCCGCGGTGCCACGACCCTCGAAATCGCCGGGCGCCCCGCGCTTCGCTACCTCGTGGTGGCACGCGAGCAAGCGCTTGGGGCGGCAGAGACCTTGGCCCGCGACCCAGCTAAAGCCGCGCGAGTAAGTCTCCCGCCGCGCCAAAGCGCTCCGGCCTCCGCGCCCCGCTAACCGGGCTTCACAATTCCCGGTCGGACCAAATCCAAAGGTTCGCCGTTGTCGTTTTACCGACATGAGCGCAACAAGCGTGAAGCTGCTTCAGACGGCCGCCGAGATCGCGGGCAGCAGCGCCGCGCTGGCCAAGCGCCTCGGCATCGGCGAAGCCGTTCTGGCCGTTTACCTCGCCGATCGACGCCGATTGCCCGATGCCCTGCTCCTGCGCGCGGTCGACATCATCCTCGGCGACCGCCCATCGCCCCTTGTTGCGATGCCGCCGCCCGTCGAAAGCCGCCAAGCCCTGCTTCGCGAGGAATGACGGGAGTGGCACTGCAATTGCAAGACTCGTGCAAGATTGGCGAGAATGCTGCACGTGCCGGCCGCAGAACAACGCGAAGAAACCCAGCCTCAGCCCGCAACGCTCGGCGACGTCCTTTACCCTCAGAAGGAAAAGGCCGTCGTACCGGAGCGCGAGTGGGTCGCGCTCGTCCAGTCGATCGGCACGGGCGACCAGCTTGCGCTGCATGCGCTTTACGAGCGCACACATCGTCTCGTCTTCACGCTCATCGTGCGCCTGACCGGCAACCGCGAAACCGCCGGGGAACTCACGCTCGACGTCTTTCATGACGTGTGGCGGCGCGCGTCCCGCTATGACCCGGCGAACGGCACCGTGATCGGCTGGATCATGAACCAGGCGCGCTCGCGCGCCATCGACCGGTTGCGGTTCGAGCAGCGCAAAAAGCGCGTCGACAGGCAACCTGACGTCGCGCCCCTTCTGACCGATGAGGGCGCGTCCGTAGACGTCGTGGAGATGAAGCGGCAGGAAAGGGCGCTCCGCGCCGCTGTGATGGGCCTTACACTGCCGGAGCGCGAAGTCATCGAGGCGGCGTTCCTTTCCGGCATGACGCACGCCGAGATCGCCGCGCATCTGAATCAGCCGCTGGGAACCGTGAAGACACGCATCCGTTCCGGGCTCCACAAGCTCAGATTTTTGCTCGCCACGGAGGCGAGCCAGGCGTGAGCTCGACGATGAACGCCAACCGCTGTCCGCAGGCCGAGCTTGTGTGCGTCTATGCCCTGCACGCTTTGCCTCGCGCCGACGTCGCGGCGATCGAAGCTCACACCGCTTCGTGTGCGGGCTGCCAGCGCGAGCTCGAGGCGCTGGAGCCCGCGGTCGACGCGCTCGTCGCGTGGCCGACCGATGTACTGCGGCCCGCCCCCTCGTTGCAACGCCGGCTGGCCGTGCGCATTGCGGCCGAGAACGGCGGTGAACCGCTCCTGCCGCCGCCGCAATGGCACGAGCCGCAATGGGAAGAAGCGGCGCCGGGCATCTCGGTGAAACTGCTCGCGACCGACACCGAGCGCAACATCGTGAGCATGCTGGTTCGCCTCGCGCCCGGCGCGAGCTATCCCGCGCACTTGCATGCCGGCGTCGAGGAGCTGCACCTCCTCGACGGTGAGCTGTGGATTGACGAGCGCAAGCTTTACCCAGGGGAGTACAACCGCGCGGAGCCAGGCACCGGCGACCAGCTGGTCTGGAGCGGCACCGGCTGCACCTGCGTGCTCATCACCAGCACCAAAGACATCCTGCGCTGACTAAACGCCGGCGACCGGCCTGGGGCAAGCTCGGCCTGATCCTGCTCGGCGCGCTTGCCCTCGCGGCGGCGTGGCGCTACACGCCGCTCGCCGAGCTCGCGAGCCGGGAACACATCCTCGAATTCGTACGGGTGGCGCGCTCGACGCCGTGGGCGCCCTTCGCGCTCGCCGCCGCCTATACACCGGCCGCCTTCATCATGTTCCCCCGCCCGCTGTTGAGCCTCCTTGCGATCGTCGCGTTCGGCATCTGGGTCGGCGGCGCGTGCGTCGCCGCGGGGGTGCTCGGCGCCGCGCTCGCCACCTACTTCCTCGGCCGCCTGGTTCCCGTGCGGGCGGTACGGCGCCTTGCCGGCGAGCACTTCGAGCCTCTGAGCGCGGTCCTTCGCGAGCACGCCATCCTCGCCGTGTTCGCGGCGAACATGCTGCCCACGCCCCCCTTCGCCGTACAGGGCATGCTCGCCGGGGCGATACGTCTGCAGCTCTGGAAATACGTGGCCGGGACGGTGCTTAGCCTCACGCCGGGCCTCGCCGCCCTGCTCGTCTTCGGGCACCAGATCATCACCGCGCTCGAGGACACCTCCAAGGTGAGCTATGTCGCGATCGGCGCCGCCGTCGTCGGGCTCGCGCTCGTCGTATTTCTCGCGACACGCTGGCTCGGCCGCCAGCGGCCTTGATCTTGCAAACCCTCACAGAGCGCGATGCCCGCTCACCGAATAATTCGGGTCGATGCCTGACCAATTCCAAGCCCAGGTGCCGCCGGAGCTCGCGGACCTCGTTCCCGAGTTCCTGCGCAACCGCAAAGGCCAGCTTCAGGGCCTGCGCCGTGCGGCGCGCGAGCAGGACTTCGATCGCGTGCGCGAGTACGCGAACAGCATGATCGGCGTCGGCAGGCCTTATGGCTTTCCGGAAATCTCTACGCTCGGCAAGCGCATCGACAACTCCGCGCGCGACGGCGACGGCACGAGCGTCATCTACCTTGTAGAGCTCTACGCTGACTACCTCGCGAACGTCCGGGTCCGCATGCCCGACGGCGCCGATTTCGCCGAAGCCTGCTAAGAAAAGCTTTTCAGTAGCTCCACAACCACGCGCCGCATCGACTGGCGCTTTCGATAGTGCGCGGTACTCCCGCGATAGGGTTTAGTGCAGGGCGCGCGCGAACGTGCGTCCGCAGAGGCGCCGACTGGCCTCAGGTTCTTCACTTAGCAAATCCGACAAGGTGGTCAGGATGCTTTGCACGATTTCAATGCTTTGATCTGTGCTGAGCATGGCTGACACGCAAACATCACCGAGGAAGACCTCCTCTTCGCATTCGAGACGAAGCGTGCGACCCGATACGTCGGGCCTGTCCAGTACAGAAAATCCGCACAACGTCGGATATTCGGAGAAGAGCAATTGGATTTGCGGCGGGACAGCGCCTTCCATGCCTTAACTGCCGCAAATGGCATGCCACAGTCGCCGAAAAGCGGCATAGGTAACTTCCTGACGTGGTCTCTTTTAGCGGCTCGCAGTCCTCGTAGCGTCGAGATCGTGCAGCAGGCCGTCGTGGATGTCGTAAATCCAGCCGTGCACGCTCAGCTCCTGCCGGCGCGCCCACGCTTCGCGCAGCACCGTCGTCTGGCTGACATTCAGCACTTGCTCGATCACATTGAGCTCGCACAGCCGGCGATGGCGGGCGTCCTCGGCGCCGAGTGGCTCGATCTCGGCGGCGTGCTTCCAGCGCACGTCCTGCACGTGGCGCAGCCAGTTGTCCGAGAGACCGAGACGATCGTCGCGCAGCGCCGCGAGCACGCCTTGGCAACCGTAATGCCCGCAGACGATGATGTGCCGCACCTTCAGCACGTCGACCGCGTATTGGATTGTCGATAGGCAGTTGAGGTCGGCGTGCACGACAACGTTCGCCACGTTTCGATGCACGAACATTTCGCCCGGGAGCAAGCCGACGATCTGGTTCGCGGGCACGCGGCTGTCCGAGCAACCGATCCATAGGTATTGCGGCGCCTGTTGCTTGGCAAGGCGAGCAAAGAACTGCGGATCCTCGCGCGAGACGGCCGCCGCCCAGGCGCGGTTGTTGGCGAGGAGATGGCTAAGCTCGGTCACGGGCGGGAGCGAACGGCGAAAATCGTACTACGTCGTCGCGCCGCGTCGGGAGGATTTTCAGCGCGCGCCGCGGCCGGCCATGCCGCGCAGTATCTCCTCAAGGGAATTGCCCTCGCGATGCAGGCCGAGCACGCCGGCCAGTCCGTCCGCCGGTCCGGCACCAAACGGAGCCTTGCCGAACGGGAGCGACTCGGGCCCGCTCGCTTGGCCGCTCATGCCGCGCTTTTTCGCCATGTAGCCCGCTGCGAGCATCGCCACCATCGGCAACATTTTCTGCAGGAGCGACGGATGCAGGCCCGAGCGCTCGGCCGCGCTTTGCGCCACCGTGCGGCTCACGTCCTTCGAGCCGAAGATCTCGCCGAGCACGCTGTTGCCGCGGCTGAGATCGGTCGGTTCGTGCGACAGCACATTGTCGAGCAAGCCGCCGCCGCCCAAGCGGCCAAGCATCTCGCCCAAACCTTCCACGCCCGACGGATTGGACTGCGCCTGGCGTTTGAAGCCGCCGAGTATCGCCGGCAGTAGCGCCGAAACACCGCTTTGCGCCTGGTCTTCACTGACCCCGAGCTCGCGCGCCATCGCCTGCAAGCCGCCGAGCTGACCGATGATGTCATTCATTTGCATGGCATGCCCTCACGTTGAATACCTCGCAGGCGGGCAAGCGGCGTGCCGTACTAATCGGCGCGGCACCTTTATTGCGCCGCCGCTGTGCACAAACGCGGCACATGGAGCCGCGCGTAGCATCCAAAAGGCATGACCCTCGATAGCGCATGCCGCAGCATTATCATCCCAGCCTCGTAACCGCTTCGGTGGTCGTCGCGATCCTCGCGTCGTACACCGCGCTGACGCTCGCGATGCGGCTGCGTGGCGCAACGGGTCGCGTGGCGTGGCTATGGGTGCTCGGCGGTGGGTTCGCGATGGGCACCGGCATCTGGTCGATGCACTTCGTCGGCATGCTCGCGCTCTCGCTGCCGATCGCGCTTTCCTACGACGGCTGGACCACCGCGGTGTCGATGTTGATCGCGGTAGTGGTATCGGCGTTCGCGCTACGCATGGCGAGCCGCGAAGAGCTCAGCTGTCCTCGTTTGCTCGCCGCCGGCGTCGCGATGGGCATCGGCATCTGCGCCATGCATTACGTCGGCATGGCGGCGATCCGTTTGCAGCCGCCGATCACTTATGACGCGCTCTGGGTGTTTGCTTCGTTCGCGATTGCCATCGCCGCATCCTTTGGCGCGCTCGGCATCGCGTTCAGCAGTCGCGGCGAGAACAAATGGGGCCCGTACCGTCTGGGGGTCGGCGCCATCGGGATGGGCGTTGCTATCGCGGGAATGCATTACGTGGGCATGCTGGCCGCCCATTTCCCGGACGGCGCGACGATTGATGGCACCGCCCTTATGGCAACGAGCCGGCTCGCTTGGCTCTTGACGGTGATCTCGTCGCTCATCCTGCTCGGCGCGCTTCTCGCTCTCATCATGGACGCGCGCGCCACGGCGCGCCGGCTGCGATACCAGACGTCGCTCGCGGCCGCGGACTCCGACCGGCGCGCGCGCGACGAATTCCTGGCGATGCTTGGCCACGAGCTCCGCAACCCCCTCGCTTCCATCTTCAACGCGGTGTTCCTGCTCGATCGCGCACCGCCGAAGAGCGAGGAATGGCAGTTCGCGCGCGACACGATCGAGCGGCAATCACTGCATCTGAAGCGCCTGCTGGACGATCTGCTGGACGTGGGCCGCACCGTGAGCGGCAAGATCTCGCTCGAGCTCGAGCCGCTCGAGCTGCACGCTGTCGTGGCGAGCGCGCTCGACATGCTCGCCACGGGCGGCAGAACTCGCGAGCGACGCATCGATTTCCGGGGTTCGAACGTCTGGGTGCGCGGCGATCGCACCCGGCTCGAGCAGATCGTCAGCAACTTGGTGTCCAATGCAGTGGATCACACGCCCGTCAACGGCCTGATCGAGGTGCGCCTTGCGCGCGAGGCGGATATGGCGCGCTTGACAGTGCGCGATTACGGTGCGGGGCTCGAGCCCGCCGCCGCCGCCCGCGTGTTCGAGCTTTTCTATCAAGCAAAGCAGCCGCTGCAACGGCCGCGCGGCGGCATGGGGATCGGCTTGACCCTCGTGCGACGCATCGCCGAACTGCACGGCGGACATGCCGGGGCCTCGAGTGCCGGGCTCGGCCAAGGCGCTACTTTCACCGTGACGCTCCCGGTGATCGAGGCGCCCGCAGCCGTTGACCCCATCGCATCGCCTGCCGCGGCCGCCCGGCCCTGCCATGTCCTGGTGATCGAAGATTCGGACGACGCACGCGAGAGCCTGCAGAAATTGCTGCAGCTCGAAGGGCATCGGGTGCACACGGCGAGCGACGGCGCGAGCGGCTTCGCCGCGCTACTGGAGCTGCGCCCCGACATCGCGCTGATCGACATCGGCCTGCCCGAACTCGACGGTCACGAGGTCGCGCGCCGCGCTCGCGCGGCCGGCGTGCGCAGTCGCCTAATTGCCGTCAGCGGCTACGGCCTCGCTGAGGACAAAGCCAAAGCGATCGATGCAGGCTTCGATTCGCATCTCACCAAACCCGCGAGCATCGAGCGCGTACTCGAGCTCGTGGCGCAGGCCGCTTGCGTATCCACGCGCCCGCTCGCGCCGTAAGACGCGCGGCGGCGCCAGCGGTGCCGACGAGCGAGCCCATCGTCCCTAGGCGCGTTGGGACGTCGCTAGTTCGCCTTCCAGACCCGCGATGGTTTCCTCGAGTAGCTCGCCGATTGCCCCCGGATCCGCCACCGACTTTGCATACGCCGTGATCGCACTATCCCTGCAGCGCATGGCGACCTCGCGGATGCGGGTCACGGGCGCACTTCGGGCAATGCTGGAACATTGGCAAATGATCGCTTCCAGCACACGCGTTGCGTTTGCGAGATGCTCGCGCTGGCCCTTCAGCTGCTCCAAGGCGTCTTGCAGGTACTTCGCGTCGAACATGGCATCCGCCAAGCTAAGCAAACCCCGCCTTATACCGCGCCGGTGTCCGGAAAAGAATCGACCGCTTGGCCATTTCGGCGGTGGTCTTATCCGCTACAAACCCTGCGCGTTCAAAATGTCGAGCGCGGTCGCCGACCTTAATGTTGGTGTCTCTGGTGTGCGTGCCTGGTCGCCGCATTGCACCGGGCACGCAGCGCTCGACCGTTGCCCTGGCGGGAGTGACGCTAAGCCCACCGGCGTCGTTACGGAAGTCATGGATGGTCATAGGCGCTGCCACGCGCGGGCATCCATCCGAAAACCTAGCGCTTCGTTCTCCAAGGCGTTCAACAGAATGATCCAAACGCGCGTATAGCGCATCGTCGTCGAGTTTGCTGTCGGCTTTGAACTAAGGGTGAATCGCAGTTTTGCGTGTGGCACGCCCCTGTTCTCGAAAAGACTCGGCGCTGAGGGGGCACGCCAGGTGGCCGCGCTGGCTAACGACCATCTACCAATCGCGCGAAGACGCGTATGTCCTCGTTATCCCTGATGCCGCGGTTCGACACCGCTTACAGTGCGTGCGAGAAGAGTCCCGACGCCTGCACTTTCGGCGACTCTGTCGCTTTGTATCCCGACCTGCGGCTTTATTCGCCACGTTGAAACCGCGCGGCATGGTGCTTGCGGGCGACAGGCGCCACTCCGTCGGAGAACACTTATGGCTAGCTATCCAGCATCGGACGTACGCCGCGACGCCGTGCCTTACGGTGCCGACACAGCAGGCACCAGTGCCGTCTCGTGGGCGGCCATACTCGCGGGCGCGGCCGGCGCGGCGGCGCTCGGCCTCATCCTGCTCATCCTCGGGACCGGCCTCGGGCTGTCGTCGATATCGCCGTGGGCGTCCGAGAGTGCGAGCGCGAAGAGCCTCGGCGTTGGGACCGCCGCCTGGGTGACGTTGACGCATTTGGCGACGGCGGCCTTGAGCGGCTACCTCGCCGGTCGATTGCGCACGAAATGGAGTGACGTGCCCTACGATGAAATTGCCTTCCGCGACACCGCGCACGGCTTCCTCGCTTGGGCAGTCGGTACATTGGCCACCGCCGCCTTTCTCAGTTCCGCGGTGACATCGCTCGTGAGCGGCGGCCTGCATGCCGGGGCTTCTGTCGCCGGGGGCGCGGCGAGCAGCGCGTCGGCGGCCGCGGCGGGCCGCGCTTCAACGGAGGCGTCCGATGGCGACGGCGGGCCGAGCGGCTACCTGATCGATTCGCTCTTCCGCAGTCCCAAAGCCCGCGCCTCGAGCGGCTCGCCCGAGGCGTCCAACGCCGAGATCACGCGCATCTACGCGAACGCTCTCGCGGCCGGAAAGCTACCGGCGGAAGACGCCCGTTACGTCGGCCAGGTCGTGGCGCAGCGAACCGGAGTCTCACAGCAGGAGGGCGAGAAGCGCGCGAACGAAACCTTCAATCAACTGCAGACCAAGAAGCAGCAGGCGCAAGAAGCCGCCGACGCGGCCCGCAAAGCGGCCGCACTCGCTTCGTTCTGGCTCTTTATCTCGCTCCTGCTGGGCGCATTCGTGTCCAGCCTTTGCGCAGTGCTTGGTGGGCGCCTACGCGATACCTTCGATTAATGCCTAGCGGAGCTTGAACCGGCCTATCGTCTTCGCGATCGCCGCTCCCTATTGGGTCGCCTTCTCGGACTCGGACTTGGTCGCCGGCTTGGCGGCGCTGCCGCCGACACTGGCGGCGGGAATGTTCTTCGAGGCAAGACGCTTGATCAGGCCGTCGATGCCTTCCTGCTTCACGACCGCGTCGAACTCCGAGCGGTAGGTGAGCACCAGGCTCACGCCTTCGACGGTGATGTCGAAGACCTTCCAACCCTGGTCGGTCTTGCGCATCGCGAAGTCGATTGGCAGCGGCTGGCCGCCGGCGCGCACGAACTGCGTCTTGACGACGGTTTCCTCCGGGTCCTGCTTGCCGCGCGCGGGCAGCACCTTCAACGTCTGGCCCTGGTAGGTCTCGATCGCGTTCGAATAGGTGCGCACCAGCATGTTGCGGAACTCGCTGACCAGGCGCTTACGCTGCTCGGGTGTCGCCTCGCGCCAGGCGCGGCCCACGGCGAGGCGCGTCGCCTGCTCGAAATCGATGTACGGCAGCACCTTCTCTTCGGCAAGCTTCATCGCCTTCTGCCGGTCGCCGGCGGCGAGCTGCTTGTCGCTCTTGATCGCGGCGAGCACGTCATCGGTGATCTTCTGCACCAGCTGATCGGGCGCGAGATCCTGCTGCGCCCACGCACTCAATGAAAGCGCGAGGGCGCCGATGAATGCCAGTACTTTCGTCATGCGGTTGCTTTCTCCTTGTGGCCTGAGCCTTTGAACATGCCGGGCTCGAGCGAGTGGCGCTCGAGCAGGCGATAGAACTCGGTGCGGTTGCGGCCGGCGAGACGCGCCGCCTTGGTGACGTTGCCGCCCGTGATCTTAAGAATACGCACGAGGTAATCGCGCTCGAAGGCCTTCCTCGCTTCATCGAGCGGCGTCAGCGCCGTGTCGGCGACATCGAGCGCCTGGCGCACGAGCGACTCGGGAATCACTTCGGTCGCCGCGAGCGCCACCGCCTGCTCGACCACGTTCAAGAGCTGGCGCACGTTGCCCGGCCAGGGCGCCGACACCAGCACTTCCATCGCCTCCGGCGCGAACTGCAGGCGGCCGCGGCGATAGCGATCGGCAAGCCGGGTGAGCGCGTGGTTGGCGATGAGCGGGATGTCCTCGCGCCGTTCGGCGAGCGACGGGATGTAGAGCTTCACCACGTTCAGCCGGTAGTAGAGATCCTCGCGGAACTCGCCCGACTGGATGCGCTCCTCGAGCTTGCGATGCGTCGCCGAGATCACGCGCACGTCGATGTCGTGCGACTCGTGCGAGCCGACGGGGCGGATTTTGCGCTCCTCGAGCGCGCGCAGGAGTTTCACCTGCAGCGAGAGCGGCATGTCGCCCACCTCGTCGAGGAAGAGCGTGCCGCCGGTCGCCGCCTGGAAGAGGCCGCGGCGGTCTGCCACCGCGCCGGTGAAGGATCCTTTCTTGTGGCCGAAGAGCTCGGACTCGAGCAGGCCCTCCGGAATCGCGCCGCAGTTCACCGCGACGAAGGGCTGCTCGCGCCGGCTGCTCGCCCGGTGGATCGCGCGCGCGAGCAACTCCTTACCCGTGCCGCTCTGGCCGAAGATGCAGACGCTCGCATCCGAGGCGGCGACGCGCCGCGCCTGCGCCAGCAGATCCTCCATCCCCGAGGAGCGGGTGATGATCTCCGCCCTCCAGCTCTCGCGCTCGCCCGCGGGCGGCGAGGAAAGGCGCATCGCTTCGGCGACCGTATCGAGCAACACCTTCGGCTCGAAGGGTTTGGTCAAGAATGAAAAGACGCCGCGCCGCGTGGCCGACACGGCCTCGGGAATGGTGCCGTGCGCGGTGAGGATGACGACCGGCAGCGACGGTGAATCGCGATGGATGGCGTCGAACAGCGCCATGCCGTCCATGCCCTGCATGCGCAGGTCGGTGACCACGACCTGCGGGCGCGCAACGGCGAGGCTCGCGAGCGCCGCTTCGCCGGACTCCACGGCCGTGACGTCGTAGCCCGCGGCCGAGAGCCGCATGGCGATCAGTTGCAGGAGGTCCTTGTCGTCGTCGACGAGGAGCACCTTCGGGGTTTCACCGCTCATTTTTCAATGTCCCTTCTCCTCAAGAAACCGCAAGATTCTGGCCCGGGCGTCGTTACGCAGCGTCGGCCATCGCACGCGCCGAACGGCGCGGCAGCGTGACGCGAAAGTGACCGCCCGCACCGTCGCCCACCACCGCGATCTGGCCGCCGTGCGCCTCGACCAGTTCGCGCGCGATGGCGAGCCCGAGGCCTGAGCCCTTGATGCGGCCGCCTTCCGCGGCCTTGGTGCGCCCGCGGAAAAACAAATTGAAGATCGACTCGCGCTCCTCCAGGGGCACGCCCGGTCCGGAGTCCACCACCTCGATCACCGCTTCGCCTGCGGCCGAGCGCGCGCGCACCGCGATCATGCCGCCCGAGGGCGTGAATTTCACCGCGTTCGAGATCAGATTGTCGACGATCGAGCGCAGCTTCTGCGGGTCGGCCTCCAGCATCACCGGCTGCGCATCGATCGTCAGGCGCAGGCCCTTCGCCTGCGCCGCGAGCTCGTGCGGCCGCGCGGCGTCGCGCACCAGCCCATCGAGTTCTATCGGCCGCACTTCGAGCGACGCGGCAGCGTGCAGCGCGCGCTGGTAGTCGAGCAGTTCCTCGATCAGGCGCTGCAGCTTCACGCTGTTGTCGCGCATGATCGAGACGACCTGCGCCTGCGTCGGCTGCAACGGCCCCGCCACCTGATCGTGCAACAGCTCGGCCCCTTCGCGCAACGCGGTCAATGGCGTCTTCAGCTCGTGCGATACGTGCCGCAGGAAGCGGTTCTTCTGCGTCTCAAACTCATCGAGGCGCCGTCGCAGCCAGTCGAGCCGCCGCCCGAGATAGCGCAGGTCCTCCGGCCCGCGCACCGCGATCGGCTTCGAGAAATCGGCGCCGCCGAGCTGGCGGATGGCGCCGTCGATCTCCGAGATCGGCCGCGCGATATACCGGGTCAATGCCAGCGCGATGGTGAGCGCCACCGCGGTGCTGAGGAGCACCAGCACGATGAGGCCGCGCTGCAGCTGTTCCGCTTTCAGGCTCAGGCGGTGCACTTCGCGATCGACGATGCGGTTGTTGATGGCGAGCACTTCGCGCGCGCTGTCGATGAGCGTGTCCATGCGCTCGCTGACGGTCTTGCGGTCGAGCCGCGGGCGCGGCTGCTCGGTGAGGAGGTCGTAGAGGCTTTGCTCCTGCTCGACGGTGCGCGAAAGCGCCGCGGCCTGCGATTCGTCGAGCGGCAGCTGCGCGATCTCGTCGGCGAGCTGCTTGAAGCTGCGGTGCACGCGCGCGTAGTCGACCGCAAGTTCCGGATCGTTCAGCACGGCCATCTGCTGCGCGACGCGCTCGATCGCGGCGATGCGATCGACGAGCGAGCGGCTGGCGCGCGCCGCCTGCGAAGCGTTGAAGACCGCGCTACGGCTTAAGCCCGCGAGCCGCTCGGTGTTCCAGGCGGAGTAGGCGAGCGCGCCGACCAGCGGAATCATCACCAGCGTGAAGCCGGTGAGGAGCAGCCCGAGAAAGGAACGCGGGTACGGCAATACGGATGCCGCACTTCGGGCAACGGCCTTGAGGGCGCCGAGCATCGATCAATCGTTCCACGACCTTGGACCGCGGCCAACGTCTCATGTTCACGACAGTGTCGCTTGTTCCTCCCGTCGTCCCGCGGCAACGGACGGAGGCCCGGCACCAAGTATGCGGTTCGCGCCGACGACTGTGCAATGGGACGGCACATCGCGCGTCACAACTGCATTCGCGCCGACGGTGGCACCGCGGCCGATGCGAACCGGGCCGAGCACTTTCGCGCCCGCGCCGATGAAGACGTTATCCTCGATCACCGCCAGATTGCCGCCCTGTTCCCGAGGAGCGACAGGGTCCTTTCGGCCTATCGTCACCTGATGCATGACGGTCACGCGGCTGCCGAGCTCCACGCCGCGCTCGATGACGATGCCCAAGGGCAGCGGCATGAGAATGGGCGAGCGGATGCGGCAGTTGAGGCGGCAGCCGAGGAACCATCCCACCACGCGGCCAATGCCGGGCATCTGCAGAAGCCGCGCGGCGAGGGGATTGGGGCCGACCACGGCGTCCGGGTAGCGGCGCTCGACCCGGCATTCGAGCCAGCGCAGGATTGCGCGCTCGACGTGGTTCACCATCGCCGAGAGCGGTTGCTCGGCGCGCACCACCACGGCGTCCTCGGCGGCGAGGCCCGGCGGGCCGTCAAACACCACGCGGAAGTCGCCGCGGCGCGCGCCGCCGGCGAGCTGCTCGAACATGTCGAGGCCGAGCGGCGCGAGGCGGCTCTGCACCTGGATCATGAGTGTGGTGCGAGCGGGGCTGTCGCGGCCGGCAAAGAGGATCGAGGGCGCGCGCCGCGGCAGCCGCGGCAGGCGAACGCGCGCGAGCGCGCGCCGCAGCTCGGTCAGCCGGCTCTGCACCGCCGCCCATTGCTCGGCGCGCGCGGCGTGCGCGATGAGGCGCTGATGCTCGGGGTTACGGAAGTGGCGCGCGAGGCGCTCGGCCGCGTCCTGCGGATCGCCCCGCCAGAGTATGGCGAGCCAGCGCGCGCGCTCCTCCGACAACACGCGTCGCTCGACTGCCTCGACGAGGGTGCAGACGAAGAGCGCGCCGCTCGTCATGCCCTCCTCCGCGGCGACGAAGAAGCGCGCGGAGAGGAAGCGCGGCCGGCCGACGTCGTCGGTCCAGGTGAACACCGCGCGCCAGGCGGCGCGTCCCGGGCGATAGAGCTCGACCAGGCGAAGATCGAAGTCCTGCGCGAAGCCCGCCACCGCCTTGGGAATCGCCGGGAGGGCGGAGGCCGGCACCGCGAGCTCGCATTCTTCCGGCGCGTGATCGGGAAACGCCTGCGGGTCGACGAGGAGGCGAAAAGCGATCGCCTCGGCGCGCAGGCGCTCGAGCAGCGCCTCGGCGACGTAGCCGCGCTCTTCCATCAAATGAAAACGCTCGCGACGCAGGCGGCGTTCGAAGTATGGACGAGCGGCGACGGTGCGGACGCGAGCACGAAGGGACGACAGGAGCAACGCCCATGCCACACAGCAAAATCAAAGGGTTCACGCATTGGCCGTGCCTAGTCCTGTTGCCGGGCGGCGACAAACATTCGCGTCATATCCGCGAGAATAGAATGCGCCGCAAACAACTCTAGAAGGGGTGCTTCCCTGATGCTCCGGTCCTGGTGCAAGGCCGCGGCTGCGGCGCTCGTGGTACTGCCGATCTGCGCGGCCGCCTTCGAAGCCGTCGATGTGCTGGTTCCCGCATCGGGTGGACTGTATCCCGCGTATCCCGGCGATCCGGTTCGACCGTATTCGGTATGGGCGCAGGCCGGCGCCATGTACGACACCAATGTGCTTCGCCGTCCGAGCGGCGACAACCACGAGTTCGTCACCCGGGTTGGCGTGGGCGGACGCCTCGACCAACGCGTGGTCGGCCGCCAGGGGCTGCACCTCGAGGGCCGCATCGACGGCTACCTCTACGACCGCTTCAACGAGCTCAACAACATCGGCTACGCGGCGCGCGGCGAATGGCGCTATGCGGTGGGCAATGATCTCGCCGGCGGACTCGGCGGGTCGCGCCGGCGCTACCAGGCGAGCCTCGCCGAGATCCAAGCGCCGGTCCGCGACCCGATCGACGAGACGACGCTCGACGCCACGGCGCGCTACGCGCTCGGGCCGCATCTCGCGCTGCGCGGCGCGGCGCACTGGATCGATTACGTACGCTCGGCGCGGCCGTTCTTCAACACGCGCACCACCATCGTCGGCGCCGGCATCGACTACGTCACGAACATCGGCAACGCCATCGGCGTAGAAGCGCAGGCGTCGCAGGGCAATGCGCCCGTGAGCCAGGAAATCGACCCCCTCGGGCTATTCGTGAACAACGACTTCCACCAGCACGACGTGGCGGTGGTCGGCACCTTTGGCGTCACGCCGAGCATCCGCGTCACCGGGCGTTACGGCCGCACCACGCGGCACTACACCCAGATCCCCGGGCGCGATTTCAGCGGCCCGACGTGGACAGTCGCCGCCCAGTGGTTCCCGACACCGAAGACCGTGCTGGTCGTCGAATCGTCGAGATACATCGCCTCGATCATCGACGTGGGCGCGAGCCACATGGTCGTGCGCGGTTATGCCATCGGGCCGGGCTGGGCAGTGACCGCGAAGCTCAACCTGCAGGCGCGCCTGCTGCGCCAAAACCAGTCGTTCGAAGGCGACCCGCTCGTCGCCCTCGGCCTCGCGCCGCTCAGACAGGAATACTTCCGCGGCTTGCGCCTCGGCGCGTATTGGGAATACACGCGACGGTGGCACTACCAGCTCGCGTTCGATCACGGCACGCGCGAGTCCAACCTCGAGGGCCGCAACTTCCGCTACAACGCAGGCGTCGCGCAGGCGCGCTTCGTCTTCTGAATTCGGGGACGGAGCCCGAATTATTTCGGGCTCCGTCCCTGCGACAGTTCGGGCTCCGTCCCCGAATTCCTAACGGCCGTAGACGTCTTCGAAACGGACGATGTCGTCTTCGCCGAGATACGCGCCGGACTGCACTTCGATGATTTCGAGCGGCAGCTTGCCCGGATTCTCAAGGCGGTGCTTCGTGCCCGGCGGGATGTAGGTCGACTCGTTCTCGGTGAGGAAGAATGTCTGCTCGCCGCGGGTGACGCGTGCGGTGCCGCGCACGACGATCCAGTGCTCGGCGCGGTGGTAGTGCATCTGCAGCGAAAGCGCGGCGCCGGGCTCGACCACGATGCGCTTCACCTGGAAGCGCTCGCCCTTCTCGATGCTGTCGTAGCTGCCCCAGGGCCGATGCACCTTGCGATGCACGAGGCATTCTTCGCGCCCGGCGGCCTTGAGCGACGCGACCAGCTTGCCGACCGCCTGCGCCTGGTCCTTCTTCGCCACCATCACCGCGTCCGGCGTCTCGATCACCACCACGTCATCCATGCCGACGCACGCCACCATGCGGTGCTGCGCGACGACGAGCGCGTTCCTCGTGTCGGCGAGGTGCACGTCGCCATGAATCGCATTTCCGGCTGCGTCCTTGCGCTCGATCGCCCAGAGCGCATCCCAGGCGCCTACGTCCGACCAGCCGGCGTCGAGCTGCACGACGACGGCCTGCACCGGACCCGGCTCGGCGGCGATGCGCTCCATCACCGCGTAGTCGATCGAATCGGACGGGCATTCGCCGAAGCGCTCCGCCTCGATGCGCAGGAACGTGCCGTCGCGCTTGCCCTGGCGATAGGCGCGCTCGCACGCGGCGAAGATGTCCTTCCTGAAGTTGGCGATCGCGTCGAGCCACGCGGAGGCGCGCACCGCGAAGATGCCGCTATTCCAGAGATAGCGGCCGCTCGCGAGGTACTCGCGCGCCGTGGCGATGTCCGGCTTCTCGACGAACGCTTCGACGAAGCTCGCGCCCGGCTCACCAAGTGCGCGCCCGACGCGGATGTAGCCGTAGCCCGTCTCGGGCGCGCCCGGCGGCACGCCAAAGGTGACGACGTAGCCGTGCCCGGCGAGCGCCGCGCCGCGCTCGACCGAGCGCTGGAAGGCGGCGCGATCGGCGATCACGTGGTCCGACGGCATGACGAGGAGCACCGGGTCGTCGGAGGCGACCATGTGCATCGCCGCGAGCGTCAGCGCCGGCGCCGTGCCGCGGCCTTTCGGCTCGAGCACGATGGCGCGCGGCTTTGCGCCGATGCGCGCGAGCTGCGCTTGCACCATGAAGCGGTGCGATTCGTTGCACACGAGGAGCGCCTCGCCGATCGCGGCTAGGCCGCGGCAGCGAAGCGCGGTCTCCTGCAGCAGCGTCTTCTCGCCGCTCAGCGCGTGCAGCGGCTTGGGATGATATTCGCGTGACAGCGGCCAGAGCCGCGTACCCGATCCGCCGCACAGGATGACCGGCTGAATCATGGTCGGCGTGACGCCGAGCTCGATCAAGGCGCTGCTCCCCTTTCGGGAAGATACAGGGAAAGAAAACTACACGCGGGCGTAGCGACGCCGCTCGCCGTAGAGTCTCTGATAGCTCCAGTCGGCGATAAATCGCGCGAGATAGTCCGCTCGGGCGCACTCGCCCATCTGGCGGATCTTCTCGGGGAACGCCTCCGCCCAGGCGAGCCGCCGCGCGAGCTCGCGCGCCGAGCCCGGCGTGAAGACGAGGCCGTTACGGCCCGGCTCGATCAGCTCGGCCGCCGCGCCTTCCTCGGGCGCGATCACCGCGAGGCCGTTGGCGAACGCGTCGATGAGCGGCCGCGGCTCGCCGTTGCAGGCGGGCAGCACGAGATAGGCCGCGCGCTCAAGGCGCGCCTGCAGCGCGTCGCCTTCCAGCGCGCCGCCAAGGACGAGCTGCGGATGCTGCGCATCGACCCCGGCAAGCTCGCCGATCAGCTCGATCTCGGCGCCGGGGAAATGATCGAGCGCCTCGCGGAGGAGCTCGAGCCCGCTTTCCGCGCCGAGCACCACGCCGCGCGCGCGCCGCGGCTCATTCATGTTCATTGGGCTTCCAGCGCCGCGTGCGGTACTGGATGACCGGCGTGCGGCGCGGCTTCTCTTCCGGCGGGATCGCCGCGACGCGCACTTCGTGACGCGCCGGCGCCACCTTCGGGCGCTCGGGGCGCGCCCGCTCGGGGCGCGGACGCTCGATGCGCGGCCGCTCGGCGCGCGGCTTTTGCGGCTCGGGCTGCGTCTGCGGCGCGCTGTCCTTGTGTGCCTCCTCCTGCTCGCGCTGCGCGCGGCCGCGCAGGCGGCCGGAGGCATAGAGATATCCCGCGGCTGTGGCAGCGGCACTCATGGCTTTTTCCTTTTCACTTGGGCATCCAGGTCGATCTTTTTTCCAGCAACTTCCAGTACGCGCCGACCACGCGGTCGGTGCGCTCGATGCGCCGGCGGGCCAGCGACCGGTGCAGGACCACACCGAGCAGGTAGACGAGCGTCAGCGCGCCAATCACCGGCGCGCGCCAGGTCCATTCGGGATAGGCCTGCACGGCGAAATCGGCGGCGCGGCTCATCGCCTGGCGCAGCACCGGCACGCTGACCGGGCGGAAGGTGAGCGCGCGCTGGATCATCAGGTAGTGCAGCACGTCGTCGAGCGGGCTCGCGTCGGCGCGCGCCTGGCCCCAGTCGGTGACGAACAGCTGCGAGCCGAGATTGCGGATGTTCCAGGGCGCGAAGTCGCCCTGCGAGAGGACGAACGGGCCGGTCCAGTAGAGGAGCGCCGTCTCGCAGTCGTGGTAGGCGTCCTCGAGCAGGCGCATGGAGCGTCGCGGCACGAACTCGTTCGCCTGCGCGAGCGATTCCTGCATCCACTGGCACGTGCCGCAGGCGTCGAAGTCGAGCGAGCGAAAGCGCGCCCGGCCAAGCGTCGCGAGGAAACGGGCGTGATCGGCGGTAAAGGCGCGCGTCTCGCCGCGCGCCGGCCACATGCTGATCACGAGATAGCGGCGGCCGTTCGGGCTCGTACCCTCTTCCAGCACGCGCGGCACCTGGCCCTCGAGCGTATCGACGCGCTCGAGCTCGCGCAGCCAGCGCGACTCGCGCACGAGCAGCGCATCGGCCGCCTCGTCGGCCGCGGTCTTCACCAAGCCGAACGAGAGGTTCATCTATTTGTGCTCGTCGAGCATCGCGAGCGCCCTTGCGTACTCGACCTTGTCCAGGCGGCCGTCGGCGCGGCGGTCCGCTTCGTTGAAGATCGCCACGAGCCCGGGCAGCGCCGCCGCTTCTTTCTGGTCGATGTAGCCGTCGCGGTTGCGATCGAGCTGCTCGAAGGTCGGCTGCGACGCCACCGGCTCCTGCGCCCTATGGCGCAGCTGCGGCATCGATGCCGTGACGATCGGCAGCGCCGCCATCAGCGAGACGTACACCGCGCCGAGAAAGAGCAGGAATGTCGTGCGCTGTTGGCGCAAGCGGGGATTCATGGGGTCGTTGGTGTCGTTGGTTGGGGCTAGGCGGTAACGCTTTTTGCAAGCGCCGTACCAGCGACCGAAAAGCGCGCTGCGCCAATGAGTTATTCGTGCCGCGCGAGGCCGGCGCCGCGCCGAAAGCGTCGCCGCGCGTGGACCGCGCGTTGCGCGGTTCGCGCTACTACATTGTTTGCGCGGGAAATTTCAGGTCGCGGCGGCGCGACGTCGACGACCGACTAAGCGTGTAATTGCTTCTCGCATCGCGCTTGCATCGGCGATGCCGCGGCCGGCGATATCGAGCGCCGAGCCGTGGCCGACCGAAGAAAAAAGCACCGGCGTACCTATGGTGAGCGCCGCCGCACGGTTCGGCGCCAGCACCTTGGCGGCCACGTGTCCTTGATCGTGCAGCATGACGACGTAAGCGTCGCTCCTCTTGCGCTCGAGTAAGGTGTCGGCGCCGAACGGCCCGGCGACATCAAAGCCTTCCCCTCGCGCCGCGGCGACGGCCGGCCGGATATGCCGTTCTTCTTCGTCACCGGCCGCGTGCGGGTTGAGTCCGCTCACCGCGATCTTCGGATCCTCAATGCCCATCTTGCGCAGCGCGCGATCGAGCGCCTGAATGGTGCCGAAGACCGCCTCTTTCGTGATCTGCTTGATCGCTTCCTCGACGCGGAGGTGCAACGTGACATGGGCGATGCGCACCTCTCGCCGTTCGTGAGCGAAACAGAGCATGAGGAGGCCCTCCTTCGCCGGCAGCCCGCAAACGCGCGCGACGAATGACGGATAGCCGTCGAACGACGCATGTGCCGCCTTGACCGCTGCTTCGGTATGTGGCGCTGCCACGACGGCGTCGTACTCGCCGGCGAGCGCGCCGCGGATCGCGGTCTCGGCGGCCTCGAGTGCCGCGCGCCCGTGGGCGATGCCCACCTCGCCGATGCGCAGCTCCCCGGGGGAAATCCCGCTGCGATCGACAATCGCGACTCCTTCGAGCGATAGATCGCACGCCTTGGCATGGACGGCGAGCGCCGAGCGATCGCCGATCAGCACCGGCTCGCAAAGCGCCCGGACTTGCCTGTCGCGCGCCGCCTTGAGCGAGATCTCCGGCCCGATGCCCGCCGGATCGCCGATGGCGATGGCGACGCGCGGCTTCACTCGAGCTTGACGCCGGCGGTCCGAATCACCGCGCCCCAGCGCTCGACCTCCTGGCGCATGAACGCGGCGGTCTGCGCCGGGCTGTAGCCCAGCGGCTCGGCCGACAGGTCGGCGAGGCGCTTCCTCACATCGGGGAGCTTGAGCGCTTCCTGCACGCCGACCGCGATCTTCTCGGCGATCGCCGCGTTGGTCCTCGGCGGGGCGACGATGCCGAACCACGCGCTCGACTCGAAGCCCGGCAGCGTCTCGGCGAGCGCCGGCACGTCGGGCAGCCCGGGGAAGCGCTTGCGGCTCGCCACCGCGAGCGCGCGCAATTTGCCCGCGCGCACGTGCGGCAGCGACACCCCGAGGTTGTCGCACATCATGTCCACCTGCCCGGCGAGCAGATCGGTGAGCGCCGGCGCGGTGCCTTTGTAGGGAATGTGCGTGATCTGCAACCCCCCCGCCATCGACTTGAAGAGCTCAGCGGTGAGATGCGAGGTCGTGCCACTTCCCTGCGACGCGTAATTCAGCTTGCCCGGATTCGCCTTCGCATAGGCGACGAGCTCGGCGACGCTATTCGCCGGCACCTTCGGATGCACCAGCAGCACGTTCGGGATCGCGCCGATCACGGTGACGGGCACGAACTGGTCCGGGTCGTACGAGAGCTTGGGGTACAACGATTTGTTGATGACGAGCGGCGGCGGCGGGCTGGAAAGCAGCGTGTAGCCGTCGGGCTCGGCGCGAAACAGCGCGTCGGCGCCGATGTTGCCCGCCGCTCCCGGGCGGTTCTCGACGATCACCGGCTGGCCCCAGCGCTCGGTCAGCTTCTCGGACACCGCCCGCGGCAAGAGATCGGCACTGCCCCCCGGCGGGAACGGCACGATGATGCGCACCGGCTTCGCCGGCCACTCCTGCGCCGCGGCCGCGAAACTCAGCGTGCCAGCCAGCACGAGAGCGAAGAAGCGCATGGCCGGCAAATTATAATGACGCGCATGCAGCGCAGCTGGCCCGCCGAGGGTGCGACGCGCGTTCCGTACTGGGTCTACCAGGACGAAGAGATCTATCGCGAAGAGCAGCGCCGCATCTTCCACGGGCCGACCTGGAACTATCTCTGCCTCGAGGCGGAGGTCGCCGAGCCCGGCAGCTTTCTCACCACCTTCGTCGGCGAGATGCCGGTGGTCGTCACGCGCGACCCGCAAGGTGCGCTGCACGCATTCGAGAACCGCTGCGCGCATCGCGGCGCGCTCATCTGCATGCAGGCGCGTGGCCGCGCCGAGCGCTTCAACTGCATCTATCACAACTGGACCTACGACCACGCCGGCAACCTGACGAACGTCGCCTTCAGGAAGGGCATCGCCGGCAAGGGCGGCATGCCGGCGGACGCGCATCCCGAATCGCAGGCGCCGAAAAAACTGCGCGTGGAAGCGATTTGCGGCCTTGTCTTCGGCACGCTCTCGGACAGGACGCCCGCGCTCGCCGATTACATCGGCCCGCAAATCCTGCCGCGCATGAAACGCGTGACGGTGAAGCCGCTCAAGGTGCTCGGCACGTACACGCAGGTGCTGCCGAATAACTGGAAGCTCTACATGGACAACGTGAAGGACACGTACCACGCGAGCCTTCTGCACCTGTTCTTCACGCGCTTTCGCATCAATCGCCTGACGCAGAAAGGCGGCGTCTTCGTCTCCGACGACGGCGCGCATCACTGCACCTACACCGAGATCGTCGAGGACCGCGGCGACGCCTACGAGACAGGCGGCATGCGCTCGGCGGGCGGCGCGCACGATTTCCGGCTGCAGTCGCCCGAGCTCCTCGAGCAGGAGGATGAGCTCGGCGACAACGTCTCGATTCAAATTTTGTCGCTCTTCCCCGGGTTCGTGCTGCACCAGATCAGGAACTCGCTCGCCGCGCGGCAGGTGATCCCGAAGGGCCTCGAGCGCACCGAGCTAAACTGGACGCTCTTTGGCTTCGCCGACGACGACGCGGCGATGCTGCGCCGGCGGCTCCTGCAGTCGAACCTCGTCGGCCCCGCGGGCTACATCTCCATGGAAGACGGCGCCGCGACCGGCTTCGTGCAGCGCGGCGTGCGGGCGTCTCCCGATCGCGCTTCCGTCATCGAGATGGGCGGCGCGCACATCGGCTCGGGCGACTCGCGCATCACCGAGACCGCGGTGCGCGGGCTGTGGAAGGCGTGGCGCAGCTACATGCAGGTTTGATGGATCTGGAGCTCCGCCTGCGCGTGGAGGAGCTGCATGCGCGCTATGCGCACGCGCTGGACAACGATGAGCTCGAGCGCTGGCCGGACTTCTTCACGCCGAACGGCCGCTACCGCATCACCACCGCCGAGAATGAGGCGCGCGGGCTGCCGCTGCCGGTGCTCTACGCCGAAGGCCAGGCGATGCTGCGCGATCGCATCGCGTCGCTTCGTCACGCGAACATCTACGAGCCGCAGCGCTACCGGCACATGGTGAGCGCCGTGCTGCTCGACGAGCCGGACACGACGAGCATTCGCTCGATCGCCCATTTCCTCTGCCTGCGCATCATGGAGAACGGCGAGAGCGTGCTTTATGCGAGCGGCCGCTACGTCGATCGCATCACGCTGCCGGAGCTGCGCTACGACGAACGGATCGTCATCTGCGACAGCCGTCGCTTCGATACGCTGCTCGCCATCCCGCTCTAGGCTAATTGCGGCGGTGACTGCGTATTCGCCGCGCGCGGATGTCGGTGATCAGGATGGTGAGGACGAGGCCGATGCCGATGATGGCGGCGGCGAGGAACAGCAACATCGCGAGCCCGGGATAGCCGAACAACTGGAACGAGGTCTCGACGCGCATCAGCAGCGCAGCGCCGACGATCAGCGCGGCGAGGATCAGGCCGGTGGCGATGCGGTTC
>Ga0081539_10001603_pt1 | contig 37270 bp, 36 predicted proteins | sample TabmetS4T2R2_FD_71023 | JGI IMG/M metagenome (GOLD analysis project Ga0081539, IMG submission 71023) | Tabebuia heterophylla rhizosphere microbial communities from the University of Puerto Rico - S4T2R2 | ecosystem: Host-associated > Plants > Roots > Rhizosphere ... | reverse complement strand
CGCGCTGCGTTGGAGCGCGCACGAGCCGGCCCAGACCGCTCGCTCCCTGCTCGAGCTCATGACTGCCGGGAGCGTCGAGGAGGCACAGCGGGCCCTGGACCGCTTCGGCGGCCCGCCGCACAATTTCCTGCTCGCCGACGCCGACGGCGCGATCGCCTACCGGCTCGCGGGCGGCCCGATCCCGATCCGGGAGCGCGGCGAGGGCTTCGTGCCGGTGCCCGGATGGGACCGATCGCACGAGTGGAGCGGCTTCGTGCCGCCGGGCGAGCTGCCGAGCGTGCTGAATCCCGAGGGCGGGCTCATCGTGAGCGCGAACAATCGGATCGTCGGCGACGACTACCCGTATCGCCTGCGCGGCGAGTACTTTCCGGGCCTCCGCGCCCGCCGGATCGAGGCGCTCCTCGAGGGCCGGGACGACGTGTCCGTCGAGGACTGCCGCCGGATCCTGCTCGACATGTGCACAACGGCCGGCGTACGGCTGGGCGAGATCGTGCGGACGAGGGCTGCCCACGGGCCGCTCGAACGGCACGCGCTCGAGCTTTTGCGCGACTGGGACGGCGAGCTCTCGCCCGAGAGTGCGGCGGGCGCCGTCTACGAGGTTCTGATGCGCCGGCTCTTCGAGGCCGCCTACGGCGACGTGCGCGAGCTCGAGGCCGCATGGCCTGCCGGCGTCTACGAGCGGGCCCGCCCGGCGATCCTCGAGGCGCTCGCCGAGGGCGACGCTTCGCTGCTTCCGCCCGGGCGGAGCTGGGACGAGGTCTTCGCGTCGGCGCTCGCGGACACCGTGGCGGAGCTCGGGCCGGATCCGTCGAACTGGCGCTGGGGCGAGCGGCACCGTCTCCGCTTCGAGCATGCCTTCCACGGGGTGCCGCTGCTGGGGCGCCTCTTCGACCGCGGGCCCTTCGAGGTCGGCGGCGACGGGGACACGGTGTCGGTCTTCGTCTCGTCGACGGGCGAGGCGGAAGGCCCGATGGCGGGCGCGTCCATGCGGGCGGTGTTCGACCTCGGCGACCCCGACGGCGTCCGGCTCACGCTCGCGCCCGGCCAGTCCGGCCACGTGGCGAGCGCGCACTACGACGACCTGCTCGAGCCTTGGCTTCGAGGCGAGCTCTTCCACGTCCCGCTCACCCGCCGCGGGGCCGAAGAAGCGGTCGTCGAGCGACTCGCGCTCGAACCGGCAGGAATAACGGGAAACGGCCGGCCGTTCACTGGTACTGTCGGCCGATGACCAACCCCGAGCCCGAGGCCGACGCGCGGCGCCTCGCGGAGGCCGGTCGCGACAGGGCCCGGTTCGAGGAGGAGGTGCTCGAGCTGGCGGATCAGGTGTACCGGGTGGCCCGCAGGCTCGTGTCGACGCGCGAGGAAGCCGAGGACCTCGTCCAGGAAACGTACGCGCGCGCCTTCCGGAGCTGGCGCTCGTTCCAGCCGGGGACGAACCTGCGCGCCTGGCTCTTCCGGATCCTCACGAACCTCAACATCGACCGCGGCCGGCGCGAGCAGCGCACGCCGGACACCCGGCCGATCGAGGAGGGCGACTACTTCCTCTACAACAAGCTCGAGGAGGTCGCTCCCGTCGAGGACGCCGATCGCGTCGTCGAGCGGCTGTCGCAAGATTCGATCGTCCAGGCCCTCGCAGAGGTTCCGCACGATTTCCGCGACGTGATCGTCCTCGTGGACATCGGGGACTTCTCGTACCAGGACGCGGCGCAGATCCTCGACATCCCGATCGGCACGGTGATGTCGCGTCTGCATCGCGGCCGGCGCATCCTGAAGAGCGAGCTCGCCGAGGAGGCGGTCCGATGAGCTCCTTCCTCGACCCCTGCGCGAAATGCGAGGAGGTTCTTCAGCCGTTTCTCGACCGCGAGCTGACTGAGGAGGAGCGGCACGCGGCCGAGTCGCATCTGGACGCCTGCGGGTATTGCCGCAAGCGCTACCGCTTCGAGGAATCGCTCCGGCGCTACGTGCGCCAGGCGTGGGACGAGCCGATGCCGCCCGACCTCAAGGCGAAGCTCGCCGAGCTCCGAACGCCGCTGCTCTAGCGAGCCTTGTCGACGCCGACGACGACGACGAGGCGGTTGCGCTTCTTGCCGCCGGGCAGTGCCGTGGTCCCCACGCCGAGCTGCTGCGCCAGCCGTTCGGCGATCGCCTCGCCTCCGGGCGGGTAGAGAACCTGCGTGCGGACGTAGTCGCGCCGCTTCGCGTTGCCGAGGTTCCCGATCCGGTAGGCGAGCCCGGCGATCGAGTTGGCGAAGTGGACGCCGGCGTTCGGAACGCTCGTCCCGTTGTAGACGTCGACCTCGATCTCCCACGGCTGCGGAAGCTGGCTGTGCGCCGGCGGCGCAGCCGGCGTCGGGTCGGCCGGCGGAACGAAATGGGGACGGACGCCGAACCAGACGACGACGACGAGGGCGGCGGCGAACGCGACCGTGGCGAGCCAGCGGCGCAGCGGCCAGGTGAGCTCGGGCGCGACGGGAAAGCCGGCCAGCTGCCGCGCCTCCCGCTGCGAGATCCCGAGCGTGGCCGCGTAGACGAGCGTGGCCGCGACCGCCTTCTCGACCGACGGAAAGCGGTAGATCCTGTTCTCCTCGAGGCAGCGGACGTCCTCGGGGTCGAGATCCGCGCGCGCGGCGGCCTCCTCGATCGTCAGGCGCCGGCGAACGCGTGCGGTCGCGAGGACCGACGGCTCCTCGTGGGTCAGCGCGGGGGGTGCGTGGACGTCGACCGCCATCGCTCTAGATCATCGGCAGTGTCGACATCTCCTGGAGTCCCGAGGTCGTCGCACGGAACGAGTGCTGCCGGGAGCGAGCGCGCGCCCTCGTCCGGCACGCGCGCCCAGGCGGCCCGGGCGAGCAGGACGGGATGGCCACGCCGACCACCGTAGCTCGCGGCCACGACGTTCCCACCTCCTGCCCGCCAGGCGCGGATCACGCGCGCGACGGTCTCCGCGGCGACGTTCGGACCGTCCGCGAGGCAGACCACGGCGGCCTCGGTATCCGCCGTCAGAGCTCGCAGCCCTGACCGGAGGGACGCTCCCCGCCCGAGCGCCCACTCCGGGGCGTGGACGACACGGGCGCCGGCGACCTCGAGTGGGTGCGCGCCGGTGACGACGACGACCTCGTCGACGGGAGCGTCTTCTAGCCCGGCGAGGACGTGCGGGAGCAGGAGCCGCTGCTTCGGCCCGCCGAACCGGGTCCCGGCTCCGGCGGCGAGCACGACCGCGGCGATCACGAGAGGGCTTCGAGCGCCCGCTCGACCAGTGCCCGAGCGATGTCGAGCTTGTAGGCCGTGCCGGGGAGTGGCGTGGCCGTGTCGAGTGCCTCGGGAGTAGCGAGGAGCCACGGGACCGGGGCCGCACCGGAGAGAGCGATCCGCGTCCGCTCGGGAGTCCGCGCTGCGGCGACGCCGACGAGCGGGAAGCTGAAGCGCTTCCGGTCCATCGCCTTCAGGTAGGTGCTGACATCCGGCCGGGGGACGTCCACGTGCAGGATCAGCTCGCCGTCCTCGAGCGCGACGACGTCGCGATCGTCGTCCGAGGGGAGCCGGTACAGCTCCTCGATCGGAAGCTCGCGCCGGTTCGTGACGACGCGTGCGCCGAGCGCGAGCAGCGCGGCGGCCGGATCGGAGGGATGGGCCGAGGCGCACCGGTCGTTGCCGAAGATCGCGTGCTCGCGGTGCTCACCCTCACGCGCGTGGCAGCGGTCGCCTCCGTGCAGATAACAAGGGAACGCGAGCCGCCAGTACCAGCAGCGGGTCGCCTGCCGGAGGTTTCCGCCCAGCGTGCCCATGCTGCGGAGCTGCGGCGAGGCGGCGAGCCGGCAGGCCTCTCGCAGCGCGGCCGGAATCTCCCCCGAGGCCTCGAGCTCGGCGAGGGTCGTCCCCGCGCCGATCCGGTGGTGACCCCGTTCGGGGTTGGGTGGTGCGGATTCGATGGCCTCGACACCGCGCGGCAGGAGCGGGCCGACGTGGACGAGGGTCTCCGCGGCGACGAGCTCGTCGCGGACGAGCGGCACGAGGTCGGTGCCGCCCGCGAGCGGACGGGCTCCGTCGCCGATCCGGCCGGCGGCCTCCTCGAGGCTAGGCGGGCTGACCAGCGACGGCACGGTCGCGCTTCCTCGCTGCCTCGAGGGCCCGCAGAACCTCCTCGCGCGTGAGGGGAAGTGTGCGGACGTCGGCGCCCGTCGCGTCGCGGATCGCGTTGGCGATCGCTGAGGCGATCGGGATGATCGGCGGCTCGCCGAGCCCCTTCGCGCCGAGGTTCGTGACGTGCGGATCGGGCTCGTCGACGAGCTCCCACTCGATCTCGGGAACGTCGGCGATCGTGGGCAGCTTGTAGGCGTCGAGCGTCTGCGTGAGCACCGACCCCGTCTGCGGATCGAGCAGCCGCTGCTCCGAGAGCGTGTGGCCGATGCCCTGGATGATCCCGCCTTCGATCTGGCTCGACGCACCGAGCGGGTTCACGATCCGGCCCACGTCGTGCACGGCGAAGACGCGCTCGACGACGACCTCGCCCGTGCGGACGTCGACCGCGACCTCGGCGACCTGCGCGCCGAAGGTCATCACGCGCATCCCGGACGGGTTCGGGCCGCAGGCGCCCTTGCCCATGACCTGGGCATGCTCGAAGAGAGCCGTGATCTCCTCGAGCGGCCACGAGCCGCCGTGCGCGGAGACGATGCGGCCGCCGGCCAGCGAGAGTGCCTTCTCCTCGAGCTCGAATCGCTGCGCCGCGATCTCGAGCAGCTGGCGCCGGACGTCCGCCGCCGCAGACCTCACCGCCGGGCCCATGGTCGACACCGTCGACGAGCCGCCCGACACGACCGCGTAGCCGCCGGTCGCGGAGTCTCCGAGCTCGACGGTCACGCGCTCGACCGGCAGGCCGAGCTCCTCGGCCGCGATCTGCGCCATCGCCGTCCGCGTCCCGGTCCCGATGTCCTGCATCGACGTGATCACGGTCACGTCGCCCGTGTCGCCGATCCGAACCCAGGCGTAGCTCGGCGGGGCCGGGCTTCCGTACCAGAGCTGGCTCGCGACCCCGACGCCCCGCCGCCAGGTCTCGTCCGACCTCGCCTTCACGTCGTCGCGGCGCGCCCACGCCCGCTCGGCGCGGCGGTAGCACTCCATCAGGTTCTTGGAGGAGTACGGGCGCCCGTCCTTCGGATCGCGGTCGGCGTGGTTTCGCATCCGGAGCTCGAGCGGGTCGAGCTCGAGCTTCGCCGCAAGCTCGTCCAGGAGGCACTCGACGCCCCATGTGCCCTCGACGAAGCCCGGGGCCCGGAAGGCGTCCATCGGCGGCGTGTTCAGCTTGCAGCCGTACTCGACCGTCTCGACGTTGTCGCAGGCGTAGAGCATCTGCATGGGGCCGGCCGTCGTGGCGAGCCAGCCCTCCCAGCCGAGCGCGCAGACGTACTCGCCCCGGAGCGCGGTGAGTGTCCCGTCCGAGCGGGCACCGATCGCGAGCCGCTGGATCGTCGCGTTGCGGTTCCCGGCGGCGAGGTTCTCCTCGCGCCTCGTCAGCGCACAGCGGACCGGCCTGCCGGTCGCGCGGGCGAGCGCCGCGGCGATGTACGTGTAGTCGCCCGCCTCGCCCTTCGCACCGAAGCCGCCGCCCATGTAGCGGCAGACGACGCGCACCTTTTCCTTCGGGAGGCCGAAGGTCTGCGCCGTCTGGTCGCGGACCTCCCAGATGTACTGCGTGGACGTGTAGACCGTGAGGCGGTCGTTCTCCCATTCGCACACGGACTGATGTGTCTCGAGGGCGTTGTGCAGGAGCGTGGACGTGCGGTACTCGGCCTCGACGACGACGTCCGCGGCGGCGAGCCCTGCCTCGGCGTCGCCGCGCGAATAGCGACGCGGCTCCGAGTGCAACGACCCGCGGGCGACGGCCTCGTCCGGGTCGAGCAGCGGATCGAGCACCTCCCAGTCCACCTCGACGCGCTCGAGCGCTGCGCGAGCCTCGGCGAAGGTCTCGGCGGCGACGGCCGCCACGGGCGCTCCGTGGTAGCCGGCCTCCTCCTCGAGGCCCGGACACTCTCCGGGCCCGAGAGCCGCCCGCACGCCGAGTGCGGCGCGAGCCTGCGCGAGCTCGATTCGCCGGACGCGTGCGTAGGCGTGCGGGCTCCGGAGCACGGCCGCGTGCAGCATCCCAGGGAGCTGGACGTCGGCGGTGTAGCGCGCCTGTCCGGCCGCGCGCGCGAGGCCGTCGACGCGGCGCGCCGGCCGGCCGACGACGTCGAGCGCTCCCTTCGGCCACTGCTCCAGCTCGTCGTCCTCGACGACGAGCCACGACTCCTCGACGCGGCCCTCCACCTCGCGTTCGGTCTTGATCAGGCGCGCCACGACGAGATCGCCTCCTCGATCTTCGGATACGTGCCGCACCGGCAGAGGTTCCCCGCCATGGAGTGCCGGATCTCCTCGCGCGTCGGCTCGGCGTTCCGCGCGACGAGCGCGGAGGCCGACACGATCTGGCCGGGTGTGCAGAAGCCGCACTGGACCGCGTCGGCGCGGACGAAGGCCTCGACCAGCGGGTGGTCGGCCAGGCCCTCGATCGTCGTCACCTCACGCGTGCCGACGGTCCCGGCGAGCGTGATGCACGAGAGGACGGGCACGCCGTCGAGAAGCACGGTGCAGGCACCGCAGTGCCCCTCGCCGCAGGCGACCTTGGTGCCGGTCAGCCCAAGCTCGTCCCGCAGCACCTCGGCGAGCGAGGCCGTTGGTTCCGACGAGACCGAATGCGACCCTCCGTTGACGACGAGCTCACGCAGCGAGCGTCACTGCCTCGATGTCGGCGAGATGGACGAGGCGAAACGTGAGCCGGCCGAGCTCGCGGCGCTCCTCCTCGTCTTCGGCCTCGGCGGCCGTCCGCCAGAGGTCGCGGGCGCACGCGACGAGCTCGGCGATTCGCTCGCGCTCGTCCATGTGGCCGTCGCGCTCGCTGCAGGCGTTCAAGGCGAGGCCGAGGACGCCGATGGTGTCCGTCTGCCGCGTCCAGAGAAGCGGCGTGGCCATTGCGAGGTAGTGGTGGATGCGCGCGAACGCGATCGGCTGCACCAGCCGGCCGTGCCCGAGGGGCTCGGACGGCTCGGCAAGCTCTTCGCCGGCCGCGATCCGGGCCGCCGTCCCGCCGAGCACGTCGCGCACGCGCTCGTCCGAGTAGCCGGCTGCCCGCGCGGTCCGGATCGTGATCATCAGCGACCCCGGCTGCTGCCCGTACGGATAGTCCGACGCGTACAGGATCTGCTCGGGCGAAACCCGTGAGAGCAGATCGAGGATGTCGATCGCGCTCCAGACCGAGGTGTCGAAGAAGACGCCTTTCCGGCCCGCGAAGCACTCCGAGAGCGCCGCGAGGTCGGCGATGCCGCAGTGCGCGATGATCAGCTGGGCCTCGGGATGCTGCTCGTGCAGGCGGCGGAGGTGGTCGGCGATCGGCGGCAGTCCGCGGCCGCCGTGGATGAGGATCGGCACGCGGCGCTCGGCGGCGAGCGCGAAGATCGGTGCGAGCCGCTCGTCGTTCAGCTGAAAGCGCTGGGCGCGCGGGTGCAGCTTGATCCCCCGGGCTCCGAGGTCGAGGCAGCGCGTCGCCTCGGCCACCGGGTCCTCCGCGAGGTCGAGCCGGACGAAGGGGATGAGCATCCCCTCCGAGCGCTCCGCGGCGGCGAGCGTCCGGTCATTCGCCGCGCGAAAGCCCGGATGGCGGTCGGGCTCGTCCATGCAGAACGCGAACGCGCGCGAGACCCCGTACGTCCGGAGGAAGCGGATCAGGTCCTCGAACGGGGCGACGAACCCGTCGATGTCGCGCCCGACGTGGACGTGCGCGTCGAAGATCTCGGTGCCCTCGGGAACGAGCTGCGCGAGCTCGCCGTCGTACGTCTTGACGAGCTCCAGCGCGCGTTCGTAGGCGTCCTTCGCCACGGCACGGAGACTACCGAGCCGCGTCCGTTCTCTGTCCGAGCGAGAGCTCTATGTCCGGCAGAGGCCTAGCCGGAGGTGAAACCGACGACGGAGTACGGTACGACCCGCACGGTCCGTCCCGGGGAGTTCGCGCTCATCCAGCGCCGACTGCGGGAGCCCGCGTAGTGCCAGCGGAGACGGATGCGACCGGTGCCGCGCAGAACGAGACGGGCGGAGAACCGGCCGCGGCGGTTGGCGACGGCCTCGATTCCGGTATTGCGCCACGAGCCGCTTCCGGTCCGCATCTGAACGTGCATGACGGCGCCGATCATTCGCGGAGCGGAGGCACCGTAGAACCTGAAGCTCTCGCCGGAGGTCACGACCGCGTCCCCGTTCAGACGCGGGAGGTTCGTCGCGGCGGCCAGGCGAGGGACGACGTAGATGAGGTGCGCGGCGCTCTTGGCGGGCTGCATGCCGTCCTCGCCCATGTAGTACGCGCGCCAGGACGTCCGCCGCGAGATCTCGGTCGAGAGGGAGATCGACCAGTTGCCGGTCCCGTCCGTCACCGCGCCGTAGCCGCTCGGATAGCCGCCGTCGTGCAGCTCGACCCAGATCGCTCGACCGACGATCGGGGTTCCAGTCGTCGTGTCGGTGAGCTGGCCGGAGAAGGTCACCGTCCGTCCGTACCGGATCGTGCGCGCCCGGGCCGGAGTCGCGGTGATCGAGGTCGCGTCGAACGAGAGCGGTGCTGCGGTGTACGCCGCGAGGTCGCTTGCCATCTGGGCCCCGAGAACCGAACCGAGCCCGCTCGCGAGGTCGTAGCCGGGCCCGGCGTCGTAGCCGGAGATGCCGAGGAATCCGTTATTTCCGCTCACGACGTCGAAGAACATCGCCGGGTCGTTGGCGAAGCGGTCGTAGAAGAACGGGTTGGCAAAGCCGAGTCGCTCGCCGGGGACGGCCTGCGTGAGGGAGTATTCGTTCGCGTCCGCGGTCATCGCCGCGAGGAGCGGCGCGGCGGCGCTTGTCCCGCCGACGGAGAGCCAGCCCGTGTCGAAGCACGAGCTGGTCGCGCAGTAGACGACGTAGCCCTCCCCGTTGTCGTCCGCGTCGAGGGAGACGTCGGGGACCTCACGGCAATAGCCGCTCGAGACCTGGCACGGGGCGCCGCTCGAGTCGGGGGTCGTTCCGGCGGCGCTCTGCCACGACGGCATCGGCCATCCCATCGAGATGCCGCCGCCTCCTGCCCCGCCGCCGAGGCTGCCGTTGTTCCACACCGTCTCGTCATGGCCCGGGCCCGAGACGTCGAGCGTCGTGCCGCCGACCGCCGTGAGGTAGGGCTCGGCGGCCGGCTCGAGCACGTACGGCGCGCCGGCGTCAGGCCCGCAGCCCGCCGAGCCGCTGTCGCCCGAGGCGGCGAAGACCGAGATGCCGCGCACAGCAGCGAGCTGGAGCGCCTCGTTCGTCGCGGCGGCCGCGCTCGCCGGCTCGAACGGCTCGCACAACCCCCAGCTGATCGAGATCGCGTGGACATCCGTGTCCCTCGGGCCGCCGTCGTCCATCTCGTCGGCGACGATCCGGTTCAACACGGTCGCGAATCCGGTCGGATTGGGCGCGACGTAGGCGTATGCCTTGGCCAGGTCGGGCGCGGCGGCGAGCGCAACCTCCAGGTCGAGCTCGACCTCGAGCGCGTCGCGGCGGTCGGTCGTGCCCCCGTTGACGGTCTTCCTGACCACGCGTCCGGTCGGGAGGCCGAAGCAGTTCAGGAACGTCGTGACGTCGGCTGGCCGGTAGTCGGAGAACTCGACGAACGCGATCTCCTCGCCCGTGCCGTCGTAGCCGGCGTCGAGGAGCGACTGGAAGTCGTAGCCGGTCGTGGCAGCGGCGAAGTCGGCGGGCAGATACCCGTTCGCGGCCTCGGCGCTCGCACCCGCGCACGGCGGTCCCGGGGAGACCTGGGGCTCAATCGGGCCGGTCGCGGGGCGAGGGCGAACGGCCGTGTCGAGGCCGTCCACGGAGGTCACGCGGCGTGCGAGCGCGCGCGGGAGCCGGACGGCGCTCGTCGGAGCGCGGTACGTGTGCCCGTGGGAGCGGTAGAGCGCGAGCTCGGTGCCGAACGCCCGCTCGGCGGCGGCAGCGCTGCCCGAGAACTCGAGCGAGAGACCGCTTCGGCCCACGAAGCGAAACCCCCGTCCGCTCAGGTAGCTGCTCACGTCGGCGACCGTCTCGGGTCGTGGGAGGAAGAGCGCCTTGACGGTGTCGACCGGAAGCGGAGCACGACCGCTCGCCTGCGAGGCGAGCTCTGCGAGCAACGACCCGTTCCGCGGCTCGAGCGCGACCGAGACGTGAAGTGGCGTGGACCCAGGCACCACCCCGGTTTGACGCCCGCGTACCTGCATGCGGGGTTGCGCGCCGTGGACGCGCTCGAGGATGCGGCCGCGCGCTGCCTGCGCGGGTCCGGCTTGAAGCGCCGTCGACGCGACCAGGCCGACGGCGAGGAGATGAAGAATGCGTCTCGTCTCGGTTCCTCGCTCGCAAAGCGCATCGGTCGCCGGTCGCGCGAGCTTGAGTGCGGCTACGATCGGCCCGTGCCGAACGTCCTGATCTGCGCCGACTCGATCCGTTCGCCGGAGCTCCGGCACGAGGTTCCGTACGCAGCGCCTGACGCGTTCGTCTACGCGGAACAGAACGGGTCGCGCTATGTCTTCATCGGATCGATGGAGATCCCGCTCGTCGAGGAGATCGCCGGGCTCGAGGCCGTTCCGCTCGACGCGCTCGGCGTCGACGAGCTCATCGAGCAGGGGCTTCGCTGGCACGAGCTCAGGCGCGAGCTGGCCCTGCGCGCCTGCCGGCGCCTGAGCCTCGACGACGTGGTGACGCCTCGGGACTTCCCACTCGACGTCGCCGACCACCTCCGGGCGAACGGCGTCCAGCTGCGCTACGACGACGAGCTCTTCGACCGCCGGCGGCGCGTGAAGACGGGAGCCGAGCTCGCAGGGATCCGGCGCGCGCAGCGCGGGGCCGAGCGCGCGATGGACGCGATCCGCGCTCGTCTCTTCGCAGGAGGCGAGGTCGCGTCGGAGGACCTGCGGGCAGAGGCGCAACGGGCGTTCACGGAGGCCGGCGTGGTAGCAAGCGACGTCATCGCCTCACACGGCGAGCAGTCGGCGATCGGCCACCATCCCGGTTCCGGCCCGATCCGGGAGGGCGAGCCGGTCGTCGTCGACATCTTCCCGCAGGACCCCGAGTCGGGCTGCTTCGCCGACATGACGAGGACGTTCTGCGTCGGCGAGCCGCCGCAGGAGCTCGTCGACTACCACGGTGCGTGCAAGGAAGCGCTCGAGCGCGTGTACGAGGCGATCCGGCCCGGGGTGACGGGAGCGGAGCTCTTCCGGATTACGAGCGACGTCTTCGCCGAGCGGGGCATCCGCACGCGAATGTACGACAAGAAGCCCGGCGAAGTGCTCGAGGAGGGGTTCTTCCACGCGCTCGGCCACGGCGTCGGGCTCGAGGTGCACGAGTATCCGGACCTGGCCGAGAACGGCGTGGAGCTGGTCGCCGGGGACGTCGTCGCCGTCGAGCCGGGGGCCTACCGCAAGGGGTTCGGCGGCTGCCGCCTCGAGGATCTCGTGCTCGTCACCGAGGACGGCTACGAGCGCCTCACGGACTTCCCGTACGACCTCGCCCCCTAGTAGGAGGGCTTGGCGAAACAACGTTTGGGCCGCCGTAACGCGCCGCTCGCCCCGATGTGACGTCCTCGGTCGCCCCGATAGCTCTCTCGCTATCGAGGCTCCCTGCGTCCTTGCCTCGGAACGAGCGGACGCGCCCCGGCGGCGAAAGACGTTCCGCCAATCCCTCCTAGGGGGGTTTGACGAAACGGAGTCACGCTTCGGTGGGCTCCATCGTTCTCTCCGGGCGTGAGTGCCGTTCGATGTCCATGGGAACAGACGTTCTTTCCCCTGCACAGCGGACGTTTTCGCGGTAGATCCACACACGCTTCCCTCCAGCGCCAATGGCTCGTACGGTCGTAGTCGATAGCGACCGGCTGAGGGACAGCCGTAGCGAACGAGAGGAGTGAACCCGAGAGCTTGAGCGGGGGCGTGGCGAAACTGGCAAACGCAGCGGGCTTGGGTCCCGTGGGGCCGCAAGGCCCTTGCGCGTTCGAATCGCGTCGCCCCCACTCAAGCTCTCAGGGCCGTCACAGGGTAGATCGGCGCGGCGCGTCGTGGTAGGGCGACCGCTGCGGGGGCTAGCGAGGGACGCCGGACCCCCTCTCAAAAGAGAGCGGTCAGCCCTACTACCACGCGCCCCACCGGGGGCTATGTCGTCCGATGCCCCTGCGAGAATTTCCCTGCACGTAAGGGAAAAAGAGGGCCCGCGAAGCTGGAACTTCCGGGCCCGTGGCCACAGGAGGGCATAGCTCCCATGGCAACTGGCAAGGTAGCGCGTCGCACGGTCGTTAGCGACGTCGCAGCACTCCTCGACTCGCCCGAAATCGCGGCGCTCATCGCGGAGCTTGACGCACTCCGCTGGACGGGGCGCAAGGGCTTCGGTGCCCGCGCCCTCGTCGGCGCTTGCCTCACGAAATCGCTGTTCGGTCTGCCGACCTGGACGATGACGGCGGCGCTGATCGCGGAGCATCCGGGCTTGCAGGCCGCGCTTGGCGAAACGCCGAGCGTGTGGGCCATGTACCGCTTCGCTCGCAAGCTCCGCGAAAACCGTCCAGCCCTCAACGCCTGCCTGGACGCCTGCGCTGCCGCGCTCCGCGCCGAGTACGGCGACGACCTGGGAAAAGACGTGGCCATTGACGCATCGGATCTGCCCGCCTTCGGCAATGGCCACAGCCGCGTCAGCGAGGGCGGGCCTGAGCGTGAGCGTTTCAGCGACCCCGATGCCTCTTGGGGACACCGGAGCGCGGTCGGTACTCGCGGAGCGGGTGGTTTCTTCGGGTTCAAGCTGCAACTGGCCTGCTGTACCTGGACGGGGCTTCCGCTCGCGTGGCGGGTCGAGTCGGCACGGCACCACGAATCGAAGTTCGTCGCCCCGCTCCTGGACGCCGTTCAAGCTCGCGGCTACTGCCCTGAGACATGCGCGATGGACAAGGGTTATGACGCCGTGCGCGTTTACGCCGAGTGCGAGGAACGCGGCGTTGAGCCGATCATCCCGCTCAAGGGAGCGAAGAAGAACCAACCAGCCTTGCCCCTCGGCATCGGCGGGAGGCTGTTCCCGCGCATCCCGCGCCACACGGACGAGTGGAAAACGCTCTACAGTCGACGGCGAGCCGTTGAGTCGGCCTTTGCTGATCTCAAGACCCACTACGGCCTGACGCCGCTGCGCGTTCGCTGCTTGGAGCGGGTCGCGCTCCACGCCGATCTGACGTTGCTCGCGCGGCTCGGCTTGGCCCTTAGTCGAGCGAGAGAAATACCGCTGGCCGCGTAACGTGAATGGGATTACGCTTGTTGCACCCGATGCCTGACGACGATCCGCCCCCGATCCCCCCGGACCACGACCCAGACAAGATCCTGGAACACCGCGAGAAGGTGTACCGCGAGAGGGAGCAGGAAGAAAAGCGAACACCGCCTACGCCACCCCCGCCGCCACGAGAGCGAGAGCGAGAGCAACGAGAAGAGTCTGAGTAACGACGAGAATGAACACGGTCTTTAGCGCTTCCGTTTTTTTCTCGTAGTTGACGCAGTTGTTGTAGTAGGCGTGCCAGTAATCCGCCGCGAGCCCCCAGGCCACACGTCTGTCGTCTTGGTCGCTCCACATCGTGGTCCAGGCCTCGGTCAATTTCGGGCCGACTTCCCACTCTCTCGCGTAGTACGCGCGGAAGCTCTTGTATGCCGCGACTACGTATAGGCCAGTGACCGCGAGGAGAAAAAGGACCCCTACGGCCCCGAGCGACCCTCGCAGCGCGTAGCCGCCCGCGAGGATGCCGAGCAAAGCACTCGCAAGCCCAACAACCAGGCCGATCTTTTGCTCCAGAGCGGTGAGAAGCGTCAGTTGCGATGCGAGCCGATCCCGAGTCAGCTCGTAGAACGCCTCGGGATCCCTATCGGGGAAACAGCTTTCCGTGTTCACGACGACCCCCTCCTTCCATGTTTTGAGGAAGGAAGCGTCTCACGAAGGAGGAGCCGGGAAGCGTCCACGCCCTCGGGCGTTCCGTCAAACCCCCCTAGGCGCCGACCCGCGCTTCAGGCGGAGAGGGCGAGAAGGCTCTCGAAGCGCTCGGCGTCCTCGAACGGGCCGATCACGGCGAGGTTGAGCTTGTCCTCGCGGACGATGTCGCGGGCGACGCGCTGGACGTCCTCGACGGTCACCGAGTCGTATCCCGCGAGCACGTCGTCCGGCTCGCGCAGCTTGTTCTCGAGCACCTCGTTGCGCAGGCCGAAGAGGATCATCCCCTTCGGGTCCTCGAGCGAGAGGATGAGGCGACCCTTCGCGAAGCTGCGCGCCTTCTCCAGCTCGTCCTGCGCCACCGGCTCGTCCGCGATCCGCGCGAACTCCGTGACGATCGTCTTCACGGCCTCGTCGATCCGGTTGATGTCGACGCCGCCCTGGGCAAACAGCGTGCCGGTGTCCGTGTAGCCCTGGTTGTAGCCGTAGATGTAGTAGGCGAGCCCGCGGCGCTCGCGCACCTCTGTGAAGAGCCGCGACGACATGCCGCCGCCGAGCACCGTGGCGAGGAGCGCGAGGTTGTACCGGTCCGGGTGCTCGAGCGGATAGCTGTGGACGCCGATCCGGATGTGCGCCTGGTCGGACGCCTTCGCGTGCACCTTGACCCGCGGCTCCGACTGCTCCCAGACGACCGGCGACGGATCTTCCGGCGTCCCCGCGTCCACGTCGCCGAGGAGCTCCTCGAGCCGCTGGACGGCGTCGTCGCCGACGTCGCCTGCAATTCCCGCAACGATCCGTGGAGCCCGATACCAGCGGTCGAGGTAGCCCAGGAACGTGTCGCGCGTCGCGGCGCGGATGGTCTCCTTCGTTCCGATGATGTCCCAGCCGAGCGGCTGGTCGCCGTAGAGGAGCTCGTCGTAAACGCCTTCGAGGTAGTCCCGCGGCGTATCGATGTACATGTTCATCTCCTCGATGATCACGCCCTTCTCGCGGTCGATCTCCTCGGCGTCGAACTTCGAGTGGCGGAGCATGTCGACGAGGACGTCGAGCGCGACGTCGCGGTGTTCCGCGGCGCACTTGACGTAGTAACCGGTGTACTCCTTGCCGGTGAAGGCGTTGAACTCGCCGCCGATCGAGTCGATCTCGCTCGCGATGTCCTTCGCGGTCGGCCGGTTCTCGGTTCCCTTGAAGAACATGTGCTCGGCGAAGTGCGCGATCCCGTTCGTGTCCTTCGTCTCGTAACGCGAGCCGGCCGCGAGCATGACGAAGCAGGCGACCGACTTGGCCGCGGGCATCGGCGCCGTTACGACGCGAAGCCCGTTCGACAGCGTGGTCTTCTCGAAGGCCGACATGCCGCGCCATGGTAGCTTCGCGCGGTCAGATGGCCGGAGAGCAGACGCGAAAGGCGATCTTCGCCCAGCCGGAGTGGCTGCGTGGCGTCGCGGACCGCGTGGGCGACCGGCGGCTGCCCGAGGGCCGCGTCGTCTACACGGGGTGCGGCACTTCGTTCCACGCGGCGATGACCGGGGGCGAGGCGATCCAGGCGCTCGAGCTCGTCCTGAACCCTCCGGAGGCGGATCTTCTCGTGTGCGTGAGCCACGAGGGCGAGACGAGGCTGACGATCGAGGCGGTGCGCGCGTTCGGCGGGCCCGTGTGGCTCGTGACCGGAAAGGCGGACTCGCCGCTCGCCGAGCTCGCGGACGAGGTCGTGGTCGTAACTCCGGAGCTCGAGGAATCGTGGTGTCACACGGCGAGCTACACGACCGCGGTGGCCGGACTCGCCGCACTCCGCGGTGACGACGTCTCCTGGCTCGCCGGCGCGGTCGAAGCCGAGCTCGAGGCGAGCGAGCGCGTGACGGCGCACGACCGCTTCGTCGTCGCCGGCGCGGGTCGCGATCTGGCGACGGCTCACGAGGCAGTCCTGAAGCTCCGCGAGGGAGCGTGGGTCGCCGCCGAGGCGTACGAGACCGAGCAGCTCCTGCACGGGTACCTCGCCGCCGTGGACGACGGCGTGCGCGCCTTCGTCCTGCAAGGAGAGGGGCGCGCCGCGGAGCGGGCCGACGACGCCCGCAAGGCGCTCGAGCTGCTCGGCGCCGACACGACGCTCGTCCAGACCCGGCATCCCGTCGTCGACATCATCCAGTTCCAGCTGCTGACGCTGACGACCGCGGAGGCCCGCGGCGCCGAGCCGGATCGCATCCGGCGCCACGACGAGCGGTGGGCCGCGGCCGCCAAGGCCGCCGGCACCGGGCTAGCGGACTAGCAGCCCGCCGTTCTTGGCCGCACCGCGGAGGAACGCGAGCCAGTCGCGCCAGAGACGCTCGTCGACTGCGACCGGCTTGTCGGACGCCGACTCGAGCGCCCGGTCGATCTCGGTCATCGTCACGTGCATCTCGTCGCCGACCCGGAACTTCTCGACGGGAAAGTCGGTCATCCCCTGCACGATCATCTCCTGCGCGAGCGCGTCCTGGTCTCGCTCCGAGAGCCAGACGTGCCCGCTCATCCCGTCGTTTCGCGCCCAGTAGAGCCGGCTCACGCGAGCTCGCGGAGCGCGGCGAGGACGCGGTCGACCTCCTCGCGCGTGTTGTAGTGGACGAAGCCGATCCTGAGCGCGCCGCCGGGCAGCCGGAGCCGCTCCATGATCTCGACCGCGTAGTAGTTGCCTGCCCACGTGGCGATGCCGCGCTTGCCGAGCCGCTCGGCGAGCTCGAGCGGCGACCGCGCGGCATGAGTGAGGGCGAAGGTCGGCGTGCGGCTCGCCATCGAGCTGATCCCATGGAGCCCGTACCCCGCCGGCAATCCGGCCAGGAAGCGCTCGCCGAGCTCGTGCTCGTGAGCCGCGATCGCGTCCCAGCCGATCTCCTCCAGGTACTCGACGGCCGCAACGAAGCCGGCGAGCGCCTCATGCGGCAGCGTCCCGGTCTCGAAGCGGTGGCCGAGCGGCTCGTCCGGCGCCGGGCGGACCTTGTACGGCCGCAGGGTCTCCAGCAATTCTCGGCGGGCGTAGAAGAGGCCGAGGTGCGGCCCGAAGAACTTGTAGGGCGAGCAAAGCAGGACGTCTACGTCCGCCGCGGCGACGTCGATCGGGCGGTGCGGCGCATAGTGGACGCCGTCGACCCAGGCGAGCGCGCCGACCTTGTGGGCCAGGTGCGCGATCCGCCTCGCGTCGGTGATCGTCCCGACGGCGTTCGAGGCCCACGGGAACGCGACGACGCGGACGCGTCCCGAGGACAGGTGGCGAACGAGATCGCCCTCGTCGAGGATGCAGTTCTCGATCCTGATGTCCGCGAAGCGGACTTCGGCTGCGGTATCGCGCGCCAGCTCGAGCCACGGCGCGACGTTCGCGTCGTGATCGAGTCGCGTGACGACGATCTCGTCGCCCGCCTCGAGCGTCCGGCCGAGGGCGCGTGAGAGGGCGAAGTTGAGCGTCGTCATGTTCGCCCCGAACCCGACTTCCTCCGAAGAGCAGCCGAGGAAGCGGGCGGCGACGTCGTGCGCGCGCTCCACGAGCTCGTCGGTTCGGCGGCTGGTCTCGAACGGCCCGCCGACGTTCGCGTTCGAGCTTTGGAGGTATTCGGTCATGGCGGCGACGACCGAGTCCGGGACCTGAGTCCCGCCGGGTCCGTCGAGGAACGCCGTCCCGGAGGCGAGGGCGGGAAAGCGGCGCCGCAGGGCGCCTACGTCGAAGGCAACCGTCGCCACGGACCGGACGCTAGCAACGGCCCCGCGGCGAGGGCGAGCACGCCGGAGCGCGGCGCTCGCTTATCGGATCGTCCGTACTATTCCGCCGTGTCCGATCGGACGATCACGATGCCGGACGGGCGCGACCTCCGGATCCACGAGGGCGGCGACCCGGGCGGCTATCCGATCGTCTACCACCACGGGACGCCGAGCGAGGGCTCGCTCTACCGCCGTTGGATCGATGACGCATCGTCGCGAGGCGTTCGCCTGATCGGGTACGACCGAGCCGGCTAGGCGGCTCGACGCCGCATCCCGGCCGCTCCGTCGGCGACGTGACCGCCGACATCCGTGCTCTCGCCGATGAACTCGAGCTCGAGCGTTTCTCGACCTGGGGGATCTCCGGCGGCGGCCCGCACGCGCTCGCCTGTGCCGCGCTGCTCCGCGATCGCGTCGACGCGGCGGCCTGCCTCGCGAGCGTTGCTCCGTACGGGGCGGAGGGCCTCGACTGGCCGGCTGGGATGGGCGAGGACAACATCGAGGAGTTCGGCGCCGCACTGGACGGCCGCGGCCCGCTCGAGCGCTGGATGGACGCGCATGTGCCGGGGCTCCTGGCCGCGGACGCGAAGGGGATCGCCGACGAGCTCCGCTCGCTCCTCACGCCGGTCGACGCGGAGGCGCTGACAGGCGATCTCGCCGATTTCCTGGCCGACTCGATGCACGCAGCCGTCGGCGAGCGGGCCGACGGCTGGATCGACGACGACCTCGCCTTCATCGCCCCCTGGGGATTCGAGCCCGCCGACATCTCGGTGCCGGTACAGCTGTGGCAAGGAGACGAAGATCTGTTCGTACCCCCGGCCCATGGAGCGTGGCTCGCCGAACGGATCCCAAACGTCGACGCCCACCTCTCGCCGGACGACGGTCACATCACGCTGGTCGAGCGGAGGATTCCCCTCGTGCACGCGTGGCTGCTCGAGCACGCCACGCTCTGAGCAGCTCTGCCTCACGCTCTGGACTCAGACCCGCTTCGGGCGTCGTCGGGGCGCCGGCGAGCGTGTCGGCAATCGTCTGCTCGAGCGGGCGGAACCGAAGGCCCGACTCGAGCGCCCTCGACACGTCGACGGAGAGAAACCCGGCGAAGGCGGGATCCGTGTTCGGCGCCAGCCAGAGCGGGAGGTCTGACCACGGCTCGACGCCGTTCTCGCGCAGGAAATCCTCGCCGACCCACGTGAGCCGGGACCCCGAGCCGACCGTCGCGACGCACGCTTCGAGGAGCTCCTCCATGGTCAGTCGCCGGTCCGGCCCGACGGCGTTCAGCGCCCCCGTCCGTCGCCGCTCCGCCATCGCAACGATCCAGTCGGCGAGGTCGCGCGCGTGCACGATCTGAACCGGCTGGACACGGGGCTCGGGGGCGAGGACCTCGCCGCCCCGAGCGATCCGGTGCGGCCAGTACGTAAAGCGCCCCGTCGGATCGTGTGGGCCGACGATCAGACCCGCGCGCACGGAGAGGACGCGTCCCGGCAGCGCTGACTCCACGATCCGCTCGCACTCGGCCTTCAACGCCCCGTATAGCTCGAGGTCGCTCTCGTCGGCATCCGGCGGGAGCTGCTCGACGGCCGCGCTCTCGTCCGCGGCGCGGGAGTGGTCGGCGTACACGGAGCAGCTCGAGACGAACGTGTAGTGCTCGACCGCCTCGGCGAGGACCGTGGTCGCCTCGCGGACCCACGACGGCTTGCGGGCGGGTACGTCGATCGCCACGTCCCACGTGCGTCCGCGCAGAGCGTCGAGCTCGCCGGCGTCCCGGTCGCCGTGCAGGCGCTCGACCTCGGGAAACGCGTCGGCGTCCGTCCGGCCCCGGTTGAAGACCGTCACCTCGTGCCCGCGCTCGCGCGCAGCTTCGACGACGTGCCGCCCGAGGAAGAGCGTCCCCCCGAACACGAGGATTCTCATCGCGCCACGAAGTCCCGGTAGTCGCTGATCTAGGCGTCCGGCCAGCGCATGATCACGACCTTCTTCTCCGTGAAGAAGTCGATCGCGTCGCGGCCGTGGGCGTGCAGGTCGCCGAAGAAGGAGTCCTTCCAGCCCGTGAACGGGAAGAAGGACATCGGCGCCGCCACGCCGATGTTGACGCCGAGCATCCCGGCCTGCGCCTCGTGCCTGAACTTGCGCATCGTGCCGCCGCTCGTCGTGAAGATCGACGCCGCGTTCCCCTTCGAGGAGGCGTTGAGAATCTCGAGGGCGTGGCCGAGGTCGCGGGCCCGGACGAGCGTGAGGACCGGCCCGAAGATCTCCTCGCGCGCGAGCTCGGAGCCCGGCTCGGCCTCGATGATCGTCGGCCCGAGGAAGCAGTCGCCGTCACCGCGCTCACGGCCGTCCAGAACGAGCTCGCCGCCGTCTGCGAGCCCCTTGTCGATCCACTCGAGGATGCGCTCGCGCGCGGCGGTCGAGATCACGGGACCCACTTCGGTCTCGGGCTCGGAACCCGGCCCGACGTCCATCTCCGCGCCCTTCTCGGCGAGGCGGTCGCGTAGCCGCTCGTACACGTCGCCCACGCCGACGCAGACCGAGTTGGCGAGGCAGCGCTGGCCGGCCGCATGGAAAGCCGAGGACAGGACGCCGTCCACGGCGGACTCGAGCTCTGCGTCGGGCATCACGATGACGTGGTTCTTCGCGCCGCCGAGGGCCTGCACACGCTTGCCGTGCTTGGCTGCCGTCTCGTAGACGTGGCGGGCAACGGGGGTCGAGCCGACGAACGAGACGCCGTCGATCCCCGGGTGCTCGAGAATCGCGTTGACCGAGTCGCGTCCGCCCTGCACGAGGTTCACGACACCGGCGGGCAGGCCGATCTTGTCGATCAGCTCGAACGTCGCCTCCATCGCGAGCGGATCCTGCTCGGACGGCTTGAGCACGAACGTGTTCCCGCATGCGAGCGCGAAGGGGAGAAACCACATCGGCACCATGAACGGGAAGTTGAACGGCGTGATCGCGGCGAAGACGCCGATCGGCTGGCGAATCAGGTCCGAGTCGATTCCGCGCGAGACGTCCTCGAGGTTCGCACCCTGCATGAGCGACGGGATCCCGGTCGCCACCTCGACGCACTCGATCCCGCGCCGCACCTCGCCCGCGGCGTCCTTCAGAGCTTTCCCGTTGTCGGCCGTCACGAGTGCGGCGAGGTCGTCCTTCGCCTCCTCGAGCAGGTACTTGAGCTCGAAGCAGGCGCGCGCCCGCTCGAGCGGCGGCGTCGCGCGCCACTCGGGGAACGCCTCGCGCGCCGCCCTGACGGCCGCATCGACGTCGGCCGGGGTGGAGAGCGGGACCTCGGCGAGGACCCCGCCGGTGGCCGGGTCGATCACGTCCTGGGCCGCGGCGTCCGTCGCCTCGACCCAGCGCCCGGCGACGTAGTTCTTGAGGGTTCTCGTCGCGACCTGCGCCATCGGGTCCTAGCCTACCGCCGTGGAGTCCGCCGTTCCGGACATTCTCGCGCCGGGCCTCAGGTGCATCTTATGCGGGATCAACCCGGGCAGGCGCTCGGCTGCCGCCGGGGCGCACTTCGCCAACCCGCGCAACGACTTCTGGCGCCTGCTCGCGGACGCGAGGCTCACGCCCCGTCTCCTCGATCCTTCGGAGCAGTGGAGGCTCCTCGAGCACGGCCTCGGCCTGACGAACGCCGCCGCGAGGACGACGCGCGGAAGCGGCGAGCTGCGGAGGGCGGACTTCGCGGGTGCCGCCGAGCGCATCGAGCGGCTCGCTCGGGAGCTCGCTCCGCTCGGAATCGCCTTCGTCGGCAAGACCGCGTACGAGGGAACGTTCCGCGAGCGGCCGGAGCTCGGCTTGCAGAAGCGCGCGCTCGACGGGACGTGGCTCTTCGTCCTCCCGTCGACCTCGCCGGCGAACGCGGCCGTCCCCTACGCGGAACGGCTGCGCTGGTTTCGCGCACTCCGGGAGCGGCTCGACGCCGACGTTTCGCGCGTTGCTTCTCGGTAATCCCTCCTAGCCCGTCCAGCGGTTCGTGATCGGGACCCGGCGGTCCCGTCCGAAGGCCTTGGGCCGGAGCTTCACGCCCGGCGGTGCCTGCCGGCGCTTGTACTCGGCCTTGTCGATGAGGGCGAGCGCCCGCTCGACCACGTCGCGGTCGAACCCGTCGGTCGTGAGCTCCTCGCGCGAGCGGTCGAGCTCGACGTACGCCTCGAGCACCTCGTCGAGCTGCGGATACGGAGGGAGGGAGTCCTCGTCGAGCTGGTCGGCTCGCAGCTCGGCGCTCGGAGCGCGGTCGAGGACCGACTGCGGTATCAGGTCCTCCCCGGCGCGCTCGTTCAGGTGGCGCGCGAGGCGGTAGACGTCCGTCTTGTACACGTCCTTCAGGAGCGCGAAGCCGCCGGCCATGTCGCCGTAGAGCGTCGCGTATCCGACCGAGAGCTCGCTCTTGTTCCCTGTCGCGAGCACGAGCCAGCCGAACTTGTTCGAGAGCGCCATCAGGAGCAGGCCCCGCGTCCGCGCCTGGATGTTCTCCTCGGCGAGTCCCGGCTCGGTCCCGGCGAACGCGTCGGCCAGGACGCTCCCGATCGCCTCGACGGCCGGCTCGATCTCGAGCTCGAGGAAGCGGGCGCCGAGGGCCTCCGCGACTCGCCGTCCGTCGCTTCGCGTGCCCGAGGACGTGTAGCGGGAAGGCATCGAGACGCAGACGACGCGGTCGGGCCCGAGCGCTTCTGCCGCGAGCGCCGCGCAGAGTGCCGAGTCGATACCGCCGGACACTCCGAGGACGACCTCGCGGAAGCCGTTCTTCTCCACGTACTCGCGCAGGCCGAGCTCCAGGGCCAGGCGCATCTCCTCGAGATCGTCCGGCGGAGGCGCCGACACGGGCGTCACCGTCTCGTGCTGCTCGCGCGGAGGGTCGAGTTCGACGACGAGCGGATCCGGCAGCTCGGAGCGTTCGCGCGCGAGCGCCCTCCGGCGGGCGTCGGTCAGCCGGCGGGCAACCGCCGTCGCCGCGTCTACGTCGACGAGGAGGAGCGCTTCCTCGAAGGCCGGCCCGCGGACGACGACCTCGCCGTCCTGGTCGAGCACGAGGCTCTGCCCGTCGAACACGAGCTCGTCTTGGGCCCCGACCGCATTGACGAAGACGACCCAGCAGGCGTTGTCCCGCGCCCGCGTTGCGAGCATCTCCTCGCGCTCGCGTCCCTTGCCGAGGTGGAACGGCGACGCCGAGATGTTCGCGATCACGTGCGCGCCCGCGAGGGCCAGGTCGGTCGCCGGAGCGCCGGGCTGCCAGATGTCCTCGCAGACGGTGGGCCCGACGAGCGTCGGGCCGAAGCGCGCGAGCACGAGCTCGCGGCCGGGCTGGAAGTAGCGGTCCTCGTCGAAGACGCCGTAGTTCGGCAAAAAGCGCTTGTGGTAGACGGCCCTGACCTCGCCGTCCGCACACAACGCGCAGGCGTTGTAGAGGTCCCGCTCGAGGTGCGGGAACCCGACCAGGCAGGCCACGCCGGTTGCCTCCGCGGCGATCTCCTCGAGCGTCCGGGCAGCTGCGGCGAGGAAGCTCGGCCGGAGCAGCAGATCCTCCGGCGGGTAACCGGTCACAGCGAGCTCGGGGAAGAGGACGAGGTCGGAGCCCTGCTCCCGCGCCTCGGCGAGCCGGGCCACGATCCGCTTCCGGTTGCCGTCGAGGTCTCCGACGACGGTGTCGATCTGGGCGAGCGCGATGCGCATCCGGCTCGAACTCTAGCAGTTAGCGACTATCAGGCGAAAACCAGGGAGGCATGCCGCCTCAAACCGCCCGGGCGATCTCGTCGAGCGACTCGGGATTCTCCAGCGAGGACAGATCGCCCGGATCCTGCCCGAGCGCCCGGGCTCGCACGGCGCGCCGGACGATCTTCGCGCTCCGGGTCTTCGGAAGGGCGGCGACGAAGATCACTCGGTCGGGCCTGAACGCCTTCCCGAGCTCGGTCCCGACGGTCGCCGCCACGTCGGCGGCGACGTCGTCGCCCGGATCCGAGCCGGACGCCGGCACGCAGAAGATCCACGCCACCTCTCCCTTGACGTCGTGCGGGACGCCGACGGCGGCCGCCTCTGCGACAGCCGGATGCGCGATCGCGGCGGACTCGAGCTCCGCCGGCCCGATCCGCTTGCCCGCGATGTTGAGCGTGTCGTCCGAGCGGCCGTGCAGGAACCAGTACCCGTCCTCGTCGGCCGAGGCCCAGTCCCCGTGCACCCAGATCCCCGGGAGCCGGCGCCAGTAGGTGTCGAGGTACCGCTCCGGATCGCGCCAGAACCCGCGCGTCATGCCGGGAAACGGCTTGCGGCAGACGAGCTCTCCGACTTCGCCGGTCCCCACGAGCGACCGCCCCTCGGCGTCGACGACGTCCATCGCCATCCCGACGGCCGGCCCGCCGAGCGTGCAGACCTTGAGCGGGATCGCCGGCGTGGGTGAGAGGAAGCACGCGCCGACCTCCGTCCCGCCCGAGCAGTTGATGATCGGGCAGCGGCCTCCCCCCACGTGCTCGAAGAGCCAGCGGTACGGGCCCGGGTTCCACGGCTCGCCGGTGGTCACGATCGTGCGCAGAGAGCCGAGATCCGTCTCGGGCTCCCCGTGGCGGATCAGCGCTCGGACGAGCGTCGGCGAGATGCCGAGGATGGAGACGCGCTCCTCCTCGACAAGTCGCCAGAGGCGGTCCGGCGGCCAGTCGGGTGCGCCTTCGGCGAAGGCGAGCGTGCAGCCCATCGCTCCGCCGCCGACGACCGTCCAGGGCCCCATGATCCAGCCCATGTCCGTCGCGAAGTGGAGGACGTCGCCCGGACGTCCGTCGGCCTGGTAGGCGACCTCGCGCGCGATCGAGACGAGGAAGCCTCCTTGCACGTGGACGACGCCCTTCGGCTTCCCGGTCGTGCCGGACGTGTACGTGAGGAGATACGGATGCTCTGCGTCGACGTCGAGCGGCGTCAGCTCGCCGGGGCACCCCTCTGTGAGGTCGCCCCACGAGCTCTCGTCGCGCGACCAGACTGCGACGTGTTCCACTGCGGGCGCCTCCTGCCTGGCGTCCTCGACGATCGCGCGCATGTCGAGCACGTTCCCGCGCCTGAGCGAGCGGTCGGCGCAGAGGACGACCTTCGCCTCCGAGTCCTGGAGCCTCTGTGCGACCGCAGGTGCGGCGAAGCCGGAGAAGATCGGCACCTGCACGGCTCCCACGTGCGCGCACGCGTGCGAGGCGACCGCGACCTCGGGCGACATCGGCATGTACAGCGCCACGCGGTCGCCGGGCTGCACGCCGAGGCGCACGAGGCCTTCGGCGACGCGCGTCACCTCGGCAGAGAGCTCGGCGAACGTCCACTCTCGCCGGAGGCCGTCCTCGCCGCGGAAGATCGCCGCGACCGCTCCCGGGCGACGCTCCGCCCACCGATGGACGCAGTTCCAGGCGACGTTCAGCTTCGCGCCTACGAACCACTTCGCCCACTCGGGGCCGGCGGAGTCGTCGAGGACGCGGTCCCACGGTTGCGCAAGCTCGAGCTCCATGTCCTCGATCGCCGCGGGCCAGAACCACTCCGGCTCGTCCTGCGAGCGCCGGACGAGGTCCCAGTAGTCCGAGATACCGTGTGCGCGCATGAGGCGCACGACGTTCGCGCGCTCGAAGACGTCGGCGCTCGGCTCCCAGATGAACTCGCTCATCCGGGGCCGAAGCGTACTTTCAGCGTCTTACTCGAGACAGTCGAGGATCGAGTCGCGGTCCGTCGGCAAGGGCACGCCCCGCCAGCTCACGACCGCGTTCGCCTGCTGGTCGACGAGGCCCGTCGAGTCGCGCCCCTGGTGCTGGATCTCCTCGTCGAGCAGCGTCTTCGCATACGCGGCGTCCGCGGGGGAGTCGTAAAACCAGACGCCTGCGGCGTTGGTCGCCGTCGAGACGACGAGACCGGGCGCGGAGCCGCCGGGCGTCGCGGGCGAGACGCGCACGCCGGGCACGGCGACCAGGCAGGCGTTCGTCGCGGTCGTCGTGTAGCTCGCCCGTTCGGCAGCGAAACGCTCGTGCGCGTAGCGCACGCCGACCACCCCGCCGGCGGCGAGCAGGGCCACGACGAGCAGCGCCCGAAGCGTCACGTCGTCCATATCGGCACGAGCTCGGCTCCGCGTGACACTTAGTGACCGCTAACATACGATGAGCCAGCGACTCAGGAGGACGGATGCGCGCACGAATCTTCGCCGAGGAGAACCGCAAGTGGTGGACGCTCGGAGCCGTCGCGTTCGGCCTCTTCATGATCATGCTCGACAACACGGTCGTGAACGTCGCGCTGCCCTCGATCCAGCGCGACCTCCACATCTCGGTCGAAGAGCTCGAATGGATCGTGAACGGCTACGCGCTCACGTTCGCGGTGCTCATGCTCACCGGCGGCAAGCTGGCCGACCTGCTCGGCCGGCGCCTCATCTTCGTCGCCGGCCTCGCGATCTTCACGGCGTCCTCGCTCGCGTGCGGGCTCGCCGACTCGGCGGCGATGCTGATCGGCGCCCGTGTCGTCCAGGGAGTCGGCGCCGCGCTCATGAACCCCGCGACGCTCTCGATCATCACGGCCACGTTCCCTCCGCGCCAGCGCGGCATGGCCATCGGTATCTGGGCGGGCGTCTCGGCGATGGCGCTCGCAATCGGCCCGCTCGTCGGCGGCATCCTCGCCGAGAAGATCAGCTGGGGGTGGATCTTCTTCATCAACGTTCCGGTCGGCATCCTCGGCATCGTCGTCGCACGGCTCGTGATTACCGAGTCGCGGGACACGTCGCAGGAGCAGCGGCTCGACCTGCCCGGCCTCGCCGCGTCGGCCGTCGGGCTCTTCGCGCTCACCTACGCCCTCATCGAGGCGAACAACTACGGCTGGACCTCGGCGCGCATCCTCTCCCTCTTCGCCGTAGCCGTCGCCGGACTCGCCGTCTTCGTCCTCCTCGAGACGCGCCAGCGCGTCCCGATGCTCGACGTCTCTCTCTTCAAGAACCCGACGTTCGCGGGCGCGAACCTCGTGATGCTCATGATCGCGCTCGCGATGTTCGGGGTCTTCTTCTACGTCTCGATCTTCATGCAGAACGTGATGGGGTACTCGGCGATCCAGGCGGGGGCCTCGTTCCTGCCGATGACGCTCCTCATCACGATCGTGGCGCCGATCGCCGGTAAGCGCTCGGACGCGGTCGGCTCTCGTTGGCTCATGGCGGCCGGGATGACGCTGCTCGGGCTCTCGCTCGTCGTCTTCTCGCGTCTCGACCCGGGCGACGGGTTCTGGAACCTCTTTCCCGGCCTCGTTCTCGGGGGCATCGGGATGGGCCTCTCCATGACCCCCACGACGGCCGCCGTGATGGGCTCGGTCCAGGTCGACAAGGCGGGCGTCGGTTCGGCCGTGCTGAACAGCATGCGCCAGGTCGGTGGATCGCTCGGGATTGCCCTGATGGGCGCAATCGTCCTCTCGTACGCCCAGCCCGCGGGCGCGTCCGTGCCGGATCCCGCCGGCTTCGTGACCGGATTCCACCGCGCCCTCCTCGTCGCCGCGGGAATCGCGTTCTCGGCCGCCGTCGTCGCGATCGCCACCGTGCGACGAGTTCGCTCGCCCGAGGCCGTGGTCGCGGAGCTGGCATGACGGCACGGCTGCCTGCGGCCGAGCGGCGAGCCGCGCTCGTCGCTTGCGCCTGCCGCGTCTTCTCGCAGGGCAGCTATCGCGGGACCACGACCGCCGAGCTTGCGAAGGAAGCCGGCGTCACCGAACCCATCCTGTACCGCCATTTCGAATCGAAGTGCGATCTCTATCTCGCCTGCCTCGAGGAGACGTGGACCCGGACGCGCCGCCTCTGGGAGGAGGCGGTCACGAACGAGCCCGATCCGGCGCTCTGGCTGAGCGCGATGGGGGCCGCGTTCCTCGAGTCGGCCGAGCAGCGTCCCCTGGCGGCGAACCTCTGGATGCACGCCCTCGCCGAGTCGAGCGAGGATCGGCGTATCGCCCGCTACATGCGCAAGCACATGCGCGAGGTCCACTCCTTCGTCGTGGACGTGATCGCGCGCGCGAGGGACCGCGGTGCGATCCCGGCCGACCGGGATCCGGACGCCGAGGCGTGGATCTTCCTCGGTCTCGGCCTCCTCTCGATGGCCGACCGCACGCTCGGTGACCTGGTGGGCGAGTCCTGGTCGTCGATCCGCGCCTCCCGCAGGCGCTCGCTCGCCGGTCGTCCCTGAAGGCGAGGCCGTCGCCGACCCGATCGAGGGATGGACGTGCCGCTCCGCGAAGCCGACGCTTGGAGGGTGATTTCGCTCCTGAACAGGCGAAGGCCCGGAGACTTCGGCTCTGCGGCCCAGCCGAGCCTCCGGGTCCTGTCGCCGCGTCTATTCGGCGCGCCTCCCGCACCCCTCTGCCTGGCGTCCGGCCGAAGTGCGAGGTAGTCGGACTATAGCCCCATGTCCGAATAAGTCAAGTGGGGTTGTGAAGTGAATTTTGCCGCGTATAGTTCACTGAAGAATGGCTGACCAGCTGCTTACGGTCCGTGCCGCGCGAACCGGCCGCTCGTCGCTCGGGGACCGCGTTCGCCAGCTTCGCGTCGCGCGCGGGCTGACGCAGACCGAGCTGGCCGGCGAGCGGTTCTCCAAGGAGTACGTGAGCCAGATCGAGCGCGGGAAGACCCGGCCGACGGGCGAGACGATCGAGTGGCTCGCCGTCCGGCTCGGCGTCGACCAGAGCTTCCTCGAGACGGGGATCTCGTCGAGCGAGCGCGAGCGCGCGGAGAGCACGATCTCCCGCGCGGAGGCGGCGCTCGAGTCGAGCCGCTTCGAGGAGGCCGTGGACGAGCTCTCGAAGCTTGCCCCCTCGCTTGCGGCGGTCGCCGCGCCGGATCTCGAGTTCCGGGCGCTTCTCGCCGAGGCCTGGGGGCGCATGTACACGGGCGACCTGCGACGCGCCCTCGACCTTCTGGGTCGCGCGCGCGTGCTCGCGGAGGGCGCCGACTTCACGGACGTCGACCGGGCGGAGGTGCTCTTCCGCCTCGGGTCGTGCCGCCACAAGCTCAACTCGATCTCGACGGCGATCGCGCTCTTCACCGAGGCGTACGACGTTGCGACGCGCTCCGGCCTGCCGGCCGACCGCCTCCGCTCTCGGATCCTCGAGCGCCGGGCCCGCTGCTTCCAACGCCAGCGCGATTTCGAGGCGGCGCGCGAGGACGTCGAGCGCGCGCTCGAGCTCGCCGAGGGACTGAACGACCGCCGGACGATCGCCGACGCCTATTTCCAGGCGTCGATCATCGCCGAGCGCGAGGGGCGCTGGGTGCTCGCCCGCTCCTACGCCGAGCGCGCCAAGACCCTCTTCGAGGAGATCTCCGACCGCGTCAACGCAGGCAAGCTCCTCAACAACCTCGGCGGACTGAACTTCCTGCTCGGGAAGCCCGAGGAGGCGATCGAGTACCTGAAGAACGCTTTCAGCGTCGCGCTGGAGGTCGGCAGCGACATCGATGCCGCGTATGCCGTCTCCTCGATGGCGCAGGTTCACCTTCGCACCGGCAACCTCGACCAGGCCGAGCAGCAGGCGCGCCATGCGCTCGAGCTTCTCGGCGGCCGCGTCGAATACCTCGACGAGGTCGGGAATGCCGAGCTCGTCCTCGGCCGCGCGCTCTTCGAGCAGGGCCGGCTGGACGAGGCGGAGGCGATGTTCACCCACGCCGAGGAGAGTTTCACTCAGATTTCGTCGGCAAGTCACCGCGCGGCCGCGTGGGTGGCCCAGGGAGACCTGGCCACGCGGCGGGGCGACGACCGCGAGGCGGCCCACCTCTACCGCCGGGCGGCCGAAGCGCTCCAGGACTTCAGGTTCTAGGGAAAGGAGGTGTTCAACGTGAAAGTAACCGCGCTCATCACCCTGACGACGGTGGCCGCTTTCCTCGCGAAGCTCCACTGCTTCGTCGGCTTCCACTCGGGGAGCTAGGACAGAAAGGAACCGCGCCCGGCGCGGCGAAACCAACGGTTGGAAACCTCGAATCCGACCGATGGAAACCCGTCCTTCCCTCCGATCTCTTGCGCCCCTCCTGGGACCGCTCGCGGCCCTGTGGCTCGTCGCCGCGGGCGGGATCGTCGTTCAGTTCTTCTAGGCGCTTCGGCCCGCCTCGAGGGCGCTACGACGAAATGCCGCCTCCTCGCGGGCGGCTTTCGCGTGGTCCTCGCTAGAAGGTGAGCACGCGGTCGTGCTCGCGGATCAGGCGTGCGACGTCGGTCGGCCCGTCCCACGTGCCGCCGAGCCACTCGAGGTCGTCGTCCGTCGCCCCACGGGCGAGGGCGCAGCCCTTTCAGACGTAGACGGCGCCGCCGCGCTCGCGCAGCTTCGGCACGAGCTCGGGGCTCGCCCTCTTCATCGTCTTGAGCGGCGTCGGCTACGCGCCACGGGCGGCAATCTCATCCTTGGAAATCCGAACAGCGCAACCTCGCAGACCGGTCTAACCTCGAACAACGCCGGCAAGGCGCTCAACATCACGCAGCAGAGCACAGGGGCGGGGGCGACGGCGCTGGGTCTCAACGTGCCCGCCGGGAAGCCACCGTTCGCGGTCAACTCCGGCACCAAGGTCGCGAACCTGAACGCGGACAAGCTGGACGCGCTCAACTCGACGGATTTCCAGCGCCGCTGCAAGGCCGGCGCGGTGGCAGCGTACGCCTACATCGACGACTCGGCCCTGCCGGTCGGAGATTTCGGGTATCACGAAGTGACCGCGCCCCACTTTTCCTGCGCGGAACCGGCACGGTGAGGGTGAAGCGAGTGGGGACAGGCCGGTACGCCGTCGACTTCGGCTTCGACTACGAAGGCCTGACGGTGTGCCCCAAGGTGGCTGTGGCGACCACCGTGGGCGCACTGAGCGTTCGCGTCCAGTCGGGATCCGAAGGAGACCTGAGCGGAGACTGCGTCTTCAACGTCGAGAGCTTCTGGGTCCCCGAGGGCGGACCCGTGATGTACGCCGACGACGATTTCACAATCGCGCAACTGGACGGCACTTCGAGGCTCACCTTGCCGTAACCCGGCGATCGGCAACGCAACACGAGCCCAATCCGGGAGGCGGGGTTGGGCCGGCGTCCCCGCCTCACGAAGCACGCCCGGTCGTCCGTTAGAGGACTCCGACGACCGCGTTGATCGCATCGCTGACGGCTCCGGACAGGACGCCGAGCGCGATGACCACGCCGAGCACGATGACCGCGAGGACGACGCCGTACTCGGCCATCGTCTGTCCTCGCTCTGACCGCAGGGTCTCAAGGTTCCAGTTCAACTGGTCCCCCTTCCGGTCGCTTGTCTCCACGTCTTCGACGCAGTGCGCAAGAAGCTCGCCCCCCGAACGGGTAGTGAGCCGGCGACACAGCGACACATGAGAAGCGCGCGCGAACGCGGTATGTCCAACGGCTCGTGAAGGCGCGCGTCGCCGGCGACCGCGGCCCGGCATCCGCGTGTCGGGCGCCCGGGACTCGCAGCCGGGGGACGGGGCCGAAGGTGAACGACTTGTTTCCCGGCCAACTCACTGGGAAATAGAGCACCACGTGGCGGGAGTGACCTTCGAAGACGTCGCCAAGGTCTACGCCGACGGCACCCGGGCGGTATCCGACTTCGATCTCGGGATCGAGGACGGCGAGTTCGTCGTTCTGGTCGGCCCGTCGGGCTGCGGAAAGTCCACGGCGCTCCGGATGGTGGCCGGCCTCGAAGAGATCTCGGAAGGCACGGTCAGGATCGGCGACCGGGTCGTGAACTACGTCCCGGCGAAGGATCGCGACATCGCGATGGTCTTCCAGAGCTACGCCCTCTATCCGCACCTGACGGTGTACGAGAACATCGCCTTCGGCCTGCGCGTGAAGAAGGTTCCGAAGGATGAGGTCGACAGGCGCGTGGGCGACGCGGCGCGCATCCTGGGCCTCGACGAGCTCCTGAAGAAGAAGCCGCGCGAGCTCTCGGGCGGCCAGCGCCAGCGCGTCGCGATGGGGCGGGCGATCGTCCGCGAACCGGCGGCGTTCCTGATGGACGAGCCGCTCTCGAACCTCGACGCGAAGCTACGCGTCCAGATGCGGGCGGAGATCAATCGTCTCCAGGACGACCTCGGCGTGACGACGATCTACGTCACCCACGACCAGGTCGAGGCGATGACGATGGGCGATCGCGTTGCCGTCATGCGCAAGGGCGAGCTGCAACAAGTTGCGCCGCCTCAGGAGCTCTACGACCGGCCCGTGAACCTGTTCGTGGGCGGCTTCATCGGCAGCCCGGCGATGAACGTCCTCGAAGCGCGTCTCGAGGAAGCCGGGGACGGGCTCTCGGTCAAGCTCGGTAGTGCGTCGATTGCGCTCGACGACGAGGCGCTCGCAGCCCGGCCCGCGCTGCGCGGCTATGCCGGGCGCGACGTCATCCTCGGCATCCGGCCGGAGGACCTCGAGGACGCTGCACTCGCCCCCGATTCGAGCGCGGACCGCTGCTTGCGCGGCGAGGTGCAGCTCCGCGAGGCGTTGGGCGCAGAGGTCATGGTTCACTTCACGACAGACGCTCGGCCGGCGGTCACCGAGGACGTTCGGGAGCTCGCTCGAGACATCGGCGAGGAGACCGTCGAGGGCGACGACGGAGTTGCAACACTCGTCGGTCGCTTCGGAGCCCGCTCGGACGTGAAGCAGGGCGACACGATCTCCGTCTCGGTCGACACCCGAGCGCTCCATTTCTTCGACCCCGAGTCGGGTCACGGCATCTACGACGGCGACGAGAAAGGAACCTCGCGATGAAGACAAGAAGCTCGAAGCTCTTCGGACTCCTGGCGCTCGGCGTCAGCCTCATCGTTGCCGCCGGGTGCGGCGGGGGCGATGAGAACGAAGGCGGCGGCGGCGGCGGTAGCAAGAGCGTGAAGGGCAGCGTGACCCTTCTCGCGGACTGGACCGGACCGGAGCAGGAGGCGTTCGAGGCCGTGATGGACGGCTTCTCGAAGGCGTATCCGAACGTCGACGCCAAGTACAAGCCGTCCACGAACCTGACGCAGGACCTCTCGACCGCGATCGAAGGCGGGAACCCGCCCGATCTGGCGGCGATTCCCTCGCCGGGGATCATGAAGGACTACCAGAGTCGCGGCGCGATCAAGCCGATCGACTTCGCGAAGAGTGTCGTCGAGGACAACTTTTCCCCGGATTGGGTCGACCTCGGCACCGTCGACGGCAAGCTCTACGGCGTCTTCTTCAAGGGCTCGAACAAGTCGACCATCTGGTACAGCAAGGAGGCGTTCACGAACGCCGGAGTCGAGCCGCCGGAGACGTGGGACGACCTCGTGAAGGCGGCGTCGACGATCAAGGCTTCGGGAGTCACGCCGTGGGCGATCGACGCCGGCGACGGCTGGCCGCTGACGGATCTCTTCGAGAACGTCTACGCCGGAACTGCAGGGCCGGACAAGTATCGGCAGCTCGCCGACCACGAGATTCCGTGGACGGATCCGTCTGTCAAGCAGGCGCTCCAGACGATGGGTGAGATCTTCAAGCAGAGCGACCAGATCGTCGGCGGAACAAGCGGGGCGCTCCAGACCGACCTGACCACGTCGGTCTCCGCCGTGTTCGCGAAGCCGGCGAAGGCGGCGATGATGCCCGAGGGCGACTTCGTCCCGGGCGTGGTCGCCGGGAAGTCGCCCGCGAAGGTCGGCACCGACGTCGACTTCTTCGCCTTCCCGAAGATCGGCGACCAGGACGTCACCGTCGGCGGCGGGAACGTCGTGGTCATGTTCAAGGACTCGCCGGCGGCCGAGGCGCTCGTGAAGTACCTGGCCTCGCCCGAGGCCGGTGAGATCTGGGCGAAGCGGGGTGGGTTCTCCTCGCCGAACAAGAACGTGTCCGAGGACGCCTACCCGGACGACGTCACGAGGCGGGCGGCCACCGACCTCGCGAACGCCGAGAGTTTCGTCTTCGACATGTCCGACCTCGCGCCGGGCCAGTTCGGGAGCGCCGACGAATGGACGCTCCTCCAGGACTTCTTCAAGAACCCGGACGACGTCGACGGAGCGGCGACGAAGCTCGAAGCGGCCGCGAAGAAGGCATATGGCTAATCGATGACGTCGACGAGCGCGAGCGTCGCGGGGGAATCGCCGACCGCGGTTCCCCCGCCGCAACCTTCGCTCTGGCGGAGGCACTCGACGGCGCTGGCCTTTCTCGGGCCCGCGCTCGTCATGCTCGTCGTCTGGTACGTCTACCCGACGATTGCGACCGTGATCCGGAGCCTGCAATCGGATCAGGGGAGCGAGTTCGTCTGGTTCGACAACTACCGCCGGATCTTCACCGACGACGTGCTCGTCACGGCGATCAAGAACAACGCCATCTGGGTCGCGGTCGTGCCGGCCGCGGTCACCGCGTTCGGCCTCGTGTTCGCCGTCCTGACGGAGCGGATCCGCTGGGCCGTCGCGTTCAAGTTCGCCCTCTTCGCGCCCCTCGCGATCTCGCTCTTCGCCGCGGGCGTGATCTGGCGGTCGACGATGTATCAGAAGGACCCGAACATCGGCGCGCTCAATCACGTCATCGGCGTGACCAAGGAGGCGTTCAGCCCGGCCGGGGTCCTCTCGGAGGCACAGCCGTCGACGAAGGATCTCAAGGAGTCGAAGGACGGCGGAATCAGCTTTGCGCGCGAGCTCCGATCGGGCGACACCGCGCTTCTCGGCCTGACGGCCATCCCACCGGACGAGATCCCGAGCAACGCGGGCCAGGCGGCCGACCCGGAACCGGTCCAGAGCGGCATCGCAGGGGTCGTCTGGCGCGACTTCAAGCCGGGCGGAGGAAAGCCCGGGGAAGTGGAGCAAGAGGAGCAGGGCATCCCCGGTGTCACGGTCGAGCTGCGCGACCAGTCGGGGAAGGAGGTGCAGTCGGCGACCACGGCGACGGACGGCACGTTCGCCTTCCGATCCGTCGGCAACGGGAGCTACACCGTCGCGATAGGAGCCGCCACCTTTGCCCAGCCGTTCGGAGGCGTGAGCTGGCTTGGGCCGAAGCTCGTGACCCCGGCGATCATCATCGCGTACCTGTGGACCGCCGCCGGCTTTGCGATGGTCGTGATCGCGTCGGGTCTCGCCTCGCTTCCCCGTGACGTCCTCGAAGCAGCTCGCACCGACGGAGCGAGCGAGTTTCAGGTGTTCCGGCGCGTCACGGTTCCGCTCCTCGCGCCCGTCCTCCTCGTCGTCTTCGTGACGCAGATCATCGGCGTCCTGAAGGTGTTCGACATCGTGCTCGCGATCGCGCCCGCTTCCACGCGTAACGACGCCACCGTGCTCGCCCTCGAGATGTGGCGCAAGTCCTTCAGCGGGCAGAACCAGTTCGGTGTCGGGGCTGCTCTCGCCGTCTTCCTCTTCCTGCTCGTGATCCCGATCCTGATCCTGAACGTGCGCCGTTTCCGCCGGGAGAACGCCTGATGACGACTGCGACCGCGCAAGCCGACCGGACCGTTCTCGGTAAGCCGGAAAGCCCCGCGACGAGGATCGTGCGACAGCTCTCGCGGGCCCCGGTGCATCTGACGCTCCTCATCATCGGCCTGCTCTGGCTGGTGCCGACCTTCGGCCTCTTCATGATCTCGATCTTCGACCCCGCGCGGGCCGCGACCGAAGGTTGGTGGAACATCTTCTCCGACCCGAGCACGGCGACCTTCGAGAACTACCGGGCGCTCTTCGCAAACGACCAGATCGTCGCGTCGCTCAAGGTCACGGCGCTCGTGACGCTCGGCGCCACGATCCTGCCCGTCGTGATCGCCGCATTGGCCGGTTACGCGTTCGCCTGGATCGAGTTTCCCGGCAGGGACTGGATCTTCATCGGGCTGATCGCGCTCCTCGCCCTGCCGATCCAGATGGCGCTCATCCCGATCTTCCGCCTCTACAACACGCTCAACATCTACGACACGATCATCGGCCTGATCCTCTTCCACACGGCCTTTGCGCTTCCGTTCGCGATCTTTCTCCTCCGCAACTTCTTCATCGGCATCCCGAAGGACCTGATGGAAGCAGCGCGCATCGACGGCGCGTCGGAGATGCGGATCTTCTTCCGTCTGATCCTGCCGCTCGGCCTGCCGGCGGTTGCCTCGCTCGGGATCTTCCAGGTGCTGTTCGTGTGGAACGACCTCATCGTCGGGTTGACGCTCGCGCAGGACAATCAACCGATCGCGCCGGTCATTTCCGCTCAGCTTCGGCAGTTCTCGAGCAACCTCGACCTGATCGCGCCCGCCGCCTTCGTCTCGTTGATCGTGCCGCTGACGATCTTCCTGGCCTTCCAGCGCTACTTCGTGCAGGGACTCCTCGCCGGCTCGGTGAAGTGACCGAGCTCGTCGAGCGAAGCCTTCGCCTCATCCACGAGTACCAGGCCGAGACGGGGGCGTATCCCGCTGCTCCGGGTCCCGCGCCGTACCGCAACGCGTGGCTCCGCGACGGCGCGTTCGTGGCCGACGCGATGAGCCGGGCGGGGCAGATCGAGAGCGCCGAGCGCTTCTTCGGCTGGTGTGCTGCGATCGTCCTCGAGCGATGCGAGGTCATCGATCGTCTCGTCGAGCGGCACCGCGCGGGCAACCCCGTCGCGGTCGAGGAGCACCTCCATGCGCGCTACACGCTGTCGGGTCGAGAGGTGCCGGAAGCCTGGCCGAGCTTCCAGCTGGACGGATGGGGGGAGTGGCTCTGGGCGCTCAACGCGCACGTCGCCAGGCACGGGCGCGAGCTCTCGTCTCTGCGCGATGGGGTCGAGCCGATCCTGGTCTACCTGTCCGAGTTCGCTCTCGAGCCGACGTACGACTGGTGGGAGGAGCGGTTGGGACAGCACTCGACGACGCTCGCGGCGGTGGGGGCGGGCCTGGCGGGAGGCGCCGACCTCGCCTTCGTCTGCCCGACCCTACGGGAGGCGGCGCGGCGAAAGGCCGCGGAGGTCTTCGCAGTCGTCCGCGGGGACGCCGAGGCTCGCGGCCGCCTCGGCCGAAGTCTCGGCGACGATCTCCTGGACGGAAGCCTCATAGCGTGCGCGACCCCGTTCAGGACGTTCGAGCCGCACGAGCCCGTGATGGCGGCGACCGTCGCCGCCCTGGAGGCGGAGCTCGCGCACGGCGGAGTGCACCGCTACCCGGGGGACTCGTTCTACGGAGGCGGAGAATGGCTCCTGCTCGCCGCGTTGCTCGGCTGGCATTACGTCGAGCTGGGCCGACGCGCCGACGCGCGCGCGCAGCTCGAGTGGATCGCCGGTCATGCCCGGGGCGGCGGCGAGCTGCCCGAGCAAGTCGAGGATCATCTCCTCGTGCCGGAGGGGCTCGAGGAGTGGCGGCGCCGCTGGGGGCCGTCCGCCTCTCCGCTTCTCTGGTCGCATGCGATGTTCGTGACGCTGGCGCTCGAGCTCGGCGAGAGCAGCCGGTGAATTTCCCGGCCGACGCGTGTGCGGCTTGGAGGATGACTAAGAAAGAGCCCGGCGGGAAGGACTCGTGATCAGGCCTCGCGGCCGTCTGCGCGGGGTACGTCAAGGAAACGAAGGGGAGAAGGGGTTCTATGCTCACTGCAGACATCGGCGCTCGCCTCTCGCACGGCGCGAGCGTGTTCGCGGACTGGCTCCCGCGCCTGGTCGGGGCGCTCGTCGTCCTCCTGATCGCCTGGATCGTCGCCAAGCTGGTC
>Ga0081539_10001602_pt1 | contig 37290 bp, 33 predicted proteins | sample TabmetS4T2R2_FD_71023 | JGI IMG/M metagenome (GOLD analysis project Ga0081539, IMG submission 71023) | Tabebuia heterophylla rhizosphere microbial communities from the University of Puerto Rico - S4T2R2 | ecosystem: Host-associated > Plants > Roots > Rhizosphere ... | reverse complement strand
AGGCCGAGCGGCTCGGCGCCGACGAAGGCGAGGTTCTGGGCGCACTCGAGCACCGCCTCGATCGTCCCCGCGTAGGGGTCGCAGGCGACCCGCCGGCCGTTGCCGTCGATCGAGACGGCGATCGCGCTGTCGGACTCCGGCAGCGCCAGGACGGCGGCGTCGGCGCTCTCGGGCCGGCGCACGGTGCGCGAGCCGACGATCGCGTCGTACTGCTCGAAGACCCAGCGCTTGGAGGCGATGCTCGGGGCGGCGAGCAGGGCCAGCAGCTCGTCCTCGGCCGCGACCCCCTTCTCCAGAGTCGCCCGGTTGCCGTAGATCCAGCCCCCCGGCTCGGCCGGCTCGAGGTCATACAGCGGGCAGCCGTCGACCAGCGCCTCGACTGGCATCTCGCCGACGACCTCCTCGCCGCGCAGGATCCGGATCTGGCCGGAGTCGGTGACGAGGCCGATCTCCGCCGAGCCGGTCTGCCATTTCTCGCAGATCGCCCGCACCGCCTCGACCTGCTCCGGCTCGACCACGGCCAGCATCCGCTCCTGGGACTCGGAGACCATGATTTCGAACGGCTCCATGTCGGCCTCGCGCAGCGGCACCTTGGCGACGTCGATGTCGATCCCGACCCCGCCGGCCGAGGCCATCTCGCCGGCCGAGGAGGTGAGCCCGGCGGCGCCGAGGTCCTGCAGCGAGACCAGCAGCCCCTGGTCGAGCAGCTCCAGGCAGCACTCCAGCACCTTCGACTCCTCGAAGGGGTCGCCGATCTGCACGGTCGGCCGCTTCGCCTCGTCGCCCTCGCCGAGCTCGGCCGAGGCGAGCACGCTGGCGCCGCCGATCCCGTCGCGCCCGGTCGAGGCGCCCATCAGCACGATCGCGTTGCCGACCCCGGCGGCGGCGGCGCGGACCATCGTCGCGGTCGGGGCGATCCCGATGCACATCGCGTTGACCAGGCAGTTGTGCTCGTAGGGCTCCTCGAAGTAGACCTCGCCGCCGACCGTCGCCACCCCGATCGAGTTGCCGTAGTGGCCGATCCCGCGCACGGCGCCATCGAGCAGGTGGCGCGAGCGGGCGGAGTCGAGCTCGCCGAAGCGCAGCGAGTTCAGCAGCGCGATCGGCCGCGCCCCGATCGCGAAGACGTCGCGCATGATCCCGCCGACCCCGGTCGCCGCCCCCTCGAACGGTTCGACCGCGCTCGGGTGGTTGTGGGACTCGACCTTGAAAGCGACCGCGTAGCCGTTGCCGACGTCGACCGCGCCGGCGTTCTCGCCCGGCCCCATCACCACCCGCTCGCCCTCGGTCGGCAGTCGCCGCAGCAGTTTGCGCGAGTGCTTGTAGGCGCAGTGCTCGGACCAGAGCAGGCTGAACATCGCCAGCTCGACGTCGCCCGGCTCGCGCCTCAGCTGCTCGACGATCAAGCCGTACTCGTAGTCGGTCAGGCCGAGCTCGCGGTATTTCGGAGTGGCGGTCTCCATCAGGCGCGCTCCGCCAGCTGCCCGAAGACCTTGAGGCCGTCGGTCGAGCCGGTCAGCGGGTCGACCGCGTGCTCGGGGTGGGGCATCAGGCCGAGCACGTTGCCGGCCTCGTTCCTCACCCCGGCGATGTCGCGCAGCGACCCGTTCGGGTTCTGGCCGGGCGCATAGCGGTAGGCGACCTGGCCGTTTGCCTCCAGCGCGTCGAGCGTCTCCTCGGGCGCGTAGTAGCGGCCTTCGCCGTGCTTGGCCGGGATCGAGAGCGTCTCCTGCCCGTCGAGGAGGTCGACCTGGCGGCAGACGAAGCGCAGATTCTCGTTGCGCAGCAGCGCCCCCGGCAGCAGGCCCGCCTCGCAGAGCACCTGGAACCCGTTGCAGATCCCCAGCACCGGCTTGCCGGCGGCGGCGTGCTCGGCGACCGCCTCCATCGCCGGCGAGAAGCGGGCGACAGCGCCGGCCCGCAGGTAATCGCCGTAGGAGAAGCCGCCGGGGACGACGACCCCGTCGACCCCGCCGAGGTCGCGCTCTTCGTGCCAGATCATCCGCGCCTCGCCGCTGGCCAGGGTGCACGCGTGCAGCGCGTCGCGCTCGTCACAGGATCCGGGGAACTGGATGACGCCCCAGATCACAGCGTCTGGATCTCGTAGTCCTCGATCAGGGGGTTGGCGAGGAGCTTCTCGCAAAGCTCCGCCAGCCGCTGCGGGTCCTCGGCCTCGAGCTCGACCAGGCGACCGACCCGAACGTGCCCGATCCCCTCGAAGCCAAGTGCCGGCAGCGCCCGCTCGACCGCCTTGCCCTGAGGGTCGAGGATCCCCTCCTTCGGACGGATCAGGACGCGTGCCTTCAAAAGCTCGTCTCGGTGATCCGCTCGAAGGCCTCGACGTATTTGCCGCGGGTCTGCTCGACCACGTCGGGCGGCAGCTCTGGCGCCGGCGGCTTTTTGTCCCAGCCCTGCGCGGTCGCCCAGTCGCGCACGTACTGCTTGTCGAAGGAGGGGGGAGTCTTGCCCGGCTCCCAACTGTCGGCCGGCCAGAAACGCGAAGAGTCCGGGGTCAGCACCTCGTCGCCGAGGACCACCTCGGCGCCCGCGTCCCGGCCGAACTCGAACTTGGTGTCGGCGAGGAGGATCCCGTGCTCCGCGGCCTGCTCGGCGCCGCGCTTGTAGACCTCGATCGAGACCCGGCTCAGCTCTTCCAGCAGCGCGCGGTCGCCGATGATCTCGGCCGCGCGATCGAAGCTGACGTTCTCGTCGTGGTCGCCGATCTCGGCCTTGGTCGAGGGGGTGAAGATCGGCTCGGGGAGCTTGTCGGACTCGACCAGCCCGGTCGGCAGCTCGATCCCGCAGACGGCGCCGGCTTCCTTGTATTCCTTCCATCCCGAGCCGGTCAGGTAGCCGCGGACGATGCACTCGACCGGGTACATCTGCAGCCGTTTGACCCGCATCGCCCGTTCGGCGACCTCCTCGGGAACGTCCTCGGAGATGAAGTGGTTGGGGACGATGTCCGCGGTCAGCCCGAACCAGAAGACCGACATCCGGTTCAGCACCTTGCCCTTGTCCGGGATCGGGTTCGGCATCACCACGTCGTAGGTGGAGATCCGGTCGGAGGCGACCATCAGCAGGTCGTCCTCCCACTCGTAGATCTCGCGCACCTTGCCGGAGGACAGCAGCTTCAAATCGTCAACGGTCGTCATTAAGCCGATGCTAACTGTCCCGGCAGCGGACCATCGTTCCGCCAACCGGTGTAATCCTCTTGCCTATGCCGTTGCCGCCCGAACCGAGCAGCAGCTCGCTGGCGCAGACGCTGCGCTGGGCCTTCCGGCCGCTCCCCTTCATGGAGGAGTGCCGGCGCCGCTACGGCGACTCCTTCAGCGTCAGGTTCCTCGGCTTCGAGCGGCCGATGGTGCTGATCTCCGATCCGGCCGCGATCAAGGCCCTCTATATGGAGCGCGCCCACGGGCTGCCGCCGGGACGCAACATCCTCCTCGAACCGATCCTCGGCGCGCGCTCGCTGTTGATCCAGGAAGGGGCCGAACACCTCTCGCGCCGCCGCCTGATGCTGCCGCCCTTCCACGGCGAGCGGATGCGCTCCTATGAGGCGGTGGTCGAGCAGATCGTCGCCGCCGAGATCGACTCCTGGCCGCTGCACCGCGAGTTCCCGATCCACGCCCGCATGCAGGCGATCACGCTGGAGGTGATCCTGCGGGCAGTCTTCGGGGTCTCCGAGGGCCCGCGCCTGGACCGGCTGCGGGCGATGCTGGCGACGGTGCTGGAGGAAACCGCGGCCCCGGCCAAGCAGCTGATCGGTCTTGCCACCCGGCGCTTTGGCCGCGGCCCCTGGGCCAGCTTCGAGAGGCAGCTGCGCAAGGCCGACGAGCTGATGTTCGCCGAGATCCGCGAGCACCGCTCGCGCGGCGGCCTCGAGCAGCGCGACGACATCCTCTCGATGCTGATGCTGGCCGAGTTCGAGGACGGCGGCTCGATCAGCGACGAGGAGCTGCGCGACCAGCTGATGACCCTGCTGCTGGCCGGCCACGAGACGACCGCGACCGCGCTCGCCTGGAGCTTTGATCTGCTGCTGCGCCACCGCACGGCGCTGGCCCGGCTGCGCGGGGAGCTGGAGGAGGGGGGAGACGAGTACCTGCGGGCGACGATCTCCGAGTCGCTGCGGCTGCGTCCGGTGATCCCGCTGGCCGGCCGCCGCCTCGCCACCGACCTGGTCGCCGACGGGCTCACGCTCCCGGCCGGGACCGACGTGACGCCGGCGATCTGGCTCACCCACACCCGCGCCGACATCTACCCCGAGCCCTTCGCCTTCCGGCCCGAGCGCTTCCTCGAGAGCCCGCCGGAGACCTATGGCTGGATCCCCTTCGGCGGCGGGATCCGCCGCTGCATCGGCGCCGCCTTCGCCGAGTTCGAGATGCGGATCGTGCTGCGCGAGGTGCTGACCCGGTGCGAGCTGCGCAAGGCGAACCCAGGTCCGGAGAAGACCGGCCGCCGCAACATCACGCTCTCGCCCAAGGACGGGACCCCGGTGGTCGTCGAATCCCGCCGCCCCGCCCGCGAGCGCCACGCCGTCGCTGTTTAGCGTCTGCTTCGGCGCAAAGATTTTGCATTAAGCGCGCCACTCGTTGCAACTTTCTGTCTACAGTCATGTCATCATGGTGGTGATGACCGAGCGGCCGAAATGGAGCGACGAGCGCCTCGACGATCTCAGCAAGCGGATGGACGAGGGCTTCCGCCGCAACGACGTCGAGCACCGGGAATTTCGCCGCGAGATGAAAGAAGGGTTCGACGCGATGAACGCGCGGTTCGACGCGATGAACGCGCGGTTCGACGCGATGAATACGCGCTTCGACGCGATGAACGGCCGTTTCGACGCGGTGAACGAGCGTCTCGAGAGGTTCGCGCAGACCTTGATCGTGATCGGCGCCGCCTTGATCGGGACGCTGGTCACCGCCTTGATCTCGGCGATAGTCGCCGCGATCCTGCTCGCTTGACTAGCCGCCCGACTTGGCCGGCGAGAGCGGGTGCTCCTTCGCCCAGCGCGCGATCGCGCCCGAGCCGGAGACCACCTCGCCGTTGTCGAGCACGAGGATCGGCACCTCGTTGGTGCCGCTCAGCTCCTTGACCTCGGCCCGGTCCTCGCCGCGGCTGCCCCAGGTCCAGGGCATCAGCCGGTAGCCGCCGACCGTCTTCAGCTCGTACTCGTAGCCGGCGGCGTCGAGGGCCTTGCCGGCTTTCGCGCACGGGTGGGCGAAACCGGGCCCCATCTTCTTCTGCCCGCAGGTGTAGAGGACCACGCGGAAACCATATTCCGCGTGGTCCTCTAAGCCAAATCCCTACTCCTTGACCAGGGTCAAGGAGCGGGTCGTCGTGGTGACGGTCCCGTCGCTGGCGGTGAAGGTGATCTTCACCTTCACCGTGACCTTGCCCTTCTTGTTCAGGGTCTTCAGCTTCTTGCCCGTGGCCTTGACCAGGGATTCGAAGCTGCTGGGCCCCGGCGCCGAGACGGTCACCTTCTTGACCCCGAACCCGGAGATGACCAGCTTGCCCGCTCCGGGGGCGGTGACGGTGAGCATCGCGGTGCCCTTCGCCTTGTCCTTGGCGGCCTTGCCGGTGCTCGGCGGGCCGAGGACGGGCGCCGGTGCCGGCGGTTTCGGCTCCGGTTTGACCTCCGGCTCCGGTTTCGGCTCGGGCTCCGGTTTCTCTGACTCCTTGACGTCGACCTCGATCGAGGTCACCGCGGTCTTGCCGGAGGAGTCGGTGATCGTCGCCTCCAGCTCGACCGTCTCGCCCTCCTGCTCGGTGCTCGGCGTCCAGCTGAACACGTAGGGGGACTCGGCGATCGTCGCCACCGGCTCGCCGTCGGCGGTCAGTTTCACCGCGGTGATCCCGATGTCGTCGTCGGCAAGGACGATCGGTTCGATCGCTTTGCCGGCTTCGACCTCGGCGCCGTCACCCGGGTCGACGATCGCCCCGACCGGAGCCGAGTCGACGATCGAACCGGGGGTGATCACCGGTGCGGCCGCGAGGACCGTCACCGTGGTTCCGACTTTGACGTTGACCGACGGTTCGGGCGAGATGCCCTCTTTGATCGTCGACCCTTCGATTTTGGTCGCTTCGGTGATCGGCGCCCCGCCGGTACCCCAGAAGTTGCTGGTGGCGAGCGCCGCCGGCCCTTCCGAGGTGCTGCTGTTGGCAATGTTCGCGTTGAACACGCCGTAGCCGTTGCCGGCGAGGAGCGAGCCTTTCACGTACCAGTTCGACGTATCGGCCCCGGTCAGCAGGATGCCGGCCGATTTGCGCTGATCCGTCGCGAACAGGTTGCCGGTGACTTTGGTGTCTTCGATGAACCCGTAGGCGCCGGCGTGGTACTGGATGCCGGTCTGCGGGATCAACGGGTTGGCGCCCATTCCTTCGACGACCGTGTCGTCGACGTAGCCGACCAGGTTGATCCCGGACGGTTCGGTGTTGGCCGGGGCGCCGTCGACGCCGCGGGCCTCGTCGAACAGGATCCCGCCGGACTGGTAGCCGAACACCTTGCTGTCCGCGACGGTGACCCGCCGCAGCACGGTGCCCGGTCCCGAACCGATCAGGTGATTGGTCGCGACGATGCCCCAGCCGTGCGGTTTGGCCGCCAGCTCCTCGGCCGTGCTCGCCGCTTTCAGCGGACCGATCACGCTCTCGGAGATCCGACCGGCCGAGTCGAAGAACGCCACGCCAGCCTCGGCGTAGGTGCTCCCGGATTCGATCGTCACGCCGGAGATGTCAACGAACATCTCGGGGTCGTCGGTCGAGCCGAACGACTGGCGGGAGATCGTGACCACGTTGCCGCCGCCGTCACGCAGGTACGGAGCCGTGCCGGCCAGCGAGCCGCCGAGGCTCGAGGCCGGGCGGATCGTGACTTTGTCGGCACCCGCACCCTTGATCTTCAGCGGCTTCGTGATCGTCAGGCCGTTCATCGAGCCGGGCTGCGAGGGGCTGTTGTTCCCGGTCAGCGGGCTCGAGGACTCTTCGTAAAGACCCGGGCAGATCACGATCGTGTCCCAGGGCGCGGCCATCTCGACCGCGGCCTGGACGCTCGTGAACCCGGCGTTCGGGCACTCCGCCTTGTCGTCGTCGACGGTCCAGACGTTGGAGCCGGAGACGGTGGTGACGTCGGGGAGCTGCAGGCCCAGCGCGGTGCGGCTGAACGCCGCCAGTTCATCCATCGGGTTCGGGCCCTCGTCCGGCAGACCTTCGCCCGGGCCGGCGTTGGGCTCGGTGCTGTCGACCAGCACGTCGGTGCCGCCGACCGCCTCCTGGAAGCGCACGTCGGCGAGCTCGATCGAGCCCGACTGCGGCTTCCCGGCCTCGCCGAAGCGAAGCTCCAGGTCGCGCACCTTGGTGAGGTCGACGCCCTGTTTGGCGAAGTCCTCGAGCGGGACGCGGATCTGGTCGAGGATCACGTGGACCCGCGGGGAGATGTTGCCGGTGGTCTGGTGCAGGGCGTTCCCGTAGAGCGGGTTGCCGGCGGCGACGGTGCCTTCGTTGCCGTCCGCGTCGGTCAGCGCAATCGTGAAGTCCTGCGTGGTCAGGGACGGGTCCGAGATCGCCGCGGTGGACCGGGCCGGGTTGCGGGTGTCAAAGAAGTTGACATCCGCGGCCAGGGCCAGCACTTTGAAGCCGCTGACGTCCTGGTTGGCGGCCGGGACCGTCGTGCCGAGTTTGGCCGGCGATCCGGTGGTGCCGATCGGGTCAGCCCAGGCGATCGCCAGCTGGCGACCGTATGAGTTGTTCACCGGCGCGTTTTCTCGGGTCGAGGCAAGGGTCCCGCCTTCCGGGGAGGGACCGCCACCCTGCTGTCCGCCGACCGCGGTGGGCGCCGGCATCGGGCAGGGTCGCACCGCCGTCGGCAGTCCGGTGAGCCCGACCTGCGACGGAATCGAGTGAATCGGCTCCGGGTTGCACCAGTCCAGGCCACTGGCCGTGGTCGGGGGCACCGGCGTCACGCCGGCACCTTCCTGGAAGGGATTGGCGAAACCGCTCGAGCGCAGCTTCGTTCCCAGCGAGCTCAAAGCGAGGGGGTTCTCGCTTTCGGGCCCGATCACGTCGAGCCGTTCGTCGCTCGGCGCGAAGAAGCTGTTGTTGACCCGCTCGATGCAGGGCATGTTTTTCCCGGTCGGGCTGGTCGGGCAGGCAGTGGTTGGGATCTGCGGTTTGCCCTCGTAGTTCAGCTCGCCGGTCAGATACGGTTCCAACGCGCCCTCGCCACCGACGTAACGGCGGAAGAACGCGTTCATCGTCGCCAGGCCGATCTTCTCCTGGTCACCCATCCGCGCCGGGTCGCCGGACATCCGGGTGTTGACCGTCGGGTCGAGCTTGGCGCTGTTGTCGATTACGTAGTTTTCGGAGAGGTCCGGGCCAGCCGAGCCGCTGAGGCGGATGCTGGTTGCGTCGTTGACTCCTCCGGGAGCACCGCAGGCTTTGTCGGTCGAGGTCGAATCATCGCCGTCGGCTTTCCACACCGTGTTGTACCAGTTGTGATTTCCACCCAACTGCGAGGAGAGGATGGTCGGGTAGGAGTTGTTGCCGTTGACGTGCTGGCTGCGCTCGTAGATGCGAGCGCCCTGCAGGTTGGAGACGTCGCCGTCGCACCAGGGCAGGATCACCATCAGCGGCACGCCGTAGGTGGCGCTCCGTTCGTAGTTCACCGGCGCCAGCGAGATCACGCCGCGCAACGGGTAGCGGCGGCCGGCCGGACGCATCCGGTTCCATTCGACGAAGCTGGTCACGGCGTCGCCGCCGCGCGAGTGCCCCATCAGTCCGATCCGCGTCATGTCGAGCTTGCCGACCAGCGTTTTGCCGAGGTTGAAGTCGGCGTTTTCGCCTTCGCTCGGCAGCCCGCTTTCGGTCGCTTTGTAGAGCGCGTCGAGCAGGGCCATGATCAGGGTGCGGCGGGCGTGCATGCCTTTGCCGATGTTGTCCTGACGGAGCATCAGCTGGTCCTGATCGAGCGAGAACACCGTGTAGCCCCAGGTCGCGAGGTTCCGCGCCATGTAGGCGTAGCCCTCGTCGTTGCGTTTGTAGACCACGCAGAGAGGCGCCGTTCCGCTGGTGTCACAGCTGCCGTGGTTGCCGTGGACCAGGATGATCACCGGGGATTTGCCCGGCTTGCCGACCGGCATCCAGGCAGAGCCGCGGATCTGGAAGGTCACCGGTTCGCTGTTGCCGGTGGCGGCACCGCCGCCGGAGGCCGGTTCCTGGTAGCTGAACGTGCCCGCCTTGAACGGGTCGACGGTCTGGGCCTGGTAGGGCCCCTCCGTCATCGGGTCCGGCAGTTTCTCCGCGGCGCTGGCCGTGGCGGGAATCAGGGCCGCCAAGAGGCCGACGCAGAAGAGGAGGGGGAGTAGCGTCCTCAGGGGTCTTGCGCGCATCAAAGGTTCTCCCTTTCGGGGTAGGGGCGAGCAGGGGTATGGGGATTGGGAACTGCGACCCGAGCTCGGACGGAAGCCCGGTCAGGGAGGCGAATCTAGGCCGCGCGGGGAGGGCCAAAAACCACCGTGTGGACAAGCTTTGGAGCCCCGCCCTGTCCCGCTGTACAAGGCGCGGAGCCAGAAGGAAGAAAACCCGGTAGGCCGGTATACCGGCGGTCCAGGGCCTTCCTGGGACAGTGGACCGGCGGTCCATACCTGTGCACCAACCCGCTGAGTAATATTGGTTGGTAAGGAATTCCTTGGCAGTCTGATTTCTCCCAACACACACGGTGTGTGTTCAAAACTGAAAGGAATTCCAGTGAAGCGACTACTCGGCCTCCTTTGCCTTGTCTCCCTGCTCGCGATCCCGGCCGTCGCCGAGGCGGCGCCGCCCACGACGACGATCTACAACGCCAACTGGGGCGACGACGACACCAAGATCGAGCTCAGCTATCTGGTCGACGACCCGGAAGCGACCGTCGAATGCCAGATCGACGAAGAACCCTGGTACGAGTGCGGCAGCGAAGCGTATTTCTGGATGGGCACCTGGCGCGTCTGGTTCGAAACCGACTACCCCGAACTGACCTTCGGCCACTGGTTCCGGATCCGCGGCACCAACGGCGACGGCACCGAGGCCTCGCCGCCCGGCTACTACCGCGAATAGACAGCTAGCGGGAGGGGGCTTCGGCCCCCTCCCGCTAGTCCCGCAGCGCTTCCACCCGCGCGAAGACCTCGGGCAGGTGGGTCAGGTAGGCGTCGTAATCGAAGACCGCGTCGAGGTCGAGGTCCGGCGCCGCGGCGCCGAGCAGCTCGCGGAAGTCGGTGCGGGTGTCCCAGGCGCGCTGGGCGTTCTCCTGGACGATCCGGTAGGCGTCGTCGCGCGAGTGGCCGGACTCGACCAGCGCGGTCAGCGCCCGCTGGCTGAACAGGGCGCCGTAGGTGAGGCCGAGGTTCTCGCGCATCCGCCCGGCGTTGATCGTCATCCCGCTCGCCACCTTGGTCGCCAGGTCCTGCATGTAGTCGATCAGGATCGTTGCGTCCGGCAGGATCACCCGCTCGGCCCCGGAGTGGGAGATGTCGCGCTCGTGCCAGAGGGCGACGTTCTCCAGGCCGGTCTGCGCGTAACCGCGCAGGACCCGGGCCAGCCCGGTGACCCGCTCGGTGCGGATCGGGTTGCGCTTGTGCGGCATCGCCGAGGAGCCCTTCTGGCCGGCCGCGAACGGCTCTTCGACCTCGCGCAGCTCGGTTTTCTGCAGGTTGCGGATCTCGGTCGCGAAACGCTCGAGGCCGGAGCCGGCGATCGCGATCGCCGAGAGCAGGGTGGCGTGCCGGTCGCGCGGCACCACCTGGGTGGCGACGTCCTCGCGCCCCAGCCCGAGCCGCTCCATCACCCGCGCCTCGACCGCGGGCGGAATCGAAGCGTAGGTCCCGACCGCGCCGGAGAGCTTGCCGAAGGCGAGGTGGGCGAAGGCCTCCTCGAGCCGGGTCAGATTGCGGTCGGCCTCGAAGGCGAAGCCGGCGAGCCGCAGGCCGAAGGTGGTCGGCTCGGCGTGGACGCCGTGGGTGCGGCCGACGCAGAGCGTGTCGCGCTGTTCGAGGGCCCGCTCGACCAGCGCGTCGCGGTAGGCGCCGGCGCCGGCGACGACGATCTCCCCGGCCCGGCGCAGCTGCAGCGCCAGAGCGGTGTCGAGCACGTCGGAGGAGGTCAGCCCATAGTGGATCCAGCGGCCGTGCTCGCCGACCGAGGCGGCGACCACGTCGACAAAGGCGGCGACGTCATGGTCGGTCACCTTCTCGCGCTCGTCGACAGCCTCGACCGTGAAGGCGCCCTGCGCCCGCGCCGCCTCCGCCGCCTCGCGCGGGACCACGCCCTCCTCGGCCCAGGCCTCGGTCGCCGCCAGCTCGACCTCGAGCCAGGTCTCCATCTTCGCCTGCGGGGTCCAGACCGCCCCGATCTCGGGGCGGGTGTAACGCGGGATCACGAATTGATTATGCGGGCGGCGAGGATGCCGGCGTTTTTGGCCCCGTCGATCGCCACGCAGGCGACCGGGATCCCGGGCGGCATCTGCACCGCGGAGAGCAGCGCGTCGAGACCGCCGAGGCTCTTGCCGAGGATCGGCACGCCGATCACCGGCAGCTCGGTGTGGGCGGCGGCGACCCCGGGCAGCGCGGCCGACATCCCGGCCCCGGCGATGATCACCTTCATCCCGCGCATCTTCGCGTTCATGCAGTACTCGCGGACCATCTCCGGGTCGCGGTGGGCGCTCATCACCCGCACCTCGCAGAGGATGCCGGCGTCCTGCAGCGCTTTCTCCGCCGGCAGCATCTTGTCCATGTCGTTTTTCGACCCCATGATGATCCCGACCAGCGGGGTCTCGGCGTCGATCTCCTCGATCTGCTCCAGGGTCTCCGTCTCCGGAGTCGGCGCGAGGTCGGGCGGCGGCGTGGGGGTGGGGTCTGAGATCTCGTTCATCTTGCCTCTCTAGGTGGACTGGCTGGTGGTTCGCTCGACGGCGCGCGCGGCGATGTCGGTGCGGATCTGCATTCCTTCGAAACTGATCCGGCTGGCCGCATCGTACGCACGATCGCGCGCCTCGGCCGGTCCGGCCCCGAGCGCGGTCACGTTGAGGACGCGGCCACCGGCGGTGATGATCTCCCCGTCGCGCTCAGCGGTGCCGGCGTGGGTGATCTCGGCCAGCTCGGCGGCCTGCTCGAGTCCGTGGATCACGTCGCCCTGCGAGGAGCTCTCCGGGTAGCCGGCCGAGGCCAGCACCAGGGTCACGGCCCAGTCGGGGTCGAACTCGGCCCGGACCCCGGCGAGGCCGCCGGGATCGCGCGCGGCGCGGAAGAGGTCGACGATGTCCGAGCGCATCCGCGGCAGCACCGCCTGCGTCTCGGGGTCGCCGAAGCGGGTGTTGAACTCGAGCACCTTGGGACCGTCGGCGGTGATCATCAGGCCGGCGTAGAGCACCCCGTGGAAGCGGACGCCGCGCGCCGCCATCGCGGCGACGACCGGCCGGTGGACCGAGTCGACGATCGCCTCGATCGCCGCGTCGTCGAAGCCGGGGACCGGCGAGTAGCTGCCCATGCCGCCGGTGTTCGGTCCCGCGTCGCCGTCGAAGATCCGCTTGTAGTCCTGGGCCGGGGCCAGCGGGACCACGTTCTCGCCGTCGCAGAGGGCGAGCAGCGAGAGCTCCTCGCCCTCGAGGAACTCCTCCAGGACCACGGTCGTCTCCCCGAAGCGCTGCTCGGTGAAGAAGACGTCGATCGCCTCCCGCGCTTCCGCCTCGGTCGAGCTGAGGATCACGCCCTTGCCGGCGGCCAGGCCGTCGGCCTTGAGCACGGTCGGGAACGGGGTGCGGTCGAGCTGCTCCAGGGCCTCCTCGCGGCTGCGCAGCAGCACGTGCCCGGCGGTCGGGACCCCGGCCTCTGCCATCAGCTCCTTCGCGAAGGCCTTCGAGCCCTCGAGCTCGGCGGCCGCCTGGGTCGGGCCGAAGGCGGCGATCCCGGCCGCCTCGAAGGCGTCGACGGCGCCGAGGACCAGCGCCGCCTCGGGACCGATCACCGCCAGCTCGATCCCCAGCTCGGTGGCGGTGGAGACCAGGAGGTCGACGTGGTCGGCCGCCACTTCCGGCAGGCAGGTCGCGTCGGCCGCGATCCCGGCGTTGCCGGGGGCGCAGAAGACCTCGGGAGCATGGGCCGAGCGCCGCAGCGCCCGCACGATCGCGTGCTCGCGACCGCCGCCGCCGACGACGAGCGCCTTCAACGAGCCGCCTTCAACCAGCTCAGAGCGAGCCGGCCAGGGTCTCGGCCGGGATCGCGGTCAGGGTCTGCGAGGTCATCGTCCCGCGCGAGCCGAGCTCGACCGAGACCTTGGCCATCGTCTCCGCGTCGGGCGCCTCGACGACGGTGACGAAGTCGTACTGGCCGAGCGTCGCGTACTGGGCGAGCACCTTGGCCCCGATCTGCTCGACCTCCTTGTTCACCTCCGCCACCCGGCTGGGGTTGTTCTTCAGCGTCCGCACGCCCTCTGCGGTCAGGTTGGTCAGCATCAGATAAGTAGGCATCTCCCGCTCCCTTTTCGAGGTTGGGGACAGCCTACCCGCGTGGGCACGACCTAGGCAGGGGCGCGGGAGGGATTCCTACTAGTAGCCGGTCGGGTGGCGGACGACGAACTCGCCACCGTAGTCGGCGGGGTAGGTCTTCCAGCGCGGCCCGGAGACGCCCGCCGGGTTGCCGGCGGTGTCGAAGCGCAGCCCCGCGACTTCCATGTAGGTGTGGGTCGCGTTGGCGTAGATCGTGATCCATTTGCCCGGCCCTTCCTCGCCGTAGCTGGCCAGCGCGCCGGAGACCAGCGGCGTGTCGAGCAGGCCGGCGCCGTGCAGCGCGAAGCTGACCGCGCCCGAGCAGTCGTAGCCGTAGGAGTACCAGGAGCCGTGGCCGCCGCCCCAGACGTAGGGCGTGTGCGCGATCGAGTTGGCCGCGGCGATCGCCGCCTTGACCGCCTGCGGGGCGTCGCGCGGGGCGCTCGCCAGTTCGCCCATCAGGACGGCCGAGGCCCCGGGGGTCGTGAACCCGGTTTCCAGCGGCGCCAGCGCCCACTCGGCGTAGCGGACCTTGCACTTGCCGGCCATCGCGTCGGCCTGGCCGAGGACCTCCTGCACGTACCACTCGGCCTGGTTGTGGGTGAAGACTCCGGCCTCGAGGCTGCCCCGCGACCAGATCAGCCGCGCCAGCGTCGCCGCCGAGTCGACCGGGTCCTCGCGGCGGATCGTGCCGTCTTCGTCGCCGTCGACCGCGTACATGGCCCACTCGGTCCGGTCGAGGCCCAGTGGCCCGGTCTCTTCAAGCTGTTTGGCGCCCATCCCGCGCCCGAAGTCGGACTCCAGACGGGCGATCGCGGCCAGCGCCCAGACCCCGCGCTTGCCGAGTTCGTAGCGGGCAGCGGCGTCCTCGAAGGCGCGCAGGTAGGCCGCCGGGATCTCCTTGCGCCAGCCCTCCGCGGGGGTGCACTTGTAGACCGCGATCTTCGGCATCAGGCTGCCGGGGCCGAAGCCGGCCCCGCCGACTTCCTGGGCGAAGCAGGCGGCGTTGGCGAGCACGTCGGCGACGTACCAGTCGGCGTGGTTGTAGGCGAAGATCGCCCCGTAGACGTCCTCCGGCATCCCGGAGGCGCTGAGGTAGGAGGCGGCGGCGAAGATCGCGTCTTCTGGGTTGTTGGGATCGGCGACGCCGTTGCCGTCGGCGTCGACCCCATAGGCGGCCCAGGTTTCCGGCATGAACTGCATCCAGCCGACCGCGCCGGCGTAGGAGGGTCCGAGGTTCTGGCCGAACCCGGTCTCGATCTCGTTGATCCCGGCAAGGATCGCCGGTCCCTGCGGGCCGAGCTCGTAGGCCGTCGAGGCGCGCCGGTAGATCGGGATCAGCACCGGCGGCACTCCGGTCGAGGCGCAGCTGGAGGTGGGGAAGGCGGGGATCGTCAGGACGCCGCCCGGGTTAATCACGGTCGCGCTCGGGCCGCTGCCGCCGGCCGCGGGGGTCTCGACGTTTTCTTCGCCCTCGTCGGGATTCGGTTCGGGCGTGCCGTCCTCGGCGTTGACGCCGCCGTTGGCCGGCGGCGAGTCCTCGTCGGGCGGCGGCGCCAGGGTCGCGCCCTGCTCCAGCGGCCCCTCGGTCGCGGTCGGGTCGGTCGGCTGTTCGATCGTCGCGCCCTGGGTCGGCGCGGTCGCGGCCTCGGCGTGGGCGACGGCGATCGGCACCGCGAGCGCGACGGTCGCGGCCGCGGCGACGGCGACGTTGCGGATCTTGCGAGCCCCTTCCATGCCTTGCGCTGCCCTCAGCCGAGGACGTTGGTTACCAACCACTCGTCTTTGTGCTTTTCCATGTCGAGCCGCAGCTCGCTGGTCAGCCCGACCCGCAACAGCGAGACGCTGACCGAGTAGACGCCGCCGTGGGAGGGGCCGGCGACCACGTTGACGACCTTTGCTTTCGGGACCTCGACGTTGGCGGGCTGGCGCGGCGGCCGCTTCAGCAGTGATTTGGCGAGTTCGGGAGTCGCCGTGGTGGCGAAGGCTTTGCGCACCCGCTCCTTCTCGCCGCCGGTCTCATAGAGGACGAAGGCGCCGGCGAAGTCTTCGGCGACCGCGATCGCTTTCGCTCCGGCCGGGGGCCCGTCGATCCCGACCGCGGACTGGCCGGCCGCGGGGCTGGCCAGCGACGAGGTCGCGGCGCCGGGTTTGGACCCGATCCGCGTCGTCGCCGGGTCCGACCCGGCCGCTGCGCCGGCGACCGGCGCGGAGTCGCCCTGGACCTTGGCCTGTTTCTGCCCGTCCTTGGCCTGCTCGAACACCGGGGCCGCGCCCTGCAGGGTCTCTTCCGGCTCGGGCTCCGGCTGCCGCGGCGGCGTCGCGGCCGGCGGCTGCTCGGCGACCACCGCGACCTCCTCGGCGACCGGTTCCGAATCGCCACCGCCGGAGCTCGCGCTCAGCCCCGCGGCGACCCCGACCCCGACCACGAGGGCCGCGGCGATCGCGGCCAGGACCCGGCCGGGAGCGCCGAGCCCGCCGAGCCGGTCCTGCACGGGCCAGACCAGGTAGCGGCGCAGCGCCCAGGCGAGGGCTTCGAAGCCGCGGCGCATAAGGCTGAAGAAGCCCTTGACGAGGTCGCCGCCGCGGATCAGCACCCACTCGTCGACCCAGGAGGAGACCCGCTCGGCAGCGTGAGATCGCCGGCTTCGCCGACGCTCTTGACGGTTGATCGGAGTTTCCTGACTATCCATTTACCGGGTGCAGACTGCCCGTGAAGCTTAAGGCGCAAATTAATAACGCGGTCTCGCAGGAATGTTTCGGCAAAAACATGCCGTTATATGAGCACCGCATCCGACCTTGACCACACCTGGAGTGGGTCAAGTCGGATGCGCGGGCGGCGCTACGCGGCGGCTGGCGTGGCGGCGCCGAGGCGCTCGAACTTGAGCGCGCCCTCGGCGGCGTCGACCCGGACCGTGTCGCCTTCGGCGAACTCGCCCTCGAGCAGGGCCAGGGCCAGTTTGTCGACCAGCTGCTTCTGGATCACCCGCTTCAGCGGCCGCGCCCCATATACGGGGTCGTAGCCGAGGTTGCCGAGCAGGGTCCGGGCCTCCTCGCTCAGCTCGATCTCGATCCCGCGCACGCGCACGCGGCCGACCAGCTGGTTGACCTGGAGCTCGACGATGCGGCCGATGTCGGCCTTCGAGAGCCGGTGGAAGATCACCGTGTCGTCGATCCGGTTGAGGAACTCGGGCTTGAAGGTCCCGGCCAGAACCTCTTCGATCTGCTCGCGGATCGCCTCGTCGACCTGGTCGCCGACGATCCGGTCCGAGCCGACGTTCGAGGTCATGATCAGCACCGTGTTGGTGAAGCTGACCGTGCGGCCCTGGCCGTCGGTGAGGCGGCCGTCGTCCATGATCTGCAGCAGCGTGTTGAAGACGTCGGGATGGGCCTTCTCGATCTCGTCGAGCAGCACGACCGCGTAGGGCCGGCGGCGCACCGCCTCGGTCAGCTGGCCGCCCTCCTCGTAGCCGACGTAGCCGGGGGGCGCGCCGATCAGCCGCGCCACCGTGTGCTTCTCCATGTACTCGGACATGTCGAGCCGGACGATCGCCTGCTCGGTGTCGAACATGAACTCGGCCAGCGCCTTCGCCAGCTCGGTCTTGCCGACCCCGGTCGGGCCGAGGAAGAGGAAGGAGCCGATCGGCCGGCCCGGGTCCGAGAGCCCGGCCCGCGAGCGCCGCAGCGCGTTGGAGACCGCCTCGATCGCTTCGTCCTGGCCGATCACCCGGTCGTGCAGGCGGTCCTCCATCTGGATCAGCTTTTCGACCTCGCCCTCCATCAGACGGCTGACCGGGATCCCGGTCCATTTGGCGACGACCTCGGCGACGTCCTCTTCGGTGACTTCGTCGGAGAGCAGCGTCTCGCCGCCGGCGTGGACCTCCTCCAGCCGCGCTTCCTGCTCGGCGACCTGCGCCTCGAGCTCGGGGATGCGGCCGAATTTCAGTTCGGCGGCGCGTTCGAGGTCGGTCTCGCGTTCGGCTCGCTCGACCTCTTGGCGCGCCTCCTCGAGCTCGGCCTTGGCCCGGTTCATCGCCTCGATCGGCTCTTTCTCGTTCTGCCAGCGGGTGCGCAGCTCGGTCGCCTGCTCGCTGAGGTTGGCGACGTCCTCGTCGAGCCCGGCCAGGCGCTGTCGGGAGGAGTCGTCGGTCTCTTTGCGCAGCGCCGTGCGCTCGATCTCCAGCTGCTGGATCCGCCGCTCGACCTCGTCGATCTCGGTCGGGACCGAGTCGATCTCGATCTTCAGCCGCGAGGCCGCCTCGTCGATCAGGTCGATCGCCTTGTCGGGCAGGAAGCGGTCGGCGATGTAGCGCTCGGAGAGGGTCGCGGCGGCGACGATCGCCGAGTCGGCGATGCGCACGCCGTGGTGCTCCTCGTAGCGCGGTTTCAGCCCGCGCAGGATCGCGATCGCGTCGCCCGTGTCGGGCTCGCCGACCAGCACCGGCTGGAAGCGCCGCTCCAGGGCCGCGTCTTTCTCGATGTGCTTGCGGTACTCGTCGAGCGTGGTCGCGCCGACCGCGCGCAGCTGCCCGCGCGCCAGCATGGGCTTCAGCAGGTTGGCGGCATCGACCGCGCCTTCGGCGGCGCCGGCGCCGACGATCGTGTGCAGCTCGTCGAGGAAGAGGACGATCTGGCCCTCCGCCTCCTGCACCTCGGAGAGCACCGCTTTCAGCCGCTCCTCGAACTCGCCGCGGTATTTGGCCCCGGCCAGCAGCGAGCCGATGTCGAGCGCGATCACGCGCCGGTCACGCAGGCTCTCGGGCACGTCGCCCTTGACGATCCGCTGGGCCAGGCCCTCGACGATCGCGGTCTTGCCGACCCCGGGGTCGCCGATCAGCACCGGGTTGTTCTTGGTCCGGCGGGAGAGCACCTGGATCACGCGGCGGATCTCCTCGTCGCGGCCGATCACCGGGTCGAGCTTGCCGGCCTCCGCCTCGGCGGTCAGGTCGCGGCCGAATTTCTCCAGCGCCTGGACGCTGTCCTCGGGGTTGGGGGAGGTGACCTTGTGCGGGCCGCGGACCTCGGCGATCGCTTTCTCCAGCGAACCGCGGTCGGGCAGCAGGTCGGCGACGCCGGAGGCCGACTCGGTCAGCGCCAGCAGCAGGTGCTCGGTCGAGATGTACTCGTCGCCGAGCTTCGCCATCTCGGTCTCGGCCCCCCGCAGGACCTGGGCCAGGGTGCCGGACATCCGCGGTTCGCCGGACTCGCCGAGGGTCGGCAGCGCGTCGACAGCCTCGTGGGCGCGGGCCCCGATCGCCGCCGGGTCGGCGCCGAGCTTCTGCAGGATCGGCGCGACCAGCCCGTCCTCCTGGACCAGCAGCGCGACCAGCAGGTGGGCGGGCGCGATCTCCGGGTTGCGGCGCGCCGTCGCCAACTGCTGGGCCGACTGCACCGCTTCCTGTGACTTGACCGTGAACCTGTCCGCCTGCATCAGCTCATCTCTCCTCTCTGCTTCTCTTCCAGCTCTTCGATCCGCTGCCGCGCCCGCTGCAGTTCGGCGCTCAGCTTCGCTACCCGCTCTTCCAGGGCCAGCACCGTCTCGACCCCGACCAGGTTCAGGCCCTGCGCGGTCATTTCCTGGATCCGGCGCAGCCGCTCGACGTCGCGCTGGGAGTAGAGGCGGGTGTTTTTCGGCGAGCGCTTCGGTTCGATCAGGCCGCGCTGCTCGTACTGGCGCAGGGTCTGCGGGTGCATCTCCGCCAGTTCGGCGGCGACCGAGATCATGAACACGCCCTGCTCCTCGTCGAAGCTCGCTTTGACGCGGCGGCGGTAGGTGGCCATCAGGACGACACCCCCGCTTTGCGCAGCAGCTCGGCCCGCGGGTCGGCGCCGTTGAAGGCCTCGGCCAGTTTCTCGGCCGCCTCCTGCTGCTCCTCGGAAAGCTCTTTCGGGACCTCGATCTCCAGCCGGTAGCGGATGTCGCCGTTGCCCTTGCCCTTCGGTTTCGGCGGGCCCTCGCCTTTCAGCCGCTGGATCGCGCCGTGCCTGGTCCCGGGGGCGACCTTGATTTTCTTCGTCCCGCCCAGCGTCGGCACCTCGATCGTGCCGCCGCGCAGCGCCTCCGGGATCGAGATCGGCACCGTCACCTCGAGGTTGCCGTCGTCGAGCCGTTTGAAAACCGGGGAGGAGGCGACCCGCGTGGTCACGTAGAGGTCGCCGTTGGGGCCGCCGCGCGGGCCGGCCTCGCCTTTGCCGGCGAGCCGGATCCGGGTGCCGTCCTTGACCCCGGCCGGGACGTTGACTTTGTAGCGCTTGGTCTGCTGGGTGAGGCCGGAGCCGCCGCAGGTCGGGCAGGGGTCCTCGATGATCTCGCCGGCGCCGCCGCACTGCGGGCACGGCCGGCTGATCGAGAACAGGCCCTGGCCCTGGGCGTCGACGCCGCTGCCGCCGCAGCGCGGGCAGGTGACCGGGCTGGTCCCCGGTTTGGCGCCGTTGCCGTGGCAGGTCGGGCAGCGCTCCTCCTTCGGCACGGTGACGCTGATCTGGGCCCCGTTGATCGCCTGGTCGAAGCTCAGCTGGAGTTCGGTCTCGAGGTCGCGACCGCGCACCGGCTGCGGCCGCGAGCGCCCGCCGCCGCGGTTGAAGATCCCGGAGAAGATGTCGCCGAAGTCGGCGCTGCTGAAGCCGCCCTGGCCGCCCCCGAACGGGTTGCCGCCACCGCCACCGCCGAACCCGCCGAAGGCCGGCCCGGCGTCGTACTCCTTGCGCTTCTCGGGGTCGGAGAGGACGTCGTGGGCGGCGGAGATTTCCTTGAACTTTTCCTCCGCCGCGGGGTCGTCCGGGTTGCGGTCCGGGTGGTATTTGCGCGCCAGCTTGCGGTACGCCTTCTTGATCTCCTCCTCGGAGGCGTCCTTGGAAACTCCCAGCGTCTTGTAGAGCTCGTCTGCCACTTACGTCCTGTCTCTAAGCACTCACCACGACCCGGGCGGGACGGATCAGGTGCCCGTCGAGCCCGTAGCCCTTCTGCAGCACCTCGACCACGAGGCCCGACTCGGTCCCCTCGACGGGGATCGTCGAGAGCGCCTCGTGCAGGTTCGGGTCGAACCGCTCGCCTTTCGGATCGACCGCCTCGATGCCGTTGCGGGTCAGCGCTTCGCGCATCCCCCGCAGCACCATCTCGACCCCACCGGCCAACCCGTCCTGGCTCTCGCCGGCGCTCTCCAGCGCCCGCTCGAGATTGTCGACCGCCTCGATCAGTTCCCGGGCCATCTGACCCTTCCCGCGCAACGAAGCGGCCTGAACCTCCGCCGCCATCCGCTTCCTGTAGTTCTCGAAATCGGCCTGGGTCCTCTGCGCGAGTTCGAGGTACTCGCTCTTTTTCGCCTCGGCGTCAGCCAGGAGAGCGTTCAAATCAAGCTCGACCTGATCACCCTCCCCTCCGGCGGGTGGCGGGGTAGGGGGGACCTCCCCCGAGGAAGCTTTAGCTACCGCAGGGGGAGGTGGGTCCCCTGCCCCGACAGGACCCGCCGGCCGGGGCTCGTTGGTCCCTTGGTCGTCCTGGATCATTTCCCGTCCTCGTCAACGACCTCCGCGTCGACGACTTCCTCGTCATCGGCAGCCGACTCGGCCGACCCCTCGTTGCTGTTCGTCGACTCGGACTGCGCCGCCGCGTAGATCTGCTCCGACGCTTTGGTCATCGCCGTGTTCAGCGCCTCGGCCTTCGCGTTGACCTCCTCGAGGCTGCCGCTCTCGACCGCGGCGCGCACGTCTTTGACCGCCGCCGTGACCTCGTCCTTGGTCGCCTGGTCGACCTTGTCGCCGGCGTCCTCGATCGCTTTCTCCGCCTGGTAGGCGGCGTTCTCGGCGAGGTTGCGGGCCTCGGCCAGCTCCCGCTGTTTTTTGTCCTCCTCGGCGTGGGACTCGGCGTCGGCGACCATGCTCTGGATTTCCTCGTCGGAGAGCCCGGAGCCGGATTTGATCTCGATCTTCTGCTCTTTGCCGGTGCCGTTGTCTTTGGCGGTGACGTTGATGATGCCGTTGGCGTCGATGTCGAAGGTGACCTCGATCTGGGGCATCCCGCGCGGCGCCGGGGGGATCCCGGTGAGCTGGAATTTGCCCAGGCTCTTGTTGCCGCTGGCCATCTCGCGCTCGCCCTGGAGGACGTGGATCTCGACCGAGGGCTGGTTGTCGTCAGCGGTCGAGAAGACCTCCGACTTCTTCGTCGGGATCGTCGTGTTGCGCTCGATCAGCTTCGTCATCACGCCGCCTTTGGTCTCGATGCCGAGGGTCAGCGGGGTGACGTCGAGCAGCAGCACGTCCTTGACGTCGCCGGCCAGCACGCCCGCCTGGATCCCGGCGCCGACCGCCACGACCTCGTCGGGGTTGACGCCCTGGTGGGGATCCTTGCCGGTCAGCTCTTTGACCTTCTCGCGCACCGCCGGCATCCGGGTCATGCCGCCGACCAGGACGACGTGGTCGACCGCTGCGTCGGCGTCTTTCAGCGCCTGTTTGACCGGCCCGACGACGCGGTCGAGCAGCTCGCCGGTCAGTTCGTTCAGCTTCGACCGCGTCAGCCGCAGGTCGAGGTGCTTGGGCTGACCCTCGACGGCGGTGATGAACGGCAGGTTGATCTGCGTCTCCTGGGTGGAGGAGAGCTCGATCTTCGCTTTCTCGGCCGCCTCGTAGAGACGCTGCAGCGAGTTTTTGTCGGCCGCGAGGTCGACGCCCTGGTCGCGTTTGAACTCGGCGACCAGCCACTCGACGATCGCTTTGTCCCAGTTGTCGCCGCCCAGGTGGTTGTCGCCGGCGGTCGCTTTCACCTCGAAGACGCCGTCGCCGATTTCCAGCACGGAGACGTCGAAGGTGCCGCCGCCGAGGTCGAACACGAGGATCGTCTGGTCGGCTTTCTCTTTGTCGAGCCCGTAGGCCAGGGCGGCCGCGGTCGGCTCGTTGATGATCCGCTTGACCTCGAGCCCGGCGATCTTGCCGGCGTCCGTGGTCGCCTGGCGCTGGTCGTCGTTGAAGTAGGCGGGGACCGTGATCACGGCGCTGTCGACGGTCTCGCCGAGCTTCGCTTCGGCGTCGGTCTTCAGCTTCTGCAGGATCATCGCGCTGATCTCCGGCGGGCTGTACTGCTTGCCGCGCACGTCGACGCGCACGTCACCGTTCGGGCCGGCCTCGACCTTGTACGGGACGATCGTCTCCTCCTCTTTGACTTCGGCCTCCTTGCGGCCCATGAAGCGCTTGATCGAGAAGATCGTGTTCTCGGGGTTCATCACCGCCTGCCGTTTGGCCACGGTTCCGACGAGTCGCTCGCCGGAGTCGGTGAACGCGACGACCGACGGAGTGGTCCGTCCGCCCTCGGCGTTCTCCAGGACGGTCGGCTCGCCGCCCTCCATGACGGCGACGCACGAGTTGGTCGTGCCCAGGTCGATTCCGATCGTTTTGCCCACTATTGCTGCTACCTCCAGGGGTTTCGGTGTTCAAGCCTAAAAAATCTAAGTGGCAGTATGGCAGATCTGTACAGATCCGCAACCCCCTGGACGCAAATACGGCATGCCGGGGCCGAAAATACGGTGGTTTCACCGATGTAGCCCAGCCCAGGCGGCCGTAGCTTCGTCTTCGTCCCGCAAATCGAAGTAAAGGAGACGAAAATGCAGCTCTACGGAATTCTGCGCCGCAATGGCTGGAGGACCCCGGCCGATCTCGAAGTCGCCGGCAAGCGCTCGGCCGAAGTAGGCGACGAACCGGGCTCCGGCGTCCGTTGGATCCGCAGCTACGCGCTCGGCGAGACCAGCGGCGAGGTCGGGACCTTCTGCGTCTACGAAGGCGAGAGCCCGGAGACGGTCCGCGCCCACGCCGAGGCCTCCGGCCTGCCCTGCGACGAGATCGTGCCGATCATCGACACGGTGGTCGTGCGCCCGGACCCGGTCCCGGCTTCGGCCTAGACTCGGGCCCAATGGGCACGCGGACGCCGCTCGTCGGTCGCGAGGCCGAGCTGGCGCGGCTCGGGGAGCTGCTCGCCCGCGCGGAAGCGGGCGAGGGCTCCCTGGTGCTGCTCTGCGGCGAGGCGGGGGTCGGCAAGAGCAGTCTCGCCGCCGCCCTCGCCGGCTCTGCAAGAAACGTCATCCAGGGGGCCGCGGCGAATGGCCAGACCGCCCCCTACGGCCCCGTCGCCGACGCCCTGCGCTCGCGGCTGCGGTCCGATCCCGGGGCGCTCGACGGTTGCGGCCCCCTGCGCACGCACCTCGCGCTGCTCCTGCCCGAGCTCGGCCAGGCAGCCGCCGAGGGCGACCGCTCGACTCTCTTCGAGGCGATTCGCTGCGCCCTCGCGCACCTCGCCGAAACCGGCCCGCTGCTCGTCGTTCTCGACGATCTGCAGTGGTCCGACGAGGCGACGGTCGAGCTCTTGGCGGCGCTCGCCCCAACCCTGCGTGAGCTGCCGGTCCTGGTCCTCGCCGCCTACCGCTCCGACGGGCTGCCGCGCGAACACCGGCTGCGCTGGCTGCGCAACGAGCTGCGGCGCGGCGGTGGGCTCGAGGAGCTGGCGCTGGCGCCGCTGGGCCCCGAGCAGACGGCGGCGCTGCTCGCCGAGCTGCTCGGCGCCGACCCCTCGCCGGCCCTGGTGCGCACGGTCCAGGACCGCACGGTCGGGTCACCGTTCTTCGTCGAGGAGCTGGTCGCGGCGCTGCGCCTGCGGGGCGGGTTGCGGGAGGGCCGGCGCGGGCTGGAGTTGACCGGTCGTGAGGACGTCCCCGTCCCCGACACCGTGCGCGAAGCGGTCCTGGTCCGCGTCTCCGAGCTCTCCCCGGCCGGCCGCGACGCGGCCGAGGTCGCGGCCGTGGCCGGCGCCCAGGTCGACCTCGCGCTCGCCGCGGACCTGGCCTGGGAGGAGGGCTTCGGTGAGCTGACCGAGGTCGGGCTGCTGGAGGAGACCGGCCCGGGTCGCGCCGCCTTCCGCCATGCCCTCGCCCGGGAAGCGATCTACGCCGACGTGCCCTGGATGCGCCGCCGCAAGCTGCATGCCGGGTTCGCCGCGACGCTCGAGGCGCGGGGCGGCCCGAGCCTGGAGCTGGCGATGCACTGGCTCGGGGCCGGTGAGGCGACCCGGGCGCGGGCGGCGCTGGTCGCCGCCGCGCGCGAGTCTGAGCGCCTGCAAGCGCACCGCGACGCGACCCGGGCGGCGCGCGAAGCGCTGGAGCTGTGGGGTGAGGGCGAAGCCGAGGAGCTGCGGCTGGAGACGCTGGAGCGCTGCGGCCGCTGCGCGGAGGTCGCCGGTGAGCTCGGCGACGCCTCGAAAGCCTGGCGCGAGCTGGCCGCGGCCCACGATCGCGACCGCGACCTCGCCGGCTACGCCCATGCCCAACGCCGCCTCGCCGGGGTCCACGAGCTGCTCGGCGAGCGCGAGGCCGCCTTCGCCGCCCGGCGCCTTGCCGCCGAGGCCTACTCCGCCGCGGGGCTGCCGGCCGAGGCGGCGCTGGAACGGCTGGCGATGGCCGACCACCACCGTCGCGGCGGCCGCTACGCGGAGGCGATCGAGCTGGCGCGGGTGGCCGGGGAGGAAGCCGGCGCGGCGGAGCGGCCCGACCTCTCGGCGCGGGTGCTCGGCGTGCGCGGGGTGGCCGAGGCCAAGGGCGGTGAGTTCGAAGCCGGCCGCGCCTCGGTCCGCGAGGGGTTGGCGATCGCGCTCGAGCACGAGCTGACCCCGACCGCGGCCGAGCTCTACCAGCGGCTCAGCCTGGTGCTCTACGACGGCGCCGACTACAAGCTCGCCGAGGAGGCGCTCGACACCGCCCTCGGGCTCTGCCGGATCGACGGCGACGAGGGCACCGAGGTGGCCTGCGTCACCTGCCTGGTCTACGTCCTGCGCGAGCGCGGCGAGTGGTCGCGGGCGAGCGCGATGGGCCGCGAGCTGATCGATGCCGGGACCGCGGTCTGGGTCGCCGAGGGCCTGGTTGGCGCGATCCTCGGCTTCCAGGGCCGGCTCTCCTCGGCGCGGCGGCTGCTGAGCGCCTCGCGCGCCGTCTCCAGCGCGGTCGGTCACTACAACATGTACGTCGACTCGACCACGGCGCTGGCCCAGGTCGCCGCCGCCGAAGGGTTGGAGGACGAGGCCGCCAGGTACTGCGGCGAGCTGCTCGACCGCTGGCGCCAGAGCGAAGACCACCACTACGCCGTCTGGGGCGTGCGCTGGGCCGCCGCCTTCCTCGCCGGCCGCGGCGACCGCGAGGGCGCCAACGCCTGCGCCGAGGCGCTCGGCCAGATGGCCGCCGACGCCGGGCATCCCGACGCGCTCGCCGCCCTCGCCCAGGCGATCGGCGAGCTCGCCCTGCTCGACGGCGACGCCGGTGCGGCGGCCGAGCACCTCGAGCGCGCGGTCGCCCTGCACCGCGAGATCGCGATTCCCTTCGAGCGGGCCCAGATCGAGCTGCGGGCAGGGGTCGCGCTGGCCGCCGCCGGCGCGCGCGAGGAGGCGCTGGAGCGGCTCTCCGGCTCCTACCGCACGGCGCGCAAGCTCGGCGCTCAGCCGCTTGCCGCCAGCGCGGCCCGCGAGGTCGCCGAGCTCGGCGAGTCGGTCGCCCAGCGGCTCGGCGCGCGGGCCGAGCAGGCGGCCGACGGGGTTGGGCTGACCCGGCGCGAGCTCGAGGTCCTGCGCCACGTCGCGGTTGGCCGCACCAACCGCGAGATCGCCCAGGAGCTGTTCATCAGCCAGCGCACGGTCGACATGCACGTGCGCAACCTGCTCGGCAAGCTCGAGTGCCGCTCCCGGGTCGAGGCCAGCCACCGGGCCGGCGAGCTCGGGCTGCTCTAGCCCGAGCTCGCGGCAGCGGTGTAAACGCGCTTAGCGCAGGAGCAGCAGCGAGCTGAAGACGCCGGCGTGGTCGGAGTCCCACCAGCCGGATTTGGGCTTCTTCAGACCGGTCACCTCGGAGTCGATCAGCTTGATCTTCTTCGGGGTGTCGGTCATCACGTGGTCGACCGTGTGGTTGAACTCGGCTTTGCCGCCGCCCGTTTTCAGGTCGTAGGACGTTTCCAGGCAGCAGGTGTTCGGCGTCGGCTTGCGGCGCTCGCGGAAGCCGGCCCCGGTCAGCACCCGGTAGGCCTGGCCGTCGCCCGGCTTCACTTCCGTCTTCACGTCGGAGTTGAAGTCGCCGAGCAGGACCACCGGCAGCTTGCTGTCGGCGGGGCCGCCGGGGGCGACCAGCTCACCGGCCTGCTTGGCCCGGATGCTCGGGACTTCGGCCTCGTTGTCGAAGGCCTCCAGGTGGCTGTTGACGAAGTGGAACTTCTTGCTGCCGCGGACCTTGGCGTCGATCGCGGTCCAGCCGCGGGTCACCGAGACTTCTTTGCTGCCCGCGACTTTGACGATCAGCGGGTTGGCGAAGTTGCCGCTGGTCGGGTTCGAGGTGACGACCCCGGCGCCGACCCGGGCGAGGATCACGTCGCGCATCGTCAGGCGGCCGTTGACCTCGGAGTTGGCGAGCAGGCCGGCGCCGCCGGGGCCGTCCCCGGGCACGCCGTTGGCGTTGGCCGGCGCCTCGAAGTCGAACTCGTCCTGGACGACGACCGCCTTGTACTTGGTCCCTTTCTTGTTCAGCTGCGCGAGCAGCAGCTTCAGGAAGTCGTACTTGACCTTGGTCGCTTCCGGTTTGCCGCTGAAGACCGGGCCGAGCGTCGGGGGCGCTTCGCGCCACAGCGCGACCTCCTGCAGGCCGACCAGGTCCGGTTCGGCCTCGAGGATCTCCTGCGCCAGCCCTTTGGCCCGGACCGGGAAGTTGGTCGCTTCGACCTGGCGCACGATCGCGCCGTTGGCCTCGAAGAATTCAGCCTGGGATTTCGAGCCCAGCGCGGGCCCGAGGTCGGCCCCCAGGTAGAGGTTCCGCGTCATCACGTTGACGACCGAGCCTTTGCTTTTTTTGACCTTCGCTTCGGCGAGGGCGGGGCCGGCGATGCAGACCAGGCAGGCCGCCGCGGCGACGAGCAGCGCCAGCGCGACCGTGCGGGTCGGTGCGATTCGGTGAGTCAAGGTTCCTCCTGGTGGGTTCGGTTCCCTGCCGTCCCAGGGAAACCGTAACGCCTGGGGGAAGTTGCGCGGAAGGGGGGGCGCCCGCCCCCCGGAACTCAGCCCTCGCCAGCCGTGCGGGCGACGAATTCGGCGACTTCTTTGGCCTGCTCCTCGTTGAGGATGCCGCCCGGCATGCGGCCGGGGGCGTCGCCGTCGACGCCGTTTTCGATCGCGCTGGAGACCCGGCCTTCGAGGCCTTTGACCGCCTCGCCCGTGGCCGGTTCGCCGGTGGTCGAGAGCAGTTCGTCGAGATCGGGCCCGTAGTTGCCGTCGGTGCCGGCGGCGTAGAGCGTGTGGCAGTTGCCGCAGTTGATCTTGAACAGTTCCTGGCCCTGGTCGAGGCTGGAGGGGACCTCCTGGGCGCCGTTCTTGGCGTCGCCCTTGCCGTCGAAGACGAGCCAGGGGATCGCGACCGCGAGAACGACGATCAGCAGTCCGAAGACGATGAAGGTGCGCTTGCTCATTGGGCGGCGGGGATACTAATGCCACCCTGGCGACGTATGAGTCGCGCTTCGCTCGGTCGCACTAATAGCCACCGGCGATCTTGCTCCCTGGCTCCGCGCTCCGGGCGCGGTACCACGGGCACATGCGCCTCAGCTCGCACTCCCCGCAGCGCGGTTTTGGGCGGCAGAGCTCGCGTCCGTGGCGAATCAGGTTCATGTGCAGCTCATAGGCGTCGGCGGGGTCGACGATCGCCAGCATCTCGTCGTGGGCCTTCTCGAAGGAGGCTTTGGCGGGGAACAGGCCGAGCCTTCCGCCGACCCGGTGGACGTGGACGTCGACCGGGATCTCGGAGATGTCCCAGGTGAAGACGTAGACGCAGGCGGCGGTTTTGCGGCCGACCCCGGGGAGGCCGAGCAGGAACGCCATCGACTCCTCGCGCGGGGCCTCGCGCACCCAATCCAGCTGCGGCGGGTCGCCCAGCTGCTCGAGGATCGCCTGGATCCGCGGCGCCTTCTGTTTCGCCAGGCCGCCGGGGCGGATCGCCTCCTCGAGCTCCCCGAGCGGGGCGTCGCGCACCTCCTCCCAGGTCGGGAAGCGCTCGCGCAGGGCGGCGAAGGAGCGGTCGCGGTTGCGGTCGTTGGTGTGCTGGGAGAGCACGGTCTTGATCAGCTCGGCGATCGGCTCCCCGTGCGGCTGGTTGACCGGCCGCCCGTACATCTCCCGCAGGCGGTCGCGAATCGCCCGCACGCGGCGTTTGTCGGGGCGCTTCCAGGCCATCCCCGCACCCTAGATCCTCATCGCGTGGTTCCTTTGTCCTCCAATACCGGACAAAGGAACCACGCGGCGATAGGGTCGGGGCGTGGGGGTCGTCGAAGAGGGGGAGATGCGGGTCGATGGCGTGCGCGTCTTTTACCGGTGCGTGCCCGGCGCCGGGACGCCGACCGTCTACGTGCACGGCAACCCGACCCACTCCAGTGACTGGATTCCTTTCATGGAGCGCGGCGGGCCCTCGATCGCGATCGACCTGCCGGGCTTCGGCCGCTCCGAGCGGCCGGCCGGTTTCGACTACACGATGCACGGGCTCTCGGCCTTCCTCGAGCGGGCGCTGGCCGAGCTCGCCGTGCAGCGACGCAAGCTCGTCCTCCACGACTGGGGCGGCCTCGCCCTGATCGGCGCCCAGCGCCAGCCCGACCTGGTCGAGCGCCTGGTGATCGTCGACGCGGTGCCGCTGCTGCCGGGCTACCGCTGGCATTGGATCGCCCAGCTCTGGCGCCGCCGGCCGCTCGGCGAGCTGCTGAACAAGACGACGACGCGCTCCGGGGTGGCACTGCTGATGCGCCAGGCGCGCGGCGACCGCAGCGCGATGCCGCCGGAGTTCATCGACCTGGTCTGGGAGCACTGGGACGCCGGGATGCAGGCCGCGGTCCTCGCCCTCTACCGCGACGCCGACCCCGACAAGCTCGCGGTCGCCGGCCGCGAGCTCGACCGGCTCGCCTGTCCTGCGCTGGTCCTCTGGGGGGATCGCGACCCCTATCTGCCGCTCGAGTTCGGCGCCGCCTACGCGCAGGCGCTGCCGAACGCCGGCTTCGAGGTCGCCCGCGGCTGCGGCCACTGGCCCTGGATCGACGATCCGTCTGTCGTCGACCGCGTGCTCGAGTTCCTCGCGTAGCGCGGAGATCACGGCTCTGTGACGATTTCGTCCCCGCGAGCGCGCGGATTACACTTATCTGTTCTCGTGTCGCGCGTTCTCCAACGCATCGGTGCCCGCTTGCCTAAGGGCTGGAACGATCTCGGCCGCCAGGCGTTGATCCTGGTCGGGGTCGACCTTGCCTACACGGCCGTGCGCGGAATCGCCGACGGCGAGCGCTCGGTGGCGATGGCCCACGGCCGCCAGGTGATCGATTTCGAGCAGTCGCTGCACCTGCTCTTCGAGCCCGACGTGCAGGCCTTCTTCCTGCCCGCCCAGTGGGTGATCGACGCCGCCAATCAGCTCTACCTGAACGCCCAGTTCTCGGTCGCGCTCGGGTTCCTGATCTGGCTCTACCTGTTCCGCAACGATTCCTATTACTTCGTGCGCAACATGTTCGTCGTCTCGATGGGGATCGCCCTGGTCGGCTACACCCTCTACCCGACCGCGCCGCCGCGGATGTTCCCCGAGTACGGCTTCGTCGACACGATCAACGAGTTCTCCGGCGTCAACCACGACTCGGCCCTGGCCAAGTCGTTCATCAACCCCTACGCGGCGATCCCCAGCATGCACTGCGCCTTCGCGGTGATGATCGGCGCTTCCGGGGCCTTCGTCTGCCGCCACTGGTGGTCGCGTGTCTTCTGGGCGTCCTGGCCGGTCTTGATCCTCTGGGTCGTGGTCGTCACCGGCAACCACTACTGGATCGACGCCGTGCTCGGCTGGATGGTCGCGGCGGCCTCCTTCCTCGTCGCCCGCCAACTGCTCGCCCGCGCCCGCCCCGAGGTTTGGTCCTTCCGGCCGAAACGAGCGGGGCCGCAAGAGGTAGAGATCTAAGTGACGTCGTCCGCTCCTCCCCAGGCCCCGCGCGGCGGCCGCGGCAACCGCCCCGCCTCCCGCAACGGGCAGGAGCTGCGCGTCTACGCGCGCGAACGGCTGATCGAGTCCCGGCTGACCCCGAACGCGATCTCGATGGTCGGCCTGTTCGGCAACGTCGTCGCCGCGGTCCTGGTCACCCAGGAGCTCTTCTTCCTCGCCGGGATCGCCTTCATCCTCGGCTCGGTGATGGATACGCTCGACGGGCGCTACTCGCGGATGTCGGGCAAGGGCACCCTGTTCGGCGCCTTCCTCGACTCGACCCTGGACCGGATCGAGGAGGGGATCGTGCTGGCCGCGGTCGCCGGCTACTTCGCGGTCGAAGGCGAGGACTTCGCGGCGGCGATGTGCGTCGTAGCCGTGCTCGGCTCGCTGATGGTCTCCTACACGCGGGCCCGGGCCGAGGCGCTCGGGGTCGAGTGCAAGGTCGGGATCGCGACGCGGCCGGTCCGAGTGGTCATACTCTCCATCGGGTTGATCTTCGCCAAGGGCGCTGGAATCGGCGATTTCGAGCTCCTGGCGCCGGCGGTCTACGTGATCGCCGCCTTGACGATCTTCACCACGTTCCAGCGTGTATGGCATGTCCGCAACGAGCTTTCCGGCGCTGAAGAAGCCGGAGTCGCCAGCCACAGCGACGACGACGACCTGTAACCAGCAAGGCCGCGGGGTGTGTTCACCCACTCAGCGCGATCCCCAGGAGGACACCAGATTTCATGAGTGAGACCAACGGAGCAAACGGCAGCACGAACGGCGTCGGCCGCACGGACGACCAGGTCCGCGTCGCGATCGTCGGCGTCGGCAACTGCGCCAACTCCTTCATCCAGGGCGTCCAGTACTACAAGGACGCCGACCCCAGCGACGAAGTCCCGGGCCTGATGCACGTCGACCTCGGCGGCTACCACGTCCGCGACGTCGAGTTCGTCGCCGCCTTCGACATCGACTCCGAGAAGGTCGGCAAGGACCTCGGCGAGGCGATCTGGTCGGGCCAGAACGACACGATCAAGTTCGCCGACGTGCCGAAGCTCGGCATCAAGGTCGAGCGCGGGATGACCCACGACGGCCTCGGCAAGTACCTGAAAGAGAAGATCACCAAAGCCCCGGGCGAAACCGCAGACGTGGTCGGCATCCTCAAGGAGACCAAGGCCGACGTGCTGGTCTGTTACCTGCCGGTCGGCTCCGAGGAGGCGACCAAGTGGTACGTCGAACAGGCGATCAAAGCCGGCGTCGGCTTCGTCAACTGCCTGCCGGTCTTCATCGCCCGCGAGGACTACTGGGACAAGCGTTTCCAGGAGGCCGGGCTGCCGATCATCGGCGACGACATCAAGAGTCAGGTCGGGGCGACGATCGTCCACCGCCAGCTCGCCCGCCTCTTCCATGACCGCGGCGTGCGCCTGGAGCGGACCAGCCAGCTCAACGTCGGCGGCAACATGGACTTCTACAACATGCTCGAGCGCGAGCGCCTGGACTCGAAGAAGATCTCGAAGACCCACGCGGTGACCTCGATCATGGGCCACGAGCTGCCCGACGAGAACGTCCACGTCGGCCCCTCGGACTACGTGCCATGGCTGACCGACCGCAAGTGGGCGCACATCCGGCTCGAGGGCAAAGCCTTCGGCGACGTGCCGCTGACCGCCGAGCTGAAGCTCGAGGTCTGGGACTCGCCGAACTCGGCCGGGGTCGTGATCGACGCCGTGCGGCTGATCAAGCTGGCGCTGAACAACGGGATCGCCGGCCAGCTCGACGGTCCCTCCAGCTACCTGATGAAGTCGCCGCACACGCAGCGGCCCGACGACGAGGCGCGCGAGCAGACCGAGGAGTTCATCGCCGCCAACGCGCGTGGCAAGTCGGCGCTGCCGAAGCCGGCCGACGCGCCCAGCGCCGCCCAGGCCTAAGCGATTCGTCTTTAGCCGGGAGCCCGCCTCGTGCGGGCTCCTATGCTTTGCGCGAACGTGCCTGACGTCCCGCTATCCATCGCCCAGGTGGCGCCCCGCCGGCGCGGCAGCGCTCCGGGGATGGCCGAGTTCGTCGACCGGGTCTCGGCCGAGCTGGTCGGCCGCGGCCATCAGGTTATGCGGGTCGAGAGCGGCGATCCGGTCCGGCGGCTGCTGGGGAAAAAGAGCGCCCGCACGGTCGACGTCGTCCACGTGCACGAGCCGTTCGCGCCGAGCATCGGCTCGGCCGCGCTGCGCCACTCCTACTCGCTCAACGTCGCCACCTTCCACGCGCCGCAGGAGCGGGTGCTCTCGACCCAGGTGGCGCGGCCGCTGGTCGAGATCTTCTTCGGCCGGATCGACGGCCGCACGGTGACCAGCGAGGCAACCGCGCAGCTGCTCGACAAATACTTCCCGGCGAACTACGAGCTGATCCCGCCAGCCGCCGAGGGGCGCGACTGGGGCGCCGTCGCCGACGAGCTGGAAGCGCTCTACCGGCGGCTGGTCGCCCGCCGCCACCCCGAGGGCGGCGACCCGGAGCTGCGTGAGCGGATCTCCGCGCGACCGCTGATCGAGGTCGACCTGCACATGCACACCGACCACTCCGGCGACTGCGCCACCCCGGTCGACGTGCTGCTGCAGACGGCCCGCGACCGCGGCCTCGGGGCGATCGCGATCACCGATCACAACGAGGTCTCGGGGGCGCTGGAAGCGCGGCGGATCGCCGAGCAGAGCTACGAGGACCTGAAGGTGATCGTCGCCGAGGAGGTGAAGACGAAGGAGCAGGGCGAGGTGATCGGCCTGTTCATCGAGGAGAAGATTCCGAAGGGGCTGACGATGGCGGAAACGATCGCCGCGATCCGCCAGCAGGGCGGGCTGGTCTACGTGCCGCACCCGTTCGACCGCTTCCACTCGGTCCCCGACTACGAGCACCTGCTCGACATGGTCGAGGAGATCGACATCCTCGAGGTCTTCAACCCGCGGGTGGCGCTGACCTCGTTCAACGAGGAGGCGGTGCGCTTCGCCAGCAAGTACCGGATCGTCAGCGGCGCCGGCTCCGACAGCCACGTCGCCCAGGGGCTCGGCAGCGTCCGCACCCGGATCCATGACTTCGAGGGGCCGGCCGAGTTCCTCGAGGCGATGCGCGACGCCGACATCACCCGCAAGCACAAGAACCTGGTCTACGTGCAGACGCTGAAGTTCCTGCAGACGACGGGGCGGCCGAAGGCGCCGAAACGGCGCGTTCCCGACGCGAAACCGGCGCGCGGGGGCAAACCACGCAAACGGCGCTCGGCGAGCAAGAGCTGATGCAGCGGTCGGGCGGCAAAGGAGCAGCGCCCGAGCCGTCAAAGATGTCTCGGCAGATGCGAGGCACCGACGACGAGATCCGCGAGAAGTACCTGGAGCGCGCGATTCGCGAGCTCAACCAGATGAGCCGCGAAGTGCAGGAGTGCCAGCACTGCCCGCGCGGCAAGCTGATGCCGGTGCTCGGCACCGGCCACCCCCAGGCCGACGTGTTCATGCTCAAGCACGCGCCGATGACCTCGGAGATCGAGGAGGGCGTCGCCTTCTACGGCCGCGCCGGCAACGCGCTGATCAAAAGCTTCAAACGCCTTGGGATCGACCCGCTGGTCGTCTACGGGACGCTCTGCGTCAAGTGCCCGATCGCCGAGCCCGACCTCGCGCCCCAGGCCTGCGTCGCCCGGCTCGCCGAGGAGCTGGCGATCGTGCAGCCGAAGATCGTCGTGATCATGGGCGAGCCCTCGCTGCGGATCCTCAACGGATTGAACGTCCCGCTCTCCCGCCCGGTCGAGCAGCGCGAGGGCGAGATCCAGGCCTTCACCCCGACCGTCGACGCGCTCTACGTCCCCGACATCGACGCCTCGCTCGACGAGGAGGGCGCCAAGCAGCGCTTCTGGCGCGCCTTCCGCATGCTCGGGTCCTGGTACGAGGACCTGCCGCCATATTGACGATCGGCGCCGCTCGCGTGAGTGGCTTCGCCCTTCCGACTTTGGGGCGCTGTAGCGCCCACAAACCCGGAAGCGCGGGCTGGGGTCTAAGGGAGGACGTCGAACTCGGCGGTGAGGACGTCGCCGTCGGAGGTGCGGGTGTCCGGGTCGAAGATCGTGTCGACCTCCTTGGTCATCCGGTAGTGGCCGGGCGGCGTTCCCGCGGGGATCCACCAGCGGCTGCACTCGCCTGATTTGCCGGGGAGGCTCCCCAGCAGCGGCATGATCCAGGGGCCGTCGGGGCTCTCCGGGGCGACCGACCACTGACCGGAGTCGAACCGCTCGATCGTGTACGGCACCCCGTAGGTCGTCGCCACCGTGCCGAAGTTCTCGACCCGCCCGTAGACGAACTGCTCGGGCCGGTAGGCCGCCGCGTTGACCGCGAGGCGGCGGCTGACGGTCGGCGGGAGGACGCGGAAGTAGCGGCCGTACGAGGCCAGGCGCTTGCCGGAGGACGAGCGGAAGACGAGGGTGAGACGGTAGACGGCCGGCTGCTCGCCGACCTCCCAGCGACGGCCGCCACCGGAGCCGGGGCCGAGGCTCTTGCCCTTGACCAGCGCTCGCCCGATTCGCTCCAGCACCCGGCCGCCCCAGCTGACCCGAGCCAGCGTGGCGGTCACCGTCCAGTCCGGGCGCGTCGCGGCGCCGTCGCGGGCGAGCCCGAGCTTGTAGCCGACCCGGTTCGTGCCGGGGAGCTTGCGGGGGACCACCAACTGGGTCAGGGACCCGAGGCTGGCGCGCGGCGCGAAGCCGAGTTTCCCGTTCTCCGGCCAGCTCAGCCGCGGCAGCTTGCCGAGCGCCTTGAGGTGATCCTGGACGACCGCCGGCTCGCAGAAGGGAGGTTCTGGTTCGTAGGTAACCGCGCCAGCGCCGGCGGGCGCGAGCAGCGCAGCCGTGGCGGCGAGGCAGCAGAGGAGGGTGGTGAAGCGACGAGACACGCGCCCAACTAAACCAGCTGAACGCGCAGAAGTTGTGAAGTTATGGGCCGCTGGCTTCGACGCGGGCGCGCTCTTCCATCTGCTCCTTGGTGCTCCGGGGGGAGAGGAAGCGGTCGATCATCGCCAGGGCGACGGCGGAGACGACGAAGGCGAGGTGGATCAGGACCTGCCACATCATCGTCTCCGACGCGATTTTGTCGGCGTCGATGAAGGTCTTCAGCAGGTGGATCGAGGAGATGCCGATGATCGCCATCGCCAGCTTCACCTTGAGCACGTTGGCGTTGACGTGGGAGAGCCACTCCGGCTGGTCGGGATGGTCGCGGATCTGGATCCGGGAGACGAAGGTCTCGTAGCCGCCGATGATCACCATGATCAGCAGGTTGGCGATCATCACCACGTCGATCAGGCCGAGGACCAGCAGCATCACGTCGTTCTCGGTCAGCGAGGCGCCGTCGACGATCAGGTGCTTCAGCTCTTCCATGAAGCGGACCACGTAGTAGGCCTGGGCGACGATCAGGCCGAGGTAGAGCGGCGCCTGCAGCCAGCGGCTGAGGAAGATCGTCGTGCCGACGTAACGGGCGAGCGGACGGTCGTAGGTGGGGGGCTGTTGCGACGGGGCCGAGATGGGCCGCGCATCCTAGCCAACTGACCTTTAGGGCTGCCTAAGCGGCCCGGGCAATGTGGGTGGTCGCCATTTGCCTCGCATAGCGAGACAAATGGCGACCACCCAGAAGAGTGCTAGGTGTGGAGGGGGGCGGCGGCCTCGGCGACGGCGGTCATCGCCTCGACCTTGGCGCTGGCGAGGCCGCGGACGACGATCGTGTCGAGGGCGGTGTAGGCGGCGAGGCCGGACTGGGTGGAGGAGGCGTCGGCGGCGGCGACCCCGACCGTGCCCTCGGGCTCGCCGAGGCGGTCGAAGTGGTCGCGGTAGCCCTTGTGCAGGTCGCGGTAGAAGGACTCCTCCTTGGCCAGGCGGGGGGCGGCGTCCTCGCCGACGGCGGTGCGGACGTAGCCGAAGACCGGCGGCGCCTCGCGGCCGGCTTCGGAGGCGCCGGCCTCGACCCGGACCCGGGCGCCGGCGGCGAACTCCGGGGTCATCCAGTTGAAGAAGGCGCCGTCGTAGGAAGAGCCGGCGAGGGCGCACATCTTCGGGCCCATCGCGGCGAGCACCAGGCGGACGCCGGGCAGGCGCTCGCGCAGCTCCGGCAGCGCCTCGCGCATCGCGGTCAGCGGCTTCTTCGAGAAGCCGGCGCCGACCCCGAGCCAGAGCCGGGCCGGGTCAAGACCGGCGTGCTCGACATCCGCGGCGATCGCCTCCGGCGGGGTTCGGTCGATCGCGATCACGGCGACGCCGAGGTCGAGGTCCGGCGCCGCGGCGCCGAACTCGGCCAGCGTCTCCAGCCCTTTCGCCCCCGGGTGGTCGTTCGACCAGATCGAGTCGTAGCCGAGTTCCGCGCAGCGGGCGGCCAGCGGCCGCGCCACCTCCGGGTCGAGCCCCGCCGCGACGCCGAAGGCGCGGCTCACCGGGACCCCTCCAGGTAGGGGTCCCACCAGCCGGCGGCCGGCTCGATCTGCTCGACCACGTCGACCCAGACCCCGGCGGGGTCGGTGAGGGCGAAGCGCCGCTGGCCCCAGGGCTCCTCGGTCAGCTCCAGCGCGAACTCGGCGCCCGCCTCGCTCAGCCGGTCGTACTCCGCCCTGGCGTCCGCGACCTGGAAGGTGAGGAAGCTGCCCTCACCGCGGTGCTGGGCCGGATCGGGCGGGGACGAGGGATGGGAGGAGTGCATGAAAGCGAGGCTGGTGGGGTGGGCGCCGCCGCCGCTGACGAGGACGAACCAGGACGAGTCGAAGGCGACCTCGAAGCCGAAGCGCTCGCGGTAGAAGTTCCGGCACTCGCGCAGG
>Ga0081539_10001601_pt1 | contig 37337 bp, 28 predicted proteins | sample TabmetS4T2R2_FD_71023 | JGI IMG/M metagenome (GOLD analysis project Ga0081539, IMG submission 71023) | Tabebuia heterophylla rhizosphere microbial communities from the University of Puerto Rico - S4T2R2 | ecosystem: Host-associated > Plants > Roots > Rhizosphere ... | reverse complement strand
GCCGGGGTTGTTGAACACCCCGTCGCCCCCGCCGTAGCGGGCCGCGGCCCGCTCGTACATGGACCGGACGTCGTCCTCGTCGGTCACGTCCGCGTGCAGGTAGATCCCGTCGACCTCCGCCGCCACCGCCTCCCCGGCCTCGTCCGACAGGTCGGCCACGCACACCCGCGCCCCCTCGGCCGCGAACCGCCGCGCGCTCTCCCGCCCGATCCCGCTCGCCGCACCGGTGATGACCGCGACCTTCCCGTCCAGCCGTCCGATGGCGACCGACCTCCCTCCTGTCCTGGCCACGACGGCCCAGTATGGTCGGTCCCAGCAAGCCGTCCAACCTCGCCTCGGCGCCGCGGATGGGGGAGCACCCCGGCGTGCTGTTCCGCGACGGGCCGTCCTGCCGCCGGGCGGAGGTCCGCGACGCGGACGAGGCCGAACGAGCCGCCGAGGAGCGCTGGCAGCGGGAGCCGGAGGGGCGGTGTCTCCTGACGCAAACGTCAAGGACTACGAGGCGCTGCGGCGCGCGGCCGTTGCCCAGGGCAGGACTCACGCCGGGCTTCTTTCCTGCGGCCCCATGCGGTTCCCCCGGGACCACCGGTTCCTCGGTGCCCTGGTCGTCGCGCTGGACGCGCTGATCGTCGCCGGCCGGCTCCCTGGCCCCGACGACGTGGCCTGGCTGGCATGAGCGCCACGGAACCTCAGGCGCCCGCGGGCGGGCGCAGCCACAGCGACGCCGAGGCGGGCTGCATGGTCTGGTCGACGACGCCCAGCAGCTCGGTGTGGAGGGCGTCCAGGTCGACCTGGTCGCGGAGGCGGGTGGCGAAGGTGTCCACGGTGCGCGCGGCGTCGTAGCGGCGGCGGTTGAAGCGGCGGTCGACCAGGTCCTGGACCCGCCGGCGCAGGGGTGAGAACGCGGCCGCCGCGACCAGCGTGGCCGCGGCGACGGCCAGGCTGCCGGCGCCGCCGGCCAGGCGGTCGGCCACGGGCAGGATGAGCAGGTAGGGGATCAGCAGCAGGGCCGTGACCAGGGCGTAGGCGACCGTGCGGCTGATCAGGCGGTCCAGGTCCCAGAGCCGGTAGCGGAGCACGGCCACGGCGATGGCCAGGGGGACCGACAGCAGCAGCGGATAGGAGAAGGTGTCCTCGCTCGGCAGGACCCCGAGGACGGCCAGCCCGATGGCCAGCAGCGGCCCGACCACCGAGGCGGCGGCCCCGAACGCGACCCAGCGCAGCTGCTGCCGCTCGACGCCCCGGGAGTCCCGGAAGCGCAGCACGACGCAGAGGGCCGCGGCCGGGACGCAGGCGAACAGGATCCCGAAGCCGGTCCAGCCGGCCACCGCCGCGACCATGCCGGCCAAGCCGTGGAGGGCGAACGGCTTGGCCATGGGCTCGAGGGTCTGGGTCGTCGGCGCCGGGTCCAGGCACGTGCCGACGATCAGGACGGCCGTGCCGGCGACGGCGGCGACCGTCACCGGCCGCCAGCGGGGCGAGCGAAGCCGCCCGTCCGGGAGCAGCAGCAGGGGCAGGGTGACGGCCAGGGTGACGCCGGCCGCCCAGAAGGTCTCGCCGATCAGGACCAGGTACTGGGCGGCCACCGGCAGCGGCCGCCCGGACCGCTGCAGCTGGTCGACCCACGGGTCGAACGGGATGTAGGCCGACCACACCAGGCCGGCGGCGGCATACAGCCAGCCGATCGGGTTGGCCGGCCGCCGCAGGGTCAGGACCAGGCCGATGGTGGCGAACAGCAGCCAGAACGACCCCTCGAAGGCACCGTTGACGATCGCCTCGCGGGTCAGCGGCCGGACCACGGCCAGGGTGACCACCAGCCCGCCGAGCAGGCAGGCCATGGTCGCCGACCACAGCGACCAGGCGAGCAGGGTCCGGTTCCTCGGGCGCACGCCGCCGACGGTACGCACCGAGCGGTACGGGACCGTTACGGCCCAGGAGCCGCTCAGGTGGCGATGAACACGTTCTTGAGCTCGGTGTAGTGCTCAAGGGCGTGGGGGCCGAGCTCGCGGCCGACGCCGGACTGCTTGAAGCCGCCGAAGGGGCTGGCGACCCGCACCGAGGTGTTGGAGTTGACCGACAGGGTGCCGGTCTCCAGCGCCCTGGCCACCCGCAGGGCCCGGCCCAGGTCGCGGGTCCAGACCGACCCCGAGAGGCCGTAGATGCTGGCGTTGGCCAGCCGCACGGCCTCGGCCTCGTCATCGAAGGGGAGCACGACCGCGACCGGGCCGAAGATCTCCTCGGTGGCCGCCCGGTCGCCCGGGGCGACCCCGGTGAGCACGGTCGGCGGGTACCAGTAGCCAGGGCCGGCGGGGGCCGAGCCGCGGATGGCCACCGGGGTGCCCTCGGGAACAAACGAGGCCACCGTCTCGCGCTGGCCGGCCGAGATCAGCGGGCCCATCTGGGTCGCCTCGTCGGCCGGGTCGCCGACCCGCAGCCCGGTCACGGCCGGCTCCAGCAGCGACAGGAACGTGTCCATGGCCGGGCGCTCGACCAGGATCCGCGAGCGGGCGCAGCAGTCCTGGCCGGCGTTGCCGAACACGGCCATCGGGGCCGCGGCCGCCGCCGCCTCCAGGTCGGCGTCGGCGAAGACGACGTTGGCCGACTTGCCCCCCAGCTCCAGGGTGACCCGCTTGATGGTCCCGGCGGCGCCCTGCATGATCCCGCGCCCGACCTCGGTCGAGCCGGTGAAGGCGATCTTGGCCACCTTCGGGTGCTCGACGAGGCGCTGGCCCACGACCCGGCCGGGACCGGCGAGGACGTTGACCACCCCCTCAGGGATGCCGGCCTCGGTGGCCAGCTGCGCGAAGGCCAGTGCGGTCAGGGGGGTCAGCCCGGCCGGCTTGAGGACCACGGTGTTGCCGGCGGCCAGGGCCGGGGCCAGCTTCCATGACGCGATGGTCAGGGGGAAGTTCCAGGGGGTGATCAGCCCGACCACCCCGAGCGGCTCCCGGAAGGTCAGGTCGACCCCGCCGGCCACCGGGATGGTGTCCCCCAGCAGCCGCTCGGGCGCGGCCGCGTAGTACCAGAACGTGTCGACCACCATGGCCATCTCGGCCCGGGCGTCGGCGATCGGCTTGCCGGTGTTGCGCATCTCGAGGCGGGCCAGCCGCTCGCGCTCGGCGTCCAGCCGCTCGGCGAGGCCCTTCAGCAGCCGGGAACGGTCGGCCGGGGCGACCGCCCGCCAGCCCGCGAACGCGGCCGCCGCCCGCTCCACGGCGGCGTCGGCGTCGTCGGCGGTGGCGGACTCCAGCCGCTCGATGACCGCCTCGGTGGCCGGGTCACGGACCTCGAAGACGGTCACGGCATCGTCACAGCCGCTCGAAGCCCCGGAACCGCTCCCAGTCGGTCACCGCGGCGTCGAAGGCGTCCAGTTCGACGGTGGCCATGTTGGTGTAGTGGTCGACCACGTCGGCCCCGAAGGCCTGGCGGGCGACCTCGCTGTCGGCGAACAGGTCCCGGGCCTCGCGCAGGGTCCGGGGCACACTCGGCTTGTCGGCGTTGTAGGCGTTGCCGGTGAACTCGTCCTCCAGGGGCAGGCCCTTGTCGACCCCGTGAAGGCCGGCGGCGATGATCGCGGCCAGGGCCAGGTAGGGGTTGACGTCGCCGCCCGGGACCCGGTTCTCCAGCCGCAGCGAGGAGCCGTGGCCGACCACCCGGAGGGCGCATGTCCGGTTGTCGTGGCCCCAGGCGACCGCCGTCGGGGCGAAGCTGCCGGCCGCGTACCGCTTGTACGAGTTCACGTTGGGGGCCAGGAACAGGGTCAGCTCGCGCAGGCAGGCCAGCTGCCCGGCCAGGAACTGCTCCATCAGCTCCGAGTAGCCGTGGTGGCGGCCGGCGGAGCCCTGCGCGGCCATGACCGCCTGGTCGCCGTCCGCCGAGCGGAGGCTGAAGTGGATGTGGCAGGAGTTGCCCTCGCGCTCGTTGTACTTGGACATGAAGGTCAGGCTGCAGCCGTCCTGGGCGGCGATCTCCTTGGCCCCGTTCTTGTAGATCACGTGCCCGTCGGCCGTGGTGAGCGCGTCGGCGTAGCGGAAGGCGATCTCGTGCTGACCGTAGTTGCACTCGCCCTTGGCCGACTCGACCCGCAGCCCGGCCCCGGCCATGGAGTTGCGGATGCGGCGCAGCAGCGGCTCGATCCGGGCCGTGCCCAGCAGCGAGTAGTCGACGTTGTAGTCGTTGGCCGGGCGCAGGTCGCGGTAGGCCTTGGCCCAGGCCTCCTCGTAGCTGTCCCGGAAGACGATGAACTCGAGCTCGGTGCCGGCGTAGGCGACCCAGCCGCGCTCGGCCAGCCGCTCCAGCTGCCGTCGCAGCACCCCTCGGGGCGAGGCCAGCACCGGGCTGGCGTCCTCCCACTCGAGGTCGCACATGACGAGGACCGTCCCCTCCTGCCAGGGCACCCGGCGCAGGGTGGTGAGGTCGGGCTTGAACACGAAGTCGCCGTAGCCCCGGTCCCATGAGCTCATCGCATAGCCGGACACGGTGTTCATGTCCACGTCCACCGCCAGCAGGTAGTTGCAACCCTCGGCGTTCTGCTCGAGCACCTCGTCCAGGAAGTGGGTGGCGGCCAGCCGCTTGCCCTGGAGCCGTCCCTGCATGTCGGCCATGGCCAGCAGCACGGTGTCGACACGGCCGTCCTCGACCTCCGCCCGCAGCTCGTCCACGGTCAGCAGCCCCGACCTCATCGCCACACCCCTTCCGGCTCTCCAGTTCCGCCCCCACTGGCCACGGATCGTGCTGGCAGGCAACCCAAGCTGTCAACGTCGGCGGATCTTGCTCCCGAGCCAGGTGATCGGGTCGTAGCGGACGTCGGCGACCCGCTCCTTGAGCGGGATGATGGCGTTGTCGGTGATGTTGATGTCCTCGGGGCAGACCTCGGTGCAGCACTTGGTGATGTTGCACAGGCCCAGGCCCATCTGCTCCCTGAGCAGCTCGCGCCGGTCGCCGGTCTCCAGCGGGTGCATCTCCAGCTCGGCGTAGCGGATGAACATGCGCGGGCCGGCGAAGCTGGGCTTGTTCTCCTCGTGGTCGCGGATGACGTGGCAGACGTTCTGGCACAGGAAGCACTCGATGCACTTGTGGAACTCCTGGACCCGGTCGATGTCCTCCTGGGCCATCCGGTAGGTCCCGTCGGCCTCCCGGGGCCGGGGCGCGAACGGCGGCACCCGCTTGGCCATCTCGAAGTTGAACGACACGTCGGTGACCAGGTCGCGGATGACCGGGAAGGTTCGCAGGGGGGTGACGGTGATCGGCTCGCCCTGCTCGAAGATGCTCAGGCGGGTCATGCACAGCAGCCGCGGGCGGCCGTTGACCTCGGCCGAGCAGGAGCCGCACTTGCCGGCCTTGCAGTTCCAGCGCACGGCCAGGTCGCCGGCCTGGGTCGCCTGGACGCGGTGGATGGCGTCGAGCACGACCTCGCCGTCCTCGCAGGCCACGGTGTAGTCGCGCAGCTCCCCGCCGGCCTTGTCGCCGCGCCATAGGCGGAGGTTGACGTCATAGCTCGTCATGAACTGGGCTTCTCCTCGAACAGCGATCGCAGGTCCTCGGGCATCTCGTCCAGCGGCTCGCGGCTGACGCTCACCTTGCCGTCGCGGGCCCTGACCACCATCTTGACCTTGCCCAGCTCGGGGTCGGGCTTTGGATAGTCGTCGCGGGTGTGGCCGCCGCGGCTCTCGCGCCGCTCCAGGGCGGCCATGGCCACGCACTCGGACACCGTCAGGAGCGAGCGCAGGTCAAGGGCCAGATGCCAGCCCGGGTTGTACTGGCGGTGGCCCTCGACCCCCACCCCTTGGGCCCGTTCCTTGAGGGCCGTGATCCGCTCCAGGGCGCTCTTGAGCTCGCCCTCGGTGCGGATGATCCCGACCAGCTCCTGCATGGTGTCCTGGAGCTCCTGCTGGAGGGAGTAGGGGTTGACCCCGCCGTCGGCCCGCTCGAACGGGGCCAGCGCCTCGCGTTCGGCCGCCGCCACCTGCTCGGGGTCGATCTCCAGGGCGGCCCCGGCGGACGCCGCGTGCTCGGCGGCGTAGCGGCCGGCCCGCAGGCCGAACACCAGCAGGTCGGACAGGGAGTTGCCCCCGAGGCGGTTGGCCCCGTGCATACCCCCGGCGGCCTCCCCGGCGGCGAACAGCCCGGGCACGGTGGCCGCCTGGGTGTCGGGGTCGACCCGGATCCCGCCCATCACGTAGTGGCAGGTCGGGCCGACCTCCATCGGCTCCCTGGTGATGTCGACGTCGGCCAGCTCCTTGAACTGGTGGTACATCGACGGCAGGCGACGCTGGATGTAGTCGGCCGGCTTGCGCGAGGCGATGTCGAGGAACACCCCGCCGTGCGGGGTGCCCCGGCCCTCCTTGACCTCGGTGTTGATGGCGCGGGCGACCTCGTCACGGGGCAGCAGGTCGGGGGTGCGGCGGTTGCTGGTGCGGTCGTCGTACCAACGGTCGGCCTCCTCCTCGGTCTCGGCCGTCTCGGAGCGGAACATGTCCGGGATGTAGTCGAACATGAACCGCCTGCCCTCGCTGTTGCGCAGCACCCCGCCGTCGCCGCGCACCCCCTCGGTGACCAGGATCCCGCGGACGCTCGGCGGCCAGACCATGCCGGTGGGGTGGAACTGGACGAACTCCATGTCGACCAGGTCGGCCCCGGCCCACAGAGCCAGGGCGTGGCCGTCGCCGGTGTACTCCCAGGAGTTGGAGGTGACCTTCCAGGCCTTGCCGATCCCGCCGGTGGCCAGCACCACCGCCTTGGCCTTGAAGACGATGAGGCGGCCCGACTCCCGCCAGTAGGCGACAACGCCCGCGATACGGCCATCGGAGGTGAGCAGGCGCATCACCGTGCACTCCATGAACACCTCGATGCCCTCGGAGACGGCCCGGTGCTGGAGGGTCCGGATCATCTCCAGGCCGGTGCGGTCGCCGACGTGGGCCAGGCGGGCGAAGCGGTGGCCGCCGAAGTCGCGCTGAAGGATGCGGCCGTCGTCGGTGCGGTCGAACAGCGCCCCCCACTCCTCCAGCTCGTAGACCCGGTCCGGGGCCTCCTGGGCGTGGAGCTGGGCCATCCGCCAGCTGTTGAGCATCTTGCCGCCGCGCATGGTGTCGCGGAAGTGGACCCGCCAGTTGTCGTCGGGATAGACGTTGCCCATGGCGGCGGCGATGCCGCCCTCGGCCATGACCGTGTGGGCCTTGCCCAGCAGCGACTTGCAGACCAGGGCGGTGCGGGCCCCCCGCTCCTTGGCCTCGATGGCCGCCCGCAGGCCGGCCCCGCCGGCGCCGATGACGACGACGTCGACCTCGTGGGTCTCGTGCTCGGCCATTAGAACACCAACCTCGGGTCGCTGAGAACGCCGCTGGCCACCAGCCGCACGTAGATGTCGGCGAAGGCCACGAAGACCAGGCTGACCCAGGCCAGCAGCATGTGGCGGGCGGTGAGGACCGACACCTTCTGCCACATCCAGAACCTCACCGGGTGCCGGGAGAAGTTGTTGAGCCGCCCCCCGCACAGGTGCCGGCAGGAGTGGCAGGACAGCGTGTAGAGCCACAGGAACAGGGCGTTGACCAGCAGCACCACCGTGCCCAGGCCGATGCCCCAGCCGTCGGGGAAGTGGAAGGCCCGCAGCGCGTCCCAGGTCAGGATGATCGGGAACGGCAGGGCCAGGTAGAAGAAGTAGCGGTGGATGTTCTGGAGGATGAGGGGGAAGCGGGTCTCGCCGGTGTAGCGGGGACGGGCGTCGGGAACGGCGCAGGCCGGCGGCGCCCACCAGAACGACCGGTAGTACGCCTTGCGGTAGTAGTAGCAGGTCAGCCGGAACCCGAGCGGGAACGGCAGCACCAGCAGGGCCGGCGACAGCTTCCACCAGTCCCCGATGATCGCCCAGGTCGGCTCCTGGCAGTTGCTCGCCAGACACGGCGAGTAGAAGGGCGACAGGTACGGGTCGGCCCAGTAGTTCCGGTTGGCGAAGGCCACCCAGGTGCCGTAGATGACGAAGGCGCCCAGGACCGACACCGTGACCAGCGGCTGCAGCCACCACCGGTCCTTGCGCAGGGTGCGGGCGCCGATCCCGGCCCGGTCGCCGTTGACCGTCCTTGTCGCCATGCGGTCGCTCTCCTGGGTCGTTGTCAGCTCGTGCCCGTGGCCGCCCCGGTGACCTGGGTCACCGGGAGCTTGGAGCCACGGCGGATCTTGGTCGGCAGGTCGGCGGCCAGCCAGCGCGAGCGCCGGCCGGGCAGGGTGGACAGGATCACCTCGTCGAACTCCCAGCGGTGCAGGACCACCCGGACGGCGTCGACCGGGTCGGCGACCCCGATCTCGCCGCTGACGCTGGCCCCGAGCTCGCGCATCGCGTCCAGCTGCTGGCGCATCCGCTCCCGGGCCAGCCGCCGCCCCAGGTCCTCGCCGGACAGCCCGCTGCCGGCGTCGTCCAGCTCATGCTCCAGCAGCTGGCGGGCCTCGGCGAGGTCCGGCGCCTCCTCGTCGGGTTCGCCCTCGGCCGCCCCGGCGGTGGACGACGGGTCGAGCTGCCCGGCCGGGGTCGCCGGCACCACCAGGTGGAAGTGGCAGTCGCCCCCGCCCATCCGCTCCCGGATGACCCCCCACAGCTCCTCGCCGCCGAGGGTCTGGTTGGCAACCACCAGATACCGCCGCATGACACACCACCTTCCCGAGCACGACAGCCTCCCAGCATCCTATGCCGAGATACTCCGACCGGCAGGCTGGCCCTGCTAGTCTAGACAGACTAGACGGAATTGGGGGCGGAGTGGTCATGCGCTGGCAGCTACAGGAAGCCAAGCAACGCTTCAGCGAACTGGTCCGGCACGCCCGGGCTGACGGGCCGCAGGTGGTGACCAGGCACGGCGAGGAGGTGGCCGTCGTGGTCAGCATCGAGGAGTACCGCCGTCTCACCGACGAGCTGCCCAGCTTCAAGGACTTCCTGCTCGCCGCCCCTGACCTGGGCGCCCTGGACATCGACCGCTCCCGAGAGCCGGCGCGCGTCGTGGAGCTCACCCCGCCGGCGGGCGACATCCCATGACGGCGTGACCGATGGCCTTCCTCCTCGACACCAACGTCATCTCTGAGGTGCGCAAGCCTGCCCCCAACCCCAATGTGCGGGCCTGGCTGGACTCGGTGCCAGCGGCCGAGCTGTACCTGAGCGTCCTGGTGGTCGGGGAGATCCGCCAGGGGATCGAGCGGCTGCGCCGTCACGACCCGGCCCAGGCCGAACCGTACGAGGCATGGCTGTCGGCCTTACAGCGGAGCTTTGCCGACCGGCTGGTCCCGATCACCGCCGACGTGTGCGAGGAGTGGGGCCGGTTCAACGTCCACGATCCCCTCCCGGTTGTGGACGGCCTGCTGGCCGCCACCGCCAGCCGGAAGGACTGGACCTTGGTGACCCGGAACGTCGAGCATCTGGGTCCAACCGGGGTCCGCCTGCTGAACCCGTTCGACGGACCTGGATAGGAGGAGGGCCGGTGGCGGACCAAGGGCGGGCGCATGAGGTCGCCTTCGTGCTCGGGGGCGGCGGGGTGCTTGGCGCCCACGAGGTCGGCATGCTGCAGGCCCTGGCCGAGGCCGAGGTGCGGCCGGACCTGGTGCTGGGGACGTCGGTCGGGGCGCTCAACGGGGTGTTCGTGGCCGCCCACGCCGACCCGGCGGCGGCCGTGCCCGAGCTGGCGGCGGTGTGGCAGGAGGGGGCGGCGGCCGAGGCGTTCGCTGGGTCGCTGTTCGGGCGGGTCAGGACCCTGGCCCGCTCCGGGACCCACCTGCATCCCAACGAGCCGCTGCGGCGGCTGCTGGAGGCCCTCCCGGTCAAGCGCATCGAGGAGCTGGCCCTGCCCTTCCAGTGTGTGGCCGCCAGCATCGAGCGGGCGGCCGCCCACTGGTTCACCGATGGGCCGATCGTCCCGGCAGTGCTGGCCTCGGCGGCCGTGCCCGGGCTGCTGCCGCCGGTCCGGGTGGGCGACGAGCACTTCTTCGACGGCGGCCTGGTGCACAGCATCCCGGTCGGCCGGGCTCTGGAGCTGGGGGCCCGGACGGTGTACGTGCTCCATGTCGGTCGCATCGAGCAGCCCCTGCAGCCGCCGACCCGGCCCTGGGAGGTGGGGCTGGTCGCCTTCGAGATCGCCCGCCGCTACCGGTTCGCCGAGGACATGGCCAAGGTCCCGCCCGGGGTGACCGTCCATGTCCTGCCCGCCGGGGCCGACGGGCAGGGCGGGGTCGACCTCTCCCAGCTCCGCTACCGCGACACCTCCCGGATCGACGACCACATCCGGCGGGCGTACGAGGCCTCGGCCGCCTACCTGGCCGAGGCGGCCGGCCGGCCGACCGGGACCGGGTGAGGGGGATGCTGCCGCCGAAGCTCGTCCGGCGCCTCGTCCTGGCCCCGCTGCTGCTGGTCGTCACCGTGGCCCTGGTGGTCCTGCTGCCCGGCCTGCTCATCCTGGCCGCGGCCGCCTCGCCGCTGCTGCCCGGGCGCTGGCGGGCCCTGCGGCTGCTCTGGTTCGGGCTGGTCTGGCTGGCCATGGAGTCGGTGGCCCTGTTCGCCTGCCTGGCCCTGTGGGTGGCCAGCGGGTTCGGGGGCCGACTGGGCACCGAGGAGTCCCAGGACCGCCATTACGCCCTGATGCGCTGGTGGCTGGGGGTGGTGTTCCAGGTCGCCACCCGCACCTTCCGGGTCCGCATCGAGATCGAGGAGCCGGAGCTGACCCCTGCCGAGGCCCGGGCCCGCCTGACCCGCCCGGTGATCGTGCTCAGCCGCCACGCCGGCCCCGGCGACTCGTTCCTGCTCGTCCACCACCTGCTCAGCCGCTACCGGCGCAAGCCCCGGATCGTCATGAAGGCGGCCCTGCAGATCGACCCCGGCCTGGACGTGGTCATCAACCGGCTGCCCAACGCCTTCGTCCCGCCCCACCGCGGCCCCGGCAACCTGGTCGTCAAGGAGATCGAGCGGCTCGCCGCCGGCCTCGGCCCCAACGGGGCGCTGGTGATCTTCCCCGAGGGCGGCAACTTCACCCCGCGGCGGCGGCTGCGGGCCATCCGGCTGCTGGAGGAGCGCCGCCTGGCCGAGGAGGCGGCCAAGGCCAGGGCCATGGAGCATCTGCTCCCGCCCAAGCCCAACGGCGCCCTGGCCGCCATCGCCGCCGCCCCCACCGCCGACGTGATCTTCGTCGCCCACACCGGCCTGGAGCACGTCATCACCATCGGCGACGTCTGGCGGGCCCTGCCCATGGAGCAGGTCCTCAAGGCCCGCTGGTGGCGGGTGCCCGCGGCCGAGGTCCCCGAGGGCCGCGAGGCCCAGGTCGACTGGCTCTACGAATGGTGGGCCCGGATCGACCTGTGGATCGACGAGAACCGCCCCACCGCCCTCCCCCGCAGGGACCGCCAGGTCGGCGAGGCCGTTCAGCCGACCCCCTAGCCGGCCCGGCGGTGGGGGGCGATCCGTTCGAAGGTGGCCCCGAAGATCAGGCCGCGGACATGGTCGCTCTCCAGGAACGAGCGCGGGAAGCCGGGCTGGAACGACGAGGCGGCGGAGAGACGGTCGAGCTGCTCGGAGCCGAGCCGCAGGTCGAGGCAGCCGAGGTTGTCGGCAAGCTGGGCGGCGCTGCGGGCCCCGAGGATCGGGATCAGCGGCACGCCCCAGCCCGGCTCCTGCTGGCGGACCCAGGCGATCGCCACCTGGGCTGGGGGGCGGCCCAGCTCGCCGGCCACGGCCACGACCTCTCTGGCCAGGTCGTTGACCCTGGGGCTGACGTGCTCGGGCCGGGAGCGGGTGGGCCGGCCGTCGGGTGCGAGGTACTTGCCGGTCAGCTCGCCGCCCTCCAGTACCCCCCATGAGGTCACGGCCAGGTCGAGGGCGGCGGCCAAGGGCAGGTGCTCGCGCTCGACCGCCCTGTCCGCCAGCGACCAGGGCACCTGGAGGCCGCAGAATGCGCTCCAGCCGCGCAGCTCGGCCAGGGTGACGGCCCGGGCGACCACCCAGGCCGGGGTGTCGGACACGCCCACATACAGGACCTTGCCCGCCCGGACGAGGTCGTCGAGCGCGCGCACGACCTCCTCGGCCGGGGTCATGGCGTCCCACATGTGCACCCACAGCAGGTCGACATAGTCGGTGCCGAGCCGCTGCAGGCTGGCCTCCAGGGCCCTGACCAGGTTCTTGCGGTGGTTGCCCCCGGCGTTGGGGTCGCCTGGCCAGGTGCTCAGGCTGTACTTCGTGGCCACCACGAAGTGGTCGCGGTCGGCCGCGACCAGCTCGCCGACGATCCGTTCGCTGGTCCCGCCGGTGTAGTTGTTGGCGGTGTCGACGAAGTTGCCGCCGGCCTCGGCATACAGGTCGAACAGCTTGCGGCACTCCCCGCGGTCGGCGCCCCAGCCCCAGTCGGTGCCGAAGGTCATGGTCCCGAGGGCCAGCTCGGATACGCGCAGCCCGCTGCGGCCGAACAGGCGGTAGCTCATGGTCATGGCGGCTCCTCTCCGGAGGCGGTCAGCAGGCCGGCCAGCAGGGCGGTGGCCTCGGCCACGGCCTCAGGGCGAAGGCCGTAGCGGTAGCGGCGGGCATTGCCGGCCAGGCGGACCAGCCCGGCGGCCCGCAGCAAGCCCAGGTGGTGGTGGACGGTGGAGCGCGACAGCCCGACCTCACCGGCCAGATCGTCCAGCTCACGGGGGCCGCCGCCCAGGGCGGCGAGGATTCGCTGGCGCTGCTCGTCGCCGAGCGCACGGCCGATCCGCAGTAGCTTGCCGGCGGTGGCCGCCCGCTCGTCCGCGTCCCGGTCGCGGGCCGGGTGGCAGATGATGCGGGTGTCGCGGTGCTGGCAGAGCAGCAGCCATGGCCGGGCGGCCAGGTGGGGGACGAGCAGGACCCGGGGGCACTCGGGCTCGGGCTCGTAGGCGAACCCGCCGCAGACGAGCTCGATCAGCCGGGACGGGGGCACGGCGGCGGCGGCCAGCTCGGCGGTCGCCCGGGCGTCGGCGGCCAGAGCCTCGACCAGGGCGGCCTCGCGTTCCGCGAACGACTCCTCGTGCCAGCGGACGAGCACCTCGAGCAGGCGCCGGCGGGTCTCGGCCGGGTCCAGGGGCAGGAGCACCGCCAGCGCCTGGCGGGCAGCGCCGCCGTAGTAGCGGGGGTGGTCCAGCAGTCGTGCCTGGGCGGCCGGGTCGCCGGCGGCCGCGGCTTCGATGGACCCGGCCGGAATGAGCCTCCGCCAGGCGGGCACATCGGCCCCGAGCAGCTGGCGGCGGACCTCCAGCGGGTCGGTCACCTCCAGCCCGGCCAGCAGGGCGGCCGCGTCCCTCGGGGCCGGCAGCTCGGTGGCCAGCCCGAGCAGGTGCAGCCAGACCTCCCCCGAGCCATCCCCGACCCGGGCCACGGCCTCCCGGAACCCGGCCGATCCCTGCTCGGTGCCGAGGACCGACAGCTCGATCAGCAGCTCGTAGGCCCCGGCCGCCTGGGCCTCGACCACGGTCGGCGGGTCGGCCAGGGTCACGTCACGGATTAGCATAGATTTCAACTTTTATCCGATAGATTTCGGATGATGATACGGTCGGGCCGGACCGTGGGCAAGCTGCGATAGCCTCCAGGGCGGCGGACGACCTCATCGGGGAGGACCAGGTGGCACAGGCGACCCTGCGGCTGGCTCAGGACCCGGACGCCGACGCGCTGCTCTCCAGGGATCCGCTCGCCCTGGTCATGGGCATGCTGCTCGACCAGCAGTTCCCGCTCGAGTGGGCGTTCCGGGCGCCGTGGCGCCTCGCCCAGCGGATGGAGCGGACCTCGCTGGACGCGGCCGAGCTGGCCGACTGGGACCCGGAGGCGTTCGTCAAGCTGATGGCGGGGCCGCCGGCCCTGCACCGCTACCCGGCGTCGATGGCCGTCCGGGTCCAGGCGCTGTGCCGCATCGTGGTCGACGAGTACGGCGGGGACGCTTCGGCCATCTGGCGGACGGCCGCCTCGGGCAAGGAGCTGCTGGCCCGGCTGCGGGCCCTGCCCGGGTTCGGCGAGCAGAAGGCGCGGATCTTCGTCGCCCTGCTCGGCAAGCAGCTCGGCGTCCAGCCGGAGGGCTGGCGGGAGGTGGCCGGGCCCTACGGCGAGGACGGGTCGCGCCGGTCGGCCGCCGACGTCACCGACCCCGAGACCCTGGCCGAGGTCCGCGCCTTCAAGCAGGCGGCCAAGAAGGCCGCCAAGGGCGGCTAGTGGACGACCTGGCCGCCAAGGTCCTGGCCGTGACCAGGCGGATCCCGCCCGGCCGGGTCCTGACCTACGGCGACGTCGCCGCCCTGTCCGAGAGCGGCGCCACCGCCCGCGACGTCGGCCAGGTCCTCCTCCGCCACGGCGAGGCCACCGACGTCCCCTGGTGGCGTGTCCTCCGCGCCGACGGCACCCCGCCACCCCACCTCCTCGACCGCCAGCTCACCCTCCTCCGCTCCGAGGGCACCCCCCTCGCCCCCTCAGGTGCCGCCGTCGACCTCCACGCCGCCCGATGGGCCGCGTCGGGCCCCGGCCAGGACGCCCAGCCCTCGCTGTTCGACTAGGGGGCTGGGGACAGCCGGGTTCCCGATTCCCGGCGTTGGGCTGTGGACACCCATTGGGCCCCATGCACTCGCCCGGCACGGTGGTCGCTCGATGGGCCATGCACTCGCCTGGGGCGGTGTCGCCCTTTCGGGCCCATGCACGCACCGGGCACGGTGGCCGGCCCCGATTCCCCACCTCGGGCGAGGGGCTGTGGACAACCGGATCCCCGCTTCCGGCGTTGGGCTACCCTCCCGGATGGGGCCCCCGCAGCGGCCCGAGTGGTTGTGGCGCGTCCTGGGGTTCGCGCGAAGGCGACCACCGCCCCAGGCGAGTGCATGGCCCATCGAGCGACCACCGTGCCGAGCGAGTGCATGGGGCCCGAACAAGGCGTCCCCCGAACCAGACCCGGCGAGTCTGGCGCGGCCACGGATGAGCGCGGTGGCGCGCGACCCCGATCAGCTCAGCTCGTTGCGGTGGAGCCGGCCGGCGGCCATGATCAGGCGGAGGTTGCGGGCGGGATCGCTGAGCACCTCGAGGCGTTCCAGAGGGTTGCCGTCGACCACCAGGAGGTCGGCGGAGGCGCCGGGGGTGACCACGCCGATCCGCCCCTCGAGCCGCAGGAGCCGGGCCGCCACCGTGGTCGCCGCCCGCAGCACGTCGGCGGCTGGCTGGATCTCGGACCGCAGGGTGAGCTCGGTGAGCTGGCGGCGGTGCATGCCGCCGAGCAGGTCGGTGCCGTAGACGATCGGGAGGCCAGCCCGGTGGGCCAGCTCCAGGGCGCCGAGGCCGGCGTCGAGGACCTCGAACACCTTGGCGTGCTGGCCAGGTGGCATGCCCTGGTCAAGACCCTCGGAGGCCAGGGCGGCGTAGGTGGCCAGGGTGGGGACGTAGAACGCCCCGGTGGCCTTGAACAGCTCGACCGATGAGGCGTCCATCAGGTTGCCGTGCTCGATGCAGCCGACCCCGGCCTCCAGCCCCCGGTTGACCGCCGCCGCGGTGTAGGCGTGGCCGGTCACGTACCGGTTGGCCGCCCGCGCCTCCTCGACCACCGCCGCCAGCTCCTCCATCGAGTACTGGGTGGAGTCGATCCGGTCGGTGGGGGAGGCGATCCCGCCCGAGAGCATCACCTTGACGTGGTGCGCCCCCCGGCGCAGTTGGTCCCGGGCGGCGCGGCGGACCTCGGTGACGCCGTCGGCGATCACGGTGAGGGTCGGGCAGCAGGGGTGCTGGTCGAGCACCGAGCGTCCCGGCCCGCGGCTGTCGCCGTGGCCGCCGGTCTGGGACAGCGCCTTGCCGCCGAAGACCACCCGGGGCCCGGGCAGGAGCCCCTCGGCGACCGCGGCCGCGATCCCGTGGTCGGCCCCGGCCACGTCACGGACGGTCGTGAACCCCCGCTCCAGCATCCCCCGCAGGATCCCGGCCGCGTGGGCGGTCACGTAGGCCGGCGACCACTCCTCCAGCGCCCCGAGGTCGGCCGTGGCCGCGTTGACGTGCACATGGGCGTCGATCAGCCCCGGCATGACGGTCATCCCGCGGGCGTCGAGCACGGTGGCGTCGCCGGCTCGGACGGCCATGGTGGCGTCGACCTCCACCACCCGGCCGTCCTCGACCACCACCGCCTGCCCCTCGGCCAGGGCTGCGGCCTCGGGATCGAGCACGTCGGCGTTGCGCAGCACGATCCGCCCGGTGTCCAGAATCTGCTCCCTCCGATCGGTTCCAGCGAGGCCGGCCAGAGGCTATCCTGCCGGGATGGACGTCAGCGTCGGCACCTTCAACCTCAACAACCTGTTCTCGCGGTTCAACTTCGAGGCCCAGGTCGACGAGATCGTCGAGGACGACCCGGACAGCGGCCTGACCGCCACCTACACCTTCAACGACCCCGAGCGGTTCCGGCTCCGCACCTACCAGGGTCGCCTGGTCCACGGGAAGAACCCGGCCGACCAGGACACCATCGCCGCCCGGATCGCCGCCATGGACCTGGACGTGCTCTGCGCCCAGGAGGTCGAGGACATCGACACCCTGCGGTTCTTCGCCGCCCAGCACCTCGGCGGCCGCTACCGGTACCTGGTGCTGGTCGAGGGCAACGACCCCCGCCTGATCGACCTGGCCGTCCTGTCCAAGCTGCCGCTGGGGGCGGTCGCCTCCCACCAGCACGCCGTCCACCCCGAGGACCCGGCCGAGCCGGTGTTCAGCCGGGACCTGCTGGAGGTCGACATCCTCCACCCGGCCAACGGGTCGCGGCTGTTCACCGTGTTCAACAACCACCTCAAGAGCCAGTTCGTCCCCTTCAACCAGGACCCGGTGGCGGGCAAGGAGGCCAGCGACACCCGCCGCCGCCGCCAGGCCGAGACGGTCGAGCGGCTGGTGGCCGCCCGCACCCGCCCCGACAGCCGCTACCTGGTCCTTGGCGACATGAACGACCCGCCCGACGCCGCCGCGCTGGCCGCGATCACCGCATCGGGGCAGCTCGGCCTCGTCAACGGCCTCACCCAGCCGACCGAGACCCGCCCGCCCAAGGCCGACACCCCCCCGCCCCCGGCATCGGGCGCCTGGACCCACCGCTTCAAGGAGCCCGGCCAGCCGGCCCGCTATGAGCTGTTCGACCAGATCTGGCTCAGCCCCGGCCTGGCCGGCCACAAGACCGGCGCGTTCATCGACCGCCGCACCCGCCACGGCGGCGACGGCAGCGACCACGACCCCGCCTGGGTCACCCTCCAGTTCTGAAGGGACCACCAGTTCCGCCACAGCGGCCGCTCGGTCCAGACGCTCGTCTCGGTGAGGTCGTCCATCGGGCCGAGCTACCCGCGGCCCACGTACGGCATCTTGGTCGCCATCACGGTCATGGTGGCCACGTTGGCGTCCAGGGGAAGGCTGGCCATGTAGCGGACGGCCGCGGCCACGTCGGCCACGTCCATGCGGGGCTCGGGGCGGACGCTGCCGTCGGGCTGGAGGATGCCGGCGGCCATCGGCTGGGTCATGTCGGTGGCGGCGTTGCCGATGTCGAGCTGGCCGCAGGCGATGTCGTAGGCGCGGCCGTCGAGGGCGGTCGACTTCGTCAGCCCGGTGATGGCGTGCTTGGTGGCGGTGTAGGCGATCGAGCCGGGCCGGGGGGCGTGGGCCGAGATCGACCCGTTGTTGATGATGCGGCCGCCGCGGGGCCGCTGGTGGCGCATGACCCGGAAGGCCTCGCGGGTGCAGAGGAAGGCGCCGGTCAGGTTCACGGCGACCACGGCCTCCCACTCGGTCAGGGGGATCTCGTCTGGGTCGCGGGCCGGGGCCCCGGCGCCGGCGTTGTTGAAGAGGAGATCCACGCGGCGATGCCGCTCGACCGTCCGGTCGAACAGGGCCCGCACCGACTCCTCGTCGGTGACGTCGGCTGGGACCGGGTCGAGCTGGCCGGCCAGCCCGGCGCCCCGCTCGGCCACCGCCTCCAGGGTCCCGGCCCGGCGGCCGGCCAGCACGACCGTCCAGCCGTCCTCCGCCAGGGCGATGGCGACGGCGGCGCCGATGCCGCTGCCGGCCCCGGTGACGACCGCGATCTTCGACGGATGGTCGGCCATCGGTCCTCCTCCACGGTGCGGCGGCGCTCGGGTCGCGGGCCGCGATCCTAGCGCCGCGAGTATGGGAGCATCGGTCCCATGGACTCCCAGCCCCTGCCGCCCGGCCGCTGGCCGGACGCGCCCGTACGCTACCCGGACCCGGTCGTGCGGGTGCTCGACCCGCGGTTCGAGGGCTGCCGGCTCTTCAACGCGGCCGTGGAGCGGATCGCCACCGGCTGCCGCTGGGCGGAGGGGCCGGTGTGGTTCGGGGATCACCGCTGCCTGGTCTGGAGCGACATCCCCAACGACCGGATGCTGCGATGGGACGAGGCCAGCGGTGCCGTCTCGGTGTTCCGCAGGCCGGCGAACAACGCCAACGGCAACACCCGGGACCGCCAGGGCCGGCTGGTCACCTGCGAGCACCTGACCCGGCGGGTGACCAGGACCGAGCACGACGGGTCGATCACCGTGCTCGCCGACGGCCACGACGGCCGGCGGTTCAACGCCCCCAACGACGTGGTGGTGGCCGCCGACGGCTCGGTGTGGTTCACCGACCCCGGCTACGGGATCATGTCCGACTACGAGGGCCGCCGGGCCGACGTCGAGCTGCCCACTGCCGTCTACCGGCTCGACCCCGGCACCAGCACGCCCGAGCCGGTGATCGGGGACCTGGAGCGGCCCAACGGCCTCTGCTTCGCCCCCGACGAATCGCTGCTGTACGTCGTCGACTCGGGCCCGGCCCGGGCCATCCACGTCTACGACATGGCCGGCGGCCGCCCAGGCCCGGGCCGCCGCTTCGCCGACGTCCTCCCCGGCGGCCCCGACGGCATCCGCTGCGACACCGAGGGCAACCTCTGGGCATCGGCCAGCAGCGGCGGCGACGGCTCGGACGGCGTGGTCGTGTTCGCCCCCGACGCCACCCCGATCGGCCGGATCCTTCTCCCCGAAGGCTGCGCCAATCTCTGCTTCGGCGGCCGGGCCCGCAACCGGCTGTTCATGACGGCCAGCCGGTCCGTCTACGCCCTCTACGTGAACGCCACCGGCGCGTAGCTCGGGTCAGTCGCGGGTCGCGGCGCCCTGGCGCACCTGGCGGACCGCCTCCCCGACGCCGCCGGTCCACGGATCGCCATGCCCGGGCAACAGGACGTCCGCCGAGAGCCCTTCGACGCGGGCCAGCGACGCGACCGCCTGGGACGCGTCGGCGGTGAAGGGGGCGACCTGGGGGCCGCGAGCACCCGTGGTGACCGCGTAGGTCGCCAATGCATCGCCGACGAACAGCGCACTGCGGGCGGGGACGTGGAGCACGGCGCTCCCGGGCGTGTGGCCGGGGGCCAGGATGACCCGCGGGCTTCCCGGCACGTCCAGGGTCGCCCCGTCCCCGAAGGTGGCGACCTGCTGCAGCCTGGGCGTGCGGAGCCCACCCCGCAGGATCGTGAACCAGAGGAACCCGATCAATGGGCCGAGCCTGATGGGGCCGAAGCCCTTGGCCGGGTTGGGCACCTCGCCGCGGGCCAGGGCGGCGTCGGCCTCATGGACCGACACCGGGACCTGGTGCTGGCGGCGGAGCCGCTCCGCGAAGCCGATGTGGTCGGTGTGCCCATGGGTGAGGAGCAGGGCGCGGACGTCGTCGACCGTCCGGCCCATGAGGGCGAGCTCGCGGGGCAGGTCCCGGTAGTGACCGGGCACACCGGCGTCGATGATCGTCACCTCGCCGGCGTCCTCGAGCAGGTAGGAGTTGACCAGGCTCTGGTCACCGATGCGATGGATACCCGGCGCGATCTGCATCCGTCGTCGCTCCTCTGTGCATCGGATGTCTGGGAGGACTCAGCGCGGGGACGCCGGCACGGCCCCAGCGGTCTGCTCGAGTTCCGCGCGCCTGCGGGCGTTGGTCTCCGGCCCGGCGTTCCAGGTCGGCAGGGCCCGGCTGAGGGCTCGGGGGCCGCTGACCTGGATCCCACCCGATCGCAGCGCCGTCGCCCAGTCGACCCGTCCCATGTGCCAGTGCGTGAAGATCAGCGGGTCGGCGATCGTCACCACCAGGTCGTCACCGAAGCCGGGATCCACGCGACACAGCTCGCCCTCGCGCCCTTCGATCAGCAGCCAGCCCCTGGTCTTGCGGCCACCAAACAAGCAGTCGAAGCGGACCACCACCCGGCGATCTGGGAGGAGGTCACGGCGCAGGAACTCCTGGCACCACGACCACAGGACCATCTCGGGGTCGGTGTGCTTGGTGGTGAGCTCGGTCCACCGCTCCGCCCAGAACCCTAGGGCCAGCAGCACCCCCGACAGGTCCTGCCCTGCGGCGGTCGGCTCGTACAGCGACCCGTGCCCGTCGGGCTTGGGGCGGATCTGGATCACCCCGGCGTGCTCCAGCTCGCGAAGCCGCCGGGTCAGCAGCGCCCGCGAGAGGCCGGGGGCGCCGGCCGCGATCTGGTTGAAGGTCCGGCAGCCCTGCAGGATGTTGCGCAGGATGATCGGGGTCCAGCGCTCGGCGAGGATCTCCGACCCTCTGGCGATCGGGCAGAACTGGCCGTAGTTGCGCATGGAGGCAGTCTGTCTTGTCGCCCGTGGTCCTGCCTAGTTCCAATCGTGAACCGGCTGGATGGAACCGGCCGGGAGGTTCACAAACTGTCCTAGGCGAGCCTCGTGCTGTCCCCGACGATGACCAGCGAAGGCGTATCAGACTCCCAGGAGGAGATCAGCCATGAGCAGGCAGCGGGTCGTGGAGGACAGCAGCCGTCGCTCGGACGGTGATGACGCCCGGCGGCGGGTGCTGGCCGGGGCACCGGTCACCGAGCGGCGATTGGACCTGGCTGGGGTCTCGACCGCCGTGCTGGAAAGCGGTGACGGCCCGCCGGTGGTGCTGCTGCACGGCCAGGGCGGCTGGTCGGGGATGTGGCTGCCAGTCATCCCTGAGCTGATGAAGACGCATCGCGTGATCGCGGCCGACCTGCCGGGCCTGGGCGCCTCGGAGGTGCCCGACGGGCCTCCGGACGCCGCCCGCGTGCTCGCCTGGCTCGATGCGCTGATCCAGCGCACCTGCCAGGCACCGCCGGCGCTGGTGGGAGCCTCCCTCGGTGCTTCCATCGCCGTTCGGTTCGCGATCGCCCACCCGGATCGGCTGTCCCGGCTGGTACTGGCGGCTGCGGGCAGCTTGGGCCGGTTCCGGCCCGCACCAGGCGTCGTGGTCGCGTTGATCCGGTTCGTCGCCCGACCCAGCGAGCGCACCCAGCAGGGTTTCCTCCGGCAGGTGGCGGTGGACCCGGCCCGCGTGCGGGCGCTGATGGGCGAGCGATGGGAGGCGTCCCAGGCGTACAGCCTTGAACGTGCCCGCACGCCGAGCGTACGGGCCGCCAACCGCCGGATGCTGCGAGAGCTCGGGACCAAGATGATCCCGCCCGAGGACCTCGCGCGGATCGCTGTCCCCACCGCGCTCGTGTGGGGGCGCCACGACCGGGTGATGCGGCTGCGGATCGCCGAGGAGGCCAGCGCCCGCTACGGCTGGCCGCTCCATGTGATCGAGGACGCCGGGCACTTCGCGGCGGAACAGCCGGAAGCGTTCCGGGGGGCACTGCGGGCGGCGCTCGGCGACCGCTGATTCACATCGCGTCGAACCGCAGGCTGCTCGAGCCCTCGCCGCGGCCAACCTGCTTGCGTCGGCTCAGCCACAGGAACGTTGTGCCGTCGACCCAGCGGGCCATCCGGTAGCCGCGGGTCACGCGCGCGCCCTCGCGCGGCACCTCCTCCTCGCGCAACGTCAGGCCGGGCGGCTGCAGGACGCGGCCCAGCGGGGCGGTCGTGGTCGCCGAGCCGTCCGGGAGCACGCGCGGCAGTGAGCCGAGCTCGAGCGTCGTGGCCGGGTCGCCGGGCTGTGCTCGTCGCGGCAGGAGCGGGAGCCAGTGCTCGGGGACGTCGGTCATCAGGCGGTAGGTGAACACATCGCCGTCGGCGGCCGGCGGCGGCGTGCCGGGACGGCGTGCATACTCCGCCTGCGCGCGGTCGACCGGCAGGCCGTGCGCACCCTCGACCGTCCGCTCGACAGCCCAGGCAAGGTTCGCGGTCTCGTCGCGCAGGAGCAGGACCTCCTCGAGGTCGCGGCCCCGCAGCGCCGAAACGAGCACGGGTGCGACCAACAGGCCGTCGGCTCCGGGCGAGAGCGTGAACATCCGCCAGTCGCCCTCGGCGCGTTCGATCGCCGTGGCGGGCGCGATGCGCACGCGCTGCCCGAAGGTGTCGCTCACCACCAGCGAGTGCACGCGTACGAGCGACCCCGCGGGGACCTCGATCGGGACGAGCAGCCAGTCGCCGCCGTAGATCAGCGCGAACTGGGTCAGGAGCAGGCGGCCGAGGTCCTCGGGCTGCGCCTCGACGTCGCCGAAGCTCACGTTCGCGTCCTCGAACTCCCACAGGCGCTGCGCCGGCATCCCCGGATAGGTCACGGGCGTCGGGATCATGGTCGCCGGATCGTCGACCTGGACAGCGCCGTCCGTCGGACCCGAGCCGCCGCCGGCGCTGAAGCCGTACCAGTCGAGGCGCCCGTCGGTATGCTCGTCCACCTCCAGCGCGATGCCCTCGCCGTCGGCGCTCGGCGCCGCCAGCCCGAACACGTACTCCATCCGGTCGCCGACCCATGCCGTGCCCGTTGGCCGCACATAGAGCTCGTCGTACCACTCCAGCCACGACTCGGCGGCGCGCCCGACGGCGTCGGCGTCGGCCGCTTCCACGACCGGTTCCGGCGGCAGCGCCGGAGACGCACCGCCGGTCGGCCGCAGCGCCGCCGACATGTCGTCGTACAGCCGCTTGCCGTCGAGCACCCGGCCGCCGACCACGGCGAGGAAGCGCGCCGCCGGCGCGTCCCCGGGCTCGTCGGGCCCGGCCAGCGCGTATGCGGCGCGGTAGGCTGCGGAGTAGCTGCCGACGCCGTGGGCGACGAGCAGGCGTTCGAACTGGAGGCCGGCGCGAGCGCGCAATCGGGCAGTCGGCTCCGAGAGCGGATCCTCCGCCTCCACGCGCGCCTCGAGCGGTGCCGCCGCGGGATCGTACGGCTCCGTTGCGGCGCCGTCGTCGGGCCGCCCGGGCCGGAACCGCGCGAGCGGGGCTACTTCGATGACGACCTCGGCGAGCACGGCGGTGCCGAGGTCCGAGCCCGCGCTGAGCTCGCCGAACTGCCACTGGCGTGCGAGCAGCCACAGCGCGTCGTGCACGCGCGCCTCGAGGCCGGGGGCGAGGCTCGAGTCGCGCGCGCGGGGCTCGAGCCGTGACCAGCTCATCTGCTCGCCGGCCATCGTCATCACCCGGGAACGGGCGCGGCGACCACCCGCCCGAGGTCGGAGGTGACGGTCTCGGCGGCAGGCGCACGGGCCACGTACGCGGCCGGCAGGTAGTGACCGAGGCGGGGGACGGCGGCGGCGAGGGCGGGCCGGGCAAGCGCGTCGGGATCGACGAGCCGCAGGCGTGCGAGGTCGAGGGTCTCGAGCACGACTGCTTCGAGCGCGGCAAGGCTCCACAGCCGTTCCTCCGTCGGCGGGACGGCGAGGAGGATCGCCTGCGGCGCGCGCGAGCTCGGCTGGTCGAAGTGGAAGCTCAGGCCGGTCATCTGCGTCGCGTCCGGGACGGTCTCGGTCCACTCGTCGACGAGCAGCCCCGCGAGCGGACGGCTCGGCTCGACGGGTGCCCGGGTCTGCGCGACGAGCGAAAGCCGACCTCCCTCGATCCTCCCGCCGGCGAGCGGAAGCGCCACCCAGCGGTCGCCGGCCCGGTGTGGCAGCTGCGCGACGCGCAGGCCGAGCCGCTCCGGGCTGCCGACCGCCTCGGCGTAGAGCAGCACGCCCTCGAGTCTTGCCGAACCCTCGCGAACGTGCGCGGCACGCTGGAGCCATGTGACCGCGGCGAGCGGGTCACCACCCTGGAGCGCGTCGCTGGACGCCAACGACACCGCGACCTCCGGGTTTGGGGCCCGCACGCGCGGGAGCACGGAGAAGTCCTCGCCGAGCACGGCCGCGATGCGCTCGCGCTCGCCCGCCGCCGCCGCCGCAGCCTCCACTCGCCGGTCCAGCTCGCGAAGGACGGCGCCGCAGCGCGCGTCGTCGTCCTCCCCTGGAACCGAGCCCGGTATTCCGAGCATCCACGAGCGTAGCAGCGCGCCGCGTCGCGCCGCGCCCGCGCCACCCGCGGCGGCCTCCGCGAGCGCGGCCCGCGCCGCTTCGAGCGCGCTCACCGCGCCGGCGGCGCGAGTCGCGAGGTCGCCGGTGTCGAGCCCGGGATCCGCGCGGTCGCCCGGGAGCGCGAGGTCGCGGCCGTCGAGCGCGCGCGCACCGGCGAGAAGGTCGCGCAGCTCACGAGCGACCTCGAGCAGCTCGGGCAGGCTGAGGAGATCGCCGGTCCAGGACGGATCGCGGCCGAGCTCGAGCTCGACCGCGGCATCCTCGGGCACCACCGGCGGCCGCGCATGGGCGAAGTGGTCGAGCAGGCGTGCCTCGAGCTCGGCGGCCCTCGCCCCCGCCATCGCCACGACGTCGAGCGCCGACAACCGGAGCACGCTGAGGTCCGCGTCGGCCGGCGTCGCTCCCTCGGCCCAGACGTACCGCGCGCGCACCCGCACCCGCGAGGCGGGTCCCAGCACGCCGGCCGCCCATGCCTCGAGCGCGGGCTCCACGGCGGCGCGGATCTGCGTGTCGTCGGTGGGCCAGCCGGTCGCGCGCGCATCCGGGTCCACGAGCACGACGAGCCGGTGCGTGACGGCGGTGCCGCCGCGCGGCGTGCGGACGACCTCGACGTCGACCGGCACCGCGTCCCCGCGCGACAGCGCATCGACGGTCGCGCCGGCACGCAGCGGGTTGCCCTGCACGAGCTGGTGGACGCTCTCGGCGAGCAGCAGGTCGCTGAGCGCGTCGACCGCGTCGTCGATCGCGCGCAGCTCGGCGTCGAGGGCGTGGTGCTCCGGGGTGCCCAGCGCGGGGAGGCCCAGCTCGGGATCGCCGAACGGGATCGTCATGGCGTCCCAGCGCCCCTCGCCCTGGCCCGTGCGCCAGCGCTCGCGCAGCGCCAGCCCGTCGGCGACGTTCCTGGCCCGTAGCGCCTCCGACGGCTGAGCCTCGGTCCCGCCGAGCGCATCGACCCGTTCGCGCACCGCCACCACCGCGGCGCGGGCCGCCTCGAGCTCTGGCTGCAGCTCGGTGATCGCCTGCACGAGCGAGGCGATCACGGGATTGGCGACGCCGAGTGCGGCCGTCAGCTCGTCGACGCGCCGCGCCGCGTCGCCCGCGAGGGCGTTGGCGCGGTCGAACGCCGCGAGCGCCAGCGCTGCCGCTCGTGCGTGGGCGCGGATCTGGGTGCGCTGGGTGGACGGGATCCAGGTCAGCCCGGCGTCGTCCTCGCCGAACTTCCACGCTGGCACCGGCGACGGCTCGCCGCCGGCGGCGGCGTCCAGCAGCGCCTGGAGCGCCGCCTGCGCCTGCTGGAGCGTCGCCGCGTGCTGCTCGGCGTCGGCGAGGGCGGCGTCGCGTTCGCTCTCGGCCAGCTCGAGCTGCGCCCGCAGCGCGTCCTTGGCCTGCTCGTCGGCATCGCGCGCGGCGGTCAGCTGCGCCTCCAGCCGTCCCATCCGGTCCGCGAGCCCGGCCTCGCGGCGCATCGCCTCCCCGAGGTCGTGCTCGGCTCGCGTGAGGTCGTCGAGCGGCGCGAGGCCCCGCAGCGTCGCGATGTGGCGGTCGAGGGCGAGGCCAGGATGGCCCTCGTGCAGCCCGCGCTCGAACCGGTAGCCGAGGAGGGCGCCGAGGCTCTGGCCTGCGCGCACCCCCTCCAGCAGCCGCAGCGCGAGCCGCACCCGCCGCGACGAGAGGTCGACCGCGAACGGGCTGTCGGCCTCGTTGCGGTGGGCGAGGTGCCCCGAGCGCAGGACCGCGGCCGTCGCGGCCTGTCCGAGCGACGGCGCGTGGACGTGACCCTGGTTGTGCGCCAGCTCGACCGGCTCCGGGTGGGCGGCCTGCGCGGCCGGCCGCACGTCCTCGACCACGCCGTAGCCGCCGATGCGCGCGCCGCGCGGCCGCTGCTCGCGCAGCGCCTCCAGACGCCGGCCGGCGTGGGCGCCGATCCAGGCGTCGAGGCGGTGCGACGTGAGGTCGAGCGTGCCCGCGAGCAGCCGCGCGAGCCGCGCGGTGGGCACGCCGGACAGCCTGAGCAGGCTCGCCTGCAGGTCGAGCAGCTCGGTGAGCTGGGGGGCCGCCGGGGAGGCGCCGGCGTCGCCCGCCGCCCGCACCGCATCGAGGTGGACGGCAAGCGTCGTGCCTCCGGTCACGCCCTCGAGCGGCGCCGCCAGGCGCGCCCAGGGCGATGGCGCCGGGGCACCGGCGCCAGGCTCCGCGCCCTCGCCAGGCTGGGCCAGACCTCGCGCGCGCAGGATGCGCACCGTGGTGGCGGCGTACTCGCGCAGCAGCGCGTGACGAAGGAGCGCGAACAGCAGCGTGTTCGCGCCCGACGGCGGGCTCCCGGTACGAAGGGTGTCGAGGTCGGCGCGGGCGAGCCACGCGATGTAGTCAGCCTCGGGCGGCAGCGGCTCGGTCTCCGAAGGCGCGGGCGCCACCAGCGGGCCCGTGAGCGGTTCGGCGGTGACCTCGAAGCCCGCGCGGGAGAGCAGCGGGTCGAGGTCGAGGCCGAGCGCGCGCACCGCCTCAAGGGCCGACTGGCGGGTGGTGAACGTGGCGAGGCCGGACGGCGGCTGGAGCTCCAGCCCGCGGGCGGCGAAGGCGACCGACACCGGGCTCATGGCGAGCGCCTCGACCAGCACGTCCTCGATCGCCGTGTCGGCCGTCACGCGCGCCACCGACGCAGCGGCGGCGTGCCACGCCGGGACGAGCGCGCGCAGGAGCGGCGGCGCCACGGCGTCGACGTCGGCGGGGTCGAGCAGGTTCCAGCGCTCCAGCGAGGTGCTTGGGAGGACGCCGTAGGGCTGGTTGCCGGCGCGCACCACCGGCAGCGCGCCGTGCGAGCGCACGTGGTCGAGGACGTGGGAGCGCGTCTCGGCAAGCGCGCCGTCGGCGATCCCGCCGGCGAGCTGCTCGAGCATGTAGCCCCAGGTGACCGGCCACAGCGCGGTCGCCATCGCGCGCTCGTCCGCCAGGTGGGTCGCGCCGGCGTCGGGCAGGTCGGCGAGCAGGCCCGGATCGACGCCGAGAGCGCGCGCGAGCCGCGCTGCGTCCGTTCCCTCGCCCGCTCCGGCGTGCGGCGCCCCGGCTCCCGCGCCTGTCGCGGTCCAGCCGGAGCGGGCCGCGGGCGTGTTGTTGGTCGGCGTGCCCGGCGGGACCAGCCCGAGGCTGTCGGTGTAGCGGTGGCCGTCGAGTACGGCGGCGAGCCGCCGCGCGCCGTCCTCGTCGTCGCCGGTGGCGCGGACCCCGACGACGACGAGGCGGTCCAGCCCGGCCGCGTCTTCCGGGCCGAGCTCGATCCGCAGCGCCATCCCGGCCTCGACGGCGCGGTCGAAGTCGATCATCCAGCGCGCGCTCTCGCCCAGCGGGGCGGCCGATGGCGCCTCGTAGGGACCGGGTCCGACGGCCAGCCTGTCGGTGATCGGGGCCCCGAGGGCGGCGAAGCGACGCTGGCCGTCGCGGTGGCCGAGCGCGATCCAGCGGTCGGGCAGCACGGCGGCCGTCGGGGCTCGGGTCCAGGCGGCGGCGCGCGCGGGCCGCTCACCCGCGCGGGCGGCTCGTGCGATCCAGCTGGCGCGTGGCGCTCCGAACCGGTCCGCGAGCTGCCGCCACGCCGCTTCGTCCTCCCCGGCCGCCTCGGCGGCCAGGAAGCGCGTGCCCCACTGGAACTCGTCCGCGGTCAGCTCGGGCTCATGCGACGACGCGTGGATCGTGTCCGGATAGATGCGGACGAGCAGGGTCGCGCCGTCTCCGTGTCGCTCCAGGCGGGTCTCGAGCCGGACCGGCAGCAGGACGAGTGGGACGTCCGCCGCCACGAGCGAGACGATGTCCTCGGGTCCCAGCTCGCCCACCAGCTCGCGGCGGCGGCGGTCGAGGGTGGTGACCGACAGCGCGAGCGCGGCATCGGCTGCCGTGACGGCCGCGTCCCGCTGCTCGACCTCCGCGCGTGCCGTCTCCACGGCCGCCTCGTCACCGGCGCGCTCGGCCGCCTCGACGCCGTGGCGCGCCTGTGCGGCCAGCAGCCGGGCGCTCGCGACCTGCTCGTCCGCGGCGGCCTGCGCGCGGACGGCGGCGTCGAGGTCGGCGTGCACCGCCTGCAGCAGCCGCGTCCAGGGCTCCCAGGCGGCGCGCACGCGCTCGCGGGCCGACACCATCTGCGCGGCGAGCTCGGCGGGCCGCGCCTCGACCGCCTCCTGGCGGCCGCGGGCGGTCGCGAGCGCCGCCTCCAGGTCGACGCGCTCGGTCGAGCGGGCGGCCACGTCGGCCTGCGCGGTCCGGACCGCGGTCTCCGCGTCCGCCAGCTCTCCCGCGAGCCGGTCGGCCCCGGCGTGCGCGGTCGCCGCGGCGCGCCCGGCGGTCGCCGCGGAGTCGCCAAGCCTCTGGATCTCCTGCTGGAGGGCCTGGATGACCGCGATCGGCGGCCGCGGATCTTCGGACAGGGCGTTCTCCAGCTCCTGCTGCGCGGCGGCGATCTGCGCTTCGAGGTCCTCGACCGACTGGTCGGCGGCCGCCGCGTTGGCCTGCGCCGCCTCGACCCGCGGAACCAGGGCGTCGCGGGCCGCGGTCGCGGCTTCCAGGCGCCCGCGCGCGTCGGCGAGCGCCCGGGTCGCGGCCTCCAGGCGCGGTGGCAGGACCTTCAGCTCGCGCCGGAGCAGGCGGCGGTCGAGCTTGGCGGCGGCGAGCCGGTTGCCCAGGTCGCGCGCATCGGACTCGACAGCCTGGGCAGACGATCGCGCCGCGGCGATCCCGTCGAGGTCGGCCATCAGGGCTCCACCGGGCCGAGCAGGCGCGACACATGGATGGCGACGCGGAACGGATGCTGCAGGGTCAGGCGGGCCAGCTGCGCCGCGCCGCCGGCCCACGCGGCCTGCAGGTCGTCCCCGCCGGCGGTCAGCGGCCGCGACACGTCGACGTAGCCGGACGGTGTCAGCGGGACGTGCCGCCAGGCCAGGTCGTCGGGTGTGACCGGCACGTCCTCCGACGCCTCCTCGTCGAAGCCGAACCGCGGCTCGCCGGGCTGCTCCTCGAAGACGATGTGCCAGCCGGGGCTGCCGCGTGCATCCTCCTCGGCCAGGGCGAAGCCCACGAAGGTGACGTCGGGGGGCACGACGCCGCGGAACATCGGCGCCAGCCGCGTGACCGGGTCGAGGCCACCCTCCCCGGTTGCGGGCGCGGCGTAGATCGTGGTCGCGGGGTAGCGGCGGAGCAGCTCGCCCCGCACGAGCAGGACGAGCTGGGCGTCCGCGCCGCGCAGGTGCGTGCCGAGCGCGGCGTCGGGCCACTCGTCGATGGGCGGGATATCCTCGAGCGAGGCGGGGTCGCCCCGCTGCCCGCGGACGTCCCAGAATTGCCGGAACGGGGTCGCGGCGAGATCGGCGGGGAACTCGCGCCAGAGCAGCTCGCGACTGAGCTCGTGGTTGAGGCCGATCAGGTAGGCCTCGATCAGCCGCGGCGTGATCTCGAGCAGCGCGACGCTGTCCGGCTCGACGTCCGCGAGGCCTGGCAGCAGGAGCTGTGGAGCCAGGTCGCGCAGGCCGTCGTACATCGGCCGGCGGAACTCCGGCCCGCTGGCGACCGGGCCGAGCGGGTCGGGACGCCCCCAGGTCCCCGCCGGCGCCTGCACCCGGGCCTTGACGCGGTCGAGCACCGTCGTCTCGGGGCGCAGCCGGGCGAGCAGGCGGGCCTGGACCGACTCGGCCGAGAGCGCCGGGCCCTGGTCCGCGATCGCCCCCCCGGTCAGGGCGGGGCCGCTCGTGACCAGCGCGACCATCCCGGCGGGGGTGGCGGGCGGCGGCGCGGCGGCCTGACGGCCGACCGCCGCGAGGATGTCGAGCGGCGGGCGCTCGGTGCCCGCGGCGCGCCGGGCCAGCGGGCCCTGCGGGCTCGCGAGCCGGCGCATCGCCGCTGACACCGCGGCCGCGGGCAGCCGGCTCGCCCGGAGCTCGGCCTCGAGGGTCCCGCCGCCGGCCATCGTCACCCGTGCGTGCACGGGCTGCGTGACGGCGAGCAGCGCGTCCGCCGGCAGGCGCTCCAGACGGCGTTCCATCACCACCCCGCCGAGCTCGCGCGCGAGCTGCGCCCGGCCGAGCGTCGCGTTGACCTCTCGCACCGCGCCGGCCTGCGCCCAGGCCTCCGCCATGAGCTGCTCCTGGCGCTGCTGGACGACCCGTGCGCCGACGGCCGCCGCCACGCGCATGCGCGGGTCGAGGTTGAGCTCGCGCAGCCACCGGGGCGGGTCGCCGTCGGCGGGCAGGCCGTCGATGCCGGCCTGCGTCGCGCCGTAGACCGGCGCGGTCACTGCGTCCTCCGGCGCCTCGGAGAGCACGCGCTCGAGCGCCTCCTGGAACGGCACGCGTGACTCCTCGGGCCACGGCGGAGGCTTGTCGGGGCCCGGGATCCGCAGGGCGCTCTCGACGTCCAAGCTCGCGCCGTCGAGCTGCGGCAGCCCGCCGCCCGCGTGGCCGATGTCGAGCGTGGCCGGGCGTGCCGCCTCCGGCGCCGGCGGTCGCGGCTGCAGGCGCCGGACCAGCGTCTCGAAGCTGCCGGCGCCGCCCGTCGCGAACTCCCAGGCGTGGTAGACCGGCATGCGGAGCGGGTCGGCGAGGTCAGCGGCGGTCCAGGCGGGATCCAGCGCGTCCTCGTTCACGGGCAGGCCGAGCCCGGCCTCCAGGCCGGCCCGGAACGCTGGCACGAGGCATGCGAGATACGCGGTGTCGGGCTCGAGGCGGCGTGGGCAGATCACGCGCGAGCTCACCCGTCCGGGCGCGTCGCGCAGCATCTCGGCTGGCGTCCGGCCGGTGGTCGAGCCGACGATCTGCCCGTGCGCCCACGCCCAGGACTGGGTGAGGTCCGGCAGCTCGCCGGCGGGCGCGTCGAGCTCGAGGACCGGGAGCGGCCCGCCCGCGGACGCGTCGAGCCGCACGCCCTCCCGGCGGCGGACCGCGATCAGGCACAGCCACGGGCGGAGCCGGCCGCTGACGGCCGGCGCGGCCGGCGTGAAGAGCCACGGCAGGTCGGGCCGTGCGAACTGCACGGCGGGCAGGTAGCCCGCCTCGAAGCTCGTCGTCCCCGGCGGTGGGTCGGTGCGCAGGATGGCGCTCGGCTGCAGGCCGATGACGTCGCCGGGGCCGTGCAGCCGGACGGTCGTCGGCACCTCGCCCGCACCGTTCACGACGAGGCGGACCGGCAGGCTGACGCGAGCGGTGAGGCTCGCGCCCGGCTCGTCCGCCGCCCCAATCGACCGCGCGAGCCCGGTCCGGACCCAGGGCAGGAACGTGTAGGCGCCGAGCAGCTCGTCGCTCACTGGAGCACCGCCTCGCGGGGGTCGTGAAGCGCCACCCCGTGTCCGTCGGGGGCGCCGGCGGGCGGCGGCCCGGCGAGCGAGACGAGCACGTCGTTCGGGATCCCGGCGCGTGCGGGCGCCGCGGCGTCGAAGCGCTGCTCGTACATCACCTCGACCTCGACCGGCGGTCCGTGGATGATGTCGTCCTCGCCGATCCGGACCCCCGACGGCATCAGCTCGAACGACGCCAGGCCCAGCTTCTGGTCGTCGCTGAAGTTGCGGAACTGCCCGGGCGCGAACAGGTCCTGCAGGGTGTGCCGCTCGGCGGTCTGGTCGCCGAGCACCACCTCGCGGATCGCGAACCGGCGGGCGCCGGCCGGCTCCAGGCTGCCGAAGCGCTCGAGCGTGCGCTCCAGCGGCGCCACGCGCTGCCGCACCTGCAACGTGCCGAGCGGGTGGGCGAGCACGCCTTCGCCGGCGACAACCTCGCGCAGGGTCACGGGCGCCTGGCCGCCGGCCGGCAGCTCGGCCTCCCACGCGCGCGGGTCGGCGAGCGCGGCGAGCAGCAGCGGCCCGACGTCGACGCGCTCGGGCAGCCGTGGCGGCGGCTCGTCCCCGATCGTGACGTCGAAGCCTATGGACACATCGAAGAACAGGATCGAGAACGTCGCCTTCCCGCGCGCCCGCCACGGCTCGGGGCCGCTCAGCGTGAGCGCCAGTGACACCGACAGCAGGTTGCGGCCGCCGGCGCGCACCACCAGCTTGGCGGCGATGTCAACCACGAACTCCAGTGGTTCCAGCTGGACCAGCGCGTCGAACGACAGCATGCCCTCGAGGCTGAAGCGCCCTGCCCGGGCCAGCAGCTCCAGGCGCGCACCGAGTTGGACCGTGTTGGAGGTCAGCGCCAGATACGCCTCGAGCCGCAGCCGCGGGTTGTCGCCGGACGCCAGGGCGATCGCGACCCGATCGAGTGCCGGGAAGCCGGCGGGCGGCAGGAAGCTCGGGTGGAAGCCGCCAACGGCGAGCAGGAAGCCGGGCCGCGCGCCCCAGCTCATGCGCATCGACATGTCGCCGGTCAAGGTGAACGCCGCGATCCGCGAGTCGATGAGCGTGGCGTCGACCGCCGCCTCACGGCGATCGAAGTCGATCACGCCGAGCAGGTCCATCTGCAGCACGACGACCGCCTTGCGCTCCTCCGGGAGCTCGGCGCGTAGCCGCCCCAGGGCGATCAGCCGGACCGGCGCCGGCAGCTCCAGGATCAGGCACAGGTCGATCGTGATCAGCGTCGGGGAGCCCCACACGATCCGGCCGGTCAGGCCGAGCGAGTGGCGCCCTGCGGCCGGCGGGAACACGCTCGACAGCGAGGCGACCAGCTGCGCCGCGTTTGCGACCGGGTCGGGCGGGGAGAGGATCGTGCCCAGGGCGCCGGCCTTCAGCCCGGCCCGCATCGACTCCACCGCGACCGTCCGGTTGATGCCGAGCAGCCCGCCCACGCGGACGAGCCTGAACCCCATCCCGAGCTCGACCGGCGCGACGTCGGCCGAGACCATGATCAGCAGCGAGTAGCCGGGGACGCCGCCGGGCAGCCGCGTGGTGAGCAGGCCGACCGCCTTCACCGCGATGCCCGAGAGCTCGAGCTCCATACCGCCTGCGTACTGCGCCGCCGCGCGATCGTAGGCGAGGAGCCCGCCCCCGGTGACGGCGGCGGCGTCGACCGCGAGCGCGATCCCGGTGGGCGGCACGAAGTCGGCACCGACATCGAGCAGGCCGAGGTTGCCACGGCCGCGCCGCAGCGCGACGGCGGTGCCGACCGACGCCACCGTGGCGGTGACCGGCCCGAGCACGGCCGTGCCGGTGATCGCCAGCGTGGCGGCCAGCGCGTCCGGGGTGGCGGTGAGGGCCAAGTCCAGGGTGTCGACCCGGAACGGGCCGGCCTGCTGGTGCAGGGCGAGGGTCGTCCGCAGGCCGGCCCCGCCCTGGATGTGGAGGCCGTCGCGCCGGGACCAGCCGAGGCCGAGATCCAGGGTCGCGGTGACGCCGTCCGCGGGCAGGATCGAGGCCAGGAAGCCGTCCGAGCGGTCGGGGACGAGATGGGCCCGGCCGTCGACCAGGCCGGCGGTCAGGGTGGGGTCTGGATCGGCGCCGGCGGTGACGACGAGGCCGGCGGTGACGGCGGCCGCGTCGACCGACAGGCCGGGCCCGGTGAAGAGCGTGAGCCGCCCCCCGGCGGGCGCGGCGGCGCGTAGGCCGAGACCGAACGAGGCCGGGGCCTCGCCCTCACCCGGCGGCTGGAGCACCCCGGTGCGCAGGTCGGGGTCGCGGCCGGCGCGCAGGAGCAACGTCAGCCCCCCCTGCAGGTCGGCGACCGACGAGGGGACCAGCGCCACCGTGTCGGAGATCGGGAAGCTGGCCTCAGCCGTGCCCGAGGCATAGGGCGACAACCCGATACCACCGTCGGTGCCGCCGGGAGCGCTGGCGCGCAGGGCGAACAGCGACAGGCCGACGTCGAAGGCGTCGAAGCCGAGGCCCTTGTCGAGGCTGACGAGCAGCTGGGTGGCCGGCGCGGCCTCCGCCTCCGGGACCGGGCGGCCGGCGAGCCGCTCCTCGAGGTCGGGGGGGAGCCGCCGGACGTCGATCTCGGCAGCGATCCACTCGAGCGCACGACCGAGGTTGGCCACCAGCCGGTTGCCGTCGAACTCGGGCGTGCCCCAGCCGTACACCTCCCGGAGCACCCCGGCGGGGTCGGTGAGCAGGGTCGAGAAGCGGTCCCACCGCACCACCTGGCGCACGTGCTCGACCTGGAAGATGGCCGGGTCGGCGGGCAACTGCGTGAACTCGAACAGCCCGAGCAGCGTGCCCACGGCCACGCCCGCCGGCACGAAGGACCCGACGGCGTGGATGGTGACGACGTCGGCCAGGCGCGGGAACAGCTCGTCGGCGATGCCCGTGGCGCCCAGGTACTCCGGCGTCGCCTGGAGCGACTGGGCGAGGGCCTCGACCTGGTCGTAGGCCGCGAGCAGGGCGTCCAGCACCGCCGCGACCGCGACCGCGATCTCCAGGTCGGAGGCGTCCGGGCGGCTGCGGAGGGTGGTGAGGTCGTCGATGCGGGCCGCCAGCTGCGACACGTCGAGCCCGGCCAGGCCGATGTCGTCCACGCCCGGCGGCAGGTCCCAGCCGAGCATGGCCAGCAGCTGCCCGGCGGCCTGGACGTCGCCCTGCACGGCGGCCAGGTCGCCCATGACCCGGGCGAGCCGTTCGCCGATGCGCTCGATCGACGGCATCTCAGTCGTAGTCCATGGCGACCTTGCTCCCGGGCTTCCAGTCGCCCGTCTTGAAGTCGAAGGCCCTGGTGCCCTTGATCGGCACCACCGCGTCCGAGCGGATGCCGAGCGCGGTGAGGTAGTCGCGCGGCTCCTTGTGGGTGGTGTTGTCCGACGGCCACGGCAGCACGCGGGCCATCCGGGCCGTCGACTGGGCAGGGTGGGCCCGCAGTTGCTCCAGCGTGGCGCGGGCGCGCTCTCGCCAGAGCCCCAACCAGTCGTCCTGCCCGGAGGGGTGGCGCTGCAGCTCGGAGGCGTTGGGGTCGATGGCGCCCTGCGCGTCCACGAAGCCGAGGTGCTCGGCCCACAGCTTGCGGCGCAGGATGTCCACCGCCTCGCTGGCCGGCTGGCCGTCGACGCCGTTGAGCAGGAGCGCGTTGACCTCCACGGCCCGGTCCATCGAGGCATAGTCGAGGTTGGCCGATCCAACGGTCGCCCAGACGTCGTCCACGATGCCGACCTTGGTGTGGAGGTAGACGGGCATGATGCGGGGGCGGGGCTGGCCCATCTCGTGCGTCCAACGGGTGAAGACGGCGAACTGCCGGGGCGCGTCGGGCGTCTCCCCGATGGCGCGGCGGATACCCGTGATCAGGCGCCGCTGCCGGATGGGGTAGAACAGAACCCCCACGTCGGGCTTGATGTTGAGCACGAGGATGACCTGGAGGTCCGGCCTGCCGGGGCGGCCGCGCTTCTTCTTCATCACGTTGACGAGCGCGTCGGCGATGCGGCAGTCGATGAAGTACTGGTTCTCCAGGTAGATGAAGTCCTCGGCGTTGGCGATGGCCCGCAGGTAGGCCTCGAGGCAGCCTTTCTCGCCCTGCTTCAGGTCTGGGTCCGTCCTGGTGAAGCGGTCCTTGGTCAGGGTGCGCACGACCTGGATGGAGCAGAGGGCGTCGCCAGCACCCGGAGGCTGCATTGGTGGGTTGGCCTCCAGCGGTTCCAGCTTGTCGGGGGAATCGGTGTTGTTCCACAGCAGTGCCAGGTTGCGGTGGAAGTCGCCCACGGCGGGTCCGGTCAGGCCGATGCCCACGTCGTGGTTGGGGAGACCCGTGGCGCCGCCGCGCCGGGGTGCGTCGATCGCATGATCATGGGTGTCGATGTAGCTCTGGGTGAACGATGCGCCCATGCAGATGGCGTGCAGCCCGTCGAAGACGGCGAGCCGGGCGTGCATGATCCCGAAGTTGAAGAAGGACTGCTGGAAATCCTGCACCTTCAGCTGGAGAGGCGCGGCGGTGAAATAGCGCCGGGCCTCGTCCACACTCGTGTACCTGTCCAGGATTCCGCCGGTCGCGAAGATGCCGTCGGAGCCGGCGACGGGGAAGGCGAAAACGGCAAGGATGATCCTCAGGAGGAAGGGGAGCCTTTGGGCGTCCAGGAGCACACGGACATCGGCCTCCAGGCGCGAGGCCGCGATGAGCAGGCGCTCGGGCCGGGCGTCCTCAGCGCGTGCCGGGCGGGGCAGGTTGTTCAGGGCTGGTGGCGGCGGGTCGAACGCGAAGATGGCGGCCGGGGACTCAACCGCGGGGTCGACGTCGAAGGCGACGGGGAGGGAGAAGGTGTGCTGGGAGAGGATGATGGAGCTTCGCGGCGTGGCGGTGGAGGCTGTGTCGCGCATGCGCGACGCCGCGTGGGCGAAGACCTCGTGGTCGGTCAGCACCGTCACGGCGTTCCCGCGGCTGAGCCCCCAGCCGCTGGGGACGTTGGGACCCGGCGGGGCTCCCATCTCGCCTGGTCCCCACGTATTCGGGGTGTTGCCGGTCCCGAGCGTCACCAGGAAGCCGAGCGCCTCGTTCCGGTTCACGATGAAGTCGCCGGTCACGATTGCGTCGTCGTCGATGTCCTCGAAGTCGACGCGGCCCGATTTGAGGACCTTGAAGCGGGGCGACACATTATGCAAGGCGGCAACGCGGATCTCACGCCCGGCGATGTCGTGGAACACGAGGGTGAGCTTGCGGTCGCTGCCCCGCCGGTAGCCCAGGAGCCTGAAGTGGCCGCCTTCCTCGGCGCGGGACTCGGCCGACGCGAGCTCATCGAGGCCCGAAAATAGCGTGACGCGGATGCCGCCCAGGGGCTGGGGATCCACCGCTCGATCGTCGACGATGTCGGCGCTGCGAAGGACGGCGGTCAGCTCGCTGCTCATTTGGCAGACCCTCCCGGGCCATCGTCGCATGCTGCGGCCGAAGGTACGAGGTCTGGCACCGGGCGTAGGCGGCCGGCCTGTTTCGCTGAACCGCACCTTGATGGAGAGTGATCGACCACACTCGATTCTTGCGGGCCTGATCGAGCTCCGATCAGCCCCGAGGTGACGCCCTGCCGGCGGTGGCCCTTGCGGACGTAGATGCAGGCGATGACCCACACCGGGACGTCTCGACCCTCCTAGTGCGCCGTGCGCGGTCGAGCGCCGGCAGCACCGCCCGCGGGGCCACCTGGCACCACCCAACCGCCACCTTCCCGCGCAGCTCCCTCAGCTGGGATCAAGTGGGAAGGGCTCCGGCGACGGCACGGTGCTCAGCAGCTGTCGGGTGGTCTGCAATCCCCACTCGTCAAGGTCGCGGAGCCGGTCGC
>Ga0081539_10001600_pt1 | contig 37341 bp, 33 predicted proteins | sample TabmetS4T2R2_FD_71023 | JGI IMG/M metagenome (GOLD analysis project Ga0081539, IMG submission 71023) | Tabebuia heterophylla rhizosphere microbial communities from the University of Puerto Rico - S4T2R2 | ecosystem: Host-associated > Plants > Roots > Rhizosphere ... | reverse complement strand
GGCCCTTTTTGTTATCGATGATGCGCGACCGAGCCAACGGCGGCCCCAGGCCGCCGCACTCCAAAGTGGCGCTCGATGGAAACGTTGTAGAATCTATTGACTGAACGTGAACCGACAGACGCTCATCCACACACTCATCTATGGCCTGTGCGGCGGGGCTCTGATCGTCCTGCTCAGGTTGATCGAGTTTCGCTTCCTCGTCGTCGAGCACTCGATCGAGATCTACGGCGGGATCATCGCGGCACTCTTCGCGGGTCTCGGGATCTGGGTCGGGTTGAAATTGACGAAGAAGAAGGAAGTCGTCGTCGTTAAGGAAGTCCCAGTCCCGGCGACGCAATCTTTCACATTAAATGAGGAGCGACTAAAAGATCTCGGCATCACGCGTCGTGAGCTGGAGATACTCGAGCTGATCGCACAGGGCCTCAGCAACCGCGAGATCGCAGACAAACTCTTCGTCAGCGAAAACACTGTCAAAACCCATTCGAGCCGTCTCTTCGATAAACTCAGCGCGCGGCGCCGCACTCAAGCCGTCCAGATCGGAAAAGAAATGGGACTAATCCCTTAACTCGAAAGTATGATTTACAAGCAGAAACACGAAATCACCCGAAAGTATGACGACAACACGCGCCTACGAAAGTAGATTGCGCCCGAAGCTTTTCCAACTCAACTAGAGAGGTTGTCATGAAAAAAACCGTTTTGACGTTTGGCTTGATCTCGGGCGCGGTACTTTGCGTGTTGATGACCATAAACACTGTGTTCGCCGAGAAAATCGGTTTCGACAACGCGGTGGTCGTCGGCTACACCACTATGGTGCTCGCCTTTCTCCTCGTGTTCTTTGGTATCCGATCTTACCGTGAAAACGTAGGTGGCGGACAGATTAGTTTTGGCAGAGCCCTAGCTGTCGGATTTTTGATAATGGCCATCACGTGCGTCTGCTACGTCATCGTGTGGGAAATTATTTATTTCAACTTCATGCCCGATTTCATTGATAAGTATATGGCTCACGCCACCGAGAGCTTACGTGCTTCCGGCAAGCCGCCCGAGCAGATCCAGAGCGAAATCGCGGGTATGAATAGAATGATGACTCTCTACAAAAACAATTTCCTCGTTAACATTGCCTTCACGCTGCTGGAGCCACTGCCCGTCGGACTGGTGATGACGTTGATTTCAGCTTTGATACTCCGCAAGCGTGCGCGGCGGGAACCACAGTTGGAGACAGTATTACCGGATTTACAGAATTAGCAGGATGAAGTACAAATCCTGTTCTGTCTTGCTAATCCTGTAATCCTGTCAAACCATGATGATTAACTCTGCGCTGCGTTCCCTTCTCGGCCTGTTCTTTCTCAGCACCATTATTCACGCGCAAGATCCTTCGCAAGCGATGAAGTGGCGCATGATCGGCCCGTTTCGCGCCGGCCGGACGGTTGGCGCCACGGGGGTTCCCGGCCAGCCGAATGTCTTCTATATAGGAGTCAATAACGGCGGCGTTTGGAAGACGACTGACTACGGTCACACTTGGAAACCGATCTTCGACGATCAACCGACCGGATCGATCGGCGCGCTCGCGGTGGCACCCTCGAACCCGGAAACGATCTATGTCGGCAGTGGTGAAGGACTCCAGCGTCCGGATCTTTCCACCGGCGACGGCATGTATAAATCGACTGACGGTGGGAAGACGTGGCGCTATCTCGGGTTGCGCGACGCACAACAGATCGGCGCCATTCTCGTCGATCCACGCGATCCGAATCTCGTTTACGTCGCCGCCCTCGGACATCCTTACGGCGCAAACGAAGAGCGCGGTGTGTTTCGATCTTCCGATGGCGGTGCGACGTGGCAGAAGGTTCTCTACAAAGACGAGAACACCGGAGCGATTGCGCTCGCCTTCGATCCGAAGAACTCGAAAGTTATCTACGCGGATTTGTGGTCTGCGCGACAGGGGCCGTGGGAGAACGGCGCGTGGCAAGGTCCGGGCAGTGGACTCTACAAAACCACTGACGGCGGCAACACCTGGCATCAGTTAACAAAAGGACTGCCGACGTTCGAACAAGGTCTTGGACGGATCGGCATCGCGGTGGCGCCGAGTGATTCAAACACGGTCTATGTGACAGTCGATTCGACACAGCTCGGCGGCATCTATCGCTCAGACGACGCGGGCGAATCGTGGCGACGCGTCGGTACTGATCGACGTGCCTGGGCGCGCGGCAGTGACTTCGCCGAGATCGACGTCGATCCGCGTAACAAAGAGATCGTCTACACGGCCGCGATTGCAGCGTATAAATCGACTGACGGCGGCAAGACGTGGACTGCGTATAAAGGCGCGCCTGGCGGCGACGACTATCACACGCTCTGGATCAATCCCGAGCACCCGGACATCATGCTCCTCGCCACCGACCAGGGCGCTGTCATCAGTGTGAATGGTGGCGAGACGTGGAGCTCCTGGTACAACCAACCGACCGCGCAGTTTTATCACGTGATTACTGACAACCAGTTTCCGTACTGGGTTTACGGCGGGCAGCAGGAGAGCGGCTCTGCGGGTGTGAAGAGTCGTGGCGATAATGGCGCGATCACTTTTCGCGACTGGCGCACTGTCGGTGTTGAAGAGTATGGCTACGTCGCACCGGATCCGCTGAATCCGAATCTCATCTACGGCGGGAAAGCGACGCGCTTTGATATGACGACGGGCCAGGTGCAGAACGTCGCGCCTGAGATCCTGCGTACTGGTAAGTATCGATTTCTTCGTACCGCGCCGATACTTTTCTCACCTGCCGATCCGCATGTGCTGTATCTCGCCGGAAACGTGTTGTTCAAGACAACGAATGGCGGATCGAGTTGGGAGATCATCAGTCCCGATCTGTCGCGTGAGAAGCCGGAAGTGCCTGCGAGCATCGGCGTGTTTCGTCGTCCGGAGATGGCGACGCAGCAGAGACGTGGCGTGATCTACGCGGTCGCGCCGTCGTCGAAAGACGTCAACGTGATCTGGGCTGGAACTGATGACGGGCTGATTCACGTCACGAAAGACGGCGGTAAGAATTGGAAAAACGTCACGCCGCCCGCGATCGATTCGTGGAGCAAGATCTCACAGATCGATGCGAGCCATACGGACGTCAACACTGCTTACGTCGCCGTCAATCGCATTCGGCTTGACGATCAGAAGCCACACATCTATCGCACGACTGACGGTGGCGCAACGTGGCAGGAGATCGTGAAGGGACTGCCCGATGGTCCAGTCAACACGGTGAAGGAAGATCCGAAGCGACCGGGGTTGTTATTTGCCGGAACTGAGCTCAACGTGTTTGTCTCTTACAACAACGGCAATAGCTGGCAGTCGCTGCGTCTGAACATGCCGGCGACGTCCATTCGCGATCTCGTGATTCACAATGATGACGTTGTCGTCGGCACGCACGGACGCTCGTTCTGGATCCTCGACGACATCACGCCGTTGCGACAATACAATGCTGCCGTCTTCGATTCGCAAGTTCATCTCTTCGCACCGCAGGAGGCGATTCGAGTCAAGCGGAACGTCAACACCGACACGCCGTTGCCGCCGGAAGAGCCCGCCGGACAAAACCCGCCGGACGGCGCGATCATCAACTATTACTTACGTCGCGATGCAAAGACGCCGGTCACGCTGGAGATCTTCGATAGCAGGAATCAACTCGTGCGACGTTTTTCGAGTGATGACAAGCCGACACCGATCAATCCAGCCGACTACGCGGTGCCGGAATACTGGTTCCGCCCGCATCAAGCGCTCGGTGCAAAAGCGGGAATGCAACGGTTTGTCTGGGATCTGAAATACGCGCCACCGCCGGCTTTCGCACACGGGTTCCCGATCTCCGCGATTTATCGTGACACGCCACTCTACCCGCTTGGTCCATTTGTGTTGCCGGGCACTTACACCGTGAAGCTGACAGCAAACGGGCAGTCGCGTTCTCAACCATTGATCGTGAAGATGGATCCGCGTGTGAAGACTCCGCTGCCGGCGTTGACGCAGCAGCTCAATCTCTCACTCGAAGCGTATCGCGGCATGCAGCAGACGTTCGATACAGTCGAGCAGATCAGGAAGCTGCGCGCTCAGATCAGGACAGCGATTGAGCGCGTCGATCGAGGTCCTCTCGCTGAGGCTTTGAATGCACTCGATAAGAAAGCGGCGGTGATTGGTGGTGAAGGACGAAGCGATGCCAGTTCACCGGGGCTGCCCGGCGGTACGATCGACATGCGCGAACCGAACCTGACGCGTTTGAATAACGGTTTCTCGGCAATGCTCGACCACTTGCAGGATGCCGACCTGGCGCCGACAGAACCGATGGTAACGGCCGCAAGTGAGTTGCAGAAAACGCTTGCGAAGCTGATGGCGGATTGGAACCAGTTCAAAACGAAAGATGTCGCCGCAATCAACGAACAACTGCGCGCGGCAAATCAGCCCGTGCTAAACCCGTGATGGCCGGTGCAAATCCAATTGTTCTCTACGACGGCGTGTGCGGGCTCTGCAATCGCAGTGTCCAGTTTCTATTGAAGCACGACAAAGCCGGGCGATTCCGTTTTGCGTCTCTGCAAAGCGACTTCGCCAAGAAAGTCTTGGGCCGGCACGGCCTGGACCCTAAGGATCTCGATACGGTTCACGTCGTTGAGAATTACGAGCAGCCGGACGAGCGCGTATTGCAGCGATCTGATGCGGTGCTGCGCGCGGGCCGTGAGCTCGGTGGATTCTGGGGCGTGTGTGCATCAGTCGCTCGAGTCGTGCCGCGCGCCCTTCGCGACATGATCTATCGCTACGTCGCCACAAACCGTTATCGCATGTTCGGCAAGTACGACGCCTGCATGCTCCCCGATCCGAGTCAAAGGAGCCGCTTCCTCGATGTTTAAATCCGTCTTCATCATCTGTGTTTATCTGTGGTCTATGTTTCAATCACCGCAGTTCGATGTCCTCATTAAAAACGGCCGCATCGTCGACGGCTCCGGACGCGCCGCATACGTCGCGGACGTTGGGATTAAAGGCGATCGCATCGTGCAGATAGGCAAGCTCTCGCAAGCCACGGCCACGCGCACGATCGACGCGCAAGGTCTCGTCGTCGCGCCCGGTTTCATCGACATGCTGGGCCAGTCGGAAACCTACCTGCTGATCGATCCACGCGCGATGAGCAAAGTGATGATGGGCGTCACGACTGAGATCACCGGTGAGGGCGAGTCGATTGCTCCGATCAACGAACGACAGATCAAAGAGCAGGAAGACTTTCTCAAACGCTTCAATCTCACGATCGACTGGCGCACGCTCGACGAATACTTCAAGCGACTCGAGAAGCAAGGCTCGGGAGTGAACCTCGGCACGTTTGTCGGTGCGACTCAAGTGCGTGAATACGTGATCGGTTACGACGATCGCGCGCCCACGCCGCAGGAGTTGGAACAGATGAAGAAGCTCGTGGCTGAGGCGATGCGCGACGGCGCGCTCGGTCTTTCCACGTCGCTACAGTACGTACCGGCGCGTTTTGCCGACACTGCCGAATTGGTTGAGCTCGCAAAAGTCGCTCACCAGTACGGTGGCATTTACGCGACACACCAGCGCAGTGAAGCGAACAAGATCGATGCATCGTTGAATGAGGTCTTCGAGATCGCATTGAAAGCTCAAATCCCGGTCGAGATCTGGCATCTCAAAACTGCATACAAAAAGAATTGGGGGCGCATGTCGTATGTGCTTACGCGCATTCAGCAGGCGCGCGATCATGGTATCGACGTCACCGCTGATATCTATCCGTACATCGCCGGCAGCACGTCGCTGAGCGCGTGCCTGCCGCCGTGGGCGCAGGAAGGTGGAGTCGACAAGATGCTCGTGCGTTTGCGTGATCCACAGACGCGCCAGCGTTTGAAGAAAGAGATCTCGGAAGAACAAACTGAATGGGAAAACATCTATCTCGGCAGCGGTGGGCCGAGCGGTGTTCTGATCGGCTCGGTGGTGAATCGCGAGCTCGACTCATTGCAGGGCAAACGCATCTCGGAGATTGCAGCGGAGCAGAAGAAGGATCCGCTCGACACAGTATTTGATTTGATCCTCGCTGACCACGGACAAACCGGCGCGATCTACTTCATGATGAGTGAAGCTGACATGCGTGCGGCAATGCAGTCGCCGTTCGTGAGCTTCTGTACTGATAGTGGATCGCGGGCGACTGACGGTCCACTCGCTGGCTCTAAATCACACCCGCGCGGCTGGGGCAGCTATCCGCGCATACTCGGCCGGTATGTTCGTGATGAAAAACTGTTATCGCTTGAGACAGCGATTCACAAGATGACTGGCGCACCTGCGGCGCGCGTGGGCTTGCGCGATCGCGGCTTGATTAAGGAAGGCATGTTCGCAGACATCACGATCTTCGATCCCGCCAAGGTGATCGATAAGGCGACCTTCGAATCACCCAACCAGTACCCGACCGGAATCGAGTATGTGCTCGTGAACGGTAAGATCAGTGTTGATAAAGCTCAGCGCACGAGCGCTCTCGGTGGGCGTGTGCTTCGTGGCCCAGGCTTTAGACAGGATTGACAGGATTTTTTCAAGATTAACAAGTAAGTCATGTCAATCTTGAAGAAATCTTGTAAATCGTGTCTACGATTAGACCTTGATATAAATCCTCTTCCGATACAGTAACCACATCAAAAACAACCACAACAAAATGAACGCGATCGCATAAAACAACGACGCATTAATCGGCTCTGCCCACGTTAAGAATAGATTCCTGAAAATCCATCCCTGCACGCGCCAGATGCCCATCAACTTCACCATCAACCCCGTTCCGACAAACAGTGCGAGGGCATTGACCCCAAATACTTCAAACGGCCACGCCCAGCGTCGATAACCCTGAATGTCGATCACCCAGTAACACAACGCCAGGAACTCGAGGGCCAGTCCCGCCGTAAAGAGCACATACGAGCTCGTCCACAAAGCCTTATTGATTGGAAAGAACGGGTTCCACGCCCAACCGAGCACCACGCAAATCACACCCGCAACGAACATCCCCACGACTTTCTCATAACGTGTGCGCTCGGTGCGCAGCCAATGACCCGTCAATATTCCGAAAAGCGTCGTCGCCACGGCGGGAATCGTACTCAACAATCCTTCCGGATCGTAAACGCGCCCCTGTCGCCAGATGTGCTGCCTGAGAACTACACGATCTATAAAGGACGCCGCACTTCCTTCCTTCGTGAGATCGCCAGGCGCGTATCCCGGCGCCGCAAGGTTTGTCATCACCAGACAGTAAGCAATGAGCAGCGCGACTGCGATAAGTAACTGTGTTCGAGCTTTTGTTGTTAGAAAGATGAGTGAAGCGATCAGATAACAGACCGCGATACGCTGGAGTACCCCCGCAATGCGGATCGTCCCGAGCGGAAAATACGGAAAGCCGTTAAGGAACAAACCCAGACCAAAAATGATCGCAGCGCGCTTGAGTACCTTCAGATAGAGATCGCGTTTGACAGTTCCCTCTTCGACGCGCCGCGCAAACGCGAGCGTGATCGATACGCCGACGATGAAGAGAAAGAACGGGAAGACGAGATCGGTCGGCGTCCAGCCATGCCACTCGGCGTGTTGCAACGGCCAGTAGATGCTGGACCACGTGCCGGGATTATTTACCAGCACCATGCCGGCGATCGTGATGCCGCGAAAGACGTCGAGCGATACCAGCCGACCAGCAGGATTTGCGGCGAAGAGTTTGGGGGACATTGACCACAGATTAACACGGATGAATACGGATTCGTGTTAAAGTATCAACCTGTACATGTCCTTAATGCTTGCGGAGATCGCCGAGCAACCGGCCGCGCTCGAGCGCACGATTGCGGAAGAGCGCGCCAAGATCGCAAAGCTCGGAAACGTGCTCAAGGCGCGTGACATCCATCTCATCGTCCTTGTCGCGCGCGGCAGCTCCGACAACGCCGCGCTCTTCGGTCGCTACCTGCTGGAAATCACCACCGGCATTCCCGTCTCGCTTTCTGCGCCGTCAGTTCACACGATCTACAACGCAGAGCTGCGACTGGACCACGCGCTCGTCGTCGGTGTCTCGCAGTCAGGCGAAGGCGAAGACATCAACCACGTTCTCGAAAGCGCGCGACGTTCCGGCGCTTATACTGTCGGCATCACAAACGAGCCGGGCTCGTCGATGACTCGGCTCGTCGACGAAACACTGCTCACGCACGGTGGACGCGAGCGCTCCGTCGCCGCGACGAAGACGTTCACCGGTCAGATGCTCCTCTTTTATATGCTCGCCGCGGAGCTCGCTCGAAACGCGGTGCCGTTTTCATATGAAGCGATTCCGGAATTCGTTGCCGGCGCGCTCGAACAGAAGCCTGCGATCACGGAGCTCGTCCAGCGTTACGTGTTCATGGAAAACTGCGTCGTGGTTGGTCGTGGTCTTGCTTACGCGAACGCGTATGAGTTTGCGCTGAAGCTGATGGAGACGTGTTACGTCGTCGCGGAGCGGTTCTCGTCCGCAGACTTCCTGCATGGACCACTCGCGATGGTCGAGCGGCATTTTCCAGTGCTACTCTTCGGGCAGCCCGGAGTTATGCTGTCAGGCGTCAAGAGTTTGATTGAGCGCCTGCGAGAGTTGCGTGCGGATACATTGGCCATCACGAGCGACACGCATGCAGCGAATATGTGTACACGCTCGATCGTGATGTCGCGCGACATCGATGAGTTTCTCGCGCCGATCCCGTACATCGTCCCCGGTCAACTCTTCGCCGCGCTCTTGGCGGAAGCAAAAGGACTCAACCCCGACGCGCCACGTTCATTATCAAAAGTGACCCGAACACTTTGAGAATCTCCCATGAACATCGAACTCAAAGACCTTTCGCACAATCCCGTCTACGCCCAGGTTCGCCAGCAGATTGAGGACCAGATCAAAAACAAGACGTTGGCTGCGGGCGAACAACTTCCCTCTCCCGCGGCGCTCGCTCAGAAACTCTCCGTCGACAAAGGCGAGATCCAGCGCGCGTACTACGAGCTCGAACAGCTCGGCCTGATTACGAAGCAAACGGGTAAGGACTTTCTTGGCAAGCCGCGCATCGATTATCGCGTCGCGAGCGACAGCAGAAGATAGCCCAAAGCGCCGAGCGGTAATCCAAAGAGCCACAGCACAAAGGAGAGCCTGAAGGATCGACGCGCCTTCAGATAGGCAGCATCATTAGTGACAAGCCGGCCAAACTTCCTCTGCCACCGCAGCAACAGTACGAACGCCACGAAAAAAGTGATGATGATGCCCAGGCCGAACATCGGTACAGACGGAATATAACTGAGCACCATGAACACATACATCGCGACGACCACCATCCGCAGGTAAGTCACCTCTCTATAGGAGTTGATCGCCTTTTCCTGTCGTTCGGCAACCAACTGTGCCACAACCGGATCGACAGTCACGTTGCAGTAGCGACACTGCGTCATGCTGTCGTCAATCATCTCGTTGCAGTTAAGACAGCGAAACGTGCGGGGACTGGCGCTCACTGGCTTCTCCCTGGTCGAGTTCGAGGTACCTCGTGGGCATTATATACCAATGAAATCTTCCGCACGCGGACAACCACAATGGCCCTCACAGATACAAAAGCACAATAGAATTCCTGCTGAACGTAGTTTCTGAGGCTCTCCCAATGCTGACAAGAATACTCGTTGCGATTCTCTCCAGCGGTTTGACGATGACGTGCTGGTCCGCTACCAGTGCTCAAAACAAACCCGAAGAACCAAAGCCGGCGCCATCTCCACGTCTCGGGACTGAGCTCGACGGCACTCTCTTCACCAACACCGATGTAGTGACGCTGACTGTTACCGTCACAGACCCGTATGGCCGCTATGTGTCGGGCTTGCAGAAGAATGCGTTCACCATTCTGGACCAGAAAGAACCGCAAGAGATCACATACTTCAGCGACACTGACGCGCCCGTTTCCGTCGGAGTCATTTTCGATCTGTCCGGCTCGATGGGCGGCGACAAGATCAAGCGCGCGCGGGAAGCCCTGTCGAAGTTCATTCAGACCAGCCACAACTCCGACGAGTATTTCCTGATTGCGTTCAACTCGAGCGCACAATTGCTTCTGGATAAGACTCGTGATGGAAATGCTGTCCTCGATAAGCTCACGTTCGTCGAAACGAAGAGTCAAACGGCGCTTTACGATGCCGTGTATCTGGGTGTTAACAAGGTCCAGCGCGCCCAACATTCGAAGAGAGCTTTGATAGTCATCAGCGACGGACAAGACAACAACTCGCGTTACACCTTTGATAACGTCAGGCGATTGTTGAAGGAGTCGGACGTAGCTGTCTACGGCGTTGGCATCCTCAGCGGCAGTGATGCGGGCAGCTCTTTGGGAATGGAAGGACAGGGCATTCTCGACGAGATGTGTGGCGTGTCAGGCGGCAAAGCATTCTTCCCGCGAACGGCCGCGGAGATGGACGACATCTTCGAGCAGATTGCCCTCGAGCTGCGCCATCAGTACTCGATTGGCTACAAACCGAAGAACTTTGTTAACGACGGCAAATGGCGTCGCGTAAAAGTGACGGTCGCCCGAACTCGCGGCCTACCACGTCTGTTTGTCCGCTCGAAAGAAGGCTATTACGCCACTCCCGGCCAACGCTGATCCGCCTCATCCGCGTTCATTCGCGTTAATGTTGGTCCCCTTCTAGTAACGGTCTGTAATCCTACAATTCCTCTAATTATATTGCCGTCGTGGAATGGCGATCGGAGCGCCAAAGGCGCGAAATATAAAAGCCAGGGGCAAGCGCGAAGCGAAGCGGAGCGCGTCGCCCCTGGAAAGCAACAACAAACATGTCGCAGCCCTGAAAGGGCGTAATATCACAAATGCGTATTTCGGCCTTTCAGGCCTTGGTCTTGTGTGATCATGATTACCAGGGGCGACGCGCTTCGCGCTTGCCCCTGGCTTTCATATCTCGCGCCTTTGGCGCTCTGATTCACCTTTAAGCAAAGCTGCTGAACCGATTTAACCTCAATCCGCGTTCATCCGCGGCCAATTCGCTCTGAGCCGGATCGCGTGCTATTCTTCACTGCGCTTTTTCGCATGCGAAAGTGGCGGAATTGGCAGACGCGCCAGACTTAGGATCTGGTACCGAAAGGTGTGGGGGTTCGAGTCCCCCCTTTCGCACCATGAATTGAATCCACAACATGAAAACTGAACTCATAGACGTCTCTCCTACTCGCAAGGAGATCAAAATCGAGATCGAGCCCGAGCAGATTCGCAGCGCGTTCGATCGCATCAGCCAGCAGTACAGCAAAGGCGCCAACGTTCCCGGATTTCGTCCCGGTCACGCACCGACGTCAGTCGTGCGCACTCGCTACAAAAGCGAGATCCGCAGCGAAGTGCTGCGCGAGTTGATTCCCGAAGCTGTTAGCAACGCCATCAACGAGCATTCGCTGCAGGCACTCGGCGAGCCGAACATCGAGCTCGACAACACCACTGCCCTCGAACGTCTCGGCCAGGAACCGCTGACGATCAAAGTCGGCGTCGAAGTACTTCCTGACGTACAACTCGACAACTATAAAGGACTCGAAGTAAATCGTCGCAAACGTCCGATCACTGACGCGGACGTCGACTACACGATCGAAAATCTGCGTGATAGCTCCGCCTCGCTGCAACCAGTTGAAGATCGCGCCTCGGAGCTGGGCGACACAGTTACAGTGAACGCGCGTGGCAACTTCGTCGAAGATCCTGAAGAAGAAGACATCACAGTTGACGACGTTGAAGTCGTGCTTGGCGGCCCGGGTGTGCAGAAAGAGTTTACCGAGAACCTGACTGGCGTCAGGCCTGAAGAAACACGCACGTTCACAGTCGAGTATCCCGCAGACTTTTCTTCGCCAGGTCTCGCCGGCAAGAAGGTTGAATACACAACCGAGGTCACTTCAGTCAGACAAAAAGAACTGCCCGAGCTCGACGACGAATGGGTGAAGAGCCTCGGCGGCGACTTCGATTCCGTCGATACGCTGAAGACGAAAGTACGTGAAGATCTCGAAGCAAGAGCGACCGCTGAGTCGGATCACTGGTTGCGCGACGAGATCATGAAGAAGCTCCTCGAGGCGCACAAGTTTGAAGTGCCCGAGAGCCTCGTCGACCAGCAGACAGAGCATCGCCTCGAAACGGTTGCGCGTCAGATGATGCAGCGCGGTATCGATCCGCGCAATCCGGAGATCAAATGGGAAGGCGCGCGCGAAGAGTTGAAGGGCCAGGCTGAGGAAGACGTACGCGCGACGATGCTGCTGGAGAAGATCGCCGAACTCGAAAATGTCGAAGTCTCCGACGAAGAAATTGAAGCTGAGATCGATGCGATTGCAGCAGCATCACAACAACCAAAAATTCAAGTGCGTGCTGCCTTGACAAAGAATGATGGCGTACGTAGCATCGCGCACAGATTGCGCAGTCGTAAAGCGCTCGATCTTTTAGTTGAAAATGCGCGCATCACCGACGCCGAGTGGACTGAGCCAACGGAAGCAGAAGCATCCGAGGATGAGTCACCGGCAGTCGCTGAGCCCAACGTTCCTTGAAGAGGTTAGAACTGTATGGCTCTAGTCCCAATGGTCGTGGAGCAAACGTCGCGAGGCGAGCGGGCCTTCGATATCTACTCACGACTACTGAAAGACAATATTATTTTCCTGGGTACCCCGATCGACGATCAGATTGCCAACCTAATCGTAGCCCAACTTCTTTTCCTCGAAGCTGAGGATCCCGAAAAAGATATCAATCTCTATATCAATTCACCTGGTGGTTCGATCACTGCAGGTATGGCGATCTACGACACGATGCAATTCATTCGCCCGGATGTAACGACGATCTGCGTCGGACAATGTGCATCGATGGGAGCATTACTGTTGGCCGCGGGCGCTAAAGGAAAACGCTTCGCGCTTCCCAATTCTCGTATCCTCATTCACCAGCCGTCAGGCGGATCACAAGGTCAGGCAACAGACATCCGTATTCAAGCAGAAGAGATACTGCGAATGCGCGAGCTCACCTCCCAAATTATCGCCAAACACACCGGACAGTCATACGACACCGTCGAGCGTGACGTTGAGCGCGATAAAATTATGTCTGCCATGCAGGCCAAAGAATATGGTTTAATAGACGAGGTCATCGCGCACCGAGAGTAGACGGCGCGGTCCCCCAAAAGGAGCTTCATCGCGAGATTATGGTGAGAAGAACTGATGATACTCTGCGCTGCTCGTTCTGCGGTAAGTCGCAAAACGAAGTCAAGAAGCTCATTGCCGGACCGACTGTTTACATTTGTAATGAGTGCATCGACATCTGCAACGAGATCATCACGGACGATCAGCAGGCAGAGTCAGTAGCCACGCGCCCACCGCTTCCGAAGCCCGGAGAGATCAAAAACTTCTTAGACGAATACGTCATCGGCCAGGAAGAGACAAAGAAGCGTCTCGCTGTCGCTGTCTATCAACACTACAAACGCATCGAGCTCGGTCGTCGTCGTTCGGATGTCGAGATTCAGAAAGCAAACATTCTTCTGATCGGTCCGACAGGCACGGGCAAGACGTTGCTCGCACAAACACTCGCGCGCATGCTGGCGGTGCCTTTCACGATCGTCGATGCCACGACGTTGACTGAAGCGGGCTACGTTGGTGAAGACGTAGAGAACATCATTCTCAAACTCCTGCAGGCAGCGAACGGTGACGTCGAACGTGCGCAACAGGGCATCATCTACATCGACGAGGTCGACAAGATCTGTCGTAAGGATGAGAACCCGTCGATCACGCGCGACGTGTCTGGTGAAGGCGTGCAGCAGGCGCTCTTGAAGATCCTCGAAGGGACGGTCGCGAATGTGCCGCCGCAAGGTGGTCGCAAGCACCCGCACCAGGAGTTCTTCCCCGTCGACACGACCAACATTCTTTTCATTTGCGGTGGCGCTTTCGTCGGACTCGAGAAAGTGATCGAGCGACGATTGCGTAACAAGTCGCTCGGCTTCCATGCCGAGGTGAAGTCAGGATCTCATCGTCACGCGGAAGCACTCGCGGCGGTGCAGCCGGAGGATCTGATTCGCTTCGGATTGATTCCGGAGTTTGTCGGACGATTGCCTGTCGCCGGGGTGCTGCACGAGCTCGACGAGGGAGCACTCATCAAGATTCTTACCGAACCAAAGAATGCTTTAGTAAAGCAGTATCAAAAGAAGTTTGATTTTGACAACGTCAAGTTGAAGTTCACTGAGGATGCGCTCAAGGCGGTCGCCCGGCAGGCTGTTGAGCGCAAAGTCGGCGCCCGCGGCCTGATGATGATCCTCGAAGAGTTGCTGCTTGACGCGATGTACACCCTTCCTTCTCAAAAACGAGTCAAAGAATTCGTCATAACCAGCGAAATGGTCGAACGTCGCCGCGCTGTTCCGGGTGAAGGCCTCACCGGAATCGACGGCGCCGCCGCCTAACCCATTGAAAAATCATGCAATCTGAATGGGGCGCCTCCTTGGAGTGCGGCGGCCTGGCGCCGCTTTGTTATCGATCACGCCTTATCGAGACCAAAGCGGCGCCAGGCCGCCGCACTCCAAGGAGACGCTCAAACCCCGAACCGTAGCGCCCCCGCAGGAAATGATTTACAATTAAGCCTCTTTCTCAGATAAAGTTGTTCAATCATGGAAGAATATTCAGACAGAACCCCCGCCGACGTAGCCTGGTATCCGATGGTGCCGATTCGCGACGTCGTGATATTCCCGTTTACCAAAGTCGCTTTCAAAATAGGACGTTCCGGGTCGGTCAGGGCGCTCGAACAGGCCCTCGCGACGGATCGCACGATTTTCCTGGCCACTCAGCACGACGCCACCGTTGACGAGCCCAGCCCGGAACAGATCTACATGGTCGGGACGCTCGGCCGCATTCTCCAGTCGCAAAAACAGGAGAACGGCCAGATCAAGGTCGTCGTCGAGGGTCGCGAACGCGCGACGACAGTCCGCGTTGAAAACACCGACGGCGCCTTCATGGCGCTCGTGCGCCGTGCGCCGATCGTCAACGAAGAAGGCACACGTCTCGACGCGCTGATCCAGAAGGTCGGCCAACTCGTCGAGCAGCACCTGCGACTCGCGCCTGACACGCAAACGGACGCACTGCAAACCGCGCTGCGCAATCAGGAGCCTTCGCATCTCGCTGACGCACTCGCATCACAACTGCGCATCTCTGTCGAAGACAAACAGGGACTGCTCGAGATCTTCTCGACACAAGCGCGCCTGCAACGCTTGATCGAGCTACTGGAAACCGAGATCGAGAAACGTCAACTCGATCGCACCATTCAGACGCGCGTCAAGCGACAGATGGAGAAAGCTCAAAAAGAGTACTACCTCAACGAGCAGATCAAAGCGATTCACAAAGAGCTTGGTCGCAAGGATGAGAAGGCAGAGCTCGAAGAGCTGAAGAAGAAGATCGAAGAAGCCGGCATGACTGACGAGGCCAAAGAGAAGGCCATGCAGGAGCTGCACCGGCTCGAAGCCATGCCGCCGATGTCAGCCGAAGGCACAGTCTCGCGCACGTACATCGACTGGCTGATCAGTGTGCCGTGGAAACAGAAGTCGAAAGAGATCAAAGATCTCGTGAAGGCTGAAGAGGTCTTGAACGAAGATCACTTCGGGCTCGAAAAGATCAAGGAACGTATTCTCGAGTATCTCGCCGTTCGGCAACTGGTGAAGAACCCGAAAGGATCGATCCTCTGCTTCGTCGGCCCGCCGGGAGTCGGCAAGACCAGTCTCGGAAAATCGATCGCACGGGCCACTGGTCGCAAGTTCGTCCGCCTCTCGTTAGGCGGCGTGCGCGACGAAGCTGAGATTCGTGGTCATCGTCGTACATACATCGGCGCGCTGCCCGGTCAGATCATTCAGATGATGAAGAAGGCCGGCGCTGTGAATCCCGTGCTGCTGCTCGACGAAGTCGACAAGCTCGGCGCGGACTTCCGTGGCGATCCGAGTGCGGCGCTACTCGAAGTTCTCGATCCGGAACAGAACCACACGTTCCAGGATCACTATCTCGACGTTGAATACGATCTCTCGAAGGTCTTTTTCATCGCGACTGCCAACGTCCTGCACACGATTCCACCAGCGCTTCAGGATCGTCTCGAGATACTTCGTCTCTCCGGTTACACCGAACGAGAGAAACTCGAGATCGCGAAGCGACACCTCGTGCCGAAACAGGCTGAAGGCAACGGGCTCAAGCTCGAACAGTTTGACTTTACTGACGAAGGCATTCTCGAAGTGATTCGTCACTACACTCGTGAAGCCGGCGTTCGCAATCTCGAACGCGAGATCGGCTCGTGCTGTCGCAAGCTGGCACGCAAGTTCGTCTCGGAACACGCAGAAGAGAATGCGCCGGCCGTCGTCGTCAATGCGGAGCGAGTGCGTGAGATGCTCGGTCCGATCAAGTTCAGGCAACAAGGCATCGCCGCAACGAGTGAAGTCGGACTCGCGACGGGACTCGCCTGGACAGAGATCGGCGGTGAAGTGCTTCAGATCGAAGCGACGCTTGTTAAAGGTCGTGGCGGCGTGACGCTTACCGGCAAGCTCGGTGACGTGATGCAGGAGTCGGCGCAAGCTGCTTTGACTTGCATTCGCGCGCGCGCAGAACGTCTGGGCATGAGTCTCGACTTCATTCGCAAACGCGATTTGCACATTCACATTCCCGAAGGCGCGATCCCAAAAGATGGACCGTCGGCAGGTATCACGATGGCGACAGCGATGGCGTCCGCATTGACGCGCGTCGCAGTGAAGAAGAACGTCGCGATGACCGGTGAGATCACGCTGCGCGGCAAGGTGCTGCCCATCGGCGGTGTCAAGGAGAAAGTACTCGCAGCGCATCGCTTCGGTATCGACACGATCATTCTGCCGAAAGACAACGAGAAGGACCTGGGCGAGCTGCCTGAAGAAGTGCGCGACTCGTTAACGGTGCAATTCGTCGAGACGATCGATGAGGTGCTGTCGCTCGCGCTCGAAGACTCGTGCCCGACAGATGCCGCCGCCACCGATGAAGGTCCGCCGCTGTGGACTACCGAGCAGCCTTCACAAGGAATTCAGACTAGTTAATATTCCAACCAAGCCATCCACAGATTACACAGATGCTTTATCAGACATCTGTGTAATCTGTGGATGGATTTAAATGAGGAGACGCAAATGGGTAAGCATCATGATGCAGAATTGATTTTGAAGCTTTATGACCTTCGTCGCGAGAAGACGATGCGCGACGCGCGCAACTGGTTCTTCCAGTTCAATCCAAAAGGAAGAGAAGATTTTATAGATGTATTAACGAGCGATAAGAGCGGCCTTTATCGCATGGTGATTTCCTACTGGGACATGGCCTGCTCTTTCGTGAACAACGGCGCCATCGACGCGCAGATGTTCAACGATGCCAACGGCGAACACCTCTTCGTTTACGCCAAGCTCGAGCCTTTCCTGCCGGCGCTGCGCGAGGAAATGGGCAATCCGAACTTTCTTGCGCACCTTGAAAAAGTCGTTAAAGAATGTCCGGATTACGAAACCAAGATCGCGAACATCCGAACGCGCATGCAGAAGATCGTCGAGCTCTACCAGCAACGCGCGGCCGCCGCCAGCGCTGCCGCTGCCGCTGCTGGATCTGCAGCCGCCGCCGGAGACTAGTTAAAGATGGGGCCGCGGAGTGACACAGATAAACGCGGCCCCTTCAAAGCTGAGTTTCTCAAGAGCGCGTTTAAAGAGGACGACTGGCCCCGCGACTCGAGACCCGAGATCGCCTTCCTCGGGCGCTCGAATGTCGGCAAATCGAGTCTCATCAATTCCCTGCTCCGAGTGCACGGTCTGGCACGCACCTCGTCGACCCCCGGCCGGACCCAATCGCTCAACTTCTTTGACATCAATGACCAGTTTCGCTTCGTCGACTTTCCGGGTTTCGGGTACGCTCGCGTACCGAAGGAAATAAAATCCAGTTGGGGAGAGATGGCCACCAGTTTTCTTGCCAAGCGCTGCCAGCTTGTGCTATCAATTCATGTCGTAGATTCGCGCCACGAACCCACAAAACAGGATTTGCAGCTTCACGAATGGCTTGAAGTAAGTGATAAGCCGCGGCTAGTTGTTGCCACGAAATCCGATAAGCTTTCGAACAACGAGTTGAAGAAGAACCTGGGGCACATTGCACGCGTGCTCAACGTTGACAGCGTAATGGCCTACTCGGCCAAAAGCGGCCGCGGTCGCGAAGAGCTTTGGCGCGTGATAAAAAGCGCGATTGAATCTGCGTAATCTGCGGAATCTGCGGAAGGTTTATCCACAGATTACACAGAGACGTGTTCTTCATGTTTGCGCTTTGCAACGTTCAGCTAGTATCCTGAGCCGAATCCAAAAAATCTCATACGCCCCCTTTTGGTCAACCTGGTTTTTTGGGCCACGCGCTTTGAGTGGGTGGCATCCAACGCGTTACTGATTTGCCGCGCGCGCAAAGTTGAGTTACATTGCATAGTACCGTTTGAGGAGAATCATAATATTGCCCCGCGAAATGACGTGGGAGGCACTACGCGCGTCCTGCATCTCTCGCTCCACACAATCGTTCACATCCCGTTTTAGTTAATTACATGACCGCTCAAAAAGTGGGTAAAAGAAATACTAGAGAACAAACTGATATGTCACAACGAACACGTTCACGCGCATCGAGCGCGAATAACGACAACGACGGAGACAACGGCGGCGCCACCGTAGCAACCGCCGAAGCTCCCGAACGAGAAACCAGAGACAGAGAAGGTCGCGACGGTAAAAACGAGGGCTTTCATAATCTGGCTGATCTCAAGGAGATGTCGATCTCCAAACTTACGCAGATCGCAAAGAGTATGGACGTACCCGGCGCGACCGGCATGCGTAAGCAGGAGCTCATCTTCAAAGTACTTGCGGCACAAACCGAGAAGAGCGGCTTGATCTTTTCGGAAGGTGTGCTGGAAACGCTGCCGGATGGATTCGGCTTTCTCCGCGCGCCGGAGTACAACTATCTGCCGGGTCCTGACGACATCTACGTTTCCCCATCGCAGATTCGCAAGTTTGATCTGCGCACTGGGGACACCGTCAGCGGCCAGATCCGGCCGCCCAAAGAAGGTGAACGCTACTTTGCTTTGATCAAAGTCGAAGCCATCAACTTCGAATCTCCGGATCAGGCGCGCGAAAAAGTCTTCTTCGACAATCTCACGCCGCTCTATCCGGAAGAGCAGCTAAAGATGGAGACGACATCGGAAAATCTGTCGGCGCGTGTCATCGATCTGGTGACGCCGCTCGGCAAAGGACAACGTGGTTTGATCGTCGCACCGCCGCGCACCGGTAAAACGATGCTGCTGCAAACGATCGCCAACTCTGTTACGCAAAACCATCCGGAGACAACGCTGATCGTGCTGCTGATCGACGAGCGACCTGAAGAAGTCACTGACATGCAGCGCTCGGTCAACGGCGAAGTGATCTCGTCCACGTTCGACGAGCCACCGACTCGCCACGTGCAAGTCGCCGACATGGTGATCGAAAAAGCAAAACGACTCGTCGAGCACAAGCGCGACGTCGTGATCCTGCTCGACTCGATCACGCGTCTCGCGCGTGCACACAACGCAGTCGTGCCACCGAGCGGCAAGATCCTCTCGGGCGGTATTGATTCAAACGCGTTGCAACGTCCGAAGCGATTCTTCGGCGCGGCACGCAACATCGAGGAAGGCGGATCACTGACGATTATCGCCACGGCGTTGATCGATACCGGCTCACGAATGGACGACGTGATCTTTGAAGAGTTCAAAGGCACGGGTAACTCTGAAATTCACCTCGATCGTCGTTTGAGTGATAAGCGACTGTTTCCGGCAATCGACTTGCAACGCTCCGGCACGCGCAAGGAAGAATTGCTGATCAGCAAGGAAGACCTCAATCGCATCTGGGTGATGCGGCGTGTGCTGAATCCGCTCTCGCCTGTCGAGCAGATGGAAGTCGTGCTCGAGCGACTGGAGAAGACGAAGTCCAACGCCGAATTTCTCGCCTCGATGCAGAGCTAAACACCGAGACAATAAACGCCATCCACAGATTACGCAGATTCTGTGTAATCTGTGGATGGATTTACGTTAAATGCGCGTTGCCATCCTTACTTCTGAAGCTGTGCCTTTTGCCAAGACCGGCGGGCTGGCTGACGTATCCGGCGCGTTGCCCAAAGCGTTGACGGAACTTGATGTCGACGCGAAGCTTATCCTTCCACTTTACGAGCAAGTCGATCGATCGCTGTTGAATGGCGGCTCAGTCGAGAATGTGCGCGTCGAGTGGCGCGGCCAGGTTCATCTCGTGCGCTTCTGGTATAGCGATGCCGCGGGTGCACCGGCTTACCTGCTCGAAGCGCCGGAGTTCTTCGCGCGTCCGACAATCTACGGTTTCGACGACGACTACATTCGCTTCGCATTCTTCTCTCGCGCTGCGCTCGCACTGCTCAAGCATTTGAGCTTTGAGCCTGACGTCGTGCATGGAAACGATTGGCCCTGCGGATTTGCCGCCGCCGAGTTGCGCGCACGCCGTCGCTACGATGCGTTCTTTCGAAAGACGAAGAGCCTGTTTTCACTTCACAACGTCGGTTACCAGGGCTTGTTTGATGCAGGTGATCTCTGGTGGCTCGGTTTCGGCGATCCTCCTGAGCGCGACGACTTCATGCTCGAACGCGCTGCCTCAGCGTTGAAGGCGGGCGTCATGACCGCTGACGCGCTCTCGACCGTAAGCCCGCGTTACGCGCGTGAGATTCAAACTCCGGAGCAGGGCTACGGTCTTGACTGGTTGTTCCGCATGCGACGCGATCGTCTGGCGGGGATCACGAATGGAGTCGATTACAGCGTTTGGAATCCTGAAACTGATCCGCACATCGCGGCAAACTTTTCCGCCAGCGATATGTCAGGCAAGCGCGAGTGCAAGCTCGATCTGCTGCGTCGTTTCGATCTACCAGAGGAGCCGCAGCGGCCTATCATCGCGATCATCTCGCGGCTCGTCGGCCAGAAGGGTTACGATCTAATTCGTCAACTCTCTTATCCGATTCTCGCGACCGGATCGTTCTTCATCGCGCTCGGCCAGGGCGCCAAAGAATACGAAGACTTTTTACAATGGTGGCACGACACCGCGCCGCGCCAGGTCGCCATCTACAAGGGTTACGCGGGCGAACCGCTCGCACACCAGATCGAAGCGGGCGCCGACATGTTTCTCATGCCGTCGCTATATGAGCCTTGCGGCTTGAATCAGATGTACAGTATGCGCTACGGCACTGTTCCGATTGTGCGTGCGACTGGCGGTCTGGACGACACGGTCCAACAGTTCAATCCGTCAGACGGAACGGGCACGGGTTTTAAGTTTGGACCGTATGAAGCGGGCGCGTTGCTTGAAAAAATACGCGAAGCACTTTACTTTTATGCGCGGCCCAAAGAGTGGCAAAAGATTCAGCACAACGGAATGTCAGTCGACAATTCCTGGGAAGCTGCGGCAAAAAAATATATCGAACTCTACGAGGAGATTGGCAAGCTGTAATCGCTGAAAATCCGTGGCAAAAGTAATCGCAGTCATTGGCGCCCAGTGGGGCGACGAAGGTAAAGGCAAGATCGTCGATCTGCTCGCCGAGCGTTTCGACATCGTCGCTCGCTACCAGGGCGGACACAACGCCGGACACTCGGTCCAGATCGGTGATCAATCGTTTGTCCTGCACCTGCTGCCGTCGGGAATCGTGCATCGTGGCAAGACCTGCGTGCTCGGCAACGGCATGGTCATCGATCCGAAAGCATTCTTCGTCGAAGCGGATCGTCTGACGCAACAAGGCATCGAAGTCTCACCGGAGCGCGTAAAGATCAGCTCGCGCGCACACCTGATCCTTCCGTATCACCGCGCGTTGGATCACACCAGCGAGGAACGACTCGGTAACGAGAAAGTCGGCACCACGTTGCGCGGCATCGGCCCCGCATACGAAGACAAAGCCGGGCGCCGTGGCATTCGCACTGCGGATGCCCTCGTGCCTGACGTGCTTCGCTCGCGTATCGAGCGCAATCTCGAAGACGCGAATCGCATCATCGAAGCCTACGGCGGCGAGCGCCTCAACGCCGACGAGATCTTCAACGAGATGTCGGTACTGACCGAGCGTCTTGGACCATTCATCGCCGACACAACGCATTACCTCAACGTCGCTGCCACAGAAGGACGTTCGATCCTGCTCGAAGGCGCCCAGGCGACGTTGTTAGACGTGGACCACGGCACTTATCCATTCGTCACTTCGTCAACTACCGTCGCAGGCGGGGCGATCATCGGCACCGGCCTCGCGCCACATCGTTTGAACGGCGTGCTCGGCATTGTTCGCACTTACACGACGCGCGTCGGTGAAGGTCCATTTCCGACCGAGATGCTCGAAGGTGAAGCGGAGTTGGGCCAGATGATTCGTGAGCGCGGTCGTGAGTATGGGGCCTCGACTGGACGCCCACGTCGATGTGGCTGGTTCGATGCGTTTGCTACTCGCTACGCCGCAGAAATCAATGGTTTCTCTTCAGTCGCGCTGACCAAGCTTGACGTGCTCGACACGCTCGACGAGATCAAAGTCTGCACAGGTTACAAGCTCAACGGAAAGTTGTGTGAATCGCTGCCGGCAGTCTCGCAGGACCTGCGGCGCGCGGAGCCTGTCTACGCAACTTTGCCCGGCTGGCGCAGCTCGACGCTTGGCATGACGGAGATGAGCTCCCTTCCGACAAACGCGCGTCGTTACGTCGATTTCCTTTCCGAACAGATCGGCGTCGAGATCGGGCTTGTATCGACCGGACCAGAGCGCACGCAAACGATCATCGTCCACGATTCCGCGTTAGGTGGCTGGCTCCGCGATAGTAAATGAGAATGTAAGCGGCGACGACACAGTCAAAGGTAATGCAGGAAATCGAATAAGCCAACGGCGCAAAGCTCCGTCCCGGGCCAAGATAGTGCAGCACGAAATCCCAGATCGGATGCAGGGCCCAGCCGAGTGCAAGCCACTTCGCCGAGCCCTTCCAACCAGCTAAGCCCATCGCGCTGAAGGCAACGACCTGAAGCAGCTCAATTAACACCCAGATGCGCGAGACTGGCCCAACGATCGCGAACCCAAAATATGCGCCCGCCGCAGCGAACAACCCTATTGCCAGCGCCGTTCTGCCGGCTAGGTCTCTAATGAACCGCGACAACAGGAACGCGAGCAGCGACAACACCGCGCCGCCGATAGCGCCTTCGATGAGCACCGCGCGAATCAGTTCAGCTTCAGCCATTGAAAAGTTTTAATAGCACAAAGGAGCCTCGATCCATAATGGGCCATCGATGCATGTTACTGATCGTGATCGCCATCTGGGCGTTTAGTGGGAACGCGCTCGCGCAACCAAAGGCGCGCAAGTTCGGCGAATTGGTACTCGGGTGGGGAACATTCACGTCGGATCGCACGGGTTGGCAGGCTACAGAAGACGAGATGAAGGTGCACCTCTCACGGTACGCGCGGGAACTGCGACGCGAAAACGCGAACGCTTACATCATCGGCTACGGTCCACGTGTAAACGAGTGGCACCATTCGGACAGTTCGTTCGGAGGAATAAGAGCTCGCGCTGCGGAAACAGAGCTTTCGCGCTATTTCCCGTTCCAGAGAATCACCACAATCGACGGGGGCTTTCGTGAGAAGGCCGTGACAGAGCTATGGATTGTTCCACGTGGCGCGTCTCCTCCGGCGCCCACACCTACCGTCAACCGCAATGAAGTGGTCCATTGTCCGACCATTTGGCTTGATGGTCCGAGATACGTTCCCAGGCCCAACGCGCCGCTTACATTCACTGCGCGTGTGCAATCACGTGATCCAAACATTAAACCTTCATTGTTATGGCAAACATCAGATGGAACCATCGTTTCCGGCCAGGGAACTAACACGATCTCTGTCGAGTTGCCGGACAATACATCCGGCAAACTCGTCACGAAGGTGACGGCGAACGGATACTCACAAGATTGCCCACTTCTCACGACGACCGAGAAATTTGACACTGTCGTCCGTGTCGGGCACTTCAAATTCGAAGAGTATGATCAGATCTGCGAAGAAACTGAAAAAGCTTATCTGGATTTTTTCAGTATGCAATTAATGGCGAATCCCGATCTCATCGCATACATCGTCTTTTACGGCGGGCGCTGTTATTCATCATGCGAGATTGATTACCCACGTCATCGTCCACACTATCCTCGACGCGGTGAAGCCGAGCAGCGCGCGGGCCGCATCAAACCGTATCTCGTACAGACGCGTGGTATCGACGAAAATCGTATCTTCGTCGTGAACGGCGGCTTTCGCGAATCCTGGACGGCCGAGCTCTGGCTCGCCCCCCAAGGCGCCCCACCGCCACCTCTAACACCGACCACCGACGCAAAGGACATCCAATACCGCACCGGAAAAGTAACCAAGCGTGAGCTCATGTTGGGTTGTACGAGCACTAAGCCGTGAAGCCCTCGTTCTTTGTGCCTCTTGTGCCTTTTCGTGGCAAACCTCTTTTGGACAATCGCGCGCACCTTCGGTAGAATGCCTTTCGTTCCTTCGCAACCAGAGCACGCCCTTGCGTGCTCTCTGCATGTAGATGGGCCGATAGCTCAGTCGGTAGAGCAACTGGCTTTTAACCAGTGGGTCGCAGGTTCGAGTCCTGCTCGGCTCACCACTATATGCAATATAGGTTTCAAGGTTGCAAAATAGAATCTCCGAGTAACCTTGATACATATCGAACCAGCGCATCACCTCAATAATACGTTAAGCTCACACCTGCTGATCAGGAGTGGCCATGCAGATAATTGAATTCATACATACAGCTCGATGGATCGCGTCACAGTATACTCGCGAGACTGAAGAACTAATTCTTAGGGGTACGATATCTCGCCTACTGGACGTACCGCGTGAAGCTCGAGGGCGTCTCAATTTTTCAGAGGGGCTAAGGGCAACACATGAGATGGTTAGTGTGGCAGATCGACTTACGGCACATCCGTTTGCACGCGAAGTATTAAGAGCATTTCAATTAGAAGCTTTGCTGGACAAGGACGCTATTATAAATATTGCGGAGTCCCTAATATCCGTAGAGTCTCAGAAAGAAGGTCGTCCGCTTTGGGAACTTCTGCACCCCCTGACTAGTCAATGGAGACTCTTCACTTCATGCATTGATCCTGTGGAGGCGCTTACTATTCCAACAGAAGTTGCCAACGAACAGGATTTTGACGAAATACTCACATTAGAACTTAAGTATAGCGAGACGCATACGCCGCAAGCTGAAACGATTTCTAAAGTGATACAAAACGCAACCAAGCTCTACGAATCAGTTGCCAGGGCAAGTGGTCATGAGCACTTCCCTCCATTACTAATAATTTTTATTGCAAGCGGCTCATCGTTTCGTTTCGATTTCAAAGGTTTAGGTGAGCCGCTTAAACAGGTAAAGGAATTACTCATTCACGCATGGGAAAGAATCCGCCATCGGAAGGCAGATGATTTTCATCACAACAGTAAAGCTATTTTAGAAGGTCTTAATCTGCTAAGCCAAATTCAGGCCAGCAACCATCAAAACGTTTTGGACCCTGAAACCACAGTCAGACTGAATCAAAGAGTAGTAAGCTCTATGCTGAGTCTATTCGGAGAAGGGGCTCTACCGCGCGAGGTTAAGAGCTTGGAAGTAATCTCTAATCAAAAACTGATGCAGGGACTGCAGCAGAAACTCCTGCCGCCAGCTGCGTTGGACGAGACTAATCGCCAAGAGGCAAAAACCACAACAGCCCCCAAAAAGCGAAGTACTAAGCCCCAAAAGCGAAAACACTCGACAGGTTCTGGACAGAGTTCTGAAACGTAACCCAGAATTAAGCCGTTTCTGCCAAGGAAGTCATCCGGACAGTATCGGAAGCCATCGATACCCTCTCGCTTACCGGAGTGAATCATTAGCGCGTTACTGCTGAAATTCGCGAATCGTCTCTACAAATTGCTTAAGATCTACTCGACCATGGCCCTACTGGGCGCGCTAACCGCTATTGTTATCCAGATCGTTCTGGCGGAGCCCATGGTTTTAATTGCAGCCTTTATGGTTATCAGTGCTGCATCTATAACAGTTCTGCTGTGGGCTCAGTCACATCGAAGATCGGATGAGCTACATGATCAAAGACCGCCGATACTTCCAGAATCACTAATGATTGTGTCACTTCCTGCTGACATTGCTGATCAGGTAATCGGGGATCTGAGCGAGGAGTTCTATCATCTGCGATCGAAGTATGGGTGCTATTCAGCTGTTATCTGGTACACGATCCAATCCGGAACCGTATTCATTAAATCTCTCGCACTCCATTGCGGTCTGAGTTATGGAAAAAGCCTCAGACAGTTTCTGAACAAACAGTCATCCTAAATGACTTACTTGCCGGACTGGTCACCGGGGATAACGCTTGGTCGATAACAACTGTAGGGGTGGCCCTCTGTGGCCACCCGTGTTCGCGCATCAACGCACGGGTGGCCACGGAGGGCCACCCCCTACAGTTGTTGCTGATCATAAACGGGCTATTACGCTCTCCTGAAGCGTCGCACCTCAGACCAGTAACGCGGCGGAATCAATAAACTGTGGACCAGCGGTTGTAGATTGAAGCTATTCACAATGCCGTAGGTTTGGACCAGGCCAGAAATGAGCCTGTTCGCATTGAGATCCAGCAGTCGGCGCACCTCGTCCGGCACGAGTAAGGCTTGCACCTCGAGCAGCAGGTAATAGCGCCAGGCGCCTAAATGACGGCGATAGGCCTGGAAGAGCATGGACGTGTGTTTGCTGTAACGCAGATCGCGAAGCAAGTGCCGCTGCCGATCCGCTCGCCACTCCGCATAAGTCTTCGGCAACTCGGCGACATGCAACCCCTCACCGATCCGCAGGAACACTTCAAACAAATCGTGTCTTTGAGATTGGGTCAGTGGCTTATAAAGAAGGGTGTAGGCACACTCCGAATAGTCAATCAACATGTAGAGCACGTCGCGGTAAGCCCAGTCGGGTATGGTTTGCCCGCGCTCGTGCTCGACGGATGCATGTTGCGCGTTTATTCGCTCAAGCGTTTGTCGTGCTTTTTCCTCATCTACGAAGACAATCTGCTGAGCGTAACGAACAGTGGAGAAGAGCCGCCCGATGGGGTCACGTGGGATCTCGCCGGTGAAGAAGAGCCAGTCGACCGCACGGTTGAGTGCAAACTCCGCGGCCGAGCCTGCGAAGATGAGTAGCACAAGATCCGGGTCGCCCCAGATTGTGCGCACGATTGAACGCCGATCGACAAAGAGACTCATTCTGCAAGGATCGACAAGTAAGCCTTCCACGGACCAACGGCGTCACGATATTGCTTCGACATTACACGAACGACTTGTCTGATGTGACCGAGATCGTGGATCACCCACGTCGACAACAACTGCCGCAACGTCACCACACCCAACTCCGGATGACGGCCACGCTTGTCGAGCAGATCAGACGTGAGATTCATCGACTGTAACTCGCGCAAGTTTTCAGCGCGCAGTCGTGCAAACGTGTCGAGCAGCTCGCCGAGCGATTTGCCTTGCGACGCCTCAAACATCGCTACCCGATCGAATGGCTCGAAAGCTCGTGTCTCACCGTGTTCGAGAATGATCTTCGCGCGTGGAATCCAGTCAGCTTCTTCGCCATGAATCAGATGGCCAATCACATCGTAAGGACTCCACGTCTCCGGTCCTTCATTCTGAGACGGCCATGGCTCGGGAAGGTCGCGCAGCAGTGAGTTTAAAGTGGCAGGCGTTCGTCGCAGGATGTCGATTGCATGTGTAAGTTCGAATTCCATAATGATTTCCAGTTCAGGATAACGTACCCTGAACTGGAAATCACGTGTGGTTGCTTCACTCCAAACGTTTACTGATTGCAGCCGTGATCGCACTCCTCTGTCTTCTCGTTATTGCCCGCCATTGGTCCAACTCCCTTGCGTCCAGGATGGTCGGGAATCGAGATTGTCGCCGTGCCGACGTTGTCGCTGTAATCCGTCTCGGGCAACTGGTGGCAGAAACCCTGCGGGTCGCGATTCGGGCAGGCCTCGCCCTTCTTCGCAGTGAACGGCGGATTCACGGTGATGCGGATGATGTAGTCTCCGGGCGGAACAACTGGTTGGCCATCGCCGCCGTCAAGCACGAAATATTGCCCGGCAAGTGTGAAGCGATAAGTATCGGCCCAACCCGCACTCACACCCTGATTTCCGGGAATGCCCACCGCGCCACAATTGCGATACGTTGCTTGACGAGGTGGCACACCGCCCACGGGAACCGGATTCGGATCGGTGTCGAGCATGCAGAACCCGCGCTTCGCGGCGCGCCAAACCTGGCCCGTGCGCGGATCGACGAGTTCGTAAAGTGCGTAGTGCCGGAAGTGATAATGGCGATGGCAAACCGCGAGCTCAAACAACCCGTCGCCAGCAGCGACGTGTTCGTTAGGATCGCCCACGAAGATGTCCTGATTTCCGGTGTTCGGCGTCATGACAGTGAAGCGCACGATCTTGCGCAACCCGGGGGTTACCTCGCCTTCGATGGCGCTGCAGGCCTCGGCCGGAATGTTTTCGTCTCGGACCACCCACTGCGATCCAAGAACGTCGGAACGAACTGAAAGATTTGGACCATCGACAATTGTCGCACTACCTTTGGAAGCGTATGCCAGCCAGGCGATTGCTACAGCGACGCACAGTGCGACGAGGATAAATAAGGAACGGATTTTCGACATGCTGTCTCCTTTGGTGTAGGGGTTTTACGTGAGTTCCAGACCGGCAGTATTCCAGAGGACGCAGGTTTCCGAGGCTAGTCTGGAACTGACTGCGCAAGTTGTCAGGAACTTGCTTAATCGGGGATTACCGCATGAACAACTTCACCCACTCCACGGTGAATGGCACGCAGCGTACGCTTCGGACGAAGACAAGTCAAGCCGCCGTTGGACCTAAATGAAGTTACCTCTGCGGCTCTCTGTGTATCTCTGCGTTCTCTGCGTTAAAGGCGCTACTTCAACACAGAGGCCGCAGAGATACGTAGAGGATCGCCAGAGTAAAACCCGTCTCAATAAACCGTCAAAGGGAGTTGTTGGGTGGCAGAGATTTTCCTGGTGCGATCGGTGACGGTGAGTTCGAGAGTGTAGTTGCCGGGTGGAAGCGCGCTCAGCGGAAACTCTCCCGTGTAAGGGATGTTTGTGAAGTTACTGAGCTTCTCGGTCGGGACAACGATCTCGGGCGGAGTGAGTACAGCCTGCTTACCACGTAGTATTTTGATCTGGACACCGAGCTGCGGTGGCGTGGCAGCGTTATAAATAAACGTCGTAAAGCGCAGTCGCGAGCTGCGCGCGAAACGCCGTGTCGCATTCACGCCAATTTGCGATGGACCAGCAGCCTCCGTGATCTCACCGGCAAACAAACTACTGATCGAAAACGCGCCTTCTTTAACCTTTGGTATTTCGATCCAATCCATCACCCCTGTCAGGTGAGTCGTTCCTCTTTCAGCCGCGATTACACGCACCTGATAAAGCCCCGGCGGCACGTCAACCTGATGGTTCACGCCCGTGTAAACAAGCGGCGCGTTCGCACGAACGCGCGTCACCTCCACACGTTGCTTGAAACTGCCCACCGCTTTGCCATTGCTGTCAAACACTGCCCCCAACACATTCACGACGATCGTTCCACTACTGTCCCCCGTCGACTGCGCACCCACCTGCGCCGTCGAAGTGAGCTGCATGTTTGCGCCAGAGGTCTTCTTGTAACCAAGCGCGACTGCGGCGCGAATCTCGTCCGATGAAGACTCAGTCACACCCAGCACATCCGTGGTCTCGACAGTCGCAGGCTGAGCGGCCACGGTCTTACTCTTCTCCGGAGGTGCGCCGAGATAACCACGTCGCAACTGCACCTTCAGATCAGATCGGCCCGTAATCGTCACTTTGATTTTCGAAAAGTTCGACGCGCGTTGGGCATCGTTTTCAGGACGCCAGGCGAGCAGGTAATAACGAGACGTTTCATCGAGCGCGCGCGCAATACCGCCCACGAGATCGTTTGAATTAAGCAAAGCACGACCACCGGTGTCAGCCGCAAGCGCGTGTAGCGGCTCCTGCATGAAATTTCGTTCGCCGCTCAGACGACTCTGCATAATGCCGCTCGGATCAAACCCGCCGCCCGAGCTGGCATCCAACATCGGGTCAGTAGAAAGCCCGCGCGCATCGATCGAATAGATCACCACATTGCTGCGATTCGCCATGCCCGTCGCACGTCCCATCATGAACGTGAAGTCTGAGCCAGTGAAATTCGGCATGAAGCCATCAGAAATGAAAAAGACCAACTTGCGTCCCGGCAGCTTTGCAGTTGCGCGCATGAGATTGACGAGTGTGGAAAGTGAGTTCTTAACGGCCGCATCTGACTGCCGAATAATCGTACGGGTTCGCTGTTCAACCATACTCGCCGCGAGCGGCCGGTCCATCTCCCGCTGCATACTATTCGCCCTCAGTGTCTCCTCAACGAAAGCCTCGAAGAGTTGCCGGTCGTGGCGCTCCACTATCAGATACGCTGCGTAAGGACTGATGTAAGGCCTTTGCGAATCGGGGGTTGCGCCCGGAACGATTTTCAGACGATCGAGTGCGGCCCGTAGAACCATGGGGTTGTTAGTGAGCTGCTGTAGAAAACCGATCTGGCCACTCGCAGAAGTGATCGCAACCTGATCGTTTGGACCAAGCATGTTATCGATAAAGTTTGTGATGGTCTTGTGTGTGCGTGCGAGACTGCCCGGCTCGAGATGAAGATCGTTTATGAAAAATAAGACGGTGCGTCCTGCTATCGATTCACCTGAATCCGCGGCCACCGGCTGCGCCGCTTTCTTCCCACTCGCTGCCCTGAGCACCGCCTCTTCACTTCTGCCGCCGGTTACCACACTTTCAAACGAAGCAATCGTTTGTGGCTTACCATCAATCAGCAACTCAAACTGCTCAGGCTTCAGTCCACTGACAAACTTCCCGTCTTTGTCAAACACCATCACGTCCGTCTGCACGAGCTCCGTGCTGATGCGAACGACCTCTTCCGGCTCTTCCGCCTTCGGTGTTGGTGTAGGTGTCGGTTTCTTCTGCTGTGCGTGTGCGTTAAGGGAGAGAAGACACAGGCACGCAAGGGCGATCAGCGTGGGAGTTCTACGCATGGCAAATTGTCCTGGGAACAAACTCAGTCTTGCGATCCGGACCTAAGTGTAAGGAGCACTATCTCCGGCGGCAAGCCAAAACGCACCGGGACGATGCTGGTGCCGATTCCAGTGGTCACAAACAGGTGATGATTGTCTGCAAACACATGGCCCTGAATCCAGCGGTTGCCATAGTCTGACGACGAGACCACGGGACCGATTATAGGAAACCTGACTTGCCCGCCGTGAGTATGGCCGGCTAACAACAACTGCACGCGCGGCGGCACGTTTGGAAATATATCAGGATTGTGGGTCAGACCAAGCAGCGGTTGTCCCTCGGGAACTTTGGCAACAGTGTCTGCGATCCTTTGTGGGCGCGTCCAGAGATCTGCGAAACCAACCAGCCATAGCGACGTACCGCGCATGTCGATCTGCGCAGCCTCGTTTTCGAGGACTTTGATCCCGTTTTGTTCGAGACCTCTGCGCACACGCATGCCGCTGTACCACCAGTCGTGATTTCCAAGCACGGAGTAGACACCGAGCGGCGCGCGCAGATCTTTCAACACCACGCCGAAAACTTCAGGCTCAACTCGTCTCGTCGCCCAGCCATTACTCGCCATGTAATCACCGAGAATGACGATGAGATCGGGTTGCAGTTGATTTGTGCGCTCGACGATCGTGCGCAGCTTGTTTTCGGTGACTGACCAGTTGTCGATGTGAATGTCTGAAAGGACAGCGATGCGCAGGCCGTCGAGCGATTGCGGCCAGTTGTCGATCTGAATTGTTTCCTGGTTAGTTACGAGACGGCGCGGCTCGATAAGAAATGCCCAAAATGCAACGCCGGCGAGAAACAAGACGATCGTAGCAAATGCAACGCGCAGCCGTTTCGGCCAAAGCGGGACGCGGCCCCACTGCGCTGGGCCAGGCGAGCGCTGCATTTCGTTGTACAGAAAAAGCAGCAGTCCGAGAAGAATAGCGATGGCAACGACGAATGCTACGGTCATATTAAAATGCTAAACAATTTACCAGTTTCTGGTAGACTCAGGTACTTCGGCTCCGTGAACGTAGCTTTAACGGTGTAATCACCGGTCGCTTTGTTCTTCGGGTTCCAGTACGTGACGGCTGGACCAGTAAGAACGTGCAGGTTCTAGCCGTCTTTTTCCAGCTTGGCGCTGTTGAGCGTCAACCCCGCGGCTTCTTCTTTGGCATCGATCTTCGCGGTCCACCCGGGAAACGGTGATCCCACCTCCGGCGACTCCCTTCGAAGTCTCCATCTGACCACCTTGCGAGAACTTGGCGCTCGGAACTACCAGGACCGCGAGCAGGACCGCGACAAAAGCAGAGACGTAACGCATTCTGCAATCCTCCTAATTACATTGTGGAAAGTGGCAGACGAGAAAATGCCCACCAAACATCAACAAGGCAAGGGCGGACCAACGCCTCACGCCAAAGCCGTTCGCTGATTCTAACGCCGCAGGCGTTCGCTGCTCCTAACCGCGCAGGCGTTCGCTGCTCCTAACCGCGCAGGCGTTCGCTGCTCCTAACGCCAAAGGCGTTCGCTAATTTCAGCCCAGGGTTGGAGCGCAGCGACAACCCTGGGTACACAAACAAAGAGAAGATGAAACCCTGAAAGGGTTTCTCTTGATACTGATCATGTTAAACTCCATCTAAATCTCAAACTAAAAGGAGGCCACCTCACAATGGCTCAATCTCTCGCTCGTCTATGGACGCACCTCATCTTCTCAACTAAAGATCGTTTTCCGTTTCTTACCGATAACGTTCTACGCCGCGAAATGCACGCATACCTTGCCGAGATGTTGCGCAAACAAAATTGCGAAACGCTCATCGTTGGTGGTGTCGAGGACCACACGCATTCGCTTTTTGCTCTTTCACGTACGCACGCGATTGCAAACGTCGTCAAAGAAGTTAAGCGAACATCGTCGGGTTGGATTAAGCAAGCGTCAGGAAAGCTCTCGAAATTTCATTGGCAAAATGGCTACGCAGCCTTTTCAGTTAGTCAGTCGAAATTGATTGAGGTCATACGATACATTGAGAATCAGGAGGAACATCACAAGCGAGTCACATTTCAGGATGAGTACCTTGCTTTCCTCAACGCGTATGGTATCGAGTTTGATGAAAGGTACGTTTGGGATTAACCACAAGAAAAACCCTTTCAGGGTTTGTAATCTATTTTGTCTTGCGACCCCAGGGTTGTCGCTGCGCTCCAACCCTGGGCTGAAATTAGCGAACGCCTTCGGCGTTACATTCCGGCGACCGCCTTCCGCGTTACATTACGGCGAACGCCTTCGCGTTACGTCCCGCGACTGCCTTCGGCGTTAGCATCGAGCGAAACGCCTTCGCGTTACATCCCGCGACTGCCTTCGCGTTACATTACGGCGAACGGCTTCGCGTTACGTCCCGCGACTGCCTTCGGCGTTAGCATCGAGCGAAACGCCTTCGCGTTACATCCCGCGACTGCCTTCCGCGTTACATTACGGCGAACGCCTTCGCGTTACATTCCGGTGATGCCTGCGGTGTTGAAATACGCGCGGGCGGGGCGACGGTATAAGAAGAAGAGAATGACAGAGAAAATCACAACGTGCATCAAGAGGAAGAGCGCTGAGTGCATCGCGCCGACGACGAGGTGAAAGGCAATCCAAGCGACGAGGAGCCAGCGGGCCCAGTTGCGGCCGTAGAGCATGAAGACGCCCGCGACGATTTGCAGAAAGCGGGAAAGATGAACGTACCAGTGGCTCTTGAGATCCGTCGTGATCAGGCCACCGATTAACGCTATGCTACCGAAGATAATGAAGAGCCAACTGATGACCGTGATCGATGTGGGACGTTGTGGCATCAGCCACAGATTATACAGACTTGTGATGGATCTTACGCCGGTAAAAGAGTGCGCCGCCACCGAGTGCGAGAACGGCGAGGCTGCCGCCGCCGAGGAGCAGGAATTGATAACGTCTCGGCGATGAGGCGGAGATCATCTGTGTCGGACGTGCACTCTGTTGATACGCGACTATCTCTGCGTTCGCGAGTGCGGTTTCGAGACGCTGGCGACTGTTTTCGACAGTCTGGAGCTGGGCCATCACACCGTCTCGCTGGATCGTCAACTGGCGCCTGCGCGCCTCACGCAACTCCTCGGGCCTGGTTGAACCGATTCCGGCCAGTGAGCGTTCGATGTTTTCGGGTTTGAGGCTCTCATCCAACTGCTGCACCCGATCGCGCAAAGCCTCTTCTTTGCCCTGCACTTCGAGTAACTGCGCCTTCAGTTTTTCGACAGTTTCCGCCGCGCTCGCGGCCTCCTGCGCGTAACCAGTCACTGAAAACACCAGCAAAAATAACAGCACTAAACCGGATTTAAGTTTCATCACCCTCCACCTACTTTCGTTGGCCTCGGAAAAGTCTACGAGCAATTCAAAGGCCATTCAATAGGTAACGCGTAATGTAAGTACAAAGAGGAACAAACGTCGCGCACCGCTACGCACCCACCTGCTATCGCAGGTGGTACGGACCTCATCCAAGTTAGGCGTTTACGGCTATTCATTGGCCGATCTATTCGTCTGCTCGACCTTGGCGGGGTCAGAAGAAAGCAGAGCGCTGTTGCGGTATTCGCTTGGTGTCAGACCATAAAGACGTTTGAAATCGCGCACGAAGTGACTCTCGTCAGTTAGACCAACGCGTCTCACGATCTCTTTGATGCTGAGGAAGGTGGTGGTGAGTAGTGTTGCTGCTTGTTGCATTCGCAGTGACTTCAAATATTTCGCGGGCGGGGTTCCGGTGATGGTTTTGAAGAGGTAACAGAAATACGGCGGCGAGAGATTGACTGACTCCGCCATCTTTCCGAGTGTGAAGTTGCGGCTTGGATCACCTTGCATCAATTCAATTACACGTTTAACTCTTTCCGCCATGCTCTCCTCCGTTTTTTGCAGATACTTCGGCTCGTGTGAGGTTAACTGGGCAATATTGAATGGATGTTTCGGCTAACGCAGTGGACTGGGGGAGTACTGCAGGCTCTTCCTGAAGGGAGTCAAATTCAAGAAAAAGCGTGAACCCATTGTAGCCACAAAAAGCCACAAAAGGCACATAAATTTTTTTGCGATTTTCGTGCGATTTGATACTACGGGCGCAGGCGGATGCGCGCGAGGATGTCTGTGAACTGGCGATTGGTGCGGAGCTTCGCGAAGACGGGATCGACTTTCAAGTTCATCAACCAGATGTCGCGTTCTTCCACCGCGGTCTCCAACCACTTGAACGCCTGCTCCTGATCACCGAGTCCTGCATGTATCGCAGCGACGGTGTACGGTGAGACGTAACGCTGACCTTGTAACTGCTGTAGATCGTTGAGCACTTGTTTCGCTTCGGCAGTCTTACCTGAAACAGCGTAAGCATGTCCGAGCAACGCAAGCATGAGCGGACTGCCCGACAGCTTTACGCCCGTTTGAAACTCCGCGATCGCCTCGGTGTACATCCCTTTCGCTTCATACGCGAGACCTAGATAGCGGCGCGCGGGGAACGAGCTCGGATCGAGCTCGAGAATCTTTTTACACTGCTCGATCGCTTTGTCGTTCTGTCTTGATAAGTAATAGATCCAGCCAAGATGCGAGCTTGCCACAAACGAGAACGGATCGATCTCCTCAGTCCGTTTTGCTTCCGCGATCGCTTCGTCAAAACGCTCAACGGCAACGAGGTAAGAGCTGTACCACTGGTGCGCCGGAGCATACGCGGGCTTCAGTCTGATCGCTTCCTGAAACTCACGCTCAGTCGCAGTACGATCCCAGTCCCAGCGAAACTTGATGAACGCCATCGACGTGTGCGCTTCAGCCGAGCTCTCATCGATTTCGAGTGCGCGCGCTGCCGCTTCCTTCGCCTTTGGAAAACCTTCTTTCGGCTGGAGACGACCATAAACGACGAGCATGTTGTAGCAGTCAGCGAGTCCCGCGTATGCCGCGCCGTAGTTCGGATCGATCTCGATTGCCTTGTTGAAAAATTCGATCGCTTGCTGCAATTCGTCGCTTGTCCGTTTGTTCCATGCGTTGCGGCCTTTGAGATAGAAACGGTAAGCCTCGAGTTGTTTCTTCTCTTCGACGTTCAACTTCAGGCGCAGGTTCTCGAAGATGTCGCGCGAGATGTCGTCCTGCACGAGCAGCACATCGGAAATTTTGTGATCGTAGTGCTGTCCCCAGAGCTGCGCGACGTTTTGAAGATCGATCAGATCAGCCTGAATACTGATGATGTCGCCGTGCCGGCGCAGGCGGCCTGTCACGACGGCGCGCACGTTCAACTCCTGGCCCACCTTGCGCGGGTCGATCTCCCTGCCCTTGTAACCCGCCACCACACTGCGCGGCACGACGCGCAACTGCGGCAATTTCGAAAGGCTGTTAATCAGGCTCTCCGCGATCTTGTCGTTGATGTATTCCGCGTCGGGGTCAGATGACTCCTGGGCAAACGGCAGGACCGCGATCGACTGAATCGGCGTCGGCTCTCCAGTCTTGCCCCAGCCGGTGGTGAAGTAAACGAGCCCGATGAGACCGAGCACCAAGATGCTCGCAGCCCCAGCGTAAAGCGGAGTTCTTCGCCTTCCGGCAGATTGAACGGCTGTGTTTGGAATTGAAACAATAGGCACGGGCTCAGGTTCAGGCGCCGGTGGCACAGACTTCTCATCCCACGACTGGCTCGTGCCGGCGACAAACCGGTACCCGCGACGCGGCACAGTCTCGATAAACTGCACGCCTCCCGGACTCTCGCCGAGCGCTTTCCGCAGCAGCGAGATGTTCTGGGTCAGATTTCCCTCCTCGACAAAGGTGTTGGGCCACACTCGTTTCATCAGATCGTCTTTGGCGACGACCTGCCCGCCGTTCTCGACGAGCGTGACGAGAATGTCGAAGACCTTCGGAGTGAGCGGAACCAGTTCACCTTCACGCAAGAGGACACGCTCCGCCGTTTTAAGGCGAAAACGTCCAAATTCGTAGCTCTGACTCTCCTGCTGACTCATTAAAACCGGCCTTGAGAAATATCTTTGAGGAAATCTTGAGTGCCGCCTGAGGACTTGTCACGAGTCCCGTCCTACATTAGGCGCTCGAAAAGGTCGAGAACAAGTTCTTTGAGGCGGAGTGATTGTAATGCAACCACTGAGCGCGAGCAATCTAGTGGATCGAGCGCCTCCTTGGAGTGCGGCGGCCTGGCGCCGCTTTGGCCTCGATCGCGCATCATCGATACCAAAGCG
>Ga0081539_10001599_pt1 | contig 37349 bp, 25 predicted proteins | sample TabmetS4T2R2_FD_71023 | JGI IMG/M metagenome (GOLD analysis project Ga0081539, IMG submission 71023) | Tabebuia heterophylla rhizosphere microbial communities from the University of Puerto Rico - S4T2R2 | ecosystem: Host-associated > Plants > Roots > Rhizosphere ... | reverse complement strand
TCGGACCGATAACAAAAAGCCAGAGCGCGTGGTGAGACTTGGGAAATAGAACAATGTAGTCGATTAAGCCATGCGAGAAGGTGAAGCCGTGTTTGATCCCTAGCTCGATGCACAAAAAATAGGCGGCGCCGGCGAGTAACGCGTGCACCCCGTAAAGCACCGGTGCGAGAAAAAGAAAGGAGAACTCGATTGGTTCGGTGATCCCGGTAACGAACGACGTTAGCGCCGCGGATAACATGATGCCGCCGATCTTGACCCGGTTCTCCGGACGGGCGCAGTGCCACATCGCGAGCGCCGCGGCCGGCAGTCCCCACATCTTGAATAAGTAGCCGCCGGTCATGTTACCGGCGGTAGGATCGCCCGCGATAAAGCGCGTGATTTCGCCATGAACTAACTTACCTGTCGTAGGATCAAGGTAATCGCCCGCCTGGAAAAAGAATGGCACGTTCCAGACGTGATGCAGTCCGAAGGGAATCAGTGCGCGCTCGACGACGCCGTAGATGGTAAAAGCCAGCGCGGGCTGACCGTGCGCGGCCCACTCGGAAAAAGCCTTGATGGCATTACCAATCGGCGGCCAGATGAAGCTAAGGAGCGCCCCGATAATAATAACCTCAAAGGCGGTAATGATCGGCACCGAGCGCTTACCAGCAAAGAAGCCGAGATAGGATGGTAGTTGTATCTTATAAAAGCGGTTGAAGGCCCGCGCAGCGACAAGACCGACAATAATGCCGCCAAAGACGCCAGTCTCGATCGAGGGGATGCCCATGATCGGCGTCGTCTCGATCCCGCGCGCCTTCGCGCACACCCCCATGGCTGCGAGAAAGACGAACCAGCCAACCGTGCCTGCGAGCGCGGAGACACCATCGTTCTCGGTTAGCCCAATGGCGACACCGATGGCGAAGAGTAAGGGGAGGTTGCTAAAGATCGCGCCGCCCGCCTGCGCCATTATTTGCGAAACGATGGGTGGCAGCCAGGAAAAGTTTGCGCTTCCTACGCCAAGGAGAATGCCGGCCACCGGCAGGACCGAGACGGGCAGCATCATGCATTTGCCGATTTTTTGCAGGGAAGAGAAAGCGTTTTGGAACTTCATAATCTTAGTCTCCATATTCCGGCTCGAGGGCGCGGACTTCCTCCACGGTCCAGCAGTTCAACGCGCGCTGTGCCAGTTCGCGACAACTGGTTAGGCTAAGCCGCCGGATCTGCGCCTTCACCGTCGGGATGGCCGGCAGGCTCACGCTCAGCTCGTCGACATCAAGGCCGACCAGAATAGGGATGGCCTGCGGATCGCTCGCGACGCCGCCACAAATCCCAACGGCCCGACGGTGCGCGTGGGCGCCGTCGATCGTCTGCGCAATGAGTCGCAGGACGGCTGGGTTCAGCGCATCGACTTTAGGAGCAAGCTTAGGATGCCCGCGATCCATCGCCAGCGTGTATTGGGTAAGGTCGTTAGTGCCGATGGAAAAGAAGTCCGCCTCATGCGCAAAGCTGTGCATCAGCATCGGCACAGCGGGCACTTCGACCATGATCCCGCAGGGGACCGGCTCAATACCTAACGACTTTGCTTCTTCGGCGAGGATAGCTTTGGCGTCGCGCAGCTCCTGCATAGTTGCAATCATCGGAAACATGACCGCTGCCTGGCCCGCAGAAGACGCGCGCAGGATGGCGCGAAGTTGCGTGCGCAAGACTTCCGGGCGATCGAGCCCGACGCGTATCCCGCGTTCGCCGAGGAATGGATTGTCTTCGCGCGGTATCGGCAGGTAAGGCAGTGGCTTGTCTCCGCCCACGTCTACGGTGCGGATGACGACCGGACGCTCGGCCCCGACCGCCTTCAAAATCGCCGCATAACATTGTGCCTGCTCGTCTTCGCTCGGCGCGTTCGTACGATCCATAAAAAGAAATTCTGACCGCAGCAGACCCACACCTTCGCCACCTAACGAGACGACTTCTTGCGCGTGCTTCAGTCCGTCGATGTTGGCGAACAGCAAGACCCGGTGGCCGTCCTTTGTCGTGGCGGGTTCGCTCGCGTGAGCAATGTCGTGCTCGCGTTGCCCTTTCAGGCGCGCCTGACGTTCGGCGATGCGTTCGACTTCCGCCGCCGCCGGCGAGAGACGGAGCGCGCCTTTTGCGCCATCGAGAATGACCGGGGTTCCATTCGGCACTTCGAGCGCGCGAGGTTCGATACCGGCGACGGCTGGAATACCTAACGAACGCGCTAGAATAGCGACGTGTGAAGTGGCGCCGCCGCGCACCGTAGCAAAGCCGACTACGCTGCCAGCTTCCATCGTTGCCGCGTCGGACGGAGTGAGATCTTCCGCGATCAGGATTGAGCGCTGCGGATAACTGGAAGCCGTTGGTTTAACACCAGTGAGATGAAGCAAGACGCGGTGACCCACATCGCGCACGTCATTGGCCCGTTGCGCGAGCAGTTCAGTGCGCAACGCCGCCAGGCGCTGGGCATGTAGCTCAGTCGCTTTCTTCCAAGCGAAAGCTGCGCTCTTACCTTTGGCAATCGCGGAGTTAGCGATCTCAACAAAATCCGGATCATCGAGCAGCTCCGCGTGCGCGGCAAAGATCGCTGCCTTGGCCGGGTCAGCCTTTGCATGGAGCGACGCTCGCAAAGCTTCCAGTTCACCGCGCGCGCGCCTGATGGCATTTGCCAGACGCTCCTGCTCGAATTGCAATCCGCGGCCTTCCTCTTCCACCATGATCTCGGCGGCCCGGACTTGATAAGCAGTGCCGACTGCCAGTCCCGGGGACGCAGCTACACCTAACAAGAGATTGGGATCATCGCTGCGTGGCCGCGGCGGCGGCTGAGCAATCTTCGCCATTGTCGTTGTCGCCGGAACCGGCGCGGCGGGATGGCCTTCGTCGCCCAGGCCTGCGCTGATTAGCTCGGTTAACTTATTGACTGCTTCCTTCGCATCAGGCCCTTTCGCAACCAGGACGAGCTTGTCGCCCCCAAGGACTTCCAAAGCCATCAAGGACGTAACGCTGCGGGCGTTAGCCGCGCGCTCGCCCTTTTGCACCTTGATCTCGCTCTTGAAATTCTTCGCCACACTGGCGAGAACAGCGGCTGGCCGAACATGTAAGCCGGTCTGGTTAACGACTAAAATCGCAGGGGAAATTACCGTTGCACCTTCTGTTTCAGCTGCGGTCTTCCCCGCGCCATTGAGAAGACTCAGGGTTAAGATAGGATCGGCGGTCGCTTTGATCTGACCGGAAGCGCGTTCGACGATGCGCGCAGCGTCGCCGTTACTGATGATGATTTCGGTCAGTAAGCTCTTGGCCGTGGTGGCAAGCTTGTCGATGTCGAAATCGATGAGCGGCGCGCCGGCTTCAACCTTGTCACCTGCGCGGACGCGCGGAGTAAATCCCTCGCCTTTCAACGCGACCGTATCAATTCCAATGTGCATTAACACTTCAACGCCATCCGCCGTGCGCAGGGTCAGCGCATGAGAAGCCGGATGAAGGGTTACGACCTCGCCCGCGCACGGCGCGCGCAGCGTGCCATCAACCGGATCGATCGAAAGTCCATCGCCCATCAACTTCTGGGCGAACACGGGGTCGGGCACGCGTTCAAGGGGATAAACCACCCCTGAGAGAGGAGCGCGAAGAATTAGTTTGTTATCCATAAGTTCACCACCACGCTTCGGCCTGGATCCCGTAGGACAGGCCTCGTGTGTCATCCATGTAGGGCGTCCCGCCTACAGAACCTTTGAAATCGTCGCTCCAGCCGGCATAGGTCACGTAGGCGCGCAGTTGCGGCCGACTGAAGAACTTTTGTCCCCGCGAAATCTGCAAGGGCGCGAAGGTGATCTTCCAGAGGTGTCCATCCCGGCCCGTGATATCGTTCCGGACCCAGTCAACACCTGCTTCCAGCGCCATGCTGAAACGATCGTTGAAGAAGAACACCGGTCGCGCTCCGATGGAAATCCACCGGTTGTCCGAATCCGGTCCGCCGTAATGGATTTTGTCGTAAAGGCCTACCGCCTGGATGGCGAACTGCTCGGACGGTTGGACGGTAAAGTGATCTGTGACCCGGAAGTGCCAGGCGTCGTCGAGATGCGGCCCGGCGCTATCGAGAGTGCTGGCGAAGTTGTAAGCCGCCCCCTGGCCGTACTGAATGCTCAGTTGGTTATAACCGCCGAGGAACGCTTCTTCCCCGGTGCGGTGAAACAGGCCGACAGCCCAGCCGGAAGAGCTTTCCACATCGAGGTTGCTGCCGTCCGGGTTAAAGGCGTTCGTTACGTCACCGCCTCGCACATTAGAGTAATCGAGCCAAGCCGTCAGCTTCCCGAACGGGACATGGATATCGGAAAGACGCAGATCGAGGTTCTGCTTGGCGAGCCGTCCATGGGTATCCGTTTGGTAGTCACTAACGCTGCCACCGAGCCAGGCAACTGAGAGCTTGCCGAACTTATCCAGGGGCACGTCCTGCACTCCGGCGCCATAACCACTCATGTCAAGGTAGTAGAAGTCGTTAATGTGAATGTCCATGCGCTGGTAGTAACGCTGGCCGGCCCATATCCGGATATCGGGAATACTTTGAAAGACATTGCCGCCTTCGATGAAGGCCTGCCGGAGCGCGATGTCATTGCCCTGCTTCGTATTGTTAAGCGAATCGAAAGTGAAGTTTTCGCCCGTGGTATAGGACATCATTACCGTCGTCCTGATATAGGGCGCAGAAAGCGGATCATCCTCGCGCAGCCAATTATTCGTTAGGGCCATTTCCCCGTAGGTTTCGGCTTCATTACCCAAACGATATTTCGCGAAAGCGCCGGGCGCCTTGAAAGCTTCCATCTTGCCGCCTTCGCCGTTCATGCCATAACCGGAGCGGAGGTAACCGTGGAACTCGAACGGCCGCGGCAAATCGTAGAGCTTCGTGAGGTCAAATGGCGGGCCGAACTCGCTGTGGTAAATGTCACGCGTCTCCGTCGCGCTGGCCTGAAGCTTTCGTTCGATCTCCGCGATCGCCTCCTCGTTGGCTGCCTCGCGTTGTGACATCGCAGGCATCACTTCGGTTTGCGCCTTCTTGGCCACCCCTTCGAGTTCTGCCAGGCGTTGCTTCAGTGAGGCCACTTCTGCTGTTGTCCCCGACATTTCATCTCGCCGCTCTGCGCGAGCTTGTTCCAACTCCGCGATACGCTGCTTCAGCGCGGCGATATCTTCTCCGGTGCCGGCAGGCGCTGGCTTTCCGGCCTGGCTGGCGGTCCTTAACTGTGCGTTATCGGCCTCGAGAGCGGTGATCCGTTCTTCCAAGTGTTTTATCCGGCCTTCGTACTCCTTTTTGAGGTCGTTGACTTGGGAGTCGATCTGCGCTTTCAGTTGCGCCTTCAGCTCCTCCACTTGCTCATCGGTCGCGGCCTGCGCTGGAGAGAAAATGAACCCGCTTAACAGGCAAACAGCTACCAGCGGTCGGATGCTAGGCATTGCCATTGGTTTTACTCGCGATGTAACGAGTAAGGTCGACGCAGCGCTCGCTGTAGCCCCACTCATTGTCGTACCAGCTCACCAGCTTGAAGAAGCGGTTGCTCATTTGTATGCCTGAACCGGCGTCAAAGATGCTCGACCGGCTATCGTGGATGAAGTCGCTCGAAACCACTTCATCGTCGGTATAACCGAGGATATCTTTCAGGTAAGTCGCGCTTGCCTTCTTCATCGCGGCGCAGATCTCTTCATAGGAAGTCTCTTTTACTGTTCTAACTGTGAGGTCGACGACACTGACCGTCGGAGTAGGCACGCGAAAGGCCATCCCGGTAAGCTTTCCTTTTACTTCAGGAATCACAAGACCAACGGCCTTGGCCGCGCCGGTCGTAGAAGGGATCACATTGATCGCGGCGGAGCGTCCGCCTTTCCAATCCTTGCGCGACGGCCCGTCGACCGTCTTCTGCGTAGCGGTATAACTGTGCACCGTTGTCATCAGCCCTTCTTCCAGCCCGAAGCCCTCCTTGAGCAGGACATGGACGACCGGCGCGAGACAGTTAGTCGTGCAACTCGCGTTGGAGACAATGTGGTGCTTCGCCGGATCGTATTTGTCGTGGTTTACCCCCATCACGATTGTGATGTCGTCATTCTTTGCCGGCGCAGAAATGATGACCTTCTTCGCTCCGGCTTCGATATGGCCGCGCGCTTTGCTCGCTTCGGTAAAGAGGCCGGTGGATTCGATTACGATCTCCGCGCCGAGTTGCTTCCAAGGTAACGCTGCCGGGCCTTCTTTCACTGCGAGGCATTTGATCTTCTGGCCATTCACGACCAGGAGGTCGTCCTGACAATTCTGCGCCTCCTGCGATTTGCTGCTGCTCACCTCGCCCTTGAAACGTCCCTGACTGGAATCGTACTTGAGCAGGTAGGCGAGATTATCCGCGGGAACGATATCGTTGATCGCGACAACGTCGATTTCTTTACCGAGAAGACCTTGATCGCAAATCGCCCGGAAGACGAGCCGACCGATGCGCCCAAAGCCGTTAATTCCAATTTTAGTCATACGCTGAATTACTGCTGGGTGGTGTTTGTTGACAATCAGACATTGGTCTTATGCGAGGTTGCGTCCCGATGATGTTCGTCCGCTGCGCGGGAGATTTTGCCCCGCGCAAATTGCGAATTGTTGTGCATCTTGTGGAAGTTTGTTGGCTGCAACCCCCAGGCGGGTGATATTGATCTTATGTCTCTACTTCCCGATTTCCGACGATGATGTTTCAAAAAAAATGAAGCTTTTTCGGACGAGCTTCGCCTGATGCAGAAACCGGTTGGTTAGAGGCTGATGCGAATTGCAATCCATCTTCGCCGAAGTTGGCCAAGCCAGGCCAGCGCTTCTATGGATCGCCAACAGCGGCGATTACCGCTTACGATTTGGGGACTGGGCTTGGGCTCGCTCCTGACGGATACGTCCTCGGAGTTTGACCGTCGAGCTGCCCGCGTTCTGCCCAGCGATATCGGACTCTCCGCGTCGCGAATCTGATTGCTGGATGGTCGTGGCGAGCGTCTGGAGCGCCTGCAGCATTTTTTAGCGCCGCGGCTTTTGCAACGATTCCGGGAATCGGGTTAACCGTCGCGCGTCCCTGCTGGCCTGATCGTGAGGTCTAGCTCTCATCGCCGAAAAATCGGAAACCGAAAGCCGCCCCTTTTTCCTACTGGGCTTCGCCTTTGCTTTGTTCCCGGAGGATTCTCATGACCTCGGCGATCGCCTCGGGATTCTGATTTGCGCCGTGATTCGCGGGCACGATTTTTTCGGATTCCGCGCCGTCGACGTGCGAACTCCAATAGGGCACAACGCCGTCGCTGCTCTTCGGCGTGTTCCCACGGCCGCGATCTCCAATAATCGAGTGGCAGGGAATTCCTTTCGCGAGGGGAAGCGTGTTTGCGATTTTCACGAAGGGGTCGTTAGGCGATAAAGTATCGATACTGTTCGGCAGCCGGTTTAGTTTCAACACTCCCGGATCGTTCTGCTGAACAACGGACGCCTGTAAGATTTCAGGCCCCACGCTCATGAATCTCACTGACTTGCGGATCAGGCTCGAGCCGAAGCGCCCAATCGGGTTTTGCGCGATCACACTGCCGCGGTGTGGCGTGGAGATGAAAACCACTCGGGCCACATCAGGTCGCGGCTTGAAAATCAAGCTCTCTTCGAGCAACGCCTTGGTTTCCGGAGAGAGGCTCGTCTCCGCCGGCGACTTCCCAAAATAGTAACGCCAAAGTTTTTCCCCGCCTGAATCGCTGATCATGAGCCGGCTGATGATTCCACCCATGCTATGACCGACAAGGACGATCGGCCGATGATGAGGGAAGGTTGTGTCGAGCCTCGTCAATTCGCGCCGGAGCAACATGGCTGAGTACGGAATCGGATAGCCGCTCGGATAATTAAATACCCACACTTGATAATTGCGGCGCAAGAAAGGATCGGCCCAAAGCGCGTTCACCATCGGCACCCAGGTCACGGGCGTGCTTTGAAGACCATGGACGAAGAGCACCGGAGTTTTGTCAGGCTGATAAGGCTGGATTTGGATGAGTCCTTCGGTGGCCGCGAATTTCTCCGGGTCCAACATTGCCGGGAGAGCGAGTTTTTCAGGACGTTCGCGGGACAAACCCAACGCCAGTGGCGCGGTAAAGTCTGCTGCGGCTGGCCGTTTGCGATCCGCGACAGTCACAGTCTCAGTAGCGAGCGGATCGATGAATTCGATCTTGCAGTTGCGGCCGTTGAACTGCGCAATCGCCGTGACCGCGAGATAAACGCGATGCGGAAGAAAGGGCTGACGAATCGTCGGAGCGTCTGGAGCGTGCACCGCGACAAGCGATGCACCAATCCCTTCACGGGTGAGACGAGGAACGACAAACTTGCCGTGCACCTCGAGTTCGTCGGCCGGGATAAGGTCGAAATCTTGTGGTTTCCAGCGGGGGTCAGCCGATGGATGCGGCGACAGAACAAACTCGCCTCCACCCGGCGAGGGCACCGACAACGGATTCGTCCACGGATTCAGATGGGCGTCGCGAATGGTCGAAAACACGCGGGCCAGGGCAAAATTGTAATCGCGTACCGCCCGGGAATCGTTGGGATTCCTGCGCCACTCAGCGCCGGCGGCTTCGACACTGCTAAGATACAAACCAATCGCGCGGCGCGGCTCGCTGCGCTGAATTTTGTGGCCATCGGCGATGGCCTCTTCGGCAAACTTCAGCCTGGACGGTGCTTCGCCGTTCGAGGCAAGTTGAGGATGAGTTTGATGAACAACGGCCAACGGCGCGCAGGCGCTGAGCGCCATCAGCACGCCGACTAGAAAACCTTCCTGGATTCCCTTGATTCGCGACTTAATAATCGAAATCGCTCCGGGCGAGAAGCGATTCCTCTGCGCCGCCAGCTTCACAGCGATTGATCACATCGCCCCAATCGCCTTGCGAAAGCGCACGAGGGCAACGCTGAAGAGAGCCGTGCCGATGAGCGCAAGAGCGAGGAATTGCGGCCAGAGCGCATCCCGGCCCTGCCACGCAAAACGACCTTCTGCGCAATTTTGACGAAGTGAGTCGTAGACGCGACGATCATGCTTTGCTGAACGAATTCAGGCATGGTTTCGCGCGGCGTGACGCTGCCGGAAAGCATCTGGAGCGGCATCAGCACCAGGATCATGAGGAGCGAACTGCGGCATGGTGCGGGCAAAGGTCGGGAGGAACATGCCTAACGAGGTCGGGGCAAGATGGCCGGCTCCGATTCGGCGGTTGGCGGAGCTGCAGTCATTTCTAAGGCGTGGCGGCTGCCTGAAGGGTCGCTCTCGGGTCTGCTCCCGCGGCCAGGGGTGGCGCCGAGGGGTCGGGCGAACTAGCCCCTTCTCCGTCTTCGCGGATTTTGAACCAGGTGATGTAGAGCGAGGGTAACGAGATCAGCGTTAGCAGGGTGGCCACGGCGAGACCGCCCATGATGGCATAGGCCATCGGGCCCCAGAAGACGGTCGGCGCGATCGGCGCCATGCCCAGGATCATCGCCTGCGCGGTCAGGATGATCGGACGGAAGCGCACCGTGGAGGCTTCGACCACCGCCTCCCAACCTTTGCGTCCCACTGCTTTTTCGGCTTCGATCTGGTCAACCATGAGGACCGAGTTTCGGACGATCATGCCGATCAGCGCGACGGTGCCCAGCATCGCGACAAACCCCATCGGCTTTTGCGTGACCAACAGCGCCAGGACGACGCCAATGACGCCCAGGGGAGCTACGCTGCAGACCAGGAACAGGCGGCTGAAACTCTGCATCTGTACCATCAGGACCGTAATCATCAGGACGACCACGATGGGGAAGACTGCGAGGACGGAGGCTTGTCCTTTCGCGCTTTCTTCAACGCTGCCGCCTTCGACGATTTTGTAGCCGACTGGCAGTTGCCCTTTCAGCTCGGAGACCTTTCCCGCCAGGTGCGCCACGGCGGTCGCCGCCAGCACGCCATCTCTGGGTTCAGCCTGGACAGTTAGCGTGGGTAGCCTGTCGCGGCGCCAGATCAGCGGCAAATCCTGCTCGTAGTCAACGGTAGCTAATTCAGTTAGTGGCACTGAGCGCCCGTTCGGAAGCGAAATCTTGAGGCTACGAATTGTCTCCAGCGACATGCGTTCATCGGCCTGCGCGCGCACCATCACATCGATGAGATAGATGCTATCGCGCACCTGAGTGGCGGGGATGCCTGAGACCACTGCGTTAATCGCCTGCGCGACGGCCGCGGAACTAAGTCCCAGTTGCCGCGCCTCATCCTGATTAATGTGGATCTGAAGTTTCCGGATTGGATCCATCCAGTTGAAACTTACTCGCTGAATATCGGAGCTAGCTCCCACGATGCCGGCCAGTTTGTCGGCTATCTCACGTACCTTATGCGGTTCGGTGCCACTGACTCTATATTGCACGGGCCAGCCGACCGGCGGTCCCAGCTCAAGCGGGGCGACTCTTCCGACCGCCTCGGGGAACTTTTCCTGAAGCGCAGCCTCGAGGCGTTGCTTGACTTGGTCGCGCGCCTTCAGGCTTTTCGTAAGGACGATTGTTTGGGCGAAGAAGTCGTTTTGCAGTTGCACGTCGAGTGGCAGGTAGAATCGAATCGCGCCGCGCCCCACGTAGGAACTCCAGTGGACGATATCGCTGTCGCCGCGGAGAATTTGGTCGAGCTTTTGGGAGGCCGTATCCGCGGCGTAAATCGAGGCGTTGTGCCTCAGGCGCAGATCGACAACCAGTTCCGGCCGGTCCGATGAAGGAAAGAACTGACTGGGCACAAAACGCGCCAGCCACAGCGACACGCCGAAGATCACGACTGTCACCAACAACGTTAGTTTGGCGTGACGCATCGTGAAGACCAGCGCGCGTCGGTAGAAGCCGAGAAGGCGCCCGCCTCCCTCATGGCTGCCCTTATCCGTATCCTTAACTGTAGTCTTGTGGGGTTTCAGGAGCATTGTCCCGATGAGCGGCGTGAAGAGCGCAGCGACGATCCAGGACGTCAGCACGGCAATCACGACCACGGCGAAGAGCGTGAAGGTGTATTCGCCAGCCGAACTCTTGGCGAAACCGACCGGCACGAAGCCAAGCGCGATCACTAACGTGCCAGTAAGTCTGGGATAGGCGGTGGAGGCATAGGCGAAGATCGCCGCTTTGATCGTCTCCCAGCCATGGTCTACCTTGGAGACCATGGCTTCGATAGTGATCATCGCGTCATCGACCAGCAGCCCCAGCGCGATGATCAGCGCCCCCAGCGAGATGCGTTGCAAGTCGATCCCGAAGATCTGCATGACGATGAACACAATGGCCAGCACCAGTGGGATTGAGGCCGCTACGACCAGACCCGGTCGCATGCCCAGATTCAGGAAGCTGATGACGAGAACGATCGCGATGGCCTCCCAAAGCGCCTTCATAAACTCGTTCACCGCTTCTTCCACCACCTTCGGCTGATTGGAGACCAGGAAGGTCTCGATGCCGACGGGCAAGTCAGCTTTGAGCTCCTCCATCGCCTGGTCGAGGTTCTTCTCCAAAGCTAGAATATCGCCGCCAGTGCGCATCGAGAGCGCGAGGCCGATGGCGTCCTTGCCGTTGATGCGGAACTTCGGCTGCGGCGGATCGGCATAGTCGCGCGTGATGGTGGCGATGTCGCTCAGGCGCATCATCTTTCCGTTGATGACGAAATTGATCTGCTGTAAGTCCTTTTCGGATTGAAACCGGCCAGTTACATCCATGAGCACGGCCTCATTCTTCGTCTGGATCGTGCCGGAAGGGACAACGGCGTTCTGAGTAACAACCGCCTTGATTAACTCCATGCGATCCATGCCGAGCTCCGCGAGGCGTTGGGTGGAAAACTCGATGTAGATGCGCTCGTCCTGCGTGCCTAGAAACTCCGCCTTCGAGACATCTTTCACGCGCAGTAACCGCGAGCGTGCTTCTTCTGCATAGTCGCGCAGCTCGCGCTGAGTGAAGCCATCCGCCATGAAGCCATAGATGATCCCGTAGGTGTCGCCGAACTCGTCATTAAAGAATGGCCCCACCACGCCCTGCGGAAGTGTCTGCTTAATATCGCCAACTTTCTTGCGCACCTGATACCAAAGGTCCGGCACATCTTTCTTCGGCGTGGACTCGAGTAGATAAACAAAAATGGTTGATTGCCCGGCGACGGTATAGCTCTTCAAGTAATAGAGATTGGGCGTGTCCTGCAGCTTCTTCTCGATGCGGTCGGTCACCTGCTGCATGGTCTCGTCCTGAGTCGCGCCCGGCCACATCGTTGCCACCACCATGGTTTTGACCGTAAACTCAGGGTCTTCATTACGCCCCAGGTGCATGTAAGCCGCGACCCCGGCCACGACGCACATTAACATGAAGTAGATGACGAGCGCCCTATGGCGAATTGCCCATTCAGTTAGGTTGAAGCCTTTCATGTTATTGCGCGGCCAGAAGTTTCACCGCCTGCCCTTCATGGAGCTGCTGTACCCCCGCAGTAACCACCCTTTCGCCGGATTCCAGCCCGTCCGTCACGATGACTGTGTCCGGCGCATAGCGCGCAACAGTTATCTTCCGCCGCTGCACGCGCTGGTCCTTTGTATTAACCACCCAGACCGCCGGTTTGTCCTCGACCATCGTCAGCGCCGAGGAAGGAATTTCGATCAGCGAAGCGGCCTTCAATGTCACCCGCCCGACGACCGTCGCTCCCAAAAACATTCCCGGCGGCGGATCAGTTAGTCCTACTTTGACCTCATAGTTGCGGGTAACTGGATCGGCCTCGGGCGATATTTGGCGGACGTTCCCGCTCGCCTTGATCTCGGGATGGTCCGCCAGCCACACTTCGACTTGCTCACCCAACGCCAGCCCATCGCGCATAGCCTGAGCCGGGACATCGAAAACCGCATCGCGCCCGCTTTGCTGCGCCACCTTCAAGATCATCTTGCCCGCCGGCACGACCTCGCCAACTTCCGCTCCCTTTTCCGTGATCACGCCGGCGGCGTCGGATTTCAGTTCCGTGTAGCCCAACTGTTCTTCGGCGGATTTGAGTCTGGCTTGCGCCGCATCCAACTGCGCTTGGGCGGTCCTGAGTTGGCGCAAGGCCGAATCATATTCGTTAGGCGAGATCACCTTCTCGTTCAGCAAGTTCTTCTGACGCCGCTCGAAGGCCGCCGATTGGTCCAGAGTAGCCTGCGCGGCGGCCACGTCGGCTTTCGCGGAATTCCGCGAGTTTCGCTCCACTTCCGCATCCAACAGCGCCACCACCTGGCCGGCTTCGACCCTGTCGCCGACACTGAGCTTCCTTTCGATTATCCTCCCGGCAATGCGGAAGGCGAGATTGACCTCGTCGCGCGCGCGCAGATGGCCGGTCCCGACCGCGGGATCTCCGACCTGACGCTTCTCCACCACCACCGAGCGGACCGGACGGACCACCGGCGCCAGCTCCTCTTTCTCTTTGCATGCGCCCAGTGTCATGAACACCAGAATCATCGGGAGCGCGAGACGCGCCAGGTTTGTCGCTAGCAGTCCACTAATTAGCTTCTTCATTTCTTTCCTCCCATTCTTTGGCCACTAAGTAAAGCTTCTATCGCTTCCTTCATGTGGCTCCTGGCAGTCGCATCGAGTGGCCCCAGCCCAGAGCCAGACAAAACCCAAACACCGAAATCGGCATCGCCGCAGTAAAAAACCTCAACGCCTTCCTGCGCGATCGCGTGGTAATAGGAGGCGTTCGGTTGCTCCGCGATGAGACGCAGGAATTCTTCCCGCGCCGGGTCGTCTCTGAACTCTTCCTCGTGCGTCCTGACGATTTTTCTCATCTCCTCGAGCGTAATGGCGCGCACCGAGCGCCGGACGTTTTCCCTTCGCTCTTCCCGTAGTTCATCAGGATATTTCAGCTTATCGAATGGCATAGGTTAGCTCCTTGGAGAACGCTCGCCGCCATCTCGCGACGGCTTGTGCTGAATAAATGAAGGTCTTTCGCGTTCATCTTACGGCGTGACAACTTCTATTTCCCGAGTTGCGAGAGCCACATTTCATGAAATTCTGCAGGATCGCCGCGGAGCGTTTCCGAGCAGCAACTACCGCCTCAGCTCTTTCCTTAAACAGAGCGGGCTTCATAAAGCCGCCCGCACTGATTTTAATTCGGCGCGACAGGCTTCAGCAAAGGCGCGTAATGGATCGACCTCGTGCCCGCCGCGGACCAGTTCGCGCAGCTGCGCGAGCGAAAAATTAGGACCGAAGTATTGTTCGGTAATGACGACCAATGCCCGTTCCGCTTCGCGAAGCACTGCATCTGAAGCGCAAAGCCGGATGCGATTGAGCAGCTCATAAACCGGGAGCAAGGTCTCCGGCTTCTCCAACTGGCGCTCAAATGAATCCACCACGCGGGTGGAGCATTCGTTGATAAATTCACCGTAGAGCATTTCGCGTTTCCGCATTTCGGCACGAAGCAGATCACGTCTGCTAAGTGTTCGTTGGCTAACCCACGTGGCCGCAACCGTGCTGGAGCCACCGACGAGCGACCCGAGGACTCCGGCCATGGCAGTTAGGAACGCGGCATCCATAGCTAGAACAACCATGTCGCTTCTGGCATTACCCGTGTGCCATGTTCAGAACAACACGGCCGTTTACCTTGCCTTCTCTTAGTCGGGCGAAGACGTCATTGATCGATTCGAGCGGTAACTGCTCGATCGTCGCCCGCACCTTCCCTTGCGCAGCAAAGGCGAGCGCTTCATCCAGATCCTTTCTCGAGCCCACGATCGAACCTCGAATTGTATAGCGCTTTAGCACGATATCGAAGATGGAGACCGGAAACTCGCCCGGCGGTAATCCGATCAAAACGCAAGTGCCGCCACGGCGAAGCATCCCGACAGCTTGTTTGAAGGCGACGGGCGACACCGCGGTAACCAAAACGCCGTGAGCTCCTCCCGTAGCTTGTTGAATCGTCTTCGCTGGATCCTCCGTGGCCGCGTCTGCAATAACTTCCGCCCCCAGCTTGCGGGCGAGTTCCAGCTTCTCTTTGCCTACATCAACCGCGGCGACATGCAAACCCATCGCCTTTGCATATTGAACCGCGATATGACCCAACCCACCTACACCGGAAATAACGACCCAGGCTCCGGGCCGCGCTTCCGTCTCCTTTAAACCCTTGTAAGTTGTAACGCCGGCGCAAAGAATAGGAGCAGCCTCGACAAAAGAAAGACCCTGGGGGATTCTGCCGACGAAATCACCATGGGCCAGAGTGTACTCGGCGAAACTCCCGTTAACCGAGTAACCCGAATTCTGCTGCGCCGGACAAAGCGTTTCCCAGCCGGAATAACAGAATTCACAGTGGCCACACGCGCTATGCAACCAGGCGATCCCGACCCGGTCGCCTTCTTTCACGTGGGTAACACCTGCTCCAAGCTTCACTACCACACCCGCACCTTCATGACCCGGAATGAATGGCGGAGCGGGTTTGGCCGGCCAGTCCCCGTCTGCAGCATGTAAATCGGTGTGACATACGCCAGTGGCAACAATCTTAACCAAGACTTGTCCAGGTCCCGGCGAAGGCACTGGGACTTCACGGACCTGCAAAGGTTCGCGGAACTTTCCCACCACCGCTGCTTTCATGGTTTGAGGTATTAGTGAAGTGACGCTCTTCTTTCGCAGGCGTGGTCGGTTTGAAAGGACGATAGCTTGTGCGGCATTTGATCGAGCCGATTCTGCTGGGTCGGCAAAGACATCGTTGGAGAGGCCGCGCGCCGGCGCGTCGGCTCGCTCGGCGGACTCGTTGAATGCAAGGAGTGTGGCCGGGCTGTCGATTCCGGAACCGATCAGGTGGACTTTGCGTTCTTCATTTTTCATTTCAGTCTTTTGTTTTGAATTCCAAGTTGTTCGATTGTTGATCGGTTATTGGGTGACGCCTCTATCTCCCGAGTTCCGAGAACCACCTTTCAGAAAAATCGAGATTTTTTTGGCGATTCCGCGGCGCTCTCGGCCGGGCATTCTTCTTTTGCTGGTTCGTCTTCGGCGCTGGTCCCGGTTGCGACGCCTTCGGCTCCTCCCTCTTGGAAACCGTCACGGGTTTCAACTTGAAAGGGTGTTGTATTCATGTGGTGGAGTTGATCATGCTGGGCGAGTGGCGTCATTTTGATTTGTCCCGGCCGCAGGCGGGCTGGTGCGCTGCGAAAATTGCGAATCCTGGGGCATTTTTTGCCGCTTGCGCGGAGCTGCTCCCCAAAGGTGGCAGACTACTCTGCTCTAGCTCTCAAACGCTTGCGGATCACTTCTGCGCGAGGCGCGCGCGACCGCGCCGGTAAAAAATTGCATCGGCAGATGCAATCGCATTCCCCACGATTTTTCGTCGTGGCTGTGCTGCGGAAAAGCCAATTGAATGAGATCCCGCCCGTAACGCCAGCCTCTGCTGACGAGCGCAAGCGCCATCGCCATGGTCACTTCGTAGTTGTCTCCCGGCCACCCGCTGTCGAGATAGAATCCGATCTTTCGCCTGGGCTCACTCAGCACGCGCTCGATCAAGTCGTCCTTATAGGAAAAGGTGCTCGACATGCAAACGGCCGCACCGAAGACCTCGGGGATATTCCCAGACCGAATAAAACGAAACGAGCGCGCATAAATTTCGTAGCCTGGCCTGGTGTATTGATCTGGCCTGTTGTTGCTCATCCTGGTTTCAGGTTTCCTGGGCGCTCGAGCACGACCACAGACCGCGGTGCGACCTGGTAATCGAGTGACTTCACCTGCTCCTCGACTAACTCCTGCCGGCTGGTATCGACTACGCGCCTCCAATTTCTCCCTTCCTGCATCCGGAAGCAGACCGGTTCCCAGAACGCACTGATCATGACATAGAGTTCGGTATCGCCGTGGAGACAGTAAGCCAGGGTGCGCGACTCCCAGCCAAGATCGACCGCTCCGGTGGCACCGTACCAATGCACGTCCTCACGCCAATGGCGGCTGCGTCCAATCCATGGCCGATCTTTGCGGAAGGCAATCAGGTATTGAAAAAAACGAAACAGGTCGCCGTTCTTTTCGAGTAACGACCAATCGAGCCAGGTTGTTTCGTTATCCTGGTTGTAAGGGTTATTGTTCCCGCGCTGCGTGTTGAGAAACTCGTCGCCGGCGCAAAACATCGGCGTGCCGTTGGCCAGCATCAGGAGGGTAAAGAAGTTCTTGACCTGTTGGCGGCGTAAAGCCAGGACTTCGGGTGGGGCGCCGTCGTCGCCTTCCCAACCGCAGTTCCAGCTTCGATTGTCGTTAGGGCCATCACGGTTTGCGTGGCCGTTTGTTTCATTGTGCTTCTGGTTGTAAGAGACGAGATCGTAGAGGCAAAACCCATCATGGGCCGTTACGTAATTGACGCTCTGAAAGGCCCGGTAAACGTCCCCGGGCCCATCGGGGAATAAATCGTCGCTCCCGTAGAGTCGTCGCATCAAGGGTCCAACCATTCCGGGATCGCCTTTGACAAAGGAACGCACATCATCGCGGAATTGCCCGTTCCACTGTCTCCAGGCGAGTCCGGGGAAACTCCGGCCTAACAAATAGGCATCGACGTCCCACGCTTCCGCGACCAAACGGAGATTAAACACCAGTGCTGCCGCGCTGAGCTCAATCGCCATTGCGGGAGATTCGGTATTGATGCTTCCATCTTCCCCCCGTGCAAAAACCGATGCCAGATCGAAACGGAACCCGTCCACCCCCATGCGCGCCCAATGTTGCACGCTCCGCAAGACGAGCAGCCGGACCAGAGGATGCGCACACCGCGTCGTATTGCCGCAGCCGGTAAAGTCAAGATAGCGCCCGGTCGGTGCTGACAGGTAATAGCTGTGATTGTCAATCCCGCGGTAGGAATAAGTCGGTCCAGTCGCATCGCCTTCGCAGGTATGGTTATAAACCACGTCCAACCAGACCTCGATGCCGGCTCCATGAAATGCCTGCACCAGATGTCGAAACTCTGTCACCGCGTCACGCACGGCATACCCCTGGTGTGGCGCGAAGAAGCTCAGCGTCATGTAACCCCAATAATTGTTCTCTTGCGGATCAAATTGATGCACCGGCATCAATTCCACCACCGTGACGCCAAGTTCCTGAAGGTACGGAATCTTGTCGATCAAGCCGAGAAAGGTGCCGCGCTTTTCTTTCGCTACGCCCGAATTCTCGCGCGCGGTGAATCCTTTGACGTGTAACTCATAGACCACAGCGTCGTGGGTGTGTCGCGGCGGTGTGTGCGTGCGCCAGTCGCATTCCGGTTGCGCACGCGGCAATACTCCAAGGATTGCGCGTCCATCATTCCGACCCGGCCGCCGGGCTGCTTCGCGCGAAAAGTCCGGCGGGAAAAACAATTGTTCCGCATACGGATCGAACACGACCTTATCCGAATCGAAGCGATGGCCGCTCTGCCGGTCCCGCGGTCCTTCCACTCGATAGGCATAATACCGCGCCGCCGGCGCTGACTTCTGTGGCACGAGACAATGCCAGATCCGCGCGGTCTTGTTTCGAAGCGGGTCGAGTTGAAGCTCGTATATCGGATTCACGAAATCCGTGGCGCCATAAAAGAGCAAAGTAACGCTGCTCGCATGACGTGAGTACAAGGTGAAGTTCCATGCCTGCTCAGCTTCCAGCCAAATCGCACCTGGCGGTCCCAGGCCGCCTTCTTGATCCCACGATTCTACGGCGCGGACATGTATCGGAGAGTCAGCTTGCATTGCACTTCTGCTTTCAAGAAACGGCAAACTTTTTTTGCGATCATCAATTCTTCGTCGGTGCGGATAACTCGTCCCGCGACCCGGCTTGCGTCTGTGAAAATTTTTTCGCCACCTTCCGCGTTTCCTTGCCGATCAAGTTCAACGCCGAGAAACTCCGGATCGAACGCGCTGATCGATCGCAAGTCATTGAGCATCGCGCGATCCACCAGTTCAGGCCTGGAGTGACGCGGGCCTCCGTAAAGTCTCATGAAGGTGAACCTTCAGATGCGTAGCCATGAGCACCCGGCAATTACTCCCAAAGTTTATGCATTTCTTGCTCTTTCCGGCTTTTTCTCGCAAGGCCTTTTTCGGCCCTCAGACGAAGGTATTCCTCAGCTTTCGCGATCGGTTTGCCCGGAGGATTGCCGGCCCCGCGCTCCGGAATCTTGCCTAATGAAGAGCGGAATAATGGTGCAGATTGGGATTCGTCGTCTGGAGTGATGGATCTCGATCGCCGCGCTGGCGGCTTCTGGTCCGCGCGGCCCGAATCCGATCGGAAGCGGTGTTGGCCCGGAGGATGATCTTCTCGTCGCTCACCCCGAGCTGCGTGGCGAGCTGGCCCCAGGTGCGCGTATACGCGCGCATGGCGACAATTTCGTCGAAATCACGCTTGCTCTCGGCGGCGAGGGTGTGGGCCATCAAAAGCTCGGCGTAACTCAGGCCCGTGTCGGCCTGCTGCTTGACCAGTTCGTTGATTGGGACCTGTGAGAGCCACCAAACAGCGGCCGGGAGCAGGCCGAAACCTCTTACCTGGACCATGCCAAGTCCATCCAAGGCATTGATCGCCTCGCGCAGTCTCGCCTCCTCCCCTGAGATTGTTTTGGCGCGGATATTGGTCAGATACGTGCTGGCCTCACCTCCGCCGATGTGAGTGCCGGCCGGAGCGGAGATATACATGGTGATTTCACGATGACGGGTTGACTGGGCATTGCCGGCGAACCCGGGAATGAGAGTAACCATCGCCAGGGCCACTACGATCTCCGTTAGGATTTTCATTTTCATCTTGGTTGTGGAGTCATTTGGGAACGGGGCGTTCCCGTTCCGTTAATGCAATAACCGGGCGCAAAATGGCTCATCCCCAACCGGAAAAACTGCTGCATCCGGCGATGAAATGATGGTCAGGCAAAGCGATCTGGCTTGAGCAGGGTCATCGCAACGCTTGGTTGACGGCCGGTCAAGGTCTCGGCCACGAGCCGGCCGGTGATCGGGGCCAGAGTCACGCCGAGCATGGCGTGCCCGCAGGCAGCGGTCAGATTCGGGATCCGGGCGAAGCGGCCAATATAAGGCAGTCCATCCGGCGACATCGGTCGGTAGCCGAACCAAGGTTTGATTTCGGCGAAGTCATCAGCGCGAAACTCGGGGAAGTAAGCCTGGGCCGCGTCGACAATTTGCTCGATGCGCTCCGGCAGCACCGAGTCGCTGTGGCCGCTCAATTCCATCGTTCCGCCGAACCGGAGTTGATTGCCCATCGGCGTAACCGCGACCCGTCGCTCGGCGAGGATCAGCGATTTGGTAAAACGAAATCGCGGCTGGGCGATGGTCAGGCTGTAGCCCTTGCCGGGTTGCATGGGCAAAGGCAACCCCAGCCGGCGGATCATTTTTCCCGCCCAGGAGCCGGTTGCGAGGACGTATTCATCGGCTGAGAACTCGCCAGCGGTGGTAGTTATACTCGTTAGGCGCGCTTTTTCCCTTCGCCAGCTCAGGACCCTGGTGTTCCAGGAAAACTTCACACCTTCTTCCTTCAGGAGCCGGATCAACTCCGTCATGAGCTTTTCCGGGGTGAGGTGAGCATCCAGCGGGAAGTAAACCGAGCCGACCACATCGAATCGCGCCCCCGGCTCCAGCGTGGCGGTTTCCCGGGCATCGAGGATTCGAGCTTCGATTCCAAGTTCGTTCGCCGCGCGGGCCAGGCCGTGGGTTTCTTCCTCGAGGCCGGCCTCGGTCTTGCAGAGGTTCAGGACACCTTCCGTGCGCAACTCAAAGGCGTTACCAGTCTCTTTCGCCAGCTCGACGAACAGCTCGCGGCTGGCCAGCGAAAGATCGCGCAACACGGGCGCGGCGCGGCGAAGGTGTTCGTGATTGCAGTGTCGGGCGAAGAGCAAACCCCAGCGCAACAATGCCGGATCGAGCCGCGGCTTAATGTAAAAGGGACTGCGCGAGCTGAGCATCCATTTCAACCCCTGCCAGACCATGCCCGGCGCCGAGACCGGCACGACGTGACTCGGCGAGATGTACCCGGCGCTGCCGTGGGCGCAGGAATCGGCGTCCTCTGGATTGCGCTCGACCACGGTGACCGCGAATCCTTCGCGCGCCAGGTAATGGGCGACGCAGAGACCCACTACCCCGCCGCCGCAGACAATTACCCTGCGCGAACCGCTCATTCAGGCAAAGAGTGACACAATGCTTCTCACCCGCATCTTGTCCTCCGCGCCGGCAAAGATAAGCTGAGTCGTGGACATCGCCGGGAGCCGCTGAGAATGGGGTCGAAGAGGAAAACGATCGCTGTCCTCGGCGGCGGCTCGGCCGGTTTCACCGCGGCACGGATCGCGAAAAAACAAGGGGCGCGCGTCCTCTTTTTCATGGGCGACAACGCGGATCACGCCTCGCTCTGCATCAATGCCGGCTGCATGCCTTCGAAGGCGCTCTTCCAGCCGATCGACGCCATGCACCACGCGAAACGAAACGGCTGGTTCGAAGTGAAACCGCGCCATCCTGACGAATACCTCGCCGAAATCGTCCGCTGGAAGGACAACGAGATCGCGCAGTTCCGCGCTTATCGGCAGAAGGAAATTCGCGATCTGGCGGATGACCGGTTCGAGATCGTTCGCTCGAACGCCTCTTTCACGAACGAGCATGAAGTGGTGAGCGAAGGGAAACGCCATCGCTTTGATGCCGCTATTATCGCCACCGGCTCGGTGACCTCCTGGGCGCAGATCGCCGGACTCGAGCTGCTTCGAAAAGAGGTCTGGACGAGCGATGAAATCCTGCACAACACGCGCATCCCGAAGTCGCTCGCGATCTTCGGGGCGGGCGCGATTGGCCTCGAGTTTTCCCTTCGTTATGCGCGTCTTGGAACCGAGGTGACGCTTATTTCGCGCTCGGCAATTTTGAGCGAGTTCCCGCCGCAATTCGGCGAGCGGCTCGTCTCGATCTACGAGAAGGAAAGAGTCCGGGTCCTGCCCCATCACCTCGTGAGGCGAATCGAGCGCGATCCTTCCGGCAGTTTTGTGGTTCGCATCGATGGACGCGAGCCGCTTCCGCCGCTCGTGGCCGAGAAAGTTCTCCTTGCGACCGGGCGCCGGCCGGCGGTCGATCATCTCGGGCTGGAGGCCGCCGGGATTTCGCCTAACGAACGAGGCCGGCTCGAGATCGGCGACGACATGCGGGTCAAAGGCAAGGCGCACCTCTTCGCCGCGGGCGATGTCGCCGGTCTGCGCATGGTGGTGCATCACGCGCATATCGAAGCCGGCATCGCGGCCGAGAATGCCTGCAGCGACGGCCATCGGGTTTGGACCAAGCGCTCGAACATCGAAGTCATTTTTTCCGATCCTGAATTCGCCTTCGCCGGTTGCACGCCGGCCGAGGCCGAAAAGGAAGGACACCAGCTGATGAGCGCAAGCGCCGAAAGCCGCGATGTGGGCAAGTTGCACCTCGCGGGAGACGACGAGGGCTTTGGCGAATTCTGGGCCGAGCGCAAAACGGCGCGGCTCCTCGGCGCCGGACTACTGTGCAATGACGCCTCCAACCTGATCCACCTCCCGGCTTACGCGATCGACCACGAGCACACCATGCATCAGCTCGAGGATGCCGAATATTACCACCCAACCAAGATCGAGATCATCTCCGAGATTGGCGACGAGCTCTGCCGCAAACTCGGCGGTCACCCCTTTGCCCGCGCCGAGGAGTAAACTTGGCGATGGAAAGCTCGAGCGCCATTCTCTTGCGGCGGCGGAAGCTGAGCGACACCAGCCTGATTGTCTCCTGGTATGCGGAGTCGTTAGGCCGGATTGATACCGTGGCGCGAGGGGCCCGGCGGCCGAAGAGTCCGTTCGCGGGGAACCTGGATCTTTTTTTCGAGGCGGAGATCGCGATCAAACGGAGCCGGCGCACCCAATTGCATACCTTGACCGAAGTGACCTTGCGGAATCCCTATGCCGGTATCCGGGAAAACTACCTCCGCACCCAGACCGCTTCCTACTTCGTCGAGCTGATCGAGATCAGCACGGAACTGGAGCATCCCGCGCCTGAGTTATTCCATCTCTTGCGGCGGGCGTTTGGTTTTCTCGATACTCAAGATGCGACGCGCCGCGCGGTGCGACATTTCGAGACTGAGCTGGCGCGACTCACCGGGGTGCACGACCACCGGACGCTGAAAAGCGACCCGGCCCAGGCACTCGGTGCGCTTTATGGCCGGCTGCCGCGCGGACGGACCGCGTTGCTCAAAGCCCTCGCGTAACCTTTTCCACCGCCGAAATTGCTGGCTTCGATCGATTGGTTCGTTAACCTCGAGGCGCCATGAAAAAATCTTTGCCGCTATTCCTTTTGCTCGCCGCGATTTGCGGTCCCACCTTTTCGGCCCGGGCCGACACCTATAAAATAGATCCGGTTCATTCCGCGATTCGTTTCAAAGTCCGGCATTTCTTCAGTTATGTGAGTGGCAGCTTTGAGAAATTCGAGGGGACAATTCAGTTCAATCCCGATCAGCCGGAGAAATCTTCCGTCACGGCGAAGATCGAAACGGCCAGCATCAACACCGGGAACGAAAAGCGCGACGGAGATCTGCGCAGCCCGATGTTTTTCGATGTCGAGAAGTATCCGGCCATCACCTTCAAGAGCAAAAAGGTGAGGCAAACCGGCCCGGACAGCGCCGATGTGGTGGGCGACCTGACGATGCACGGAGTAACCAAGGAGATTAGCTTACAGGTGAAATTTCTTGGCAAAGGCAAGGGAATGGGCGGCAGCTCGATCAGCGGCTGGCAAGTCACGCCCGAGCCAATCAAGCGGAGCGATTACGGCCTGACCTGGAGCAAGATGGTCGAGGGCACCGCGGTGGTGGGCGAAGAAGTCACTATCTCGATCGACGTCGAGGCGGGCAAGGAATAGCGGGTTGGGTTATGGCCGGGGGCTGATGACCCCGGCCGCCTCGCCAAAAGTCAAGCGGTCGTTGCGCTGCGGATTGTTCGGCAGCCGAAAAACGTTGGCCCGCGGAGAGGGTCCTTCGCCGCGCTGCGCCGGCTCAGGATGACAATTCGGGCGTTACTTTTGTTCCGCCACCCAGACGCCTTCCCAATCTTCCTCCGGCGGCTGGCGCAGGAAAATTTCGCAGCGCTGGAGATAAATCGAAGTGAGCGTGTCTTCCGGGCAGAGCTCGAGACAGCGCTGGAACCGCCGCACCGCCTCGGCAAAGCTCCCTTCGCGGTAGGCGTCGCGCGCCCCGGCAAAGACAACAAGGTAATCCTGCATCGTTTGGTCGAGCGGCTGCTCGCCTGGACTAACGACTGAGAAAAGATCGATCGCCCGAGTTTTGCCCCTGAGCGCGACGCGATCGACAAACTGAAGCCGAAACTCGTCACGGACCAACTCGGCCGCGGCCTGCCCAATGAGAATGGTTCGTCCGTATTGTTTCGTCAGCCCCTCGAGGCGAGCGGTGACATTGACGGTGTCGCCAATCACGGTCGGTTCCATTTTTTTGGCCGAGCCGATGTTCCCGAAAATGACTTCGCCATAGTTCACCCCGCAGCCCATCTGAAAGGTCCGCAGCCCGCGCCTCGCCCAGTCGGCGTTCAACCGGCCCAGGCTTTCCTGCATTTTGAGCACCGCCCGGAGCGCGGAACGCGCATCATCGTTAGGCCCGCTGCTGTTGAGATGTCCCCAGACCGCGAGAATGGCGTCGCCGATGAATTTGTCGATCGAGCCGCGGAAGGAAAAAACATCCTCAACCATCGCCGAAAGATATTCGTTCAGCTGACTGACGAGCTGATGCGACTCGAGCTCTTCCGCCATGGAGGTGAAACCGCGCAGGTCGGTCATGATGAGCGCGCATTTGGTGCGCTCCCCCCCGAGGGCATTGAGATAGCTCTGGGGATTGTCGAGGATGTCGCGCACCACTTCCCGCGAAACGTAGGATTCGAGCGTGCGACGAACACGCAATTTTTCCAGCAGCTCGCGCGTGTAATCGTAAACAAACGAAGTGAGCCCGCTGATGGAAAAGGCGAAGACCGAGGGAATGCCCGGCACGACGACGGAGGCGAAATCGTAGGCCAGCTTGATCGCGAAGATAAAAGCAGCCGCGACGCCGACGAACGCAACCAGGCGCAACCAGATCTGGGTGACGAACGCGGTCACGACCCATGCCCCGAGGCAACCGAGGGCGATGAGGAGATACATCGACCAGCGCGGCCATTCCCGGAGAAAGGCATGATGAAGGAGGGCGTTGAGCGAATGAAGATGCAGCTCCGGTCCGCCCATGAGGCCAAAGGGGGTCATGGCTTCATCGTGCCAGCGCGCGCCAGAGGGGCCGACGAGCACGACTTTATCGCGCACGAGCGAGCCGTTGCCGAAATTCTGTTTCCAGTAGGTTGGAATGAAAACCTGATAAACCGGCATCGGAACGTAGGTGCCGGGCGGGCCGCTAAAGCGAATCAGCCGCGGAGCAAAGGGTCGCTCGAGGGTGGGAATGTCGAGCCAATGGGCCCCGCGCGCGGCCAGAGAAGCAGGGGTCTCGACGGTGATCGTGGCGGGCGGGGCGTAGCCGGCCAGTTGTTCGATTGTCGTCCAGTAATGGGCCGAGCGCACGACCCCGCCGTAGCCGGCCCAGAAGTTGACGTATCCGAGCGAAGAATCGCCCGGGTTGTCGTTAGGCACAACCGTCTTCGCAGGCAGATCGAGGGAGGGCGCTTCCAGCTGCGCGCTCAAGGTGTTTGAGGCAAAATTTTCCCCCAGAACGATTCGTCCACGGTGGCGCTCGATCGTTGCCCGGAAAATTTCGTCGCCGCTCCCCGGTTTGGTAAGGAGCAGATCGAAGATCACGCCGCGCGCACCGGCGGCGAGGAGGCGCTCGGCGAGCAGAGCATAAACCTCGCGCGACCAGGGCCAGCCGTTTGCGATCGTTTCGAGGACATGACGTTCCGGGGTGTTGGCGGGCACATCGGCGTAGAGCGATTGCAGATCGAGAGGCTCGATGCTGACCGAAGCGTCATCGATCGCGAGGAAGAGAAGTCGCGAATCGGGTCGGGCACATCGGCCGGAGGTGGCGATGGTATCGCGGAAGCGGTATTCCCAGCTCGTGAGTTGATTGCCGTGGCCCGTTTCTTCCAGCCACCAGCTGCCGGCGACGCCGAGGAAGACCAGCATTGCGATCAGGCCATGAATCAGACGACGGGAAAAGCGTTGCATGGTTTGGAACATCGAGCGCGCCTTTCTCGTGCCGCGGTGCCGGGCAAAAAAGCTGCGGCTCTCATGCGCGGTCACGTCTCTTAGCGGATGCGGTCGCGGCGCGCAATGCTTTCATCCTTGACAGGCCCGCATATTCCGGTCGTGATACCGGCAGCTTCCATGAAACACAGAATATTTCTTTATCTCACGATCCTTTCCGCTCTGGCGTTCGCGACTCAACTCGGGCGCGGCGCAGACCTTTCTCAGGCGACGGTTCGGCAAAAGGTCAATCTCGTTACCCGTGCTCCGCATCCCAACGCCGCTTTTCAACCCATCTCCGAAGGAGCGGTGGTTCGCGATGACAATGTCGTGCGCACCGGGGCCGAATCGCGGGCCGAGCTGCAATTTACTGATCTCACTCTGGCGCGTCTTGGCGCGAACGCGATTTTCTCCTTCGACGCCGGAACCCGCGTCCTCGAAGTGGAGCGGGGTGCGGTTCTCTTTTCCAAGCCGGCCAATTCGGGCCGGATCGAGATTCGTTCCGCGGCGGTGAGCGCGGCGATCACCGGGTCGACCGGCTTTATTTCCAACACGGTCGGCGCCGCTCCGCGGAAAAGAACGACCCAGGCCAAAGTGGAAGAAGCGACGACGGTGCTCGGAATGCTCGAGGGAAAATTGAAAGGCACCTCGAGCTGGCGGGACGCGCGCGGCCGGGAGCATACCTTTCCTTTTTCGTTAGGCCCGGGTGAGATGCTCGTCGGGCAAACGGGCCAGCCGCCAGCGGTCGTCCAGTTCGATATCCCGCGCTTTCTCAAGACTTCGCCTCTGGTCAAAGGATTCAAAGGCAAGCTGAATAATCAGGCTGAGCTGGCCAAAGCGGTGGCGAATTATGAAGCCGATCAACGCCGCGGGTTCATTGATTCGGTGCGGCCGGCCGGAGCGAATGTCGCCTGGCTGAACTATGCGCCCAATCACAACAGCTTCGACGCGAGCGTCGATCAATTGAGCCAGAGCCGGAGTCCGCTCAGCAGTGGCGGAAACGATGGTTTTATCGACATCGGCAGCGAGGGGATCATCCGTGGACAATTGGTCTGGACGAGTGATGCCGATCTCGACCTGCATCTCATCCTGCCCGACCAACAGGAAGTCTTTTACGCCAACCCCAGTGTCACCTTCAACAACGGTCGCGCCACTGCGGTGCTCGATCACGATAACCTCGGCGGGATTATCGACGAGGCACCCGATAGGCGAGTCGAGAATATCGCGGTCAATGGGGTTCCGAGTAACGGCAGCTACACTTTCTTTGCCCACAGCTTCTTTAGTGATAATGGTTCCGACACTTTCACCCTGACGGTTCGGGGAAGCGACGGACGTACTCAGCAGATCAGCGGTTCACTGACCAACGGACAGACTTCCAACTCAGTGGTCGTGAACGTGCCTCCCGGCGGTTGATAAACTCACATTTTCTTCCTGGATTTAGCTCTTCATTCCCATGACTCATTCTTTTCGCCTGCTTGCTCTCTGTATCCTGATTCTGGCTTTGGCTCATTCGGTCTCGGCCCAGAACGATCAATCGGCCCAAATCAATACTCAGCAGAACGTGGCCAATCGTTTGGGGCCACAGGAGTTTGGAGAGGTCGCCCCGTACCGGATCACGGATTCCGACCTCGGCGAGATCGACCTCGTCGCGCGCGCGCCGCGGCCGAAGATGTTTACCTTTTCGACGGCCCAAACTTTTAACTACACGACGAACGCTTTCCTCGTCCAAAGCGATGAGCAGGACGCCTTTTTCTGGAATGGCCGGTTCGATTTTTCTTTCATTCCGTATGCCGTGCGCGACTTCACGCCGCGGCTTACTTTTGAGCAGAATTTCTTTCGTTACACTCGCTTTTCGAGGCTCGACTTCGATTCACAAACCCTGACGCTCGATTTGAAGTTCGACCTGAACCGGAATGACACCTGGTATATCGACGCCTCTTACGGGGTCAGTCGACTTTACGCGCCGCGCGGATCGGCCGGTGAGTTCTACCGATATGGTCTGGCCGCGGTAAATTTGAATTATTTCCAGCCGCTCGGGCATATGCCGCTCTACGCCCTTTGGAGCGTGGGCGCTTACTCCCGCCTCGGCGAGCCCTCCGGCTTCGACCGCTGGGCGCCTTATCTGATTTCGGCGATCCTCTATCGGCCCTGCGAGCAGATCGAGGTATCCGGCTACATCCGGCCCGAAGGCCAGTTTTACACCAACGATCCGATCGATTCCTCGCGCACCGATTTCAATCTCAGCCTCGGCAGCGCGGTCTCCTGGATTCCAAATCAACACGTCGTCCTTGGCGCTTCGGTCAGTTTCGTGGGCAATTATTCCGACGCCGGCGGACGCTCCTACAACGTCTTCTCTCCTGTGATTGCGGCCGGCGGACGGATCTCTTTTTAGAAACGGCACGTCTGAAATCGTCGCCTGCCGGTCGCTTGAGGAGGGACCGCAATGCGATATCATGAGGCGCGATTGAAAAGGGATTCCATGGTTCGCCGAGCGGTTCTCCTTGCGAGTGTTTGCGGGTTTTGCCTAACGACCACCGGTGCTCCGGTAGACCGGAGCCATTGGCCCGCCGCCCTGCAGAACGTCCCGCTCGAGCGGCTTTCTTCCGGGGCGCTCAGTTTGCTCGATCGCGGGGGCGATCTCGTCCGGCCGCCGGTTGTGAGCGGGCCGCAGAGCGAGGCGCCCGCCACGGTGGTGCTCGATCTGCGGGTTGCGCCTAACCTTCGGCTCGGGGATGATCCGCCCGAGTTGCCGCCCAACATGCGGGCGCAGGCCGAGCCCCACATCGCGCGCTCGCCGGTTGATCCCGATACCCTGGTCGCGATTTTCCAGGAAGGGCGCTTCACCGATGGCGGGGCGGTCGATTGTGGCTATTCCGTCACGCACGACGGCGGGCTCACCTGGACACGCGCGCTGCTTCCCAACCTGACGATGGCCACCGGTGGCCCTTATTTCCGTGATACCGATCCCGTCGTCGGGATTGATTTGAGTAACCGTGTTTTTCTCTGCACGGAAGCGGCAACCGACAGCACTTTTGACCATGGCGTCATTTTGGTGAGCCGCTCGCTCGACGGCGGCGACACGGTCGAATCACCGGTGCTGGTTTTTCAACCGGCGAACAACAACGATTTCCCGGACAAACCCTGGCTGGCAGTCAATAGCTTCGCCGACACTTCTTCGGTTGGGCGCATTCTGGTCACCTGGACGGAGTTTGGCACGACGGAAGCCTCGCCGATTTTGCGCAGCTACAGCGACGATCATGGCCTGACCTGGAGCCCGGCCCTGGCGATTCACGCCGCCGATACCGAAGCACAGGGCTCGCAACCAATGTTCCTCCCCGATGGCCGGGTTGCGATCGTCTATTGGAATTTCGCCCAGAGCGGTTTTGGCGGAGATGACGAGGGCGATGGCGTCTCGGCGGGTCCTGAAGAAATCGACATGGTGCTCTCGACCAATGGAGGCGTCAGTTTTGGCGCGCCCAGCCTGGTCACGACCGTGACGCGTTATGAGCCGTCTAGTTTCCGGAGCGGCGTCTTTCTTCCCTCGGCCACCACCGACCGTGAGACGGGCGCGATTTTCGTTGTTTACCAGGCACGCGACGCCAGCGGGACGCCACGGGTTCTTTTCACCAAGTCGAGCAATGCCGGAGCAAGTTGGTCGACTCCGATCGCAGCGAGCGACAACCCGGGCACCGGTGTTTTTAATCCCGCGATCTCGGCTTCGCCGGACGGGCAAACTCTCACCGTCTCGTTTTACGATCAGCGCGACAGCGGCGGCAATCCGCTCCTTTGCAACCTCTATCTCGCGCAGTCGTTTGACGGCGGGGCCACCTGGCAGCCGAACATTCGCCTGACGAGTGAAACGACCAACGGCGCCCTCGCTCCCCTGACCGATTCCGGTTATATGATCGGCGATTATCTCGGGATCGCCCCCACGATTTCGCCCGATGTACCGGCGGTGCCGGTCTGGGTCGACACTCGCACCGGAGATCCCGATCCCTTTATCAGCCGGGTCGGGATTGCGCCCGAAGTGGATTTCACCAGCTTCCAGGCTTCGCGTCTTTCCTTGGCGCAGATCAATGATCCTGAGCTCGGCGGACCGGGCGGCGACGCCGACGGCGACGGCGAAACGAATCTATCGGAATTTCTTTCCCAAACTGAGCCTAACGACCCTGCCTCGGTCATTCACACCTCCCGTCAGCTCAATATCTCGACTCGCGAATCGGTGGGCACGGGCGACGACGTCCTTATCGGCGGATTCATCGTCACCGGTTCGGGTTCGAAAAGCGTCCTCCTCCGGGCAATCGGGCCGTCGCTCAGCGGGGTCGGGCTTAGCGGCGTTCTTCAGGATCCGACACTCGAGCTGCACGACGCCGGCGGCGGGCTCATCGCCTCGAACGATGATTGGCGCGAAACGCAGGAGAGCGCGATCGAAGCGACTGGGGCTGCTCCGACTGACGATCGCGAATCGGCCCTCATCGCCACCCTCGATCCCGGCGCCTACACGACTGTGGTGCAGGGAAAAAATAACACCACCGGCATCGCGGTGGTCGAAGCCTACGACCTGGACAGCACCCCGGCCTCGCAATTCGCCAACATCAGCACCCGCGGAAACGTCGGCACGGGAACGAACGTCCTGATCGGCGGTCTGATTGTTTCCTCCGAGGAATCGGGCCAGGCAAACGTGATCGTGCGCGCGCTCGGGCCATCGTTAGGCGGGAGCGGAGTGACGGGCGTGCTGGCCAATCCGACCCTCGAGCTACATGACCCCAACGGCGCACTCCTCGCGAGCAACGACAACTGGCAGGAGACCCAGGGCGGCATCATCGAGTCAACGGGACTCGCCCCGGAGGATCCGAATGAGTCGGCGATTTTTGCCCACCTCGCGGCGGGTGCTTATACCGCGGTCGTTCAGGGCGCGGGCAGCAGCACCGGGATTGGCCTGGTGGAGGTTTACAACATCCCCTGACCGGCCCTTTCTCCTGCTCTTACTCCACGATTTTTCCAAATCGAGTCCTGGGAGTAGGAGGCGGAGCAAGAGCAGGACTAAAGAGAGGGAAGGGGTTGACAGCGCAGCCGGGGCTGATCTGCTGTCGTTAGGCGAATGATCAGGCAGGCGTTTGTTCTTGGAGCCGGTTTGGGCAAACGGCTCCGGCCGTTGACCGATGACCTGCCAAAGCCGCTCGTTCCGATCTTCAACAAACCGCTCATTACTTTCGCCTTCGATCATCTGATCGCGGCAGGCGTGGAATCGTTTGTCGTCAACACTCACCACCTCCCCGAGCGATTCGCCGCGCCGTTAGGCGGAGGGATTTATCGCGCTCGGCCGTTTCACCTTCTCCATGAACCCGCCCTGCTCGAAACCGGTGGCGGAATCAAGAACGCCGAGGCGCTGCTCACGGCGGAGAATTTCCTCGTCTACAGCGGCGATGTTTTGACCGACCTTCCACTCGCGCCCCTGATCGAAGAGCATCTGCGCAGCGGCAACCACGTCACGCTCGCCTTGCGCTCGACCGGGATTGCAACCCAGGTCGCCTTTCGCAACGGTTGCATCGTCGACATCGGAAACCGGCTCGGCTGGGCTGGGAACTACGATTACGCCAACGTCTCGGTCTGGAACCAGCGCGCCTTCGCCCGCTTCAAACCGGGCGAGATCATCTCTTTCATTCCCATTCTGGTGGATTGGATCAGGCAGGGTGGCCGGATCGGCGGGGTTGTGATCGAAGAAGGGCGCTGGTTCAATCTCACTTCGCCTAACGAGTATCTCGAAGTCCACCGCACGATCGCGGCTGAAAACTGGCGACCGAGTTATGTGCCCGAAACGGACTGGCCCGTGCGGCTCGCCGACGCGACGATCGAGAGGACCGCGCAGGTAATCGGTTTTTCCGCCATTGGCGCCGGCTCTCAGGTCGGCGCAGAAGCGGTCATCGAGGATTCGATTCTTTGGCCGGAGTCACAGATTGCTCCGCACGCCCGGCTGAAACGCTGTATCGTCCGCAGCCGGCGTCGGGCGGCAGGAAAGCTGGCTGAGACCGTTATCTAGTGCAGTCAGTTTCTTGAAACTGAACACTGCTCCTCTCGTCGATCTCCCAAACTTTGACGCATATGCGTCAAAGTTTCGTCAAGCGATGGCAGCGGTTTCAAAAATCATTTTCCAGCCAATTGTCGGGGCGTCTGTGGCAGACGCCTCGCCTGAAAACATTGGGTGGCGTTTCACAGAAACGCCCTACAATTCTATTTCTGAAACCGGGTCTAGTCTTGCTGCTCATCGTTTACCCGACCAGCTCAACCGCCGGTGCGGACTCTTTCCAGCGCGGCGAGAAAGGCTTTCGCTCCGCCGGGCAGGTAACCGAGTTCGCCGATCTTTTTCCCCGCCGGGTTGAGCAGAATAATCGTCGGAAAGCCGTTGACCCTGAAGCGATCCGCCAGCTTCTCGTTTGCTGCCAGTTGCTCCGCGCTGAGTTGTTTCTCACGCGGGAAATCGACTTCGAGCAAGACGAGGTGCTGCCTGGCGTAGTCGGCGAACTGCGGCTGGGCGAAAACTTCGCGATGCAACTTGATGCAGGGCGGGCACCAGTCAGAGCCGGTGAAATTGATAAGCAGGATTTTATTTTCTTCCCCCGCCCGGCGTTGCGCCGTGGCGAAATCGGTCAGCCATTGGCCCGCGTTCTTTTCATTCCCTGGGCTCTGCGATTTTTGTTCGCAGCCGGCGAGGAAAAGTGCGAGCGCGATGAGCAGAAAAAGATTGCGCCATTTCATGACTCGATCCGGCTTGCCGCCGGGGCGACGTTCTTCCCACGCCCTTTCGTCCACTTTTCTGATCATTTTGTACGGCTTCGTTTTCTCCTCCTGGTTTCGCTCTTTTACAACTGTTTCGTCACGATGCTCGTTTGAGGCAGGGTCTTGCCTAACGAATCGTTTCACGAAAAGCCTTCTTACGCGGCGAGGTGATCAGACGGGCGGGGCGCGCGCTCGGGGCGTTCGCCGTTCGGCAAACGCCAGACGCGTTGTCGCCGGAAAGGAAGCAACAGAAGCCGCCCGATCGTCAGCTCTTTTTCGTCCCGATAGGCAGCCACACCAATCGTGATCGAGTCCTGTGGAATGTCGCGGCGTAGCGTTCGATGAAACCAGTCCCACCAGCAAAAGATTGTGCCCCAGTTGGAATTGGTTTCCCGTTCCACGATCGAATGATGAATCCCGTGCATCCGTGGCGTCACCATGACCTGATTGAGGAAACGCTCGAGGTCGATCGGCAGCCGCCAGTTCGAATGATGAAAGAGCGTGGCCGTTTCGAAGGTGATGAAAAAGACCAGGAGCATCAGCGGGTTGAGGCCAAAAACGAAAACCGCGAGAGAAAGAAAACCGACGGAGAGAATCATTTCGCCGAAGTGAAACCGGCTCGCCGTGCTCACATCCAGATCGAGGTCGGTGTGATGGACGTTATGGAAGCGCCAGAAAAAGGGGATGATGTGGTTGGCCCGATGCCACCACCAGTAGGCGTAATCCATGAGGAGAAAGCACGCCGTCCAGCCCAGCCAGGCGGGGAACGGCAGCCACTGGAGCAGACCGAAGTGATGCGTTGCTGCCCAGCGCGCAACCGCGAGCGGCAACGGCAGCATGGCCCAGCGCAGAACCGCGAGAGAAGGAAGCGCGAGCGCGAAATTGCGCACGAGGCGCCGGAGAAAAGCGAAATATTGGCGGCGAAGCGGGAAACGCCATTGGAGCAGGAGCAGTAGAAGGAAGGAGATGGTGAAGAGCGGCGAGCCGACCTGATCGAGCAAGATCATTTGTTCCATGCCTTGGCTTCTTTGCGCTTACTTCTTCCTTTTAATCTTCTTCCTGCTCTTCCGTGAACCGCCGGTATAACCGGCGGCTGCTACCCGGGACGAGGATCAGGCGCAGGAGCAGAAAAAGAGCAAGACCCAGTGGCGCGTTCGACTCGGGCATACATCTCGAAATAAATCCGCTCAATCGCGGTCGCCGGATCTTCCAGCATCATGCTCTCCTTGATCTTGCTCGCGTAAATCGGGAAGGAGAAGGGCGAGACCACCGGCAGCTCGCGCAGTTTCCAGTCGAAGCTCTGGACTTCATCGAGGAATTGGTAGGCGGTCTCGGCATCGAGAAAGGTGTGGGTCGCCTGCCGGTAAGCTTCTTCGAGCAACGGATGATCGGGTTCATGTTGCTCGAGGACGCGAAAAAGTACCTCCGAGCTCCAGCTCAGTTGCCGTGGTTTTCGTTCGCGCCCCGGCAGGTTGCGCGGCACCATCAGCCCGGTCTGCGCAACCCCGCGGAATTGCCATTTCACCAGCTCCGAACCGCGGAGCGCAGCGTGCAGATCCTCTTCGGCCTCGCTGCGGCGAAAGAGTGTCTTCCATTGTGAGAGGGGCAACTCCTGGAAACGCCGGAGCGTTAGAAGAAAGCCGTAGTCATCGATCGTGACGAGCGCGTTGCCCCCGATTCGGTGACGGACGCGCCAGGCGATAATCCGGGAGAGCGCGTCGTTCGCGCTTCGCCCAATGAGCGCGTGGAAAAAGTAATGGGAATGTTCGCCCTCGCGGTAAAGCTCGATCAGCAGCTTGCGGCCGACCGGCACTTCGGAGATCGCGGCCTGGGCGCGAAAGTATTCGACCATGGCCTGGGCGTTGGCGATTGAGATCTGGTATGTCTCGACGAGCCACTCGATCGCAGCTTCGTCCGAACCGAGCCGAAGGCGTTCATCCAAATCGGCGCGCAACTTGCGCACCGCGCTTGCCAGTCCGGAAGTGAGCGGCATTTTCGCCGCGTTCCAGCGCGGGATCGTCGGGAGCTGGCCATCGGCTCGTTCGACCTGGACTTCCTGCACCCCGGTGTCGATCAGCCTGACGACCCGTCCGCTGAGGACGAAAAGGTCCCCGATCTGGAGTTGCTTGATAAAGCCTTCCTCGACCGAGCCAAGCCGGCGGCGCCCGAGCAACACGCTCACGTAACCCTCGGAAACAATCGTGCCGATGTTGACCAGAAACTCGCGCGCCACGCGTGGAGTGGCGATCGAGATGATTCCATCCTCAATCACGATTTTGCCGAAGAGCGATGTGTATTGACGCCGGAGCGCTTCTCCGCCGCCGGCGAGATATTCGAGCACACGGTCGAATTCCTCCCGCTCCAGTTCGCGATAGGGCCAGGCTCGCCTAACGATCGCAAAAGCCTCATCGACTGCGATCGGCGCAAGCGCCGCCATCCCGACGATGTGCTGGGCGAGGACGTCGTTAGGCTTTTCCAAAATCTTGATCGGATCGAGCGCGCCCTGCCTGACGAGGTGCGCAGTGGCGGTCGCTTCGACGAGATCGTTGATGTTGGTCGCGACAAGCACACCGTGGCTCGTTTTGTTCAGCGAATGCCCGGAGCGCCCGATCCGCTGAATCGCGCGCGAAACGCCTTTCGGTGTTGCGACCATCACAACAAGATCGACCGCGCCAATGTCGATCCCGAGCTCGAGGCTGGTCGAGCAAACGACCGCGCGCAGCTCGCCGTTCTTGAGGCGGTCCTCGACTTCCAGCCGCACGCTGCGATCGAGCGAAGCGTGATGAGTTTCGATCTGGTCGGCCAGTTCGGGGAGCAGTTCCTTCAGGCGCAGACCGATCTGTTCCGCGGCGGAGCGAACGTTGGTGAAAACGAGCACCGATTGCCGGGATCGGATCAGCTCGGCCAGCTCCGCGCAAAGGCGCACGCCGGTGTAGCCGGCGGGCGGGTAGGGTTTGCGGCGAATCGGTGAGAAAACTTCGACGATCGATTCCTTTTCGATTTTCGCTTCAGCGATCCGGCATGGACGATCATCACCAACGAGAAATCTTGAGAGCAGCTCAAGCGGCGCTGCCGTCGCCGAAAGCCCGACGCGGCAGAGGTTGGCGCCGGCCACGGTAATTCCCGCCGCCACCTCTAGTCGTTCCAGGGAGAGAGCGAGATCGACCCCGCGCTTGTTCCCGGCAAAGGAGTGCAGCTCATCCACGATCACAAAACGGCAATTCGTTAGGCCGGCGACATAGCTTTCCTGCGCCAGGAGGACGGCGAGGCTCTCCGGGGTGGTAACGAGAAAATGCGCCGGGACGCGCCGAAACTTCGCCCGCTCGGCTGCACTCGTATCGCCGGTGCGCACGTGAATGCGCAACTCGTTCTCCAGCCCCATGCCTTCAATCGGCGCGCGCAGATTTTTCCCGATGTCGTAGGTGAGCGCGCGCAAAGGCGAGACGTAGAGGCAGTGCACGCCTAACGAAAGCGTGTCGGCATCGAGTTGGCGCAGCAGGTAATCGAAGACGCCAAGAAACCCGGCAAGAGTTTTGCCGCTCCCGGTCGGTGAGGTGAGGAGAATCGAGTCGCCATTCAGAATCGCGGGCACGCAGCGGAGCTGGGCATCGGTGAAGCGGCCATAGGTCTCGCGAAACCATTTCGCGAGACGCGCGTGGAACCGGTTGAAGAGCGTTTCATTCGTTAGGGCGGCGGCCGATTCCACTCCACACTTTCGCCAGGGCCCGCTTTTCGCGCCAGCGTCGGTTCCCTTACTCTTGCTCAAAATCTGTAGAGCAAAGAGAGCGAGCGAAGGCGTTGTGCTGGAGGGAAGCGCGCCGTCGCTTCCCAGGAGTCTCTCTTGCAGCGGCTATTTAATGGACGTTATGGGCCGGGCACCGACGGCGCGGATGCCCTCCACTCACGCTCACGGATCGGATTGCCGACCCGCCTCTAAGGAGTCGGGTCACCGGAAAATGTTTGTTCGTCAAATGCTCCGGGAAGCCGGCAGTTTTCAGTCCTCTAAGTGCCGAGGCGGCCGAGCGGGAACCCGCATTGACAAACTGCGCCGGAAATGGGGAGATGATCCTATGGGCACGGGAAAATTCATCCAGATCGGTCTGGCAATTCTTGCAACGGTGACGTCCGGCACGCTCGTGGCGCAGCAAGTCGGGGAGGACCATCGGAAGGGAAGCGGCACAGCGCCGGATGCTTCACGCATCACTTTTGGCACCAACTTCGCCGCCGACCCCTGTGACACATGTAAATACAATTCGGAGCCGAGCGGCTATGCGGTGTGGGGACGAGACAATTGCAGCTTTCCCAGCGACGTTCAGGCGGTCGCCGTGCCCTTCGTGGCCGCAGTCAGCGGGGTGCCCGATCGGATTTCAACTTCCCTTATCCTGAACGACCCGGTGGGCTGCCCGACCAACAAGGTGACGCTTGGTCTTTACACCGATACCTGCGGAGACGGTCCCGGCACATTGCTGGCCCGAGCCATCGCGACAGTG
>Ga0081539_10001598_pt1 | contig 37363 bp, 28 predicted proteins | sample TabmetS4T2R2_FD_71023 | JGI IMG/M metagenome (GOLD analysis project Ga0081539, IMG submission 71023) | Tabebuia heterophylla rhizosphere microbial communities from the University of Puerto Rico - S4T2R2 | ecosystem: Host-associated > Plants > Roots > Rhizosphere ... | reverse complement strand
TCGTGCAGCGTGCCCGAAAAATTTTTAACCCCATCCATAAAATAAAAATTTGGTCAGCAAATAAATTTAGCATAAAATTGCTAAATAAATTAGTAAGTACCAAATAAATTTTTCCGCTTCTTTTGCGAGTTGCGGAAGTCACTACAAATATTTTATATGGAAAGGGAAGTAATGTACAATACTGCTTATGACGGCAGTAAAAAATTTTCGCAGCACGATGTTCCTCACGCCAATGCAACGGGTTTTGGCGCGGCTGCCGACGATTACATGGAGCGCGGTATTGATTTAAACGAGCAGCTTATTTTAAACAAGCCCGCCACTTTTTTCTTTCGCATGAACGGCGATGCCATGATGGGTGCGGGCATCAGCAGCGGCGATGTGCTTATTGTTGACCGCAGTATAAAAGCCACGAACGGAAAAATTATTGTCGCTGCGGTTAACGGCGATTTGGTGGTGCGAAGGCTGCAACAGAATTTCAATCATATAACGCTTGTTGCCGAGAACAAGAATTATGCAAACATCGAACTTGCCGAGTTCACCGATTTAAACATGTGGGGTGTTGTAACCTGTGTGATACATATTTTCGAGCGAAGCCTTCTTGCCAATCCTAAAAATAATTCTTCGAAACAAAAAAAGAACAGCGAAGACTACCGCATATTATATTAATCGTCTGAACGGGGATTTGGAAGGATTTTAGGGATTAAGAGGATATAAATAATCTTGAACTGTTATCTTCTTCTAAAACTTTTTATGAGACCAGCTTTTGTGCAGGCATGATACTTATGTTGTGTCACTCACTTGTACGTTCGCAACATTATTGAGCAATATGAGCCACAAAGACGCAAAGGGACCACGCACTATAACTAATTCTTGATACCCTACGCTCTTACCAGTTGTCTCATAAGGCGCCTCTTTCGGTTCGGTTCCGACGAAGTCGGAATTGAAAAAATGCGCAGCATATTTTTTCAAAGAAGCGAAAGCAGCGCCGTTGAGACAACGAAGCCATGCGGCTTGAGCAAAAAAATTTTGAATTTGAACAAAGGTTGAAAAAACAAAATTTTTTAATACTTATTTCTTTGCTAAATAAGACAAAATATTCAGTTATGAAAAACATCGAACATAATCCAAATGCGAAACCACTGCCTGCCAACAAAGATGATGCAGTACATTATCATCATGGTCGCGGAGCACAGATTAATACGAAGAATAAGTTTTTAATAAATGAAATAACAAAAGAACATGTCGAGGCAATTGATGATTGGGAAGAAAAAACTTTGCCGACTCAATATCTTGAGCAGGAAGTAAAAACGATTGTCAACAAAGTGGACAGCCCCGACGTGGGCATGATGTACAGCATGAATCCTTATGCGGGTTGCGAACATGGATGCATCTACTGCTATGCCCGAAATGTGCATGAATACTGGGGTTACAGCGCAGGAATGGATTTTGAACAAAAGATTATCGTTAAGAAAAATGCGCCACAGTTGCTGCGTAAATTTTTGATGCATCCAAAGTGGGATGCCACACCGCTTATGTTAAGCGGTAACACCGATTGCTATCAGCCAGCAGAACAAACATATCGTTTAACAAGAGGCATGCTTGAAGTTTGTAACGAGTTTAATCAGCCTGTTGGAATTCTCACCAAAAATTCATGGATACTCAAAGACAAAGATGTATTGCAGGAAATGGGGAAGAAAAGAATTGTATCTGCAATGGTTTCCATAACCTCTTTAAATGAAGACTTGCGAAGAGTGATGGAGCCTCGCACCACAACTGCAAAACAAAAACTGAAAGTAATAAAAGATTTGACTGATGCAGGTGTGCGCATGGGCATTATGATGGGACCAATGATACCCGGTTTAAACGAGCATGAAATGCAACGCATCATGAAAGCTGCAAAAGACAATGGTGCAACATTCACTGCTTATACTTTTATACGATTAAATGGCGCAATAAAATTTTTATTTCATGATTGGTTGTATAAAAATTTTCCTGACCGTGCAGATAAAGTTTGGCATTTAATAGAGAACAGTCATGATGGTAGAGTAAACGACACTCGATGGGGTGTGCGCATGCGCGGTGAAGGACCCATTGCACAACTTGTAGCACAACAATATAAAAAATATGGAAAGCTTTATGGCATGAATGCAGAAGAATGGAGCTTGAATCGTTCATTGTTTAGAATACCGGGCGGACAAGGAAAATTGTTTTAATAAATTCCAATATATCACTATGAATATTGTAAGCACGTCATCGTTAAGGATTACTATTTACAATATCATAAATGAGACTATCGCTGAATCAAAACAAAATGAAATTTATGATGAAGACTATCCTGTAGTTACAAAAACAGAGATAATGGATTTTATTGAGTCGAACCCTTATTTCGATGCAATGTTGAAAGTATTTTTAAAAGATAAATTTATTGAAGATGTAGATGCGATGATGGTTTCGGAGGCATGGGTTGAAGAGTTTGTAAATAAAGTTTACGGGTGGGCAGAGAGATGGGAGTGGGTGAAGGTTTATAAAACTTGAGGAAGATGTTTAGAAAAAATAATTTGTATTTTGTATTTCAACCAAACCTTTAAACATGAACAATAAATTTGGTGGTAGTTGGACAGAAGCAAAAATGGAAATTGTGGTAAATTATGCAAAAGCATATTTAACTATTATGCATAAACAATCTTGGGCGAAGACAATCTATTTTGACGGATTTGCTGGCTCTGGGATAATTGAGACAAACGAAAGTGATGAAATCAAAAAAGGAACAGCATTACGTATTCTGGATATCATTGACCCAACACCTTTTGATTTATATTACTTTGTTGAGTTAAATGAAAATCATAGAAGTGAATTAGAAAAAAGAATTCAAGAAAATTACTTTGGAAGGAACGCCCATTCAGTTCATGCGGATTGTAATGAGAAGTTATTGAAGATGGCAGATTTTCTAAAAGCAAATAAAAATTACAGGGCATTGGCATTTATTGACCCTTATGGAATGGCAGTCAATTGGAGTTCGATTGAAGCATTAAAAGCTTTGGGTATTGATTTGTGGATACTCGTACCAACAGGAATAGGAGTTGTAAGAATGCTAAAAAATAATGGAGAAATATCAGAAGCTTGGTTTAGTAAACTTGAAAATTTCTTAGGTATATCAAAGGAAGAAATAGTCAATCATTTTTATAAGAAACGTTCAATAAATACATTATTTGGAGAGGAAACATTTATTCAAAAAGAAAATGATGTTGTTAATAAAGTAGGAGAATTATACAAACAAAGACTTAATACTGTTTTCAAATTAGTTTCCGATTCTTTTGTATTAAGGAACAGTATGAATTCTATTATGTATCATTTTATGATGGCAACAAATAATCCATCGGCTTTCAAAATTGCAAACGACGTTATTAAACCTAAATACAAATTATAATGGCACAATCTTCTATCGAATGGACTGAAATGACTTGGAATCCTACTACGGGCTGTAACAAAGTTTCTGCAGGCTGTAAATATTGTTATGCAGAAGTGATGGCAAGAAGATTACAAGCTATGGGCGTTGAAAAATATAAAGATGGATTTCAGTTAAGATTACATGAAGATGCGTTGCTTATTCCTTACACATGGCGCTCTCCCAAAATCGTTTTTGTAAATTCCATGAGCGATTTGTTTCATAAAGATGTGCCGCTGTCATTCATTCAAAAAGTTTTTAAAACCATGAATGATAACCCTCAACATACTTTTCAGGTTCTTACAAAGCGAGCAGATGTTTTATTGAAGTATGACAAACATCTTCAATGGGCGCATAATATTTGGATGGGTGTTTCGGTAGAAAATGAAAAGGTAAAACATCGCATTGATTCGTTGCGGCAAACAAACGCAAGAGTAAAATTTCTTTCCTGTGAACCATTAATTGGTAAATTACCAAATATGAACTTAAATGGAATTGATTGGGTAATTGTCGGTGGCGAAAGCGGCAGAAAACCAAGACCGATGGGTGTTGATTGGGTTTTGGATATTCAACAACAGTGCGAAGCAAGCGGAGTAAAATTTTTCTTCAAGCAATGGGGCGGCATCAACAAAAAGAAAACCGGAAGAATCCTCAATGGAAGAACTTATGATGATATGCCAAACTAACATCTTCAATACTAATCAAATCGCTTTGTCAAACTTTAACTAATCTGTTTCTGTTTCTGCTTATACTATAGCTTTGCAACATGCATAAAATATTTCTCTCTGTTTTATTAGTAGCAGGCACACAAGTTCTATTTGCTCAAACATCAACAGTTAGCAGTGATAGTTTGTTTCCAAAAGAACTTGTCCATTTTGTACCGTACAAAAACAATCCTGTATTTACAGGAACAGGTACATCAACATGGGATAATCAAATTCGTGAAAGAGGATGGATACTTGTTGAAAATAATTCTTGGAATCTCTGGTACACCGGTTACACAAACATAGATAGTATAAAGTATTTAGGTTATGCAACTTCACCAGATGGTTTTACATGGACACGTTATAAAGACAACCCGGTACACTCCTCAAGTTGGGTTGAAGATATGTGTGTCGTAAAACGGAACGGCATCTACTACATGTTCGCAGAAGGAAAAGGTGACACAGCACACATGCTTAAATCAACCGATAAAATTCACTGGACAGAACAAGGCAATCTTGATATAAGAACTACTAATGGAAATCCTATTTCAAAAGGTCCTTACGGTACACCTGCTGTTTTAAAAGAAAACGAGATGTTTTATCTTTTTTATGAACGTGATGATTCTGGTATTTGGCTCGCTGCTTCAAAAGATTTGAAGGTATGGACAAATGTTCAGGATGAGCCTGTACTAAAATGCGGACCTGAAACATACGACAAATATGCTGTTGCAATGAATCAGGTAATAAAATACAAGGGACTTTATTATGGTTATTATCATGCATCGGCTTTTAAAGATTGGCGTGAGTGGTCAACCAACGTGGCGGTATCGAAAGACTTGATTCATTGGGCAAAATATGTCGACAATCCAATTATTGGTAATAATAATTCGAGCGGTATTTTAGTAAACGATGGAAAACAATACCGGCTTTATACCATGCATCCGGAAGTAAACGTATATTTCCCTGCTTCAAAATAAATTGCTGATTGCTTTGACACTTTTTGCGAAGTGGATAATAATTAGTATAAATTCTTAAACAAATTATTTCCTCCTGCACCACATGCTCCTACCTGTAACACACACATAACCGCCGGTAAGATCTTTGATAGTGTGTTTAAAACAGTTTTCTGTTTCGCCTTGTTCTGTAAATGATTCAATTTCATGACCGGCATACGCTTCTTTTGAAAACCGCCCTTCAATCGAGCGCAAAAAATAATTTTCAGAAATATCTTCCGGAACTGTTTCCATTGCCCACTGAAGATAACGTAGGTTGTTTACGTGATTGTTGGCATCCATATCATAGTTATACACGTTAAATTTTTTGCAGTGCTTCACTTTTTCAACAGGTGTAATTTTTTCTTCAATATCATAATTACACTCTACCGGGTATTTGGCCCACCGTTCATGAATTGCGTCAAAAATTTTTGCGGGTCTTCTCTTTTTTATATCGTAAAAAACCCACAGACCTTTTGCTCTGCCAATCACATTTTCCCGTTCATCGTAAATAAGATTTTCGCGATAGCCTCTCGCTGCCTTTAATGCGCTCAGCCATGTTCGAATGGTTATTTTCTCTTTGTATCTGGGATAGCGCTTCATTTCCATATATCCCGAAATCAGCAGCCATGCTACGTTTTGTGCGTATAGATCATACAATCCGTGATTTATAAAAGTGCAATGGTCGGATGCAGCTTCTTCGAGCAGGGTTAACATCGTTACAGGCGATGCCTCTCCAAACTTATTCATTTCAAAATATCTAAGTTGAAATTGCCTGTCAAACATTTGTAGTTGTGATTTATTGTTTATGGTTGAAAGTGCGCATAAAAATAGCAACAAAACGTAATCATTTCACACTTGCCATGAATAAAACAATATGGAATCACGGCGCAATGAAGAAAATGTTTAATCTGATTGTTTTTTTCATTTTTTTTGTGAACCGGCTGTGTTACTACTATTGTGCTTCTGTTGTGTCACTCACTTGTACGTTCGGATTATATTTTGGCACTATCCTTCAACGTCGCTCGCATTTAAAAGCAGTGCAAAGTTTCCGCTTTTAAAAATATTGATTGTAGTTTAGCCTGATATTATCCTTATAACATGAAACGATTTCTTCTCTCTTACTTTTTCATCTTTATACTCTGTACAACTATGAGAGCACAATCATTCAAAAATATTGCAGGCGAATATTATCTGCAAGGTGTAATGGAAACTGCTTCGGGTTTTAAATTAAATACAGATTCTACTTTTGAATTCTTCTTTTCTTATGGCGCTTTAGACAGATATGGCTCGGGCAAATGGAGTATGCAAAACAATAGAGTTATTTTTAACAGCAAGCCTTATCCCGGTAAAGATTTTAAATTGATTGACAGCTCTAAAAAAAATAACAACTTTACTACCGTTAAAATAGAAGAAAATAATACTAACCTTTTCTCACTTGTTCATTGTATTGCAAAAACGCAAGATGGTGATTCTTTATTCGATGCAAACCACGATGGCTTAATTTTTCTTCCCCACGGAACAGATACAATCTATCTCGTTTCTGAATTATGTTCCGAAAGAATTTCTTCTTTTTCCATCAGCGAAAAGGAACAGAATTATTTTGCATTCCGTTTCGAGCCTTGGATTGCAGAAGTGTTCTTTAAAGACTTTGATTTAGCGTTTGCCGATGACCATCTTGAAGGCAAACATCCCTTACTTGGTGATAAAACTTTTGAGTATGTGAAATAAGAAATTATTGTTAGAGAATTACAATTAACCATTTACACCTCACGACTCACGATTCACGACTCACAAACTACATCCACCATTCACCAAATTATCTTTTATTATTGCAGAAAAATTATCCATGACAGTTGCAAGCGGAATCAACAGATTTACCATAAGAGTGTATGGAATTTTAATGGACGAAAACAAACGGGTACTATTGAGCGATGAGTTTATTCGCGGTGATTATTTTACAAAATTTCCGGGTGGAGGTATGGAGTTTGGCGAAGGAACCCGCGATTGTCTTAAAAGAGAATTCAAGGAAGAAACAGGACTCGATGTAACAATCGGCGACCATATTTATACAACAGATTATTTTCAAATATCTGCATTCAATAAACGTGATCAGATAGTTTCTATTTATTATCATGTGTATGCCAATGACGTAAATGAGCTTTCAAAGCTTCAAATAAAAACGGTTGTGTTTGATTTTGAACCGCATCAAGTCGAGGATGTAACAGCGCAATGCGAATTATTAAGATGGATAGAATGGAATGAGCTTTCAGAAGAATCCGTATCACTCCCTATTGATAAGATTGTTGTGAGAATGCTGAAGGGATGAGTGGTTAATTGGTTTATCGGTTAATTGGTTTATCGGTTAATTAGTTTATTGGTTTCATCATTTCAACTTTCAACCTTCAACTTTCAACCTTCAACTTCAACCTTCAACATCCACCCTTCAACTTTCAACTTTACCCTGCAGCCGGTATATTCATAAACTCATCAGTTCCTTGCCCCATTGCTGCGCGTTTCATTTTGTGTGCTGTTTCATGACCAACATACTTTTCAATTCTTCCCTCAACAAAGTAGATAACAGGAGTTAAAATAATCGCCATGAAAAATTTGTAAGTGTAATTGACTACTCCAATCGCCAATATTTGTTGCCAGGTAAACACACCGCTAAATGCTATAAACAAAACGATATAACTGTCTACCAACTGTGAAATTAGTGTTGAGCCCGTAGCCCGAAGCCAAACTTTTTCTTCACCAGTCACTTTTTTTATTTTATGAAATATGGTAACATCAACAAGTTGGCTCACTAAAAAAGCAATAAGACTCCCGATAATAATTCGCATACCCTGACCAAAAATTCCATTAAATGCGTTTTGCATATTATCTACACCGTCTTGCGTGTGGCTGCCTATCCAAAAATCTGCAGGCGGCACCTGAATGGCTGTATAAAACATCAGAAAGGCATACGAAATCAATATAACTGCAGTGTAAGAAATTCTTCTTACGGCTTTGGGTCCGTAATATTCATTCACAATATCCGTCATAACAAACTCAAGAGGCCATAATAAAACACCGCATGTAAGATTGAACGATAAACCAGATTGTCCGAACAATGTAAAGCTGGAAGGTTGTAATCCAAACAATTTTTCCAGCGAAAATATTTTTGTACCAATGCATTCAGCTATCAATGCATTGGCAACAAAAAAAGCGGTAAAACCCAAGAAGAGTTTGGTAGGTTTGTCCTTAAGAATATTATGTATCATAGTGGGTGTTAAGTGTATAAAATATACAAGGTATTTAAAGTATGCGAAGTTATTCACGAATAAAAATAGTAGGCAATCTGAAACAGAAATACAAGAAAATTAAATGTGCGCAACCAATAAGGACCCAAAGCAATTTTACGGTTGAATAATAAAACTGCTTCTGAAATATTTACAACAGTTCCTAAAATAAAAGAAACGATCAATCCAAGAATAATTACACTGCTCTGTAAAGACTGAATGCCGATAGAATTATTCGTGTAGCGGATTACTAAACATAAAATAAAAAGAAGGTTGCATATAAAAGTTACTCTTTGCAGAAATAACAACAAACGCATAACATTTTTCGTGTAAAATACCATTAATTTGCCAAGCTTTAAATACACGGTATGAAAAATATTTCATGGAAGAAATTATATCCTCATCTTATTGCTATAGGTATTTTTCTTGTTGTTGCAGTGTTTTATTGCAAGCCTGCATTACAGGGAAAAGTGTTGCAGCAACACGATCTTCAGCAATGGAAAGGAATGGCAGAATCTTCTTTTAAATATAAAGAAACACACGGTCATTTTCCTTTGTGGGTAAACAGTATGTTTGGAGGCATGCCGGGTTTTCAAATTGCAATGGATAGCAGTAATACAATTTCGCCAGGTTATTTGCATTCATTGTTTACGTTGTTTCTCCCACAGCCTATTAACTTCTTCTTCTTATTGTGTATTTCATTTTATTTTCTTACACAAGTCGTCAAGATAGATTATCGTTTAGGAATACTTGCTGCTATTGCTTATGCATATGCATCATTCACCTCAATTATAGTTGTGGTAGGTCATGTTACACAAGTGCTTGCAATGGGTTATGTACCGTTTTTATTGGGTTCCGTATTGCTGGTGTTTCAAAAAAAATATTGGATAGGTGCGGCATTAAGCGCATTGTTTGCCAGTTTATTAATTGGAATGAATCACTTGCAGATAACTTATTACTTTTTGATAGTAGCCGGTTTTGCATTCATCGCATATCTCATTCAGTGGATAAAAAACAGAGAGTACAAACACATATTAATTACATGCTGTATTCTTGGATTTGCAGCCGCTGCAGGTGCGGCAACCAACGTGGTTACGCTGGCAACTACATACGATTTTGGAAAAGCAACAATGCGTGGTGGTTCTAATGTTATAGATACTGCTACTAATAAAGTAGAAAAGTCCGAAGGATTACCGATTGATTATGCCTTCGGCTGGAGTTACGGACAAGCAGAAACATTTTCGTTATTGGTGCCAAATATCTATGGAGGAAGCAGCGATCACAGTGAATTAGGAGGTGATTCACATCTTGCCAAAGAAGCAATTGATAAAGGTGTACCTGATGATCAGGCTGCTGAATTTGCTGCAAATTTTCCAACCTATTGGGGAGACCAGCCATTTACATCGGGACCTGTTTATGTTGGTGCCGCAATATGCTTTCTATTTATTCTTGGAATGATCTATTTGAAAGATTATAATAAATGGTGGATTGGTGCCGTGTGTCTTTTTGCTATCCTCATGTCGTGGGGTAAAAATCTTATGGATTTTAATTCCATCCTTTTTAATTACCTGCCTTTTTATAGCAAGTTCAGAGTTCCTACAATGGCTCTTTTCATTCCTCAACTGTTATTTCCTTTGCTTTCAGTAATGACATTACAACGTCTGATTTTTGATGAAAAAGATAAAGCATTCGCGCAAAAAAAATTAAAAGTTGCCGGACTTGTTATGCTGGGTCTTTTTGTTATTGCAGGCATGTTCTACATGAGTTTTGATTACAAAGGAACGAATGATAGTGGCATAGTAAATGCGTTTAACAGATTAACACAAAACAATACCGAGCTTGCTAACAGTTTTTACAATGCCTTTAAACAAGACAGACAATCATTATTTGGAAAAGACCTTGTACGGTCTTTATTTTTTGCTGGTGCAGCTTTTTTGTTGTTATGGCTTTTTATAAAGAATAAAATTAAACCTGCACCTGTTATTATTGTGCTTTTGTTACTAACCTCTATTGATGTTATTGCCGAAGGCAGAAGATATTTAAGCGATGATTCTTTTATAGAACCTGAAACTGTTGATGAAAGTTTCTTTAAACCTTCTGTGGCAGATCAACAAATCATGAGAGATACTAATTACTACCGCGTCTTCAATTTAACAACCGATCCTTTCAATGATGCTTTAACCGCATACTTTCATAATTCAGTTGGTGGCTACAGTCCTGTAAAATTGAGCATAGTGGAAGACCTGCTTAATTTTCAGTTGCGCAAACAGCCATTTAATATGCAGGTATTGAACATGCTTAATGCAAAATATTTTATTGTCCCAGGGCAGCAAGGTCAGGCAATGGCGCAACAAAATCCGGAAGCGCTTGGCCCGTGTTGGTTTGTAAAAGCAATCGTTTATAAAAATGGTGGTGCAGAAGTAATGAAGGCAATGAATAACTTCAATCCAAAGGATACGGCGTTTGTTGAAGCATCTGAAAAAAGTAAAATTTCTTTTACACCTGTTCCTGATTCAACTGCGAGTATCAAACTTTTAAAGAATGATAATGATGTTATAGCTTATCAAAGCAGTTCAAACACAAACCAGTTTGCCGTGTTTAGCGAAATTTATTACACACGTGAAGGATGGAAAGCATACATTGATAACAAAGAAGCTCCTATTGTTCAAACAAATTATGTGTTGCGCGGACTTGCAATTCCTGCCGGCACTCACGCTATTCGCTTTGAGTTTAAGCCTGATTCGTATTATCAAAGTTCAAAGTTTGCGCTTGTTGGTTCGGCGCTGATTTGGTTAGCAATTATCGGCGCAATTGTAAATGAATACAGAAAGAGTAGGAATGTTACAGTGATGGCTAAGTAGGAAAGGAATTTTTTTGATACGAGCTACTGAACTCTGATTGAACTTCGTTGCGTCGCATTTCGTTCATCTGTAAAATATGAATTGAGCTGTAGTTTTCAATTTCAAATCATCATATAATTTTTTTGCACCCGTTCCAGTTCGTAATTCATTTTGTTTTTTAATGTAGCTTTTTTGAAAAAAACCTTAGTAGAAGTTTAAGCTACAGCGTAAAAAAACCTTATTACCTTATTTGTATAGAGCGAATGATAAAAGCATTATCATCATTTTCATGAATAAAGTAACAAGGTTTTTTTCTTTTCTATACTGTTTTTGTTACTGAAGTTATTCATGGTTAAACTTTCATTTTTTACTTTTCGCATTTTATCCCTCTATTTTGCAAAATGAGCTTAACAGAACGCGACCGGAAATACATCTGGCATCCATTCACTCCGCAAAAAAGTATGACTGATCCTATTGCCATTGCAAAAGGCAAAGGCAGTTTGTTATTTGATGAAGAAGGCAACAGTTACATTGACGCTATCAGCAGTTGGTGGGTAAATCTTCATGGTCATGCTCATCCTTATATTGCTGAAAAGCTTTACCAGCAAGCCTTGCAACTCGAACATGTAATATTCGCAGGATTCACTCATCAACCTGCAGTTGATCTTGCAGAAAGATTATTGCAAGTTCTTCCCCAAGGATTTTCAAAAATATTTTACAGCGATGATGGTTCTACATCAACAGAAGTGGCATTGAAAATGGCGATTCAATATTGGTGGAATATTGAAGAAGCAGGAATTAGCAATTGGGGAGTAGGAATTAGGAAAAGTGAACAAAGAACACAAAACGTAAAACATAAAACAAGAACTAAAATTTTAGCCTTCAACAACGCTTATCATGGTGATACATTCGGCGCAATGAGTGCAAGTGACCGCAGTGTGTTTACACTTGCCTTTCATAATCTTTTATTTGAAGTTATTTTTATTGATACACCAACAAAAGAAAATATTAAAGAACTAAAATCAACGGTTGATAAACACGCAAGCGAAATTGCAGCATTTATTTATGAGCCATTAGTTCAAGGTGCAGGCGGAATGAAAATGTATGATGCAAAACTCCTGAACGAATTGCTTCTTACAATAAAACAGCACAACATTATTTGCATTGCCGATGAAGTAATGACCGGTTTTGGAAGAACAGGAAAATTATTTGCAAGCGAATATATTGATGCAAAACCCGACATCATTTGTTTAAGTAAAGGATTAACAGGTGGCACGATGGCGCTCGGTGTTACTGCCTGCACGGAAAAAATTTACAAAGCTTATGTAAGTGATGATAAACTAAAAACATTTTTTCATGGGCACTCTTTCACGGCAAATGCTTTGGCTTGCACGGCAGCACTTGCAAGTATGGATTTGTTGCAACAACAAGACACATTGAATGCCATTGAAAGAATCTGCATTGAGAATAAAAAATTTGCGGCTTCGCTCGAAAATAAATTTAAAACCACCAAAGCTCCGTTTAAAAATCTTCGCTGCAAAGGAACTATACTTGCTTTTGAAATAATGAAAGGTAAAGATGAATACCTAAACAATATAAGTACTATAATCACCCAAAAGAGCTTAGAAGAAGGTGTTTATTTAAGACCACTTGGTAACACAGTTTATATTATGCCGCCTTATTGTATTCGTGAAGAGGAGTTGGGGAAAATTTATGAGGTAATTGAAGCGTTGCTGGTTGAAATTATTGATGAACCACACAGAAACATAGGCAAATAGACACACATAGATTTTCTTGAGTGCATGTCTCCAAAGCAATTTAAAATTTTGATCGCTTTAGCCCAATTGAAAATGGAACGATAAAAGTAGTGCGACGCAACAGGCGATGAACAAAGAACAAAAGTTCGTTACCAAAAAATTTCCACAGCATCACCATTTTGCAACTACTTTAAAATTTACAAGTCTTGGTGTTAACCGGTTGGGAATTGTGTAAGTCGTGTTTGAAAAATCTTTTATCAATTGGTAACTAATGGTATTGGCGCGGTCAACAATATTGAATACTTCGAGTGACACCCAAATGTTGTCGAAATTTTTGAATGGTGAATGACTGCGGCGCTGGCTTTGCGGATCGAGCAGTAAGGCGCTGAAACCAAGATCGGCACGAATGTATGGTGGAATGGTGAGCGCATTGCGATAACGTGTGCTGCCCGGAATATTATACGGCATATTGCTTCCATATAAAAAGTTGAAATAAAATTTGAAATTTTTATTGGTGCTTAGATAATCCTGAAAAAACATTCCAAACGTTATGAGTCTGTCTGTAGGACGACGTAACCAACCAACTGCAGTGGTTGTGCTGTCAACAGGAATTTTATCTTGTGTATTTGCGTTGATTACTTCGCCCTCTGCGTTTTTGTAAACGCTGTAATAATCGTTATCAAGATTTTCTTTTGTGCGCATAATGCCAAGAATAATCCAACTCTCGGCATCCTTCACAATCTCTGTAAACAATCTTCCTTCAATGCCCGCTGCATATGCCGTTGCATTATTCTCGCCATAATAACGCAAACGCACATTGTCTACATCGTAAGGAACAACGTCCCACATATTTTTGTAATACATTTCTGTAGTAAATCTTGCGGCGCGCTGAAACATTTTAAAATTATAATCAAGACCGGCACTTACCTGCCAACTCTTTTGCGCCTTTAAATTGTAATTAATGCTTCCATTGTATCTGCGCATTTCGCGATAAAAGGGCGGCTGATTATAGATTCCTGCTGCGCCGCGAATCACTATATCTTTTTGCCATGCATTCGGTTTGAACGAAAAACCCATTCGCGGAGAAATAATAAATTCTTTATTGAGTGTATTATAATTGTATCGCACTCCTGCGTTCAAAATAAATCCCAACGAATCCATGAATCTAATGTTGTCTTGTATATATCCTTCAAAACGTGTAAGGCTAAAATCTGCATTACCTATTGAAACACTTTGCAACGACAATTGGTTTGGATTGTAAGGCAATGAATAACCGGCGGAATCACTATAAACCCATTCGTGAAGATGATCATTTACAATTTGCCTTTCTATAGTATTTCCCCATTGCAAAAAATGTTTGCTTTTATCAAGAGTGCCTCTATGTGTTGCGCTCCATACATCAATATTCAATTTGTTGCGTGCATAGTTTTGATTAACGCCTGCACCAAGCGGATTCACGATAGCGCCGGTTTCGCCACTATTGGGGTCAAAGTTTCTTTCACCAAATAAATAGGCACCTGTTATATCAATGTTCTCTTGCTCGTTATCGTTGAAATAACTCAACAGCCATTTCAACTGCAATTTTTTATCAATTTGATTGATAGCAGTTAAGCCAACAAAGTTGGTTCTGTATTCATCTCTCTCATGACCTTCAAAAAAAATATCAAGCCCAAGACTTTGCGAATACAGTGGGGAAAATACAGAAGATGTTAACTGACTTTCTTCAGGAAATAAACTGAATTTTGTTTTAGATAAATTAGCCAATGCTTCCAGTCTCCATTTGTTTGTTGCCTGCCATGTTATAAGCGATTGAAGATCCGCAGATGACGGAACATAATTTCCTTTTGTTTCCTGACTGCTTAATAAATTTTGGTTTGTTCTGTTGCGAACTCCAAACAAATAAGTGACTTCATTTTTTTTCGCGACACCTTCAAGATGCAATCCTTGTTCTAATAAACCAATGTAAGCAGAGCCGCTGTTGCGTATAGGTTTGTTGTAAGTAACATCGAGCACCGAACTCATTTTATCGCCATACTTTGCCTGATAACCACCGTTATAAAATTTTACATTACTCACTAATTCAGGATTTATAAAACTCAACCCTTCCTGCTGACCGCTTCTTACCAAATAAGGACGATACACTTCAAAATCGTTTACATACACAAGGTTTTCGTCGTAGCTGCCGCCGCGAACAGAATATTGCGATGTTAATTCATTATTGCTTCCAACAAAAATTTTTAAAAGACTTTCAATGCCGCCAACAGGCGCCGGATTTATCAATGCTTTTGATGCATCTATGTTTATCAAGCCCGCCTGTCTTCTTTCTCTCTCATCTTTCACAACCACTCCTTTAAGTTCTTTGACATATCGCTGCAGTTTTACGGTGATGGTTTCTTCTTCATTTGCACTTAAATAAAAATCTTTTTGTACAGAAGTATAACCCGTATAACTAAAAACGAGAGCTATAGCTTTGTTGGCTGTTACGCTTATTTTAAAATACCCTGAATCGTTTGTAACGGTTTTTTTTTCCACATTTAAAATTTGCACTGTGACTTCGCTTAGAGGTTTATCATCTTCATCGAGAACTTTACCGCTAATGGTTGCAGTTTTTTTCTGCGAATAAAGAGAAAGTGGGAAAAAAAAGTGACAAGAAATAAGCAGTATCGCGATGGTATAAAATTTTTGGAACATATTTTGTCAACAAAGTTTGAAGATACGATTGAAATGCTTTGAGTTGAAATTGCTTTTGAGAAATTCAAATAACTACCTTTATGAGATTAAAACATAAACCTCCTTTTTTTTCTTAAAACATTTATCTATGAAAAGAAATTTTACGCTCCTGTTGCTCGGTCTTATCGCATCCTCTATTGTTTCAGCCCAAAGATTATTTGTTGAAGATTTTAATTACGAGCCTGGTCAGCTTTCTCTCGTAAGTGATACCGTATGGAAAACACTATCGGGTAACACAAATTTTATTCAAGTTGTACCCGGTAATTTAACTTATCCGGGCTATTATACAAACCCGATAGACAGCAGCCGGAAAATAATGTTGGACAGTTCATCCAACAATAAAGCCGAAGACGTTTCTGCAAAATTTGCCAGGCAAGATTCAGGTACTCTTTATTGCACATTTTTATTAAGAGTTACCACTGATGGAAATCTCTCTACCAATAAAAAGAATAAGGGAGAGTTTTTTATTTCATTTTTACCTTCGGGCGATAACACAAATCCCCTTGCGTGTGTTACAATTAGAAAAGGATCGGCTCCCGGAACTTTTAACCTCGGTCTTTTTCCACGACTAACCGACACATCTAAATTAGCATTTGCACCGGGGGATTATAACGTAAATGATACGGTGTTGGTTACATATAGCTATCAGTTTCTTGCAGGTGACAGCAATAATGTTGCATCACTTTGGATAAATCCGGTAATAGACATAAGCGATCCTAATCCGCCTCCTGCAGATGTTACCGTCACTGATTCTGATACAGGTTCATTCAAAATAGGCAGGCTTGCAATTTTTCAGCGCAGTCTCGCAACACCTGTTTGTGACATTGATGCCATTAATGTATCTACTGCGTGGAGTGATGCGGTGTTGCCTTTAAGATTACTCTCATTTAGTGTTATCAACAGCAACGGTTATGCAAGCCTTATTTGGAAAACCTGCAATGAAGTAAACGTAAAAGAATTTGAAGTACAGAGAAGCGCAGATGCAGCCACTTTTACACCTATTGCTCATATTGTGGCTAAAAATTCGTCAAGCTGCGGTACAACATATAGCTATAGCGATACAAAACAATTAGTGGGCACTGCATATTACAGAATAAGAATTGTGGATAACGATGGAAGAGTAAGCTATAGCGGCATTGTACGTGTTGATGGCAAATTGCCTGTGAACATAAGTGTGTTTCCGAATCCCGTTACAGATAATCTTGTGCTTTCGCACCCGCAAGCTGTAAGTGGTGCAATTATAAAAGTTGTTTCATTGAATGGAGTTGTTGCTGCTACTTTCCCTGTTACAAAAGATGCGGTGCAAACCAATGTGAATGTTTCTAAGCTCGCAAAAGGAAATTATGTAGTGGTATTCCTTAATGGTCGTAATCAACAAACTATAAAGATTACAAAACAATAGTTACTGTTTGTTTAAAAATAAAGACCTCTTGTTTATTACGGGAGGTCTTTGTTTTTTATAATAACAATTTTTGAGAACGAGCTTAGGTATTTTATGGCAACGCCTGTTGTGTCACTCACTTGTACATTCAGAACTATAATCAGAAGGCTTCGAATTTTATCATTATTGTCCGGCTAAATTTGAAATAATTTCTCAAGAGCCTTATAGGTAGTGGGTTTCAAGCCCCTCTCCTTTGAAGAGGTGTTGGGGTGAGGTCGCACAGGCGGGCAAAAAGTTTCATGAAGTTAGTCGGACAATAGTGATATTTTATATGCCTGATACTTTACACACTTCCTTCAACACCTTGATCGTCCCTTGTGCATCGTTTGAGCTAAACACGGTATTACCTGCAACAAGAACATCTGCACCGGCAGCAACAATAGATGCAGCATTATCAAGATTTACGCCGCCATCAATTTCTATCAATACGTTTAAACCTTTTTCGTCTATCATGCGGCGCAGTAGCTTTATTTTTTCAAGTGTATGCGGAATAAATTTTTGTGCACCGAAGCCGGGGTTTACGCTCATTACCAAAACAATGTCCACTTCGTGCAATACTTCGCTCAACATGCTAACGGGTGTGTGTGGATTAATTGCAACGCCTGCTTTCATTCCAAGTTCTTTTATCTGTTGAATATTTCGATGCAGATTAGGACATGCTTCAATATGAACGCTGATGTTATCTGCGCCTGCTTTTTTAAAATCTTCCACAAATTTTTCGGGTTCAACTATCATTAAATGAACATCACAAACTTTATTTGTTGCTTTGCGAATGTGTTCAATAACAGGAATTCCAAAACTTATGTTTGGTACAAATCTTCCATCCATTACATCAAGATGAAACCATTCGGCTTCACTTTCATTTACCATTTTACATTCTTCTTCCAGTCTTAAAAAATTCGACGCCAAAAACGATGCAGCAACGATTGCCATGTTTTATAGTTTGTAGTTTGTAGTTTATGGTTTGTGGTTTGCAAATTCACTTTTGAATTCTCTTTACTAACCAATTGGATATTCTTAATTCCTTGCTCCTTGTTCGATATTTAATTATCCGTCAATTCCCACTTACAAATCCTGATTCCAACTCACACTATCCACCCACTCTCTTCAACGCAATTCTTGTTTCGGTATCATCCTGTAACCGTAATGATTGTTTAAAGCGCAGAGCAGCACTGTCTTTTACATTCATTTGCTCATAGCATCTTCCTTCCCAATAATAAGGATCACTATCCAAAGCATTCACCGTTGAAGCAAAAGTGAAAATATTCAAAGCTTCTCTATATTGTTTGTTATCAAAATATACCAAACCTTTTTCAATGTAAGCCGGCATGTAAGTATAGTTATCTGCAATGCAGGCATCAAAATATTGCAAGGCTTTGCTTCTGTTTCCTGTTCTTGCATAATAAACCCCTGTAATAAATTCACAATGTGCATCATATTCTCTGCCTAAACTCATTTCTTTTATCTGTTTGGTTATTTGTAATGATTTATCATTTTTTTTCTCCGCATATAAATTGGCAAGACTAAGCAATGCATTAGGTGAAGCATAAATGCTAATTGCTTTTGCATAGCTCATCATCGCCCTTGATGTGTCTTTTGCATCTTCAGCAATTTCACCATTTGCATACCAAAGACCGAAATTAGTAGAATCTTTTTTCAGCAATGTATCCATTTGATGTAATGCCTCATTATATGCGCCGATACTGTCCAAGGCTACGGCAAGTTTAAAACGTAAACCTGTGCTATCGGGCTGCTGTTGTACGCTCGTTATTAACTGTTGAACAAGTTCAGGATAAGGCTTCACCTCATTTATATTTTTGTCTTTAGCACTGTCGGTAACTGTTGAGGTTTTTTTATCCGAGGTGTTACATGCAACCAGCAACAAAAGGAAGAAAACAAAAATTTTTGTTTTTGCCATTCCGCAAAAATAAACGTTGATTTTGTTCGTGACGATTTTTTGACACAGAGGGCATCTTCTCTTCTATTACTTTTACAAAAAATTACAGAATGAAGATTAATATGTTCGAAAAATATTTTTGTTATTATCATTTACACGCAGAATGTTTTGTAGAAGGTGTCAGACACTCTTCGAGTGTGCAGACACCTGTTCTTCAGTACAAGAGTGCCCCGATGCAGCGCACAAAACCTAACTCGGGGTCGGTGACGACGCAACAAATATTCAATAGCAGCAATGCAGTTTGGCCCATCAAAATCATAACAAATATCATCATCACGCTGTTTTGTATAAATGCACAAGCTCAAAACGATTCATTGCAATATGCAGATGAAAAACATTTTAAAAACGTGCAACAACTAACCTTTGGTGGTGACAACGCAGAAGCGTATTGGAGCTATGATGACAAAAGAATAATTTTTCAGCGCACCAACCCGAAGGAAGGAATTTTGTGTGACAGAATGTTTATTGGTGCTCTGCTCACTGCAAGTGAAAAGTTTACGACGAAACAGGTTAGCAGTGGCAAAGGGCGTACAACATGCGGTTATTTTTTACCCGACGGAAAGCACATTGTTTATGCATCAACACATTTGGGTGGCGATAGTTGCCCGCCGGTACCCGACCGCAGTAAGTTTGGCAACAAATACATTTGGCCCATTTATGACAGCTATGATATTTTTCTTGCTGACACAAACGGCAACATAGTGAAACAACTTACCAATACGAAAGGCTACGACGCAGAGGCAACGCTTTCGCCTGATGGTACCAAGATGATTTTTACTTCCATGCGTAATGGCGATCTGGACCTGTACATCATGGATTTGAAAACATACAAAGTGAAACAAATTACAAACACACTTGGTTATGATGGCGGTGCATGGTTTAGCCCTGACGGTAAAAAAATTGTGTGGCGTGCAAGTCGTCCGCAAACCGATTCTTCTAAAAAAGAATATAAAGAGCTGCTTGCTCAAGGTATGGTTGCACCAACTCAAATGGAAGTTTTTGTTGCAAATGCAGATGGAAGCGATGTGCACCAGGTAACAAATTTCGGACAGGCAAATTGGGCGCCCAATTTTACACCTGATGGCAACCACATAATTTTTTGCAGCAATTATGAATATAAACGTGGTTTTCCTTTCAACATGTACCTTATAAACCTTGATGGCAGGGGTTTACAGAAGATTAGTCATGATAAAGGTTTTGATGCATTTCCTATGTTTAGTCATGATGGAAAGAAGATTTTATTTTCCTCGAACAGGAACAATGGTGGTGGTCATGATACAAATATTTTTGTTGCGGATTGGATTCAATAACCGCTCTGCGAAGCCTCCGCTCTGCGAAGTCTCCAGACTTCGCAGCAACTATGCAAAAAGTCTCCGACTTTTAAAACACATTTTTTCAAACGAGACGCCAATTTTATACAAACTATTTTTGATGTTAACATTGTGCTGTCTCCGCCCGCTCTGCGAAGTCTCCAGACTTCGCAGCATTATGTAAAAAGTCTCCAGACTTTCAAAACAGATTTTTAAAACGAGGCATCAATTTTACACACAAACTATTTTTGATGTTAATCCCCGCTCTGCGAAGTCTCAGACTTCGCAACATTATGTAAAAAGTCTCCGGACTTTCAAAACAAAATTTTTCAAACGAGGCACCAATTTTTAAATACAAACTATTTTTGATGTTAACATTGTGCTGTCGTAGATTTGATTCACACCAAAAATTTAACGCCAAATGAATAGTAGCCTCTACTCCATTTTACTGCATACACATAGTGTAGGTCGCTGGTTGATTTTACTGTTGCTTTTAATTGCCATCTTTAACAGCGCCGTCGCTGGTGGCAGACCATTTATAAAATCAGACAACACAACCGGTTTGTTGCTTACCAGTGTTACGGATCTTATGTTTTTGATAGGACTTGCACTTTGGTATTTTGGTCCGAATGGGTACAAGGTTATAGAGAATGCGGGAGGCATGAGTGCTGTAATGAAAGACCCTGTTCAACGTTTTTTTGCCGTGGAGCACATAACGGCAATGCTTATAGCTGTTATACTAATTCATATTGGTAAAGCACAGGCAAAAAGAAAAATTGCAGATAATATCAAACATCGCCGAACAGTAATTTTTTATTTAATTGCCTTGATTGTAATTCTCATTTCTATTCCATGGCCCTTTACACAAGCAGGTGCAGGCAGAGGCTGGTATTAGGAGCCTTAGTTTATTCATCAGTTACTGTTTTTTATTCTCTTTTCATCTAAAATTGCAACGGGTACTCTTGATCACAAGTGTAATTAACTGTGGTGGTTTATTTATTTATTAAAGCAACCAAAACATTTGCTATATCCGTTTATCTTTTGTGAAGTTTTAATTTAAATAATCTTAAGTAACTTTCTTCATTAAAGCATTTCCATGAAAACGACTGCTTATCTCACCAAGAAGAAAACACTTTTTAAAAAAATCTTTTCAAACAATTTTTCCCTTAATCATTTTCTTTTTCTTGCAAGCTTATTTACATGCATTACTCTTTGCTCCTGTAACTCAAAAATTGAAAATGAAGAGGAAGAAGAAAGAGATCCCGATGTAGATTATTTTGCTCTGCGCAATATGCACTACGGCACCGTGCCGCAAGAAGTAAAAGATGCAATTGAAGCAAGACTTGCAAACGATAATTTGCAAGAAGAATCTCTTGAACGAACTACTGCTGTTCCACAATGGCAGTTAATTGGTCCGGGAAATATCGGCGGCAGAATAACCGATATTGAAATGCCTCGCAACAACCAAAATATTATTTATGCAGGTTGTGCAAGCGGTGGCATATTTGCGAGCACCAACTTCGGCTCAACGTGGACACCCATTTTTGATAAACAATCTTCTATCGCAATCGGTGATATAGAAATTGATCCTAACAATGATAATATTGTATATGCAGGAACAGGCGAACCAAACACCGGTGGCGGTTCTATCACTTACGATGGTAATGGCATTTATAAATCAACAGATGGCGGACGAACATGGACGAATATTGGTTTAAAAAATGTTGGCACTATTGGAAAAATTTCTGTTGCCAAAACAAACAGCAACATTATTTACGTTGCCGCAGTAGGAAATATCTATCAAAAAAGTGTAAACAAGGGTTTGTACAAATCAACCAATGGTGGAATAAACTGGACAAAGGTTTTATTCATTTCCGATTCAACTTCTATAAACGATGTGGCAATAAGTCCTGTTGATGCAAATACATTATATGCAACAACTTGGGAACGAATTTCGAGACCCAATGTCCGTGTATATGGCGGTATCACTTCTAACTTGTGGAAGTCAACAGATGGGGGTGCACACTGGACAAAATTATTTACAGATGATCCCAATCGCGGTAAACTTACTATTGATATTCCGCCAACCAACGCAAACTTATTGTATATAAGTGTTGCAAATAAAGACGGTACTTTCAAAACGATTTATAAATACAATGGCAGCACTTTCACTTCAATATCTTCAGGTGTATTTGGGGGTACCACTTATACATGGTGGTTTGGCGGAATTAAATGTCATCCCACAGATGCGAATACTGTTTATTATAGCGACTTTAGTTTATTCCGCACAACAAATGGCGGCACAAGCTGGACAACTGTTGCAGGTGCATCGCATGTAGATCAACACGCAGTATGTGTTCATCCTGTTAACACACAAAAAGTAGTAATTGGAAATGATGGTGGTGTTTATACTTCTGCAAATGCATTAAGCAGTTATACATTCCGCAGTCTTCCAAACACCCAAGTGTATGATTTTGATGTGTACAAAGCAGATGAAACCTTTGTAAGTGCTGCATTTCAAGACAATAGCTTTGCACATACTTCAACGCAAAGTATAAACGGATGGCAACCATTTGGTGGCGGTGATGGTGTTGAAATAAGAGTAAATCCTGTAAACAAATTTGAAACTTACTCATCGCAATATGGTGGATTAAATATAACAAGTAACGGTATTAGTTTTTCCGACAGGTTTAACTGGCGATGCCCCATCCGCCTCGATCCGGTAAATCCTGATATACGATATTTTGGAACAAACAAAGTTTATAAATTCAATCCCTCACAAAACAGATGGACAGCAATTAGCAGCGACTTAACCAACGGCAGCGGTTCCGGAAATTTTGGAACAATTACAACAATCGCAGTTGCGCCAACAAACAGCAATTATATCTACACCGGAAGCGACGATGGGCAAGTTTATGTTACAAAAAATGGCGGCACGAGTTGGCAAAAAATCACCAATGGCCTGCCCGTATTATGGACAACATTTATTAAAACAGACAGAACAAATCCCAACATCGCTTATATAGGTTTTAGCGGTTATCGTTATGGCGTTAAGGATGCACACATCTATAAAACAACCAATGCAGGTACAAACTGGACACGCATTTCAAACGATTTGCCACAGGTGCCTGTTAACGATCTTGAAATTGATCCTGCCGCTCCAAACACGCTTTATCTTGCTACTGACATTGGTGTTTATTATACTACAAACGGCGGTACCAATTGGGTAAGGCTTGGAACTAAAATGCCTTCTGCAGTTACATCCACTTTAAATTTTGCTGTAAACTCAAGAGTGCTTTATGCTGCAACGTATGGCAGAAGTGTGTATAAGATTTCTTTACCGCTTACACTCACATCAACATTGAGCAATAACAATCCACATGCAGATAAAGCAACTATTGCTGCCACTCTCTACCCCAATCCAGCTAAGCGTTTCACCAATATTAGCCTAAATGAAAATTTGCATGGTACGATAGTAAAAATTTATAACAACAATGGCTCTGCGGTAATAACAGAAAAATTAGAAACAAACATTTTACAGAAAAGAATTAGTCTTCAAAAACTTGCCGCAGGCGTTTATACTGTTGTATGTATTGCAGACAATAAACAAAAAAACTACAGATTAATTGTACACTAAAAAGTTTTGTTGTAAAACATATTTTGGTGACGAGCTTTCGTTCTTTGTGGATCACCTGTTGCGTCGCATTCCGTTCATCGTTCTCCTTTCATGGCAACTGCAGCGTAGCGATTCATACCTTGTTTATAAAATAATGTTTCAACCGTTTTTTAGTACAAACAGAAAACGCGACAGATTTTTTTGATCGCAATAGAATCACATAAAGACTGAAGCATGTCAGGTTTTTAACGAGCATTAACGGCATTTATTAAGTATCAAATGTTACGAAGCAACGGGACGTTTAAGTGTTCCTGCAATAAAAATAACAATGCCCAATGCAAGATGTAAAAAATTATCTGCACCGTTTACATGAAGAAAACCCAATACAGAACCCATTCCCGAAGTGCCTACAGTAACCAACCCTGCCACACCAATCAAAAAGTAAACTATTCCAAACACTTTTAAAAACATGGCAGATGAAGCTGAGGCCGCCAAAGCAATAAGTACAAATAAAGCTCCACTCACAATGTGTACAATGTTGTGGACCGTATCTGTGTGAAATATTGCTTTATCAGGATTTCCAACGATGGGGTTGTCAGCAAACCCAAGAAGACCAACGGCAATAAAAATGATGCCGATGAGAAGTGCCGCAGATTTTGTATTCATAATAAAATGTTTAAGAGTTTAAACCTTTTGCCTATGAAATACGAACAATAATGGAAAATAGTTTTTTACGAACATGATTTGTGGTCCAGCAACAATGGATGTCTTTACTTATTTAAACAAAATTTATTTTACTTCTTCATAAGAATCTACGTCAAGTTTTATTACAGTTTCTTCTTCCTCCGCTCTTAGCAAAATACTTGTTTTACCATTGACCGCTTCTATCGTGATGGTAGCATGTCTTGTTTTATTTTCTTTGCTATCAACCAAAAGACTTTTAAAAGTGATTTTGCCATTCTGTTTATCTTTCCAGTTACACGAATAATCTGTAATGTCTCCTTCCAACGTTTGGTCTTCCGATTCATGTCGCATAACAGAAATTTTTTTAGGGGTAGTAATAACTTCTACTGCTTCATCTCGCTCATTTCTAAAATTGCCCAGGGTATCAAGGAATTCTTGTTTAGAACATGTCCATTTAATTGTTTTATCGCATTGAGCTTTTGCTGTAAAAGTGGTTGCCATAATTACACTTACCAATAGTGTTATCTTTTTCATGGTGTTTATTTTTTTTTGTTTAATAAATCGTTTGCAACAGATGAATGTCCACAGAAATCAGCAACATATATAAGCATTGCTGTTCAGTGTATGCACATCATCTTTTAAATTTGGTAAGGTTGGAAATTATTGGTTGAAGTACACTTTGTACATTACTCGGGAAGCATTTCGAAATTAATACGTCTGTATAATATTTTATTTTCAAAATTACAAGTGGCTGTCTGAGAAGATGAATGGACTAATCAAGTATTATTTTTAAGCTATCACAACATTCTTCGCAACGTTGATATTGTTTTTTGTTCGCATTGCTCCAAAAAGTTCATCAGTACAAGTGAGTGACACAACGGGCGATGCCACGAAGTACAAAACCTCACTAAAAAAAATGAGAAATCATCAAATCAGAAATCAGACATAAAATTCACACCTGCCATACACCTGTCTTAAACTCTTCTATATGTGCATTGTGATTGGCGGCAGCAATAGCTTCTGAAATAAGTTGTCGTGTTGCAACAGGATCAATAATATCATCAACCCACAAACGTGCAGCGGCATAATAAGGAGTTGTTTGAATCTCGTAACGGCTCTTTATTTTGTTGAGCAACTGTTGCTGCTCTTCTTCACTCACCTGCTTGCCTGCCACCTGAATTTGTAACAATGTTTTTGCAGCTTGCTCCCCACCCATCACAGCTATCTTTGCAGTCGGCCATGCATAAATAAACCGCGGATCATAAGCCTTACCACACATTGCATAATTGCCTGCGCCATAACTGTTGCCGATAACGATTGTAATCTTTGGCACTACTGAATTAGCAACAGCATTCACAAGCTTTGCGCCATCTTTTATAATGCCTGCATGTTCACTGCGACTGCCTACCATAAAGCCTGTAACATCCTGTAAAAACACTAACGGGATTTTCTTTTGATTGCAGTTAAGAATAAACCTTGCTGCCTTATCTGAGCTATCATTATACAACACGCCGCCCAATTGCATTTCGCCTTTTTTGTTTTTTACAATGAGTCGTTGGTTGGCAACAATACCTACAGCCCAACCATCTATTCGTGCATATCCGCAAAGAACAGTTTTGCCAAATTCTTTTTTGAATTGATCGAATGAACTTTTAAGAGACGATGTTGTTGATGTTATCGTTGCGCCGAGCGGAGTCGAGGCGCTGCCCTCGGTGGTGAGCGAAGTCGAACCACCATTACCAACGTCTTTAAACTTCTCCGCAATGTTTCCCGAAAGATTTTGTGCCTTAGCCGGGGACGTTGCGGCATCAACAATTCTCTCAATTATTTCCAGCATATCATAAGGCTTTGCATTGTTTTCTGCAATAATACCATACAACTCATTCGGATCTTTTGCGGGAGCAAGCGATGCAATGCGATCAAAACCTGCTTTTGGTTCATCTCTTAATTTGCTTATAATATTTTTTATTTCGTCAAGACATTCTTGCTCCGTTTCGAATTTATAATCTGCAATACCACTTATCGCATTGTGTGTTTCAGCGCCGCCTAATGTTTCAACATCAATGTCTTCACCGATTGCAGCTTTCACTAAATATGGTCCTGCTAAAAAAATGCTGCCATTTCCTTCCACCATTAATGTTTCATCACTCATGATGGGCAAGTATGCTCCACCGGCAACACATGCGCCCATCACTGCAGCAATTTGTGTGATACCCATTGCGCTCATGCGTGCATTGTTGCGAAAGATGCGACCAAAATGTTCTTTGTCCGGAAAAATTTCATCCTGCATCGGGAGAAAAACACCCGCACTGTCAACCAGATAAATTATTGGCAAACGGTTTTCCATTGCAATTTCCTGCATACGCAAATTCTTCTTGCCTGTTATCGGGAACCACGCACCAGCTTTCACCGTTTGATCATTCGCCACAACTACACATTGTTTACCGTTTACATAACCAACGCCGGCAACAGTGCCACCTGCGGGGCATCCACCCTCTTTTTCATACATGTCGAATCCCGCAAAGGCACCAATCTCAACAAAAGGTTTGTCTTTGTCGCATAGATATTCAACTCTTTCACGTGCTGTAAGTTTATTTTTCTCTCTTTGCTTATCAATCGCTTTTTTACCACCGCCAAGTTTTATTTTTTCGAAACGTTGTTTCAGTTCACTCAATTGCAGTTTCATCCAGTCTTCGTTGCGGTTGAATGTGATGTTCATAGTTTGCTCGTTAGAAATGTGAAAATATGGAAATTGCGAATATGCGAATAAGAATGTATAAAAGTGTACTAACAATGTAATAATCCTGAAGATGAATACATCAAATTTTAGATGGGATGATAATTAGTTTTTATCTTAAAAGAAAAAACAATGAACCGTCTTGCACAATTCTTATTTTGTTTTTTGATTTGGGTCAACAATTGTTTTTCTCAAACCAACTTTCAGAACGAAATTAATGAGCAGGTGTGGAAACCGTTTATAAAATCATTCAATAGCGATGATGATGAAGGTTTTAAAGCAGTGCACAGCAAAGACATCATGAGAGTGATACAGGATAATAATACTATTCTTGGGTATGAGGAATATTTTAAGAAACAACCCGATAGCGTAAAAACAAAATGGGCAGTGTGGAAGCGAAATATAGAGCTGCGTTTTATTCAACGCATTGCAGATAGTGATAAAGCCTTTGAAGTTGGTTTCTATAAAACAACCAGCACAAATACATCTACAGGTGAAACCCGAACCGGCTATGGAAAATTTCATGTTTTGCTGCGAAAAGAAAACGGTACATGGAAAATATTAATGGATGCAGATGCAAACGAAAATACGAATGAAGCGATTTTCTTAACGGGCAAATCTATCGAATAATAATCGGCGCCTGTTTGAAAACAAAACTTTTTGAAATCCAAATCCTTTCCAGAAATGAAAAAAATTAGAAACTGGAAACTTTGTTCATATCTTTTTCATAACTGCCATTACTTCTCTCTGCAGTTTTTTTATCATTGTTCTTTATTAGATTTTGAAGCGAAATTTTTATGAGCACACCAAAGAAAACCATCATAATGCCGGCGTTGGAGAAGCAAAATGGAAAAGCAAAACGGTCAAAAAGTGCCAAGGAAAGAACTTCTTTTGCTTTATTAATTGATGTTCGCAAAACAGACGAAGCTCCGTTCAAAATAAAGGGATTGATTGTTAACGAAAACAATGTCGAAAGAAATTTCAAACCTGTTCCGCTCACCAATCTCACCTCTCTGTATCAGTTGACATCAATGCCACATATTCTGGGCTGGATATTACATTCATTCACACAAGAAAACCTTGATAAAGAAAAAAATTCTTTGGAATTTCAAGCGGATATGAAAAATATTTGCGGAGACGACAAAGAAAAATTAGTAAAGCAAGGCTTGATTAAAATACAGCATCATGCTTTTGAAAATCTTAAGCCACTTTCTCATCTTATAAAATGGTACTATCAATATTCAGACGAACAATTAGCAACTGCTTTTACGATAAAACCAGCTTCAATCAGTTCTTATCTGCCAAAAATTTCTTTTGAACTTGTAAGAACAAACGCAGGAATACTTCGGTTAATTGTTTGGGTCAACATCAATAATCAATTATTTCAACTGACAGAATTTAAGCGTTATGGATTTTTGTTGCAGTGTAAAAATGAATTCTTTCTCCTTAACCTGAAAGATGCAGAAACACTTGAAAATTTTACCGAAGGATTTATTGACTCGCCTCACAACAATGCACAGTTGTTTATCCAGCAAACTGTAACACGGCTATGCGAAGACTATGAAGTAAATAAAGATTCACTGCTTAAAAAGGAAGTCATTACAACGCCACCAAAATGCAAAGTTCATCTCAACGAACTCAACAATAGCTTTTTGATGATAACAGCCAAATGGCAATATGCGGATATCGAATTGGAAGATGATTCAAGCCTTGAAGAAATTCTGAAAATTGAAACAGAAGAAACACTTTACGAAATACAACGCGATTTAGCTGCAGAAAGGGAGACAAAAAATTTTCTGCGCTCCATGCACAATCGCTTTGGGCAACAAAATAATGGCTATTTCTATTTGCCTTTTGCCGAAGCGGAAAAAAGCCAATGGTTTGTAAAGTTCTACCGTAAACTGCTCGATAACAATATTCCTGTTTACGGAATGGAGCATCTCAAACATTTTCGTTACAATATAAACATTCCTCAATTTAAAATTACACACGATGGTAATGGTATTGACTGGTTTGATTTGCGTATAAAAATTTCATGGGGCGATCAGGAGGTTTCGATTGCCGAACTTCAAAAAGCATTGTTTAACCGTCAACCGTTTTTGTTGCTGAAGGACGGAACTATCGGCGCTATTCCCGAAGATTGGGCAAATAAATATTCTCTGCTGTTGAAGTTAGGTGATGTTGATACAGATAAACTGCGCTTATCAAAACTGCATTGGACGTTGACACAAGAATTAAATGAAGGTGAGAACTTATCAACGCATGTCATCAGTGAAGACTATAAATCAAAATGGCAACGTTTACAACAGCAGGGAAGTTCGTTATATAAAATTCCAAAATCAATAAACGCTCAACTAAGAGATTATCAAAAAGCCGGTTTTGAATGGATGTGCCTGCTCGATGAAATGCAATGGGGTGGCTGTCTTGCAGATGATATGGGTCTTGGTAAAACGTTGCAGGCAATAACTTTTTTGCAGCATGTTATTGATAAGAATAAAAAAGAAACACATCTTGTTATTTGTCCAACTTCATTAATATATAATTGGGAAAACGAATTGAAAAAATTTGCACCAAAGCTTAACTATCATATTCATCATGGTGCATTAAGAACCGTTAATATAAAAGACTGGAAAAAGAAAAATATCATTATCACGAGTTATGGGAGCGTTCGCAGCGATATTGAGCAATTGCTTCAAATAAAATTTGGTTACATTATTTGCGACGAAAGTCATGTAATAAAAAATCCATCATCCCAAACGGCAAGAGCGGTGATGACACTGCAATCAAGAAACAGGTTTATATTAAGTGGTACGCCTATTCAAAACAATACAATGGATTTGTATTCGCAAATGCAATTCATCAATCCGGGTTTGCTTGGTAATAAAGAATTTTTCAAAACAGAATTTGCGTCCTCGATCGACAAGTTTGGCAACAAAGAAAAATCTGCGCAACTGCGAAAGCTTGTTTATCCTTTTTTATTGAGAAGAAAAAAAGAACAGGTTGCAAAAGATCTTCCGCCGAAAACAGAAATTACGCTTTGGTGCGAAATGGGCGAAGAGCAGCGGAAAGTTTATAATGATCTTAAACATTACTACAGAGAAAATTTGTTGAATAAAATAGAAAAAGAAGGTGTTGGTTCAAACGCGATTTATATTCTTGAAGGTTTAACAAGATTACGGCAGGTTTGCAATGCACCACAACTTATCAGAGAAGGAAATTTCTCTACAAAAGAATCTGTTAAGCTGGAAGAATTATTGAATGAAATTGAAGACAACACAGGCGGGCACAAAGTGTTGGTCTTCTCTCAATTCACGGGCATGCTGAAACTAATTGCAGAAGAGATGAAACAACGCAATATTCCTTATCTATATCTCGATGGCAGCACTAAAGCAGAAGAACGTCCCAAACTTGTTGAGCAATTTCAAATGAAAGATGACGAAAAAATTTTTCTTATCAGTCTAAAAGCAGGTGGTGTTGGTCTTAATTTAACTGCCGCTGACTATGTTTATCTTGTTGATCCATGGTGGAATCCCGGAGCAGAGCAACAAGCGATTGACCGTACACATCGCATAGGTCAGCAGAACAAAGTGTTTGCATATAAAATGATTTGCCGTGATACCGTCGAAGAAAAAATTCTTGCTTTACAGGAACGCAAAAAATCTCTTGCAGATGATCTCATCAGTGAAGATATCGGCTTCGTTAAAAAACTTACGGCAGAAGATGTGGATTATTTGTTTAGTTAATTGCACAAAGATGCAAAGGCTCTAAACTTCTTTTTAAAAATGCGTTGCACATTTCAAAAACAGTTCCACTATGGACGATAATCTTTTGTTCTTAGGTAAAAGAAATTCTGTACGGGGTCACAGATGCCATAAAAATGGAACGTACAAGTGAGTGACACAACAGGCGATCCCATGAAAAACAAAAGCCGGTATCATAAAAAATCACTCTAATCATTTAAATCATTTATCATAAAAAAACTGCACAGTAATAATGTTACTGTGCAGTTCAACGTTTATCAAAACTTTTTATCTGTTACTCCTTTATCAAAATCACCGGCTTTTACAATTACGAGTTTTTCAGGATGAATGTACTTGCGCAATGCAGCATTCACTTGCTCAACGGTAAGGTCTGTAATTTGTTTTTCCTGCGAAGCATCAAAAGCCATCGTTCTGCCGAGTCGCAAATTGTTGTTGAGCTTATACACGAGCATTTGATCCTGCGCACGATCAACCTGCTGATTTTGTAAGTAGCCACTCTTTGCAGCTTTCAGTTCTTCTGCAGTGATGCCATCTTTTAAAATTTTATCAAGCTCTTCTTTGTATGCTTTTTCAAGCTTACCAAGACTATCAGGATTATATATTGCATACGAACCAAAGCCGCCACTCTTATCCATACTGTTTGCATAAACCCATGAACCAACGCCATAACTAATACCATCTTTCTGACGAATGCGTGTTGCCAAACGCGAATTAAGAAATCCACCACCAAGAATAAAATTGCCGAGCGTGAGCGCAGGATACTCTGCATCGTCATCGCGCATTTGAAGATTCATTCCGGCGACATACATTGCATTCTTCTTGTCAGGCGTATTTATCTTTTTATCTGTTGCAGGCACATCGAAATATTTATCTTCTTCGCGCACATAAGACTGCGTGCTGCTCCAGTTTTGAAGCATATTATTCAACTCCTGTGTGGCAGCCTGTTCATCACAATCGCCCACCACTGCTGCTGTTGCATTTGCGCCGTTATAAAAATCTTTGTAGAAAGACTTTACATCATCGAGCGAAGTATTTTTTATGGCATCAGTTTGCTCGTCATAAGTCATCACATAATTAATGTCGCCTTTCGGATAGGGATTCAACAATCTGCTGCTCTCATTAAATGCAAGGGAATTGGGCTCACTTTTTTGTTGTTCAATGTTTGAAAGCTGTTCCTGTTTCAATGCATCAAATTCATTTTGCGGAAACGACGGCTGATGCAGCATTTCATTCACCAACTGCAGCACTTTTATAAGATTATCGCGTGTGCTTTCTATTGAGACGGTTGCTGTTTGTCCGCCGCCATAGATATAAACACGTGACTGAAGTTTATCCAAAGTATCGTTCAATTGCTGACGTGTTTTATTTACCGTTCCGCGCCGGAGCATCTGTGCCGTAAGCTGCGTTATCGTTCCTTTGTTTTGTAAACTTTGAGGACTGCCGTAACGAATAGTGATGTTCGCATTTACTGTATTACCGCGTGTAGTTTTTGATAGCACAACATATTTTGCACCACCGGCAATGTTGCCGGTTTTGCTGCGTTTGTCAATGTTGGCAGGCGAAGGATCAAAAGCTTCGGCAGCGGCTAAAGCTTGCTGACCTTTATAATCTTTTACAAGCGCTGCGATGTCTGGTGCAGGTGGAATTGAAGCACGGTCGGGATTTTTTTCCGGAACAAAAATTCCCACTGTTCTGTTGGCAGCTTTAAAATATGCTTTTGCGACTCTGTTCACATCATCAACTGTTGCCTTCTTTAAATTATCGCGATATATAAATGCCATTCTCCAATCTCCTTCTGCGAGATATTCACTCATGCTAAGACCAATTCTTTCGGAGTTGCGATAAAACAATTCAAAATCTTTCAACAGCTTGTTTCTTGCACGTTCAACTTCTTCAGCAGTTATTGGATTAATGCTGATGCTGTCGAGTACACCAAGCATTGTTTTCTTTGCCTCATCCAATGATTTTTCTTTCAGCACATCTGCCGAAAAATAAATAAATCCCGGATCTTTCAAAGCCGCAGCCCATCCCCATTCCGAAGATGCTTTTTGCGTTTCTATCAATGCTTTATACAAGCGACCCGACGGTTCATTGGTGAGTACTTCATTCAAAATACGTATTGCTGCATAATCAGAATGCGTGCCCGGTGGAATATGATATGCACATGATAATACCTGCACATCGCCCACCCGGCGCAGCTCTACAAAACGTTCACCATCCTGTATGGGTTCAACAGTGTATGATTCTTCAAGTTTGCGTGTTGGCTTTGGTATTGCGCCAAAATATTGATTAATGAGTTGGAGCGTTTTTGCTTCATCAATTTTCCCTGTCACCATCAGCACCGCATTATCGGGCTGATAATATTTTTTATAAAAAGCTTGCAGGCGTTCGATAGGAACACGCTCAATATCTTCTTTTGATCCAATCGTTGATTTGCCATAGTTGTGCCACAGGTAAGCAGTTGAAAGAACACGCTCCATCAAAACACCGGAAGGATAATTCTCTCCTGCTTCAAATTCATTTCGCACAACAGAAAATTCACTCTCCAAATCTTTCTTCGCAATAAATGAATTCACCATGCGATCGCTTTCAAGATCGAGTGCCCATTTTAAATTTTCGTCTGTTGCAGTAAATGTTTCAAAGTAATTTGTTCTGTCGTACCATGTTGTTCCGTTAGGATAGCTTCCATGATCGGTTAGCTCTTTAGGAATATTTGTGTGCTTCTTAGAACCTTTAAACACCATGTGTTCCAGTAAATGCGCCATGCCTGTTTCGCCATAGCCTTCAAGCCGCGAACCAACAAGATAAGTGATGTTTACAGTGATGGTGGGCTTCGATGGATCAGGAAATAACAAAACGCGCAAACCATTGCCAAGCCGGTATTCTGTGATGCCTTCAACAGATGTAACTTTTACAGGAAAGGAATTTGATTCTTTCGGTTTCGACAAAGTTTGTCCGGAAACGATGATCGAAAATGCAGATAGATAAAGTAGTGTACATGCTTTCGTTAGCAGGTTAAGCGGTCTCATATCTTTAAATTTTAGATGGACTACCAAGATACAAAACGCAAATGCCTTTTGCAACAGCAAACATTCGGTTCAGGCGTTAATTTTTTTAAAATAAAATCACCGGCTGCAACGTTATCCTTCAAGTCCATTCAAAATTCTCTGCCTTGGGAATTGCTTCAAAAGTTTTGGAAATAATTGCCTGTGGCGGCACTGCAAGTTTGCGAAGATTGGTATCAATCCATGCAACGTCAACGGTAACGATTGCGCTAAGAGTGTTACTGTTTTTCCAAATCTCATGTGCAATAGATAAGCGACTAAAATCTTTTCTGCTTCTGCTTAGTGCAAGATTAACATGCACCACGTCACCAAATAAAATCTCACGCTTAAACACACATTCTTCTCTAAAAAGAATAGGTCCAAAATTATTTTCACGCAATACTGCAGGTGTAAGTCCGTACTCATTTAAAAACGTCAATCGAATGAAAGCGCCCCAATCGTAATAAACCGAATGCCGCAGATGAAAGTTAGGATCAAGATCACTCCATCTTACTTCAACTTGTTTGCTGTAGCTTTTCATGAAAGGTTATTTGCGCGGAAGATAAGCAGTATCACTGATTGGAATAAAAATGTTTTTTATGAGCCCGGCTTTTGTATTTCATTGCATCGGCTGTTGCGTCGCACTCTTGTACTTCAACAATTCTTTTAAACAGTTTGAATGTTTGAACGTTAAACTCAGGTTCAATTAAACTCAATTTTGTAATTGGATTGGAACATTCAAACTTCTCGAACATTCAAACAATCAAACTTTGCACAAAAAAATTTCCGCTTCGCAACATAATTCACAATAATGAAGTATTTTTCGCCTCGCAAAATTATTGTCTGATTAACACTTAATATAACGATACGCTATGCTGTTGCTCGGAATAGATGTCGGCACCTCCTCTATAAAAGTTTCTGTTGTTGATGCTCAAACACAAAAATGTATTGCATCTGCTCACTATCCCGAAACGGAAGCAGAAATAATCTCACACAAAAGTGGCTGGGCAGAACAATCGCCTGAAACTTGGTGGGAGTATGCACAACAAGCTATCTTAAAAGCAAACGAAAATGGCAACTATAATCCGAAAGATATTGCTGCAATCGGTATTGCTTATCAAATGCATGGACTGGTTGTTGTTGATAAAAATCAAAATGCTTTACGTGATTCAATCATTTGGTGCGACAGCCGTGCGGTGCCGTATGGCGAAAAAGCGTTCGATGCAATTGGTGCAGAAAATTGTTTATCGTGTTTACTTAATTCTCCCGGAAATTTTACTGCCGCCAAACTTGCATGGGTAAAAGAAAACGAGCCTGAAGTCTTTAATAAAATAGATAAGATAATGTTGCCCGGTGATCTTATAGCACTGAAATTAACCGGCGACATTACAACAAGCATATCTGCTTTATCAGAAGGCATTTTCTGGAATTTTAAAGACGATACTTTATCAAAAGAGGTGATGAAGTTTTTTGATTATGACGAAAGTCTCATTCCTGAAATAAAGAATGTTTTTACTTCTCATGGAGAATTAAAAGAAGATGTTGCTGAAAAATTATCACTCAAAAAGGGAATCCCTGTTACGTATAAAGCAGGTGATCAACCCAATAATGCTTTATCATTAAATGTTTTTGAACCGGGCGAAGTCGCAGCAACAGCAGGAACTTCAGGAGTTATTTATGGAGTTACAGATCAGCTTGCTTATGATAAACAATCACGGGTAAACAGCTTTGCGCATGTGAATTATACAAAGCAACAAAAACGAATTGGTGTGTTGCTTTGCATCAACGGAACAGGTATCTTCAACAAGTGGATAAAGAATTTGATGGGGAGCATTATGAGTTATGATGCGTTGAATGAATCTGCTTCTTACATTAATGCAGGTTCTGATGATTTATACATTCTTCCTTTTGGTAACGGTGCAGAAAGAATGTTAAACAACAAAATAGTTGGCTCACATATTCACAACATTGATTTAAATAAACATACGGCTGCACATGCTTATCGTGCAGGGCAGGAGGGGATTGCTTTTGCGTTTCGGTATGGTTTGGATATTATGCGTGAGAATAAAATGAATCCTTCTATAATTCGTGCAGGCAGAGCAAATATGTTTTTAAGCAAGGTATTTACCGAAGCTTTTGTAAATGCAACAAATGTTCCTGTTGAACTGTATGAAAGCGATGGAAGCGTAGGTGCAGCGCTGGGTGCAGGCATTGGTGCAAAAATTTTCAGCAATCCAAAAGAGGCATTCACAAAAATGAAACCTTTGCAATTGGTTGAGCCTGCAAAAGCGAAAGAATATGATGAGTTCTATGGGAAGTGGAAGGAATGTCTGGAAAAAGATTTGGAGTAGAAGGTTCACCACATAGGTACATAGAAACATAGGCACACATAGAAAGTATTCAACTATAATTTAAACCCTATAAAAATGATTACACATATAGAATAATTGGTTGTGCTATTGAAGTCCATAAACAGTTAGGTCCGGGATTACTTGAAAGTGTATATGAAAAATGTTTTGTGAGAGAATTATCATTGCAGAGTATCGAACACAAAACACAGGTGTATGTACCTGTTTCATATAAGGGATTATTGATGGAAGCTGAATTGAGGCTGGATGTTCTTATTGAAGACTTGGTTCTTGTTGAATTGAAAGCGATCGAAGGAATATTACCTGTTCATGAGGCGCAAGTACTTACTTATATGAAACTGTTACAAAAACCAAAAGGAATCTTGATAAATTTTAATTGCATGAACATTGTTAAGGAAGGACAAAAGACTTTTGTAAATGAATATTACGCAGCTTTGCCCAAATCATAAAACTATGTGTCTCTATGTGCCTATGTTCCTATGTGGTGAAAGAGTCGAGTAATGTTCAGAACGTACAAGTGAGTGACACAACAGACGACGACAGTAGTAACACAGCTAAGTATAACAATAAAAACACAAAACTTTAATACCATGTCAACACTAATTGGCGACAAAGAAATTTTTAAAGGGATAGGACAAATAAAATATGAAGGTCCTGAAAGTGATAACCCGCTTGCGTTTCGCTGGTACGATGAA
>Ga0081539_10001597_pt1 | contig 37367 bp, 43 predicted proteins | sample TabmetS4T2R2_FD_71023 | JGI IMG/M metagenome (GOLD analysis project Ga0081539, IMG submission 71023) | Tabebuia heterophylla rhizosphere microbial communities from the University of Puerto Rico - S4T2R2 | ecosystem: Host-associated > Plants > Roots > Rhizosphere ... | reverse complement strand
TTGCCGGCCGACCAGCGCGGCTGCGACCGGTGGTCCTTGCCCTGCTCGTTGTGGTTGTTCACCGTCATGAGGGCCATCTTCACCCCTGCCTATCCGGTGTCCAACCCAACCGGGAGCGATGGAGGGCTTCTTAAGCAGGATGCAGCCACGCTATGCATAACTCTACGAGAGCTTTACTATGATATTGAGGATAAGCCTGATTCCAAGGTAGCACCGACTGTAGCAGTTGCTTTCGTTATGGCGGCTCTAAGCTTGTCCAACTTGATCGATCAGACGACAAGAAAGCAGCCACCGCGAAGTAGGAGGTAGTCCATCCTACTAGCGTCAGAGCCCGGAGCGCCGATGACTGAGGACCCTTATCGCAAGGCGATTGATGAGATGATTGGTGGGCTAGCGCAGTTATCGAACTCGCTCACCCTTGCCGACCCTCACCGCGTTCGGTGTTTGCAGGTCGCTTACGGCTGGTGCGCTGAGGCGCACCGACTCGGCAAGGCGGTCTTGGTGCTGTTTGACCAGGATTTAGGGCATGAAGCTCGACCCCTCGTGCGGGTCCTTCTGGAACATACAGTTACTCTGCACTGGTTAGTCGAGACTGGTGATGGTGCAGTTGCTGCGATCTTGGCTGAGCATGAGCGGAATATGCACAAGCTGCGGAAGGACGCTGAAGGTGGACCGCTTATGCCCCCGCCGAGTCTCCTCGCGTTTGCGGACAGCATTGAAGTCCCGATCGTATCTGAGGTACGGGCACTACGTAACTTCAGATCGATCTGCGATCAGTTTTCACTTCTCAATACTCTTTATGCCGCGTTTCGACTAGAGTCGGCTTACATACATCCTTCGTGGGCGGGCGCGGCAGCCTTCATGGCGGGCAACAGCAATCACCCAGCCCTGCGACCAAAACCGAGCATTCCAACCGACGGCTTAGTGCAACTCGTGGCAGCCTGCCTCGTTTGGGCCAGCCGTGACCTAGATGACCTCCTGGCTAACCACCCCTGGCGACAACGCCTTGAGCGGATCGCCGCCGAGCTGGGCGTACCCCCGCACCTTCCAGCCTTGCCTCACTCGACTCCTTGATCGGCCTTGCCGTGCCCGGCCGGCCAATCGGTCCCCGGTCGCGGAGGACCGGAGCGCCAGAGACGTCCGCGACCGGACGGGAGCCCGCCGGTACACGCTGGGTACACACGCCGCCGGCAGGTAGGGGACTGCAACGGGCACGAGTGGTCATCACGGGTAGCAAGGAACCGCAGCTCAGACCGACAGCGCAGCCGCCACGAGGCGCCACGTCAGGAGGCGGGCCAGAGTTCGAGTCTCCCCACCTCCACCACGGCCCGTGACCAGGGCCAGATCGCCCTGCCCACGCGAGGCGCCCGGGCTGAACGCCGGGTGGAACGGCGTCGCCTTGATCGCCGGCACCGCGACCTGCTCGACCTCGGCGGCGCGGCGAGCCTGCCTGCCAGCAGGCGCGGGGTTGCCTGGGAGGAGGTGCGCCGCCAGGTTCGCGTCGCTCGGGTGCGCTCCAGGCGGTAAGCGCGTTCGTCGGCACCAATATCCTGGTCCGCCACCTGACCGGCGACCCACCTGCGAGGCGGCATGGGCGACCAAGTTCCTCGTGACCAGCGACGAGCTGCGGCTGCCTGATCTGGTGGTCGCCGAGGTCGTATACCTGCCGGAGTCGTTCTACCAGGTGCCACGCGAGCGGCTCGCCGAGCGGGTCCGGTCGATCAGCGCACATCACTGCTGTGGCGGGCGGATGGCCGGCCGCCCAGCTCTCCTTCTACGCCCAAGCCCATGATTGAAGTCGGATCGCCGACGAGGGTGCTAGCAATGTGCGCTGGTCCATCCGAAGCGGACGCCAAGATGACTGACGAGACGGAAGCCTGGGCTGTCCGGACCCGCGGCGACCAGGGTCCGCCCGAGCACATCGGGGAGAGGCGGCGCTCGCCGAGCTGGTCAGGCGATCATCGAGGCGAGCGAAGAGGAAAATGCCATGCCTTACGAGTAGCCGAAGGGAGAAGCTCGTGGATCCCGGACGAGCCGTTCTATGGGACGCGCACAGTGGCGAACCGATCGGCTGGCGCAAGCTCGGAGAGCCGATCGTCGCCGAGGAGTGGTCTCCCGAGGGCGTCGTCCTGACGGACGTGCTGACGCCAGCCCGCGCAGTCGAGCTGTACGGTCCGGTTACCGTTATCACCGTCGGCCCGGGAGGCGGCTGGCGCAGCGTTACGTATGGCGAGACGACATTTACCTCACGGCGGCTGGATCCGCGTGGTTCCCCATATGCCACAGCCGTTCGTGCCGTGGTGGACGACCCCGACCGCGAGTGGCCTTGCCCGAAGTGTGGTGCGGTGCCGGGTGAGCCCTGCAAGGGGCCAAGAGGTGGCAAGCACCGGGAGCGCCGCCAGTGGACGCTCTAAGAGCGCATGCAGCACGACAATGATGCGCTGCGGCGGGAAGTCAAACGTCTGGATGCTGAGGTGGGTTCTCTGCGTGCCTGGGGTGACGGCCTGCGAAAGTCTGTTGAGGACCCATCGCCGCGCTGTAACCGACCGACCAGGGCTGGCACACCCTGCAAGGCGCGTGCCATCACCCATCCCATGTCCATCGAGTCGTGCCAGGTCCATCTGACATCGGAGGAACGAAAGACGCTCGACGCAAAGCAGCAGGAACAGGACCGTCAGTGGAAGCAGAGGCTTGCAGAGCAGTCGCAGGTCAGGGAGCAGGAGTCGCTGCGGCAGGTGATCCGGCAGGCGGCTCGTGCCTACGGCCTGTCCGAAGAGGACGCAGAAGCCCGAGTCCTGGCAGCACTAGAAGGGCCCAGCAGCTCTTGAGGTGCCTGCTGGCGCTCGTGCTCCTGCCGGTCCGACCGGGACTCGTGCATGATCGTCTAGGGGGCTGTGATCCTGGTCGGTGAACTAGTCGTGGACGCCCACGACACTGGCGAGCGCCGCACCCGCTGGTCAAGCTGATCGTCGGACTTCAACCAGCGGCGCGGACTCGCATTGTGGCAGCTCAAGACCACACATCGACGCGACGGCCAGCGGTTCCGGTAGCCCTCCTCGTCTATGAACGGAGGGGTGTCCGCCGCCAGGCTGCGATCACAGAAGCCGCAGACCGTGCAATGTAAGTGGCTCGAAGTGCCGCCGGTTGAGGGTGACGAGCGGCAGTCCGTTGGCCGTCGCCGAGGCGGCGATCCACAGATCGTTGCTAGGAACAGGCCGGCCGAGCGCCTCCGTTGCCGCGCGCAGCCGACCGTATTCGGCTGCCACAGTCCGACCAAGCTCGATCAAGCCGAAGTCGTCGGTATAGAACGCGAGCATTTCGGTTGTGCGCCGTGGGGACCACTTGCGGGACAACGCCCCGTAGCTGGCCTCCCCGAGCGTGACCACGCTGATCACCAGCGGCCGGTCGGCCACCACGTTCCCGAGCCCGGCGGGGACTACACGCTGGAATAGCCGCGCTCGGTACAGCACGGACGCGACGTCGGTGTCGACCAGCGCCGGGTCAGGCGTCGACACGGCGCGCGTCGTAGATCACGTCGAGGAAGGCGAGCAGTTCTTCGTCGCTCGGCGGGTCGGCGCTGTCCCGTGGTGAGGCGAGGATCTCCGCGCCAGTGCGCAGACGCTTGCCCTGGGCCCTGAGCTGGGCCAGGTAGCGGGCGCGCCGCTGCGCGGCCAGCTCCTCGCTCGGTTCGGCGGCGAAGTCCGCCTCGGCAGTCGCCACTGTCACCTCCCCGTCTGGTGCCTAGTCTACGCGCCTGGGGGACGGATCCCGGTGCCTGCGTGCCTCCCTGGGGATGGCGAGACGATCAGCCGTGACCATTCAGTCGTCAGCGAGGTAGGCCAAAGCGCGGAGCTTTCGTCCGACTTGTCGGTTCGAAAGGTGTCTCATCAGGTCCACTACCAGGGCCTGGTCACCGATCAGGCCCTTTGCCTTGTACCGCTCGGCGAACTTCGGCTCCCGCAATGGACCACCCTGCAAGGCCAGCCGGGTCCCGCCAGCGCGCCCGCCACGGTTCCGGCCCTGACCATGCTTGAGTCCTTCAAGTCCTCCACGTAACCCATCGCTCAGGACCTCCGACGCCGCACGACCACAACCGGTCGGACCCCACAGCGCCACCGACCTCCACCCGGTTCGCAGCGATGTACTCCTCCAGGTCATCAGGATGGAAGCGAACATAACGGTCGAGCTTGCGATCGGCGATGCGGCGCTCGAACACCAGCCGACGCACATGCCGAGGTGTCGTGTGCAGCCGCTCAGCAGCCTCATCCCAGGTCAACAGCCTATCCATCCTGCGGTCCTGCTCCTTGGTACTTCTCATGTCGCCACCGTCGTTGTCCTCAACTCGTCCTTGGCGATCCGCTGCTCCTCTCGTGCCCGCGCAGCCGCCGAGGCGGCCAGCCACGCCTCCCCGGTGCTCTGGTAGCCCGCGCCGAGGAATACAAGGAGGCAACACGATCACGGCCTGGTCGCCCTCGGGTCGGCCCCAGGCATCCAACGGCAGCGTGCCCACACGGCGGCGGATGGCATAGGCGACCCGGGTCCCCCCGCAGCGCCCCCAGGGTGGTCGAGTAACGGCGGCTCTTGGTCGAGTACTTGGCGACATAGCCGGCCACCTGCTCGGCCGACAGCTCGCCTTCGTCGCCAGCCTCGGTGATGGGGTGCACGTCCCGCTGCTCACCTCAGCGGGCAACCAGGGTCACGGCCTGGTCCTCGTCGACCATCGGGCAAGGCACAGTCACGGTGGCGGCGGCGTGGCGGACGGCTCGCTCGAGGAGCTCGGCGGTGAACCCGGCCGGCGGGGGCGCCACACAGGCCGGGCAGCCGCTGGTGGTGGCGGCGTCTAGGCGGATGATGGCGTGGAAGTGGACCGCCCCGCGTCGCTGGTACTCGACCACCTTGGCGAACGAGATGCGCACCGCCCCTCGCAGCTCGGCCTCGGTCACGCCGACCAGCCGGGCCAGTGCCCGATGCAGATGGACAGCGCTTAGGCACCGCGCTTGGAGTGTGGGTCTGGCCACGGCTGCCGCGAGCCCTCCGGACTCTTGCCCACGAAGCAGTGGTCACCGAGGACGGGGGCCTCACCCTCCGGTCAAGGAGTAGCCAACGGCGCCACGGTGTGCCTGGGGCTAATCCTCACCGGCCGTGCCACAAGCGTGCCATTCACAGCGGTCCTGAACGGTTCCCAGCAGACAATCGCGGACAACACCACCACAACCATTACCTGCGCCGTTGCCCAACCTCGCAGATGACGACAGCGGCCGATCTGGCTTTGGGAGCAGGGAGTGTCCGTTCAAATCTGGTCATCTGACCAACGACAGCTTTCTGCAGTCGAATGGGGCCGGCCCCGGAGGACCGGCCCCATTCAGTGGCGATACGGGGACTAGGTGGTGCTGTCGTTGTCGATCGTGAACTGCTCGACGCCACAGGCCGAGGTGGAAGCCTGGTTGTTGGCGTCGCCGCTGTAGCTCACCTTCCAGCGCCAGGTCCCCTCCATGCTGGCGATGAAGTTGGTGTTGGTGGTGGAGTAGGTCCCGGGTCCGCTGACGTTCACCGTCTGGGTGTACGCAGGCGTCCCCGCGCAGTTGGTATCGCCCGGAATGAACAGGTCGAAGGTGACGGTGCCGCCCGCGGTGCCGGTCGCTCCGCTGAGGGTAGCGTCATCGTTGGGGATCAGGTTCTGGGCGGTGGTCATCGCCGTATTCTGCTTGACCACGACCAGGTGCTCGCTGGTGCAGACGCTGGTGGCGCTGTTGTTGTTGGCGTCGCCGCTGTAGACCGCCTGCCAGTAGTAGTCCCCAGCGGTGTTGAAGTTGACGGCATCGGAGTCGGGCACCACGCCGTTGGTCACGGTCTTGGTCCCGGCGGCCTGCGCGTTCTCGGTGCAGGTGTTGTTGGTGTAGACCGTGTAGGTGACTGTCCCGCCCGCGTCGGTTGTGGCCCCGGTCAGGGTGGCCGAGTCATGGACCGTGCCACCGACCGTGATGGTCTCGGCCGACAGCGTCGTGGCGATGCTCGGGCTGCGGTTGGTGTGGTTGGTGTACGTGCACTCGACGGTGCCCCCGCCGGCCATGGTGATGGAGGCGGTTGCGGCGCTGGGGGTGACGCTGGTGCCCTGACCGTTAGCCGTGCAGTTGAGGCTCTTGAGCGTCCAGCTAGCCGGAGGGGCCGACTCGGTCACGCTGTAGGAGCCGGCCAGCACGCTGCTGTAGGTCCGGGTCCCGCCGTTGGAGAGGGTGAAGGTGGCCGGGCTGAGGCCGCCGGTGGTGGTGTAGTCGAAGGTGGCGTCGCCGTTCTCGGTCACCTTGTGGATCGTGACGGTGCCGCAGTTGGAGATGTTGACCGGCTGAGGGGCGACGAAGTCCTTGACCTCGGCCGGGAAGGACGCCGAGGAACGGCTCTTGAGGAAGGCGCTGCCGAACGCCGTACAGGTCCCGGATGGGAAGACACCGGCCGCGGTCAGGTTGACCGCCGCCTCGCCGAAGGTCAACGCGGGCAGGGTACCGCCGCCGATCGGGTCCGTGACGGTGACCGTATTGACGGCGCCCTCCGCCTCCCCGAGGCCGGACAGGTCGACCCGGTTGCCCCAGCACGGTAGAGCGTTGGACGAGAAGCACTGGCTTGTCGAGCCGCTGGTGACCCACTTGAGCAGGCCAAGGACCGGGTTGCCGCCGCCGTTGGTGAAGTCGAAGGTGATCAGCAGGTCGCCGGCCGTCCGATTGAGGGTCTTCGGCCCGGTGGTGGTCAAGTTCGGCTGCGCCATCTTGTTGATCTCGAAGTCCATGTTGGCGGAGCCGAGGACGTTCGAGCGCTCCCAGGCCAGGTACAGGAGGTTGCTGTTGCTGGCGAACTCGTTGGCGACATAGAAGCGGGTCAGGTTGCTCTTCTGGGGTGGGATGGAGCCAGTGACGACCGACACGTTGGGGTCGTCTTCCTTGGTGCCCTGCCCAAAGGAGTTGTCGGTGTTGCCGCTGGGGAGGTCGTCGCCGCGGACACGGTTGGGCGCGTTGGCCCAGTCGGTGTTGCCGGTGGTGTTGACGACCAGGTTGCCGTCGTTGCCCTCAAAGGTGCTGCCCGGCAGGTTGGCTAGACCGGGGGACACGAGCGCCAATGTCAGGACGACAGTCGCGGTAGCTGCGAGGCTCAAGCCAAGACGCACCCGACGATACTTTGTTTGCAATATCCTCACGTGCTATTCCCTTCTATACCGTGTCTCGACAGCACGACACGGCAACACTCGGTATTGCTAAACCCAGGACACGACATGCGCTTATCGGGCAGGCTACGCCTAGGCCTGGCAATGAATGCTGACTCCCTGACCGCCATACCAGATTCAGGCTGGCGTATTCAGGGGCCTTGATGGTCCCGCTGGTTCATGTGAGCAGGGTGAATCCGCTGTTCGGCCTATGATCCCTGACCCGCACCCCCTCCTTGGCACTTGAGCGTCGGCCAGAAGCAATCCTGCAATCCCCGAGAACCGCGATCAGCCCATTCGGGCTGTGCCTCAATGGGACGTGGTTGCTCTAGTTCCCAGAGAAGGAGCGGGTCTTCGACTAGTCCCGTTACATTGTGGCCAGCCGCAACGGCAGGTTCATGCAACCGCGGCACTCGCGTACGATTTCCTGCGTAGCGGCGAGCCATCCATAATTGAAACGTCTGGCCTAGAAGGGGACGCCACTCTAGGCTTAAACGGCAAATGTTGCGGGCACGCAAAGCAGGACAAGCGCAGCAGCCGGTAGGACAGCCATGGGCGGTGGACGAATGCGGCCTCATGGTCCATGCCAGCCACCAAGGGGGAGGTGAGGCGGCCCGAAACTGCATGGCATGCAAGGGTCAGGGCTTGATCGGCCTTGCCGGTCCCGGCCGGCCGATCCGGTCGCTGGCCGCGGAGGACGGAGCGCGGCAGGCGTCCACGGCCGGACGGGACCGGAGCCCTCGGTCCGTGCTGGGTCCGTGGAGCACCGGGATCACAGGGGCACGGATGGTCACCAGCGGCGAAGCGAAACCGCAGGTCGGCCAGCTTCAAGTCAGGCAGCTCGCGCAACGCCAGCGGCCGGATCAGATTGTGGTCCCGAAGGTCCGGGTCGAGGCCCATCATGCCCGGGCTCAAGACCGCTTGCGATGACCGCGAATGGAACTGATTTGCGATCGCGTCGCTAAACCGGGCGCCGCCCAAGATGGGCGCGTCCGAGATCGGCCTCGTTCAAGTACACGCCGGAGGTCGAGACTCTCAAGATAAAAGATCGGCCTCATCTTCTGGAACCGGAAGACGGCGATCACCCTTACCGCGTTCGCTATGTCGGCTGCCCGACGCCAGAGGGACGGTAGTTCGTCAATCGGCGTGTCAGCGGGTAGTTGTCCTCTGTGGGGCGGCCAAGGCGAACGTCGATGCACCAAGCCTAATAAGATTTCAGCAATTATCTCCTTGTCAACCGCAGAATCAGCCGCTACAGAGCTTCGCGGTAGTTGGTGAATGCTGCGGGTTAGGATCCCGCGGCATGAGCAGAGCACTGTCACCCAATGGCCGGGTGCTCAGGCACCCGGGAGACCTGCAATGGTTGGAACGCCGCCGCGTGCAGGCCGCCGAGCTGTTCGCCCAGGGCAAGACCCGTGCCGAGGTCGCCGGCCAGCTGGGCGTGTCGGCGCAGACCGCCAGCCGCTGGCATGCGCGCTGGCGTGCTGGCGGTGTGGCGGGAATGCGCACCGCCAGCCACGGCAAGCCGCCACGCCTGGGCCCCGCCGGGCTGGCCCACATCCGCCGGGTGCTGGACCGCGGGCCGGTGGCGGCCGGGTTCGACAACGACCTGTGGACCCTTGCGCGCATCGCCGAGGTCATCGAGCGGACCACCGGGGTGGCGCACCATCCCGGGCACGTGTGGCGCATCCTCAAGGCGATGCGGTGGAGCCTGCAGCGGCCAGCCCGCAAGGCCGTCGAGCGCGACGAGACCGCCATTCCCGGTGGGTCGCCCAGGAGTGGCCGCGGATCAAGCAACCGCCCAAACGTGCAAAGCCTGGCGCTGCGTTGTCGACGAGTCGGGCGTCAAGCTGACCCGCCGGTGCGGCGCACCTGGGCACCGCGGGGCAAGACGCCGGTGCTGTGCCACCCCTACCGACGGGGACAAGCAGATCTCGATGTGCGGGCTGGTGGCCTGCCGGCCGGGCGCGGGCCAGGGCGAGCCGCCGGTGGCCTGGATGGGCTTCGACCTGCTGGAGGCGCCTACGACACAGCAGCGTTCATCCGCGTGGTGCGCCGACCGCGCCGAGCTGATCGCCACCGCCCAGGTCGGCTCCATCCGGGCGCGTCGCGACCCGGATTTGCTGCGCAGCTTCTTGGCAGGAACAGGCCCCACCATATGAATCACCAACTACCGCGAAGCCCTTGGAGAAGACCTGCCCGGCGCTCAGCCGAGTTCTTGGGCGAGCCCGATGAGAAGGCCTTCGGGCCCGCGGATGTAGCAGAGTCGATACGCGTCTTCGTATTGGACCACGTCGCTGCTGACGAGCTTCGCGCCGTGCTTTCGGAGCCTGGCGAGCGTCTCGTCGAGGTCGTCCACCGCGAACATGACGCGCAGGTAGCCGAGGGCGTTCACCGGGGCGTTCCGGTGATCGGCGACCACACGCGGCGCGAGAAAGCGCGACAGCTCGAGCCGGCTGTGGCCGTCCGGCGTGCGCATCATGGCGATCTCGACGCGCTGGTCGCCCAGTCCAGTGACGCGCCCTGCCCACGCTCCTTCCACCATGGCTCGCCCTTCGAGCTCGAGGCCGAGCTCGCGAAAGAACGCGATCGTCGCGTCGAGGTCCTCGACGACGACGCCGACGTTGTCCATCCGTTTGAGTGCCATGTGCCCAATCTACAAAAGGGCGAGAGCAACGGCGACCAAGGCGCTCCAGCCGGTCCAAGTACGTACCTTTCGGCGGGTTGCTCTACTTCCTATGCGTTGTTGGCTTGTCCCTCGCGTTGTCCCTGCGTAGCCACCTCCTCCTAGTCCTCCCGATAGGCGGTTCTGTGGCAGATCCCTCCGATTGGTTCTCGGAAGAGCGAGGAGCCAACTCACCGAGCGAAGTTCTCGACCGGCTGCGACCGGAGCAAGCGGTACACGCTGGGTCGACACCCGACCGGCGGCTAGAGGAGCGCAGCGGGCTCCAGCGGTCACGACCGGTTGGGAGGAACCGCAGGTGAACGGCACGATGTGGCCGCCAGCAGGCAGCACATGAGGAGGCGGGCCAGAGCTCGAGTCTCCCCACCTCCACCACACGAGGCAGGTCACCGACCTGTCTCGTTGCTGTCTCGGAGCATCGGCGCGGAACCCTCGGTCCGCGCCTGAGCATGCATGGACAGGCGCTGGTGGCCCTTCTACGATCCGGTCATGCCGGTCTGCCAGCGCTGCGGCGAGGACAACCCTGAGCGGGCCAGGTTCTGTCTGGCCTGCGCCGCGCCGCTGGCCGCCTCCGCGCCCCGGCGCGAGGAGCGCAAACGGGTCAGTGTGCTGTTCTGCGACCTGGTCGGCTTCACCTCTCGGTCGGAGCGGTTGGACGTGGAGGATGTCCGTGGGCTGCTCGCCCCCTACTACGCGCGCCTTCGGGTCGACCTGGAGCAGTTCGCGGGGACGGTGGAGAAGTTCATCGGCGATGCGGTGATGGCCCTGTTCGGCGCCCCGGTGACCCACGAGGACGACCCCGAGCGGGCGGTGCGGGCCGCCCTGTCGATCCGGGAGGCGATCGCCGAGTTCAACGAGCGGGATCCCTCGCTGGACTTGCATGTGCGGGTGGGGGTGACCACCGGGGAGGCCCTGGTGGTCCTGGATGCCCGGCCCAGCGAGGGTGAGGGGATGGCCTCAGGGGATGTGGTCAACACCGCCGCCCGGCTGCAGGCCGCCGCCCCGACCGACGGGGTGCTGGTCGACGAGACCACCTTCCGGGCCACCGACCGCCAAATCATCTACCAGCCGGCGGAGCCGGTGCGGGCCAAGGGGAAGACCGAGGCGGTTCAGGTGTGGCAGGCGCTCGCACCGCGGGCCAGTCTCGGGGTCGACGTCGCTCAGGCGGCCCAGACGGCCCTGGTCGGCCGGGAGCAGGAGTTGGGTGGGCTGGCTGGCGCCTTGGCTCGGGTGCGTCGCCAGCGTGCCCCCCAGCTCGTGACCCTGGTCGGGGTGCCCGGGATTGGCAAGAGCCGGCTGGTCTGGGAGCTGCTGCAGACGGTGGCGGCGGAACCGGAGCTGACGGTCTGGCGCCAGGGCCGCTGCCTGCCGTACGGGGAGGGGGTGGCCCTATGGGCCCTGGGGGAGCTGGTCAAGGCCCAGGCCGGGATCCTGGACACCGACCCGGCCGATACAGCCGCCACCAAGCTGGACCGGGCAGTGGCCGACCTCATCGGCGACCAGGGCGAAGCGGCCTGGGTCAACGAGCACCTACGGGCGCTGATCGGGGTTGGGGGCGAGGCGCCTGGCGGGGACCGCCGCAGCGAGGCGTTCGCGGCCTGGCGGCGGTTCTTGGAGGCGCTGGCCGAGCAGGGCCCGGCCGTGCTGGTGGTTGAGGACCTGCACTGGGCTGATGAGCAGCTGCTGGACTTCTTGGACCATCTGGTCGACTGGGCCGCTGAGGTCCCCTTGCTGGTGGTGGCGACCGCCCGGCCGGAGCTGCTGGCCCGCCGCCCTGGCTGGGGTGGCGGCAAGCCGAACTCGGCGATCGTGTCGCTGTCGCCGCTCAGCGAGGCCGACACCGCCCAGCTGGTCGGCGGGCTGCTCGGTCAGACGCTACTGCCGGCGGAGACCCAGGCCGCGCTGCTGGCCCGCGCGGGCGGCAATCCCTTGTATGCGGAGGAGTTCGTGCGGATGCTGGCCGACCGCGGGTACCTCCGCAGGGCCGGTGGGAGCTGGCGGCTGGAAGGGGGGGACGACCTCCCGTTGCCCGAGACCGTCCAGGGAATCATCGCGGCCCGCGTGGACGCCCTGGCCCCGGAAGAGAAAGCGCTGCTGCAGGACGCCGCGGTGCTTGGCAAGGTCGGCTGGCTGGGTGCCCTGGCCGCCCTCGAGGACGCCCAGCCGTCCGCGCTGGAGGAGCGGCTGCACACCCTGGAACGCAGGGAGTTCCTCCGACGCGAACGCCGCAGCCAGGTGGCCGGGGAGCGCCAGTACGCCTTCCGCCACGTGCTGGTCCGTGATGTGGCCTACGGACAGCTGCCACGAGCGGCGCGGGCTGACCGGCACCGGCGAGCTGCCGAGTGGCTGCAGGGGCTGTCCCCGGACCGGGCCGAGGACCGCGCCGAGCTGCTCGCCCACCATTGGCAGGCTGCCCTCGACTATGCCCGGGCGGCCGGGCAAGACACCGCCGGGCTGGCCGAGCGGGCCCGGTTGGCGCTGCGCGAAGCCGGCGACCGGGCCCTGGACCTCAACGCCTTCTCGGCCGCGACACGCTGGTATGCCGCCGCCCTGGAGCTGTGGCCGGCCGCTGACACCGAGCGGCCGCGGCTGCTGCTGCGGCTGGGCAAGGCCCGCCGTTACGCCGAGCACGGGGGCGGTGAGCTACTCGAAGCGGCTCGCGATGGGCTGCTCGCCCAAGGGGATCGGGAGGGGGCTGCCGAAGCCGAGCGGCTGCTCAGCCTGTTGCTGTCGTTCCAAGGGCAGGCTGAGCGCGCGATCGAGCACGACCGGCGGGCGGTCGCGCTGCTCGAGGGGGCCCCGCCCTCGGGAGCCAAGGTCACCATGCTCGACAGCCTGGCAGGCGGCCTACTGTTGACGGGGCAGCCCGAAGAGGCGATCCGGGTCGGGCGACAGGCCCTGGCCATGGCCGAGGCGCTGGGGCTGGACCGGGAACGGGCGGGGCCGCTCGACTGCATCGGCTACGCGCGGGTGGCCAGCGGCGACCGCGGCGGCCTCGCGGATCTCGAGCAGGCCGTCGCCATCTCAGTGCAGGCTAACGCGCCGCTGAGCGCGATTAACTACGGCAATCTGGCAGACGCGCTGATCGCCCTTGGGGACCTAGCCCGCGGCGCTGAGCTGCAGGCCAAGGCATACCAGGCCGCCGAGCGCTTCGGAATCGATTCTGTCGTCCGTTATCTTCAGGCCGAGCGGGCCTTCCAGGACTACTGGCAGGGCCGCTGGGACGCTGCCCTGGATGGCGCCGACCAGTTCATCGATGAGGCGCAGGCCGGCTCGCCGCACTATATGGAGCGCGCCTGCCGACTGGTCCGGGGACTGATCCGGCTGGCCCGCGGCGACCTGCCCGGCGCCCTCGCCGATGCCTCCACCGCCGTGGAACTCGCCACCCAGATCGGGGATCCCGACGCGCTGCTGCCGGCGCTCGCTGTCCACGCTCGGGCCCTGCTCGCCAACCGCCGGGTCCGGGAGGCAAGCGCCAGAGCCAACGACCTACTGGTCGAACTGGCCAAGCGCGGCCCCCTAGCGACCACCCCCGACTGGTCGGGGCAGCTCGCGCTCGTCCTCCACGCCCTCGGACAAGGCGCCGGGCTGCTCGAGCTGGCCGCCACGCTCACCATGCCGACACCCTGGCTGCAGGCCGCCACCGCCATTGCCGTCGGCGAATTTGAAGAAGCCGCCAAGCTGTACGCCGGAATCGGGTCGTTGCCCGACGAGGCGTTCGCCCGCCTGCGTGCCGCCGAGCACCTGTTCAACGCTGGCCGACACACCGATGCCAACGCCCAGCTGCAGCCAGCGCTGGCCTTCTACCGGCAGGTCGCAGCCACCGGCTACCTCCGCGAGGGCGACGCGCTGGTGGCCGCATCCGCCTAGCGAGGCGGGTGATCTCCGCGGTCCCGCCGGGGCAGGGGCAACAGGATCGACGGGCCTGAGCATCATGGGCTTGGCTGCGGCATCCGCAGCTCAGCCATAGGGTTCGCCCGGGATGCTGCCGACATGGGTCATGCCAGGACGCTACCGGCGCCATGCGGAGATGGAAGCAGCGATGCCGAGCTGCGAGAGCGCCAAGGCTCAGGCCGGCAAGGTCAGTGGAGCTGCCGCCTGATCCACTCCTCGACCTTGACCGGGTCGACCTCGCTACTGGCGATCCTGACCATCATGTCGATGGTCCCCTCTACGTCGGTGGCGACGAATCGGCGCCCGTTGCGGGCCAGGAACTCCAGCATGGCCAGGAACCCGGCGCGCTTGTTGCCGTCGAGCAGTGGGTGGTTTTGACCAGATGGACGACCAGCACCCGGGCCTTGGTCACCAGGTCCGGATACAGGTCGACCCCGGCGAAGGTCGCGGCCGGCGCGTGGAGCGCCGACTCGGCCAGGCCCAGGTCGGTCGTGTCGAACAGTGCCTCGGGTGCGACATCCAGGGCCGCTCCGGCCAGGTACAGCTAGTCGGCCAGGTCGAGTACTGCACGTCCTGCGGCGGCGTGGCTGGCATCGTGCCTCCTACGTGGAGGCCAACCCCTTGAGGATTTCCCGGTTGCGCTCCAGGTGGTCGCGGAGCCGGGCCTGGAAGTCCGGGTCGGCGCGCAGGGCGTCGATCCGGGCCTGGATGGCGGTGCGGACTTCCTCGGCGACGGTCACGCCGTTCACTTGGGCGACTGCTTCAAGCGTGCTGGCCTGGTCTTCTGAAAGGCGGAGGGTCATCGCCTTCTGGTTGTCGGGCATGGCGGGATCTCCTCTCGTGGACTGGGCTAATCGCTGGTCAGGCGACCCTCCGGTCTGATCGACCGGCGTCACGCGGGGAGGTCAGATCGCCCGTACAACCCTGCGTGGCGGCCCAGACGGGCATCGGCACGGTCTCGTGATCTTGCCACCGAGGTAGCTCGGTGGCAAGTATGGGGGCATGTCGTGGGTCTGGTCGTGATCGTGGCCAATGGGGGCAAGGCCGTAGTGGTCGTGCGCGAGTTCGGGGTGCTCGTGGTCCTCCTCGGACAGCCTCGCGGCCAGGATCTCCTCGCGGACGATCTCGCGGAGCCGTTCCTCGCTCATGCCGGCGGCGCACATAGGGCACTCCCGTCCGTCTCGACTGCCTCGGCGGCATCGGAGAGATCAGCGCCAACGGCGGGTACCGCCTGTTCCGAGTCGAGCCCGATCTCTAGGCGGGCAGCCCGTCCAGGGCCAGACTCAGCGAAAGCTCGGCTCCGTCACGACGGGGGAAGTGGCGTCCGCAGGAGTCTAGGCCCGACAAGGTGGGCCACCCGCGTCCCGTCTGTGTCCCGTCTCAGTCCCGTCCGGCGGAGGCCAGCGACGACTTCCCGGTTGTCCGCGAACGGCGTATTGTCCCCGGTGTTCTGGCGAGGGAGGCCAGCCCGGACGGCTCGAGGGAGGGCATCGGATGGGGCACCGTCGTGGCGAACTCACCGCCGTCTCCCTGTTCACCCTCGTCTCGATGCTGGGCCTGGTCGCCTGCGGGTCGGATGACGACTCGTCGGGGGGTGGGGCCGCCCAGACGACCGCGGCGACGGCCGCCCCGGCGACGGCCGCCCCGCCGACGACCGGGCAGCAGCCGGCCGAAGCGGCCCAGCTGGCCGACGGAAGGCATCCGGTGATCGTGAAGCAGGTGGAGGTGGGTGGGCGGACGGTCACCTTCGACCTCATCCAGTGGTTCGAGGGGGACGCGGCGGCCAAGGCGGCGGCCGAGGACGGGCAGGAGTCGCCGCCGCCCAATGACTACTACATCCGGAACGTGAACCCGCGGCTGCGGACGCTCCCGGTGGCGAGCGGGGCTCGGATCACGCTCACCCGGCAAACGGTCGGGCAGGGTGGCGGGAACGCCGCCGGGCCGGTGCCGGCCGACCTGGCCGCGGTGGCGGCCAGCGGGATCGGGCACCTCTTCTGGGCCACCGTGCGGGGCGGGCAGATCCAGGCCCTCGAGGAGCAGTACCTCCCCTGAGGCCGGGCCGGGGCCGGGGGGGGGAAGGTCAGGGCCGGTCAGCCAGGGCGAACCTGCGCCGCCGCCTTGGCGCCCAGCTCGCGAACGACCTCGACGAACAGCTCCAGGTCGGCGGCGGTGGTGCGCCAGTTGCTGATCGCCGGGCGCAGGGCGGCGCGGCCGCCGTAGACGGTGCCGCCGGCGAACACCCGGCCGTCGTCGAGCAGGGCCTCGCCGAGGCGCCGGTTGACCTCATCCAACTGCGCCTCGGAGAGACCTGGAGGGCGGTAGCGGAAGCAGACGACGTTGAGGGGGACGTCGGCCAGCCGCTCCAGGTCGGGGGCGGCGTCGACGGCCGCGGCCAGGTGGGCGGCCAGGTCGCAGTGGCGCTCGACCAGGGCCTGGTAGCCGGCGCGGCCGTAGGCGGCCAGGGTGGCCCAGATGGGCAGGGCCCGGGCCCGCCGGGAGGACTCGGGGCCGAGCAGGCCGTAGCCGCCCCGGGGGTCGTCCGGGCCGGGCAGGTAGGCCGCCCCCGGCATCCCGAACGCCGGGCCGAGCCGGGCCGGGTCCCGCACCAGCACGAACCCGCTCTCATAGGGCACGTTGAGCCACTTGTGGGCGTCGGCGGCGATCGAGTCGGCGCGCTCTATGCCGGCGGTCAGGTGGGCGGTGCGGGGAGCGAGGGCGGCGAAGATCCCGAACGCCCCGTCGACGTGCAGCCAGGCGCCGAACTCCTCGGCCAGGCCGGCCAGGTCGGCCAGGGGGTCGAACTCGCCGGCGTTGGGCTCGCCGGCGGTGGCGACCAGCACGGCCGGGGCGCCGCCGAGGTCCCCCAGCCGGCGGCGCATCCCGGTGAGGTCCACCCGGCCGATGGCGTCGGCGGCGAGCACCTGCACGCTGTCCTTGCCGTGGCCGAGCAGCTGCAGGGCCTTGCGGGCGCTCGGGTGGACCAGCCCGCTGGACAGCACCGGCATCCGGGGCAGGCCGGCCAGCCCGGCCGAGGTCACGTCGACCCCGTGGCGCTCGCCCCACCAGTGGGTGGCCAGGGCCAGCCCACTGAGGTTGGCGAAGGTGGCGCTGGCGGTCAGGGCCCCGCCCCAGCCCGCCGGCAGGCCGACGAGCTGGCGCAGCCAGTCCAGGGCGACCGTCTCGGCCGCGTCGGCGAACCGCGAGGAGGCCCGCACGAACGCGTTCTGGTCGAGCAGGGACACGACCCAGTCACCGGCCAGGGCCGCCGGCGTGGACCCGCCGATGACGAAGTGGTAGAAGCGCGGCCCGGCCGAGGCGGTCGCGGTCGCCGTCCCCACCCGCAGGAGCGTCTCGACCGCGGCCTGGGTGCCCGCCCCCTCCTCGGGCAGCGGCCCGCCTAGCTCGGCCAGCAGCGGCTCGGCGGCGCGGTCGTAGACCAGCCGCTCGGGCAGCCCGTCCAGATACGGGCCGGCCGCGTCCAGCACCTGCCGCAGGGCCGCCAGCGTCTCGTCCTGCTCCTTGAGCGGGTCGCCCATGTTCCGCTCCTCCCGGTCGGTCTCGGCTACCTTCGCACGAGCGGGCTCGCCGCGTGCTCGCCGGCCGCTTCAGCGACGCCTACCTGCCGACCGCTCGACTTCCCCCAGGGCGAGCGGCCCGAGATCCCCGCCGACCGGCTCCGCCGCGACGCCCTGGCCCTGCGGGCCCTGGTCTGAGTGGCGGCTCAGGCCGGCGGCGGGGGCGGCTTGGGCTCCGCCGCCCCGGAGGGGACCATCACCACCGGGCAGCGGCCGTGGAGCACCACGGCGTGGCTGACCGATCCGAGCAGGAGGCTGGAGAACCCGCCCCGCCCCCGGGAGCCGACCACCACCAGGTCGGCGTCGTCGGACAGTTCGACCAAGGCCTCGGCCGGGTGGCGGTCCTCCACCACCGTGCGGCGCACGTCGATCCCCTCGACGGTCTCGCGCAACTCGCCGAGCAGGCCGTCCAGCAGGTCCTCGGCCTGGCGGCGCACGGCCGCCTGGAACTTGGCTCGCTCCTCGGCCGTCTCGGCCGGCACCTCGTCCGGGGCCAGCTGCCCGCCCGTCGCCCGGGCGGGCAGGGCCTCGGTCGAGGGGAAGAACAGCGGCGCGGCCAGCGCCTGGGCGTGGTAGGCGTGCACCACCTCCAGGGTGGCCAGCCGCAGGCGGGCCTCGCCGGCCGCCCAGCTCAGTGCCAGCAACGCGCCGGGTGAGGCATCGACCCCGACCACGATCTTCGCCATCGGTCCACCTCCTGCTCCCTTGCCAGGGTGCGATCACAGCACACGGGTACCCGATGATCCAGCGCGGATGCGATGCTGTGCCGGCCCGGGCACGGGCCAGGACGGCAGAGGAACAGGAGGCGCCGGATGTCGACACTTGACCGCCTGGTGGCGCGGCGGCTGGCCCGCTGGCTGCAGGAGCCGCTGCGCCAGGTCCTGGCCGAGCAGGACCCGCGGCAGGCCGGCCCCGAGGCGCATGTGGAGATGTACGAGTACCTGGTCCACGGGGACCGCTCCCGGCTGCACGTCCACCCGACCGCGGTCGTCAACAACGCCCTGTTCAACGTGGGCTCGGGCGACATCACGGTGGGGGAGTACGCCTTCTTCGGCCACAACGTCTCGGTCCTGACCGGCACCCACGACATCAACAAGTTCGGCCGCGAGCGCCAGCTGGCCATCCCCCGCAGCGGCCGCGACATCGTCATCGGCGAGGGCGCCTGGGTGGCCAGCAACGCCATGGTCCTCGGCCCCTGCACCATCGGCGCCCACGCCGTGGTCGGCGGCGGCTCCCTGGTCATGGGCGACGTCGCCCCCTACACCATCGTGGCCGGCGCCCCGGCCAGGGTCCTGCGCACCATCCCCCACGACGACGACCCCGGCCACCAGTAGTGGCCGGGGTCGCGCGCCGGGCGTGTGGGAGCGGGGGTCAGGGAACCGGCATCAGGGCGATGCGACGGCGGGTCTCGCCGCCGATGCGGCTGGTGTCGCTGCCGACCCAGAGGCCGGCCGAGGTGACGTACAGGTCCTTGCCGCCGACGCCGCGCTCCTTGCCCGGGTTCCAGGACAGGGCCAGCCCGGTGGAGGGGTTGATGGCGCCGATCCCCTCGCGGCTGACGGCGCCCGGGCCGGCGGCGTTGCGGCCCTGGGGGTTGTCCAGCCAGCGCTGGTGGCCCTGGACGTACACGGCCACGTCGGTGGCCGCCACCGAGTGCAGGGTGTCGCCGCCGGTGTAGTTGATCCAGGTGGGCCGGGCCGGGTTGGGGATGGCGGTCTCGAACCGGGCGGCGGCGTCGCACAGGTCCCGGCCGACCCCGCCGGCCTGCGGGACATAGCCGGTGGAGACGAACGCGAACCAGGAGCCGTCGGGCGAGAAGTCGACGTCGCGCATGTAGTCGGGCAGGCTGGCGGCCGCGCACAGGTTCTGCAGGGGCGGGTAGTACCAGGCGTTGAGCGTGGCCGTGGCCCCCAGGGTGAGCATGAAGGCCCGGTAGCGGGTCTGGCCGCCCACCGAGGTGAAGTTGCCCACCGCGACCAGCCGGGTCCCGGCCGGGTTGACGGCGAAGCGGTAGACCTCGACCGGCCCGGCGTTGGCGGTGACGCTGCCGCTGATGGCGAGGTTGAGGTAGCCGGTGTTGGCCCCGGTGGCCGGGTTGAGGGCCCGCAGCTTGCCTGGGAAGGTGCCGCCGGCGAGCAGCCGGCCGCCGGCCAGGGCGAGCTCGGTGACCTTGCCCGAGGCCAGGTTGGCGTTGAAGGCGGTGTCGACGGCCCCGGTGGTCCGGTTGAGCTTGGCCACGCCGCGCCGGGCGGTGCCGTTGACCGAGGTGAAGGTCCCGCCGATCCACAGCGAGGTGCCGTCGCTGGCCAGGGCCCAGACCTCGCCGTTGACGCTGGGCGCGAACGAGCTGATGACCCCGGTGGCGGCGTTGAAGGCGACGATGTTGCTGCGGGCGAAGGTCCCGCCGGGGCTGACCCCGGCCGGGGTGCTGACCGAGCTGAAGGCCCCGCCGGCGTACATGGTCCCGCCGACCTGGACGAACTTGTAGACGGCGCCGCTGGCGACGTTGGGGGTGAAGTTGGCCGGGTTGGCGCTGACCACGGTGCCGAGGGCGATCGAGGCCGAGGCGGCCACCGGGACGGCGGCCACGGCCACGCTGAGGCCGAGCGCGGCCAGCATGCTGCGCTTGCGGAACGGAACCAAGTTGGCTGCCCCTTGTCTCACGGACCTGACCCACCGGCGTCCGTGCCCCACCGGCACGATGGGATGTCGGCGCATCCTAACCAGTTCCCGGAGGAGGCGGATCATGCGGTTGAACTACGCTGAGCCGGGTGTCCGCGCAGCCGAGGCGCCCTCCGTCACCCCCAGGGGCCTCCCCGACCTGCTGGAGCGGATCGCGGGTTAGCATTGCCCCGGCTGCAGTGGGAGGGAGCCTGTGAGCTGGGACCGGGACCGGGACGCCGACGGCGTTCCCGACTGGCAGGAGGACGAGAACTACGCCGACGAGGCGCCCATCCGGGGCCCCGGGAGCCCGCGGGCGCGCATGCGCGGCGGTGGCTGCGCCCTCCCGGTCGCCCTCCTGCTGGCCGGCGCCGCCCTCACCGCCCGCCGGGCGGCCCGCCGCCGCGCCTGACCGCGGGTTCTAGCGTCGCAGCTCCAGGAACGGGACCAGCTGCTCGGCCGGGGTGAACGACCCGTGGTGGCCGGTGAGGAGGGGGGCGGTCGGGTCGACCTCGCGCTGGACGACGCCGATGGGGCCGGAGGCGGCGGCGACGACGTCGCCGATACGGGAGCGGGCGTTGTCGGTGACGGCGGGGCCGAACCAGCCGGTGGCGATGGCCTCCTCGCCGCTCACCACCCACATCTCGTGGCCGAGCAGCCCCCGCCAGGCGGCCAGGACGTCGGCGGCGGCGCCCTTGCGGGTGTGGACATGCCGTGCTCTGGCCTCGCCGGACAGCAGGCGGACGCCGTCGGCCAGCTCGGGACGGTCGGCCAGGTCAAGCAGCTCCGCGGGGCGCAGGTCGACCATGCCGTGGTCGCCGGTGACGAACAGGGCGGCGTCGCCGCCGAGCCGTTCGGCGATGTGGCCGACCAGGCGGTCCACGTGGGCCAGCTCCATCCGCCAGGCCTCGCTGGTGGCCCCGCGGACGTGGCCGGTGCGGTCGAGGTCGGGGTGGTAGAGGTAGACCAGGCTGCGCCGGCCGCGGCCAAGGCCGCGGAGGGCCCCGGCGGCCTGGTCGCCAAGGGAGTGGGTGCGCCAGTACCCGCCGCCGCGCAGCGCGGCTCTGGTGAACCCGGAGGCGGCGTACCCGCCCGCGCCGACGGAGGTGACCTCGACCCCGTCGGCCTCGGCGGCCTCGAAGACGGTGGGCTCGGGCTGGACAAGCTCGGGGACGACCCGGTCGCGCAGGTCCTTGGACCCGCCGAGGCCATAGGGCGACCAGCGCAGGCAGTTGAACGCCCGCTCCATCCCGGGCAGGGCGATGGTGTAGCCGACCAGGCCGTGGCGGCCCGGCGGCAGCCCGGTCCCGATCGAGGCCAGGCTGCTGACGGTGGTCGCCGGGAACCCGGTGGTGACCGGCCGCCCCCGGTCGGCGGCGGCGGCCAGGATGGGCGCGGCCCGCCGGTTGGCCACCAGCAGCTCCCAGCCGAGCCCGTCCACCACCAGCAGGCAGGCCCGACGCAGCGGCTCCACCCCGAGCGGGTTGCGGAACCCGGGCACGTCCAGGGCGGCCAGCAGCGACGGGGCCACCTCGGCGAGCGAGGCCTCGCCGTAGCGGGGGAGCGGCGGCGCGGGATCGATCATGGCCGGCAGCCTATCCTGGGAGGGACCGACCTTCTCTCCAGGCGAGGACCGCAGATGGCCGAGATCACCAGGACCGAGCAGGAGTGGCGGGAGCAGCTCAGCCCCGACCAGTACCGGGTGCTGCGCGAGGCGGGCACCGAGCCACCGTTCACCGGCAAGTACACCTACGCCAAGGAGCAGGGCGTCTACCGCTGCGCGGCCTGCGGCAACGAGCTGTTCCGGTCCGACGCCAAGTTCGACTCGGGCACCGGCTGGCCCAGCTTCACCGAGCCGGCCAACGCCACCGGGGTCGAGCTGCGCCCCGACAACAGCCACGGCATGGTCCGGACCGAGGTCGTCTGCGGACGCTGCGGCTCCCACCTGGGCCACGTGTTCCCCGACGGCCCCCGGCCGACCGGCCAGCGCTACTGCATCAACAGCCTGGCGCTGGACCTCGACACCGGCGCCTCGTAACGGTCGCTCTTGGGGTTCGGGGGGGAGGACTCCCCCCCGGATGCATCGGGAAGGCGTTAGGATGCGCCGTCCCGGCGACAACGAGGAAGTCCAGGAGGATGCCCAGCTTGGCCGAGGAGCGGTCCGAGCAACAGCCGACCTACAACGTGCTCAAGACCTGGGCGTTCGACGACTGGGGCTTGTACGGCCGGGGGGACGAGCTGCTGGCCCGGGCGCTGGTCCGTCACCCGCGGGTCGGGCGGGTGGTCCACGTGCAGCCGCCGATCGACCCGGTCGAGCTGCGCACCCGCTTCCGCGACCCCCGCTGGGAGCAGGACATGGAGGGCCAGCTGCGCCGGCTCAAGGGGGTCGAGGACGACGGCGTCTACCTGTTCGCCCCGACCGGCCAGCCCGACCGGCGCGAGGCCCCCCTGGACGCCACCGTGGCCATGCTCGAGCGCGAGCAGGCCTTCGCCCGGCCCCTGGTGATGCTGCACAGCCTGGCCCACCCGTTCGCCAGCGACCTGGCCAGCCGCCTCGGTGGCCGCGGGGTGACCCGGGTGGCCATGGTCCGCCGCGACGCCCGCGCCCCCTACCCGGCCGACGCCGACGAGCGCGCCGCCCTGGACGAGGTCTACAAGCTCCAGCTGTCCAGCGCCGACCTCGTCTGGGCGGGCACCGGCGAGCTGCGCGAGGAGTTCGCCGCCCTCAACCCCCGGACCGTGCGCCACCCGGTCGGGGCCGACCAGGGCCTGGCCGGCGGCGAGCCGGCGGCCGAGCTCGCCGGGCTGCCCCGGCCGCTGATCATCTACGCCGGCTCGATGCGGGCGTACCTGAACGTGGGCCTGATCCGGGGCACGGCCGACCGGCTGCGCGAGGCCAGCTTCGTGTTCGTCGGCCCGGCCGCCGACTTCCTCCAGCCGCTGGTCTCGGGGCTGCGCAATGTGCACGTGATCGGGCCCCGGCCCTACCGGCTGCTGGCCGACTACCTGGCCGCGGCCGACGTCGCCATCGCCCCCCACCAGGTCGCCCCGGCGACCCGGGCGGTCGTGCCCGAGAAGCTGTTCGGCTACCTGGCCGCCGGGCTGCCGGTGGTCACCACCGAGATCGCCGGGGCCGAGGAGCTGCGCCGGCTGGTCTGGATCGCCCGCGACCCCTCGGAGTTCGCCCGGGCCATCCAGGGCGCCCTCAAGCGCGACCGGGAGCGGCGCCGGGCCCTGCGCCAGGCCGCGGTCGCCCCCCTGTCGTGGGACGCGATCGCCGCCCACACCGTGGCCAGCGTCGACGCCGTCCGGGCAGGGGCCGAGCTGCCGGCCCCGCCCGAGCTCAAGCTCCCGGCCATCCCCGGGTTCCTGGCTCGCTGAGGGGCCGCCCAACCGGGGCGGAGATGGCATGCTGGAGGTCCACGACCAAGGAGCCGAACGTTGCCCGAGAGCCAGGGGCCGTCCGACCGCCCGGAGTGGCTGACCAAGGCGACCACCCCGACCTTCTGCTACCGGCACCCGGACCGGCAGACCGGGCTGCGCTGCTCGCGCTGCGACCGGCCGATCTGCGGCGAGTGCGCCACCCCGGCCCCGGTCGGCCAGCTGTGCCCGGACGACGCCCGCTCCACGGTCCGGGCCCGCGGCCTCCCGGGTTCCGACCGGCCCCTGGCCACCTGGACCCTGCTCGGCATCAACACCCTCATGCTGTTCGCGGCCGCCGCGCTCAGCGGGGACGCGTTCGGGCTGCTCGACCCCTCGCCCAGAGCCCTGTGCCGGCTGGGGGCGCTGAACGCCGCCGCCATCGCCGAGTCCGGCCAGTGGTGGCGCCTGCTGACGGTGATGTTCCTGCACGGCGGGCTGATCCACTGGGCCTTCAACAGCTGGGCCCTGTGGGCGTTCGGGCCGACCCTGGAGCGGCTGCTCGGGCGGGCCCGGTTCGTGGCCCTGTACGTCGGCAGCGGCCTGGTCGGGGCCGGGGCCAGCTTCGCCTTCAACCAGACGACCCTCGGGGTCGGCGCCTCGGGGGCGATCTTCGGGCTGCTCGGGGCCCTGGTCGCCTACTTCTTCAAGCGCCGCTCGGCCGGCGGGTCGGCCCCGCTCCAGCAGCTCCTCCTGGTGCTGCTGCTCAACCTGTTCATCGCCTCGCGCATCCCCAGCATCGACAACGTGGCCCACGTCGGCGGGTTCCTGGCCGGCCTGGTCGCCATGGCCCTGTACGACGCGGCCGGGCCGCGCAACCGGGCTCTGCAGTCGGCCGCCCTGGCCGTGCCGTTCCTGGTCGGGGTCGTCCTGGCCGTGCTCGGGGTGGCCAGCTACCCGGTGGGCAGCGGCCTCACCTGTGTGGGGGCCTGAGCGAGCCGTCGCCGGCGTCCGCCGGCTCCTGGTCGGCCCTGGTCCGCAGATACAGGGCGTTGCACATGCCGATCAGGTAGGGGTCGGCCAGGGCGAGCACGATCGACAGCACGGCCAGCATCCAGAACTCGGCCACCAGGCTGGCCAGGACCAGCCCGCACGCCTGGAGCAGGCCGATGACCAGGCAGATGGGGAAGTAGGCGGAGGCCACCCGGTGGGACACGCCGGCCGCCTGCCGGACCCGGCGCTCGCCGCCCAGCACCACCCGCTGCATGAGCACGGCCAGGAAGGCGAAGGCGACACCGAACAGCGGCCACAGTCCGATGGCCAGCTTGGCCTGCTCGGAGGTGGGCAGGGGCTCGCTGTCGCGGGAGCCGAACAGCAGCAGGCCGACCATCAGGGCCAGCAGCAGGTAGGCGGCCCGGAGTAGCCCGGCCCGGATACCCGGGGCGATGGTCCGGCGCATGACGGCCAGGGCGGCCTGGGCCGAGGTCGGCGCCGGGTCCAGGCCGCCGGCCAGCCAGGCGACCAGGAACAGCTCGACCAGCAGCCCGGCCCCGAGCAGGAAGACGGCCAGGGGGACGGCCAGCAGCGGGTCGTCGGGGTCGAGGAACACCGGCAGCCCGCCCACGACCACCGTGAGCACACCGGCCAGAGGCCGGCGCCGGTACTGGCGCCAGGCGTCGCGGACCACGGCGGCGAACATGGGGCCTATCCTACGGGCATGACCACCGCCGCCGACGTGCCCCGCCTGACCTCCCTCTCCCACGGGGCCGGCTGTGCCTGCAAGCTGCCCCTGGCCACCCTGGAGCAGCTGATGGCCAGGGTCGGCCGGGGACTGGGCGGGGCCGGGGGCGACCTGCTGGTCGGGGCGGAGGAGGGCGACGACGCGGCCGTGCTGCGCCTCGACGACCGGCAGGCGCTCGTGCTCACGACCGACTTCTTCACCCCGATCATCGACGACGCCCGCGACTGGGGTCGGATCGCCGCCGCCAACGCCCTCTCCGACGTCTACGCCATGGGCGGCCGGCCGATCCTGGCCCTCAACCTGACCGCCTGGCCAGCGGCCGACCTGCCGGTCGAGCTGCTGGCCGAGGTGCTCAGGGGCGGGGCCGAGGTCGCCGCCGAGGCCGGCTGCCCGGTGGTCGGCGGGCACTCGATCGACGACCCCGAGCCCAAGTACGGCCTGGCCGTGGTCGGGCTGGCCGACCCGGCCCGGCTGCTGACCATCGCCAGGGCCCGGCCGGGGGACCTGCTGGTGCTGACCAAGCCGCTCGGTACCGGGGTGGTGGCCACCGCGGTCAAGCGCGGCGATCCCGACCCGGCGGCCGTGGCCGCCGCCGTCGCCTCCATGACCGCCCTGAACCGCGACGCCGCCGAGGCCGCCCTGGCCGCCGGCCTCCAGGCGGCCACCGACGTGACCGGGTTCGGGCTCCTCGGCCACCTGCACCGGATGCTGCGGGCCAGCGGGGTCGCGGGCGAGGTCCACGCCGCCCGGGTGCCGTTCCTGCCCGGCGCGGCCGAGCTGGCCGCGGCCGGGTTCGTCTCCGGCGGCACCCGCAACAACCAGGGCTATCTGCAGGACCACGTGGAGCTGGAGCCGGGCCTGCCGCCGGTGGTGGCGACCCTGCTGCACGATGCCCAGACCTCGGGCGGGCTGCTGCTGTCGGCGCCCGCCGGCCGGCTCGGCGACCTGGTCACCGACCTGCGGCGCCGCGGGATCGAGCCGGCGGTGGTCGGCCGAGTGGCGGAGGGCCCACCGGGCCGGATCGTGGTTCGCCGCCTGCCGCCGCAGTGAGGGATGCTACCCTCGGTGACCAGGAGGTTCGATGCTGGAGATCGACGACGACCACTACGCGACCCTGGTGGCCCACGCCCGGGAGGGGTACCCGAACGAGGCCTGCGCCCTGCTGGCCGGCCGCGACGGCTCGGTGGAGCGGGTCTACGCCCTGCCCAACGCCGAGGCCAGCCCGACCTTCTATGTGGTCGAGCCCAAGGCCCAGCTGAAGGCGATGACCGAGATGGACGACCTCGGCCTGGACCTGGTCGGGATCTTCCACTCCCATGTGGCCACCGAGGCCTACCCGTCGCGGACCGACGTCGAGCTGGCCGCCTACCCCGACGCCGCCTACCTGATCTTGTCCCTGGCCGACCAGGACGCGCCCGTGCTGCGGGTCTTCCGGATCCGCGACGGCGAGGTCTCCGAGGAGCAACTGCGGCGCCGCACGGCCAGGGTGGCCGGATGACCCCGCCCGCCGAGCGCCTGGCCCGCCCGGTCTGGCATCGGCAGGGACCGGCCGCCCGCTACGGGCGATGTCTGGCCCGGCCGCCGGGCGGTGCCTGAGCGGCCGGCATCATCCCGACCCAGCTCCCACGCGAACCCGTCCCAGGAGGCCTTGATGGCCGTTGAAGTCCGGATCCCGACGATCCTCCGCAAGCACACCGGCGGCGAGAAGGCCGTCACCGCCGACGGCGACAACGTCCGCGACCTGCTCGCCGACCTCGACCGCCGCTACCCGGGGATCGCCGAGTCCCTGCTCACCGGCGACGGCGCCCTGCACCGGTTCGTCAACGTCTACGTCAACGACGAGGACGTCCGGTTCCTGGGCGCCCTGGACGCCAAGCTCAACGACGGCGACGTGGTCGCCATCCTTCCCGCGGTCGCGGGGGGCGGGGGGTCCGGGGGGCTCAAGCCTAGCCCCCCGAAGGGATAGGACGCACCATGCGGCACGAGGACCTGGCCGACGCGATCGGCAACACCCCGCTGGTCGGGCTGCCCAGGCTCGCGCCCCGGCCCGGGGTGCGGCTGTGGGCCAAGCTGGAGGGCGACAACCCCACCGGCAGCGTCAAGGACCGCATCGCCAGGGCCATGGTCGACGACGCCGAGAAGGCCGGTCGCCTCGCCCCGGGGGCGACCCTGCTCGAGCCGTCCAGCGGCAACACCGGCATCGCCCTGGCCCTGGTCGCCCGGGTCCGCGGCTACCGGCTGGTGGTGGTCATGCCCGAGAACACCTCGTCCGAGCGCCGCCAGCTGCTGGAGCTGTACGGGGCCGAGGTGGTCCTGTCCCCGGCCGCCGGCGGGTCCAACGGGGCCATCGCCCGGGCCGAGGAGCTGGCCGCCGCCAACCCCGACTGGGTGATGCTGTACCAGTACGGCAACCCGGCCAACGTCACCGCCCACTACGAGACCACCGGCCCCGAGATCTGGCGCGACCTGCCCGAGGTCACCCACTTCGTGGCCGGCCTCGGCACCAGCGGCACCCTGGTCGGGGTGGGCCGCTACCTCAAGGAGCAGAACCCGCGGGTGCAGATCGTGGCCGCCGAGCCCGAGTACGGCGACCTGGTCTACGGGCTCCGCAACCTCGACGAGGGGTTCGTGCCGCCCATCTTCGACGAGACCGTGCTCGACCGCCGCATCAAGGTCGGCTCCCACGACGCCCTGGCCCGGACCCGGGAGCTGGCCGCCACCGAGGGGGTGTTCGCCGGCATCTCCACCGGGGCCGTCCTGCACGTGGCCCTGCGGGTGGCGGCCGAGCGCCTGGAGCGGGCCGAGATCGTCGTCCTGTCGCCCGACGGTGGCTGGAAGTACCTGTCCACCGGCGCCTACGGAGCCGACCCGGACGCCGCCGAGGCCGGCCTCCGCGGCCAGCTGTGGGCCTAGGCCGCGGTCCCCGCTCCCGCCTGCGGTATCGTCACCCGTCATGGACCCGCGACCGCGACCCATCGGCATCTTCGACTCCGGCGTTGGCGGCCTGACCGTCGCCCGGGCGGTCATCGACCTGCTGCCGCACGAGTCGGTGATCTACTTCGGCGACACCGCCCGGTCCCCCTACGGCCCCCGCTCCCAGACCGAGGTCCGGCGGTTCGCCGAGGAGATCATGGACCTGCTGGTGGCCGAGGACGTGAAGCTGGTCGTGGTCGCCTGCAACAGCGCCTCGGCGGCCGCCTTCGACGAGCTCAAGGCGGCCTACCCGCTGCCGGTGGTCGAGGTCATCGAGCCGGCCGTGCGGGCCGCGGTGCGCCTGACCCGCAACCGCATGGTCGGGGTGATCGGCACCGAGGGGACCATCGGCTCGGGCCGCTACCGCGAGGCCATCGAGGAGACCCACGAGAACGTCACCCTGGTCGCCCAGGCCTGCCCCCGGTTCGTCGAGTACGTGGAGCGGGGCGAGACCACCGGGCCCGAGATCCTCGAGCTGGCCCGCGGCTACCTGGCCCCGCTGATGGCCGCCGAGGTCGACACCCTGATCCTCGGCTGCACCCACTACCCCCTGCTCACCGGGGTGATCGGCTACCTGGTGGGCCCGGACGTGTTCCTGGTCAACTCGGCCGAGTGGACCGCCCGCAGCGTCTTCGCCGAGCTCACCAGGGCTGACCTCCACGCCCCCTACGGGGCCCGGCCGGCCCACCGGTTCCTCGCCTCGGGCGACCCCGAGGAGTTCCGCCGCGTCGGGGCCCGTTTCCTCGGGCCCGAGGTCGGCCTGGTCGAGCGGCGCAGCGCGACCGTGCCGGCCAGGGCCGAGGCGTCGTGATCCGCCTCACCGTGCTCGGCACCTCCGGGACCTACCCGGCCGCCGGCCGCGCCTGCTCGGGTTACCTGCTGGAGGCGGGGGAGGGGGAGCGGCCGACCCGGGTGTGGGTCGACACCGGCCCCGGCACCCTGGCCAACCTGCTGCGGGTGGCCGAGCTGCCCAGCCTCGACGCCATCTGGATCAGCCACCTGCACGTCGACCACGTCAGCGACCTGCTGGCGGCCAACTACGCCCTGCGCTATGGCGACTTCCGGCCGCCCCCGGCCCCGGTTCCGGTGTTCGGCCCCACCGACTGGGTCAGCCACGTGCGGCCGTTCCTGTCCACCGGCGAGAGCGAGCCTATCGACGGCACCTTCGAGGTCCACGACCTCCACGACGGCGAGCGGGTCGACCTGGGGCCGCTGCGGCTGGAGGCGGTGGCCACCGTCCACTCGGTCGAGACCTACGGGGTGCGGGCCTCCTCCGGCGGCCGCACCGTCGCCTACTCGGCCGACTCCGGGCCCTGCGACGCCCTCGGGCGGCTGGCCGATCAGGCCGACCTGTTCGTCTGCGAGGCCGCCTGGACCGAGTGGCCCGAGGGGATGCCCCCGATCCACCTGACCGCGCGGTTGGCCGGGGAATGGGCGGCCAAGGCCAGGGCGCGGCGGCTGCTGCTGACCCACCTGCGCCCCGGCGGCGACCACGAGGCGGCCATCGCCACCGCGGCCGAGGCCTACGGCGGCCCGGTGGGCATCGCCACCGAGCTGGAGGTGCACGAGCTCTGATGGGAAGAAAAGACGGGCGCGCCCCGGACCAGCTGCGGCCGGTCACGATCACCCTGGGCTGGCAGGAGACGGCGTTCGCCTCGGCCCTGGTCGAGCTGGGCCGGACCAAGGTGGTGTGCGCGGTCAGCTACGAGGACCGGGTGCCGCCGTTCCTCAGGGGCAGCGGCAAGGGCTGGGTGACCTCGGAGTACGCCATGCTCCCGGGAGCGACCACCGAGCGGTCGGGCCGCGAGGTGGCCAGGGGCCGCCCGGGCGGCCGCACCCATGAGATCCAGCGGCTGATCGGCCGGTCCCTGCGGGCCGTGACCGACACCGAGGCGTTCGGGGAGTCGACCCTCTGGGTCGACTGCGACGTCCTCCAGGCCGACGGCGGCACCCGCTGCGCCTCCATCACCGGCGCCTGGGTGGCATTGTTCGCCGCCAGCCACCGGCTCCAGCAGGAGAAGCGGATCAAGTCGTTCCCGCTCCGCGACCACGTGGCCGCCGTCAGCGTGGGCATGATCGACGGCACGCCCTGCCTCGACCTGCCGTACGAGGAGGACGTGCGTGCCGAGACCGACATGAACGTGGTCATGACCGGGCTCGGCGGCCTGGTCGAGGTCCAGGGCACGGCCGAGCGGGAGCCGTTCAGCCGGGCCGAGCTCGACACCCTGCTCGACCTGGCCGCATCCGGGATCGCCGAGCTGGTCAGGGCCCAGAAGCGGGCCTTGGGGCCGATGCTGGAGGAGGCGGCCATCCCGCCCCTGCGCCGCCTCGCTCTCGGCCCGGCGTCGCTCGACCTCGGCGAGGGCCGCGCCGGCTGATGGCCCCGATCGACGGGGGCACCCCCCCTCCGGGCGGACCCCTCCGGCCGCGCCTGCTGCTGGCCAGCGCCAACCAGGGCAAGCTGCGGGAGCTGCGGACCATCCTGCACGGGCTGCCGGTCGAGCTCGTCGGCCTGGCCGAGGTGGGCCGGGGCGACCCGCCCGAGGTCGACGAGACGGGGGAGACCTTCCTGGCCAACGCCCTGCTCAAGGCGCGGGCCTATGCCGCCTGGTCGGGGCTGGCCGCGGTCGCCGACGACTCCGGCCTGGAGGTCGACGCCCTCGGCGGCGCCCCCGGGGTCCGGTCGGCCCGCTACGCCGGCCCCGGCGCCTCCGACCAGGCCAACCTTGACAAGCTCCTGGCGGCCCTGACCGCGGTCCCGCCCGAGCGCCGTACGGCCCGGTTCCGCTGCGTGGCCGCGCTGCACGACCCGGCGACGGGGACCGAGAGCCACGCCGAGGCCGCCTGGGAAGGCCGGGTGCTCGACGCCCCGCGGGGGAGTGGGGGCTTCGGCTACGACCCGGTGTTCCTCCCCGACGGCTGGGACAAGACCAGCGCCGAGGTCGACCAGGCGACCAAGGACGCCGCCTCCCACCGCGGCAAGGCGTTCCGCGCCCTCCGGCCGGCCGTCGAGACCTGGGCGTACGGCCGCACTTTAGGTTGACACCGCCTATCTGAAGGACTAGATTGACGCTGTCAACCTAGGAGGCGTAGCGGTGACGGCGAGACAGGCCAACCCCACCTACTACGGCGGCGACCTGCGGCGCGACCTGCTGGACGCGGCCCTGGAGACGATCGCGGTACAGGGGCCGTCGGCGGTGAGCCTGCGGTCGTTGGCCCGCGACCTCGGCGTCTCCCACGCCGCCCCGGCCAACCACTTCCCCGACAAGGCGGCCCTGTTCACCGCCATCGCCGTGGAGGGCTTCACCCTGCTCGGCCAGGCCATGGCCGGCGCCGTCGCCGAGCTCGGCCCGGACGCCACCGCCGGCCAGCGGTTCCGGGCGGCCGGCCGGGCCTACACCGGCTTCGCCCTCGCTCACCCGGCCCACTTCGCGGTGATGTGGCAGCGGGACCTCCTCCACCAGGACGATCCCGAGCTGGCCGCGGCCGGCGACGCCACCTTCGAGCTGCTGCTGGGTGGCGTCCGCGACCTCCAGGCCGAGGGCTGGGCGCCCGGGGCCGACCCCCAGGCTGTCGCCTACCTGGCCTGGTCGGTCGTGCACGGCCTGGCCGCCCTGTGGCTGGGCGGCTCCCTCCGGCACGGCCGGCGTCCATTCGACGAGATCGCCGGCGAGGTCGCCTCCCTGCTGGGGGCCCTGCTCAGCCCCGCCACCTGAGAGGAGACAGCTCATGCACGGCCACCACCGACCCCAGCCAGCAACCCGCCCCACCCCGCTCGCCGACCCCCGGGTCCGCGTCGGCGACCCCCGGGTCCGCGTCGGCGACGCCGAGCGCGATCGGGTGATCGACCAGCTCGCCGACCACCACGCCGCCGGCCGCCTTACCCTGGCCGAGTTCGAGGACCGCATGGCCGCCGCCTCGACCGCCCGCACCGGCGCCGACCTGGCCGTCCTGACCGCCGACCTGCCGGCGCCGATGGTGCCCCAGCGCCCCGCCCGCCCGGCGACCTGGCGCCTCGACCTCGATCCGGCCGTCCGGACCTACCTGGCCGTCATGGCCCTGCTGTGGCTGATCTGGCTGCTCACCGGGACCGGCTACCCCTGGCCCATCTGGCCGATGCTCGGCTGGGGCATCGGCGTCGCCGGCCACCATCGCCGTTCCCCGGCCCGGCCCGCCCCCTCCAGCAGGTCGGCGCCATCCCGACCGCGCGGCCCCCGGTCATGACCCCGGCCGGATCCTAGCCGGGACGCCCGGGCGGGGCCTGGCCCAGATAGGCATGTGAAACTTGTGCGGCTCGCTCGCGACCAGCGCCGCCCGCTCCTCGTTCGGGAACCCGAGCCCCATCGACCGCTCGTCGGGGGCGATGGAGACGAACACCAGCCGGCCCACCCGGAACTTCACGTGGTCGCGGATGAGGTGGTCCTCGCTCCGGGGCAGCGCCCCGGCCACCCGCCGCACGTCCTCGGCCGTCACCATCCCCGCACCCTACCCAATAGGTGCCTGGGTGGGCTGTGCGCGATCATGAGCTTGGGAGGAATCGCGGTGCAGGTGCGGCGGATCGCGTGGCTTGGCGTGCGGACCGACGCCTACGAGGCGACGGTGTGGTTCCTGCACGAGGTGCTGGGGCTGCGGCCGGCGTTCTATGGGCCGGCCACGGTGGAGCTGATGCTGCCCAACGATGATCGGGTGCAGGTCTTTGGCCCCGGCGACCGCTACTACGAGTTCTACGCCGAGCATGCCACGGGGCCGGTTGTACTGTTCGAGGTGGATGACGTGGCCGGCGCGAGGGCCGAGCTGGAGGCCGCCGGGATCGAGCTGGTCGGGCCGACGGATTCCGACGGTGCCTGGTCGTGGGTGCATGCCCGCGGACCGGACGGCAACCTGTATGCCTTCGCCAGCCGCCGGGCGGCCGACTGAGCTTGCGACGTCCCGGCCTCACCGTGCGTGCTTGGGGTGAGGGGTCGGCGCCAGGCCCGCCGCCGGTGCTGGCCGCTCAGGGTGGGGACTCGCCCCGGTAGATCCGGCGGACGATGTCCTCGATGTCGGGCTCCTCCAGGGTCAGGTCGGCGACCTCGTAGCCGGCGAGGAGGCGGGCGATCAGCTCGGCCGCGCTGACCTCGTCGCGGGCGAACTCGAACCAGCGGCGGCGGCCCTCGGCCCGGACCGGGACCGCCCCAGGCAGCTCGACCGGCTCGTCCTCGGCCAGGTCGACGACCAGCACCCTGGTGGTGCCGTAGACGCCGCGCAGCCGCTCCACGGTGCCGTCGTAGATGAGCCGGCCGTGGTCGATGATGATCAGCCGCGAGCACAGCCGGGTGATGTCGTCCAGGTCGTGGGTGGTCAGGATCACGGTCGTGCCCTCGGCCCGGTTGAGCTCGCGGAGGAAGTCCCGGACCGACGCCTTGGCCTCGACGTCCAGGCCGATGGTGGGCTCGTCCAGGAACAGCACCTGCGGCGCGGGCAGGACGGCCGCGGCCAGCTCGGCCCGCATCCGCTGGCCCAGCGACAGCGACCGGACCGGCACGGCCAGCAGCGGGCCCAGGGCCAGCACCTCCTCGAGGCGGCGCAGCCGGGCCCGCCGGTCGGCCGCCGGCACCCGGTACAGGTGCCCGACCAGCTCGAAGGACTCCTGCAGGGGCAGGTCCCACCACAGCTGGGTGCGCTGGCCGAACACCACCCCCATGCGCCGGGCCAGGCGCTTGCGCTCCCGGTAGGGGACCAGCCCGCAGACCTCGACCCGGCCGCCGCTGGGGAGCAGGATGCCGCTCATCATCTTGACCGTGGTCGACTTGCCGGCCCCGTTGGGCCCGGCGTAGCCGACGAACTCCCCGGCCTCGACCCGGAAGTCGATCCCCGCCACCGCCTCCACCGGCCCCCGGTGGGTCCGGAACACCTTGCGGAGCCCGGCCACCTCGATCAGGGCGCTCATGAGCCCGTGCCCACGTAGTGGCGGACGCCGGTCCGCCAGGCCAGCCCGCCGGCGGCCAGGAAGGCCGCGGCCACCGGGGCGGTCAGCCAGACCAGCCACCCGGGCAGCCCCGGGGGCCCCTGGCGGCCCAGCACCCCAAGGGCGGGCACGTAGATGGCCAGGCCCACCGGCACCACCCACAGGAACAGGAAGCGCAGCGCCGACCCGTAGATCTGCATCGGGTAGCTGGACAGGTACAGGCCGCCGTAGACGAGCACGTTGACCGCCTCGCTGCCCTGGACGGTGACGAAGGTGGCCCCGGCCGCGGCCATCAGGATCCCGAACACGACCGCGGCCGCGCAGGCCACGGCCAGGGCGGCCAGCCCGGCCCGCCCCGGCGTCCAGTCCACCCCGGCCCGGTCGGCCGCCCACACCACCGCCCCGGCCCCGGCCGCGGCTCGGCCGAGGAACCGGACGTCGACGTAGCTGGCCACCACCCAGCCCAGCGGCGACGCCGGCCGGGTCAGGACCTGGTCGAAGGTGCCCCGGCGGACCAGCTCGGACACCTTGTCGGCCTCCAGCGAGTTCCCGGCCACCAGGGCCAGGCCCTGGGCGGCGAAGGCCAGCCCGAACAGGAGCAGGACCTCGGCCGGCCGCCAGCCGCCGACCGACCCGAACCGGTCCAGCAGCAGGGCCACCCCGGCGACCTCGACGACCACCAGCACGGCCGCGGCCGCGGTGCGCACGGCCAGATAGGCCGGCCGGCGGGCGTGCGCCCGGAGGCCGGCCGCGGCCAGCCGCAGGTAGACGCCGGGCCGCTCAGCCACCGTGGACCACCAGCCGGCGCCCGGCCGCGGCCAGGACCAGACGCCCGGCCAGCCACAGGACCAGGATCCAGGCGGCCTGGCCGGCCACGGCCAGGGCAGCCGGGCCGCCGGTGGCCACCCGGACCGGGGCCATCAGCAGCGGGATCAGCGGGCTCCAGTCGACCAGGGCCCGCAGCCCGGCGGGGAAGAACCCGACCGGGATCACGAACCCCGAAGCCAGCCAGAGGACCGGGAACAGGAGCATGAACATCGAGCGGTAGTCGGGGGTCCAGAACGCGGCCGAGCCGAACAGGAAGCGGAACTGGAAGCTGACCACCGCGGCCAGGACCAGGCTGGCCGTCAGCCAGGCCAGCCCGCCCAGGGTCGCGGGCAGGCGCAGGTCGAGCACCAGGCCGGCCACGACCAGGGTGGGCAAGGTACGGGTGACGAGCACGCTCGTGGTCCGCCCGAGGTCGAAGGCGAGCAGGCGCAGGTACGGGTCGCCCGGGCGCAGCAGCTCGACCAGGAACTCGCCCGAGCGGATGGCCTCGGCCATCTCCCACACCCAGGGCGCCCAGACGACGGCGAAGATCCCCTCCAGCACCCACACGTAGGTGAGGGCGTCGGTCACGTCCAGGCCGGCCACCTGGTCGCGCTCCCGGTACAGGGCGAAGAAGACGGCCGTGCGCACCACCCCGAAGAAGGCGTTGGTGACCAGCCCGGCCGCCAGCGCCAGGCGGTAGGTGGTCTGGCGGCGGAAGCCGGCGCCGAGCAGGGCCAGGTACGAGCGCACGGACCGTTCAGGATGGCACAGACGCACCGTCGGATCGACCCGTTTCCCGGCACCGGTACCGTGGAGCCATGGACGGCGTCAGGCTGGTCGCCAGCGACCTCGACGGCACCCTGCTGCTGCCCGACGAGACGGTGTCGGAGCGGACCCGGGCCGCCCTGGCCGCGGCCCGGGCCGCCGGGATCACGGTGGTGCTGGTGAGCGGGCGGCCGCCCCGCAGCCTGGGCCCGATCGCCGAGCGGATCGGGGTCGGGGGCGTGGCCATCTGCGCCAACGGGGCCATCGTGTGGGACCTGGACGCCGGGACCGTGCTCGACTCCACCCCGCTGGCCGCCGAGCTGGCCACCCGGCTCGTCCACGGCCTGCGTGAGGCCATCCCGGGGGCGCTGTTCGCGGTCGAGCTGGAGGGCGGGTTCGGCCGCGAGCCCGGCTGGAGCGACGGGCTTGTCGCCACCCCGCCGCGCGTGCTCGAGGCCGACGCCCTGGAGCTGCTCACCGGACCGGTGACCAAGCTGCTGGTCCGCCACCCGACCATGGCCTTCGCCGAGGTCGCCGAGCGGGCCCGCCGGGTCGTCGGCGACGACGCGGTGGTCACCTGGGCCGGTCTGCGCCTGGTGGAGATCTCGGCCGCCGGGGTGACCAAGGCGTTCGCCCTTGAGCGGCTCTGCCGCCGCCTCGGCATCGCCGCCGCCGAGGTCGTGGCCGTCGGCGACATGCCCAACGACCTGCCCATGCTGGCCTGGGCGGGCACCGGGGTGGCGGTGGCGAACGCCGATCAGGCGGTGCTTCAGGCGGCCGACGAGGTGGTCGCCAGCAACCTGGACGACGGGGTCGCCCGGCTGCTGGAGCGGATCATCGCCGCGCGGAACGGAGGAACGGCGCCCGGAAGGTGAAGGCGTCCGGGCCCGGCCCCCGGCGGGCCAGCAGCTCCAGGCGCCCCCTGGCCTCGGCCACGGTCGGGATGGTCCCGGCGGGCACCCACCACAGGGCCAGATACGGGTCGGCCATGCGGGAGAACCAGGCCCGTCGGTGGCGCATGACCTCCAGGTGCCGGGTCGAGTAGACGAAGCCGCGCAGGGTCTCGAACGACTCCCAGACCGAGAGGTTGACCATGATCCGGTCGTCGTCGTAGGGCCGGATGGCGGTGGCGTCGCCATCCTCGGTCTGGAGCCGCCACACGAACCCGGGGCTGGCGTCGGCCAGGGCGTTGATCGGCTCCAGCTCGGCCACGAACCCGGCCAGCTCGGGCCCGTCCAGGGGGGCGCGGAGGGTGGCGATGTTCACCTGGGCGAGGTGCTCGGCTGCCATGACGCCAGCAGACCATGGGCCGGGTTCTATGTCAATCTTGATTGTCCTTAGAGAGGATGGCGACGCAGCAGCGCCCGGGTGCCGGGTCCATGACCGCCCGTCCCGGCGCGTCCCCGATCCCCTCCAGCAGCCCGTCGACCAGGCCGAGGTTCATCGAGCAGACCAGCACCGGGAACTCGGCCGCCAGGTTGGCGAAGGGGCAGTTGCGCAGCCGCAGGGCGCCGCCGTCGCGGTAGGGCTCGTAGCCCCGCGCCGTCAGGACCTGCTCGATCGCCGGATCCGGCCCGGCCGCCGCGGGTGCCTGGCCGGGCACCGCCGGCCCCTCGGCCCGGATCCGGCGGCCGTCCGCTGCCCCGGCCCGCCTGGCCGCGGCCTGCAGCTCCAGGTCGGCCCCGGCCCGCTCGACCGTCTCGGCCAGCAGGTGGGCGGCCGTCTCGTAGGCGCGCGGGGGGAGGGGGGCCGCGACCTCGCCGGCG